>ENA-ORUU01000030-ORUU01000030.1-human-gut-metagenome-genome-assembly--contig:-NODE-30-length-182512-cov-40.5081_pt1 | contig 182512 bp, 133 predicted proteins | sample MGYA00242085_ERZ509221 | MGnify/ENA primary metagenome ERZ509221 (study PRJEB26280, sample SAMEA2338809) | human gut metagenome | biome: human gut; feature: human-associated habitat; material: faeces... | reverse complement strand
ATAATTGACGTGCCTGCCGATGCGTACATGTAGATGCCCCGACAGCAGGAAAAGAATGCGGTGCGAACGGTAGTCGGCCTGTGGCAGCAGTTGTGCTTCAGGGAGTAGCGTACGAGTGAATTTTGCAACGGAATGGTCTTTTGCGGCGGAACAGGTCATGCAACCGGCCGGGCAGTTGGTCGCATGGAATGTTCCCCATACGGGATCGGTGGTTTTTACGGACTGTTTCATCGTATATTCTCTTTGTGTGGCTATTATATGCTTGCAATACAGTTGCTTGTATTTTAAGTTTCACAGTTTTACAAATCGAATCTGCTGGTTAAACATTTCTTCCGTGCATGTGTTTGCAATGTCTTAATTACCAGTATGTTTGTCCTGTTGACGAATGTGCGCAGTCTTTTTGGAAAAGACTGTCACTTATCGAAGCGTTTTTCCTGTAATTATCTTTCTGTAATCCAGTCGCTTGTTTTTGTTTTGCTTTCCGCGCCGGGACGGAGATATATGACGGGCAGCCACTCCTGTTCCGGCGCTGTTAATGGGGAGTTGTTATATAATCGTGATTTTCGGATCGAGATAATAGCAAAGGAATATGAGAAGAACCATACTTATCTTTTTTCTTGCCATCTGTTGGGCCGGGGGCCGTGCATGGGCACAGGATATCGGTGTTAAGACCAACATCCTCTATTGGGCGACATCAACCCCGAACCTCGGTTTCGAGTTCGGTCTTGGCAAACGCACCACGCTCGACCTTGCGGGTGGTTACAATCCCTGGACGCTCGACCGGGAGGCGAACCGGAAGATCCGGCACTGGATGGTGATGCCGGAGTTCCGCTACTGGTTATGCGAGCGTTTCAACGGCCATTTCTTCGGGGTGCATTCGGGCTATGCCTTTTACAACCTGAGCGGGGTTCGCATTCCGTTCCGGGGCAAGTCCACCAAAGACCATCGTTATCAGGGCTGGGCGACCGGCCTGGGCCTCTCCTACGGTTATAACTGGATACTTGGCAAACGGTGGAACCTCGAGGCGACGCTGGGCTTCGGTTACGTCTATACGAACTACGATAAGTACGACTGTGCGACCTGCGGCAAATTCAGGGGCAGTCAGGACAAGCACTACTTCGGCCCGACCAAGGCGGGTATCTCCATTATTTATATGATCAAATAGCGCATCAGGGTATGAAAAAGACAGCCTCACTTATATTCATCCTCGCATTGCCGGTTTCGTTGACCGCCCAGGTCGATATTGCCGGCGAGTCCGTGAAACGGGTAAAACACAGCGTCGAGGTGGCGTTCGATATTCACACGACACCGAAAACCTTGAAAAATCGCTACAAGATGGTGCTGACACCCTATCTCTGCAACGGTGCCGACACCGTATGGCTGCCGCAGGCGGAAATCTACGGTAAGATCCGTTATAAGAGGGAGCGGCAGGAGCAGGCGCTGTCCGGGAACCGCACGTGGAGCCTCGCTCCGAACCAGATACTGGAAGGCGGGAGTTGCGCCTATGCGGCAGCCGTTCCCTATGAGAAGTGGATGCGCACGGCGTCGCTGGGCATCAAACGCCGGATGGTCGGCTGTGCCTGCGACTGCCATGACGGCGACCAGACCCTGCTGGCGGATGTTCCGGTCTATACACCGCCTGTTCCCGCCGTTGCGGAGATCGCCGCCGATCCGGCCCGGTTCGAGGTTGTGGAGGCACACAGGCGCTGGGCTTTCGACCGCAATGAGATCCGGGTTTTCTTTCCGGTGGCGGATACCGAACTTTATCCCGATAAATTTGGCAACCAGGCTACGCTGGATAAGATCGTCGAAGGCATCCGCAAGATCGGCAGTACGGAAAAACTGCGTCTGAGCGGGGTGGAAATCACGGGTTTCGCGTCTCCCGAAGGCGCCCTCGCACTCAATACCCGGTTGGGCGGCGAACGTGCCCGAGCCCTCAAAACCTATATTGCAAAGGCAGTCCCGGAGTTGTGCGACGCGGATTTCCAACTGATAAACGGTGTCGAGAACTGGGATGACCTGCGCCGTATGGTTGCTGCTTCGGATATGGAATGCCGTGACGAAGTGCTGGCAGTGTTGGACAACGATGCCGGGAACGACCGGAAGGTTGCCCTTCAGAGGCTGGCGGGCGGTAAGCCTTATCGCTATATGCTGAAAAACTTTTACCCCGAACTGCGCAATGCCTGCTATGTGGCCGTCTATTACGATGTGTTGAACGATGTCGCGGCCGATGCGATCAACGCCGCTAACACGCAGATCCGCGCCGGGAAATACGCCGAGGCACTGGAACTCCTGCGCGAATACGGTGACGATCCCCGTGCCTGGAACCCGATCGGTGTTTGCCACATGATGCTCGAAGAGGAGGACGAAGCTGTCCGGTGGTTCGAAAAGGCCGTCGCTGCGGGGTGCGTAGAAGCGCGGAAAAACATGGAACAGATAAGATAACGATACGAACAAGTCACTTCATTTCATTCTCACTAAATTCTTCAATTCTATGAAATTTTCTAACTTGATTCTTGCAGCTTCAATAGTTGCGATGACTTTCGCTTCCTGCAACAAGGAAGATGAAGCCGGCACGGGAGACAACTCGCTCAAGAGCGTGACCATTTCGCTGGCCAACGTATTGTCGGGCACCCGTTCCGCCATACCTGACGGCGAGGGGGATCTGTCCGAAACCGAAATCAACCTGATCAACTATCAGGTATTCTTTTCCGATGGCACCAACCTCTATCGCGGGAAAAAAGCCGACGACCCGCAGGCTGACGCACAGAATTTCTTTGTGGTCGGGGGCGATGTGGGCTTGGAACAATCTTTCCATTTCCTGCCTGCAGGTGTAAACAAGGTAATCGTTATCGGCAATGTTCGGGGTGATGACGGACAGGTGATTAAGACCGGTACGACGGGATTGACGGCTGCTGCCGAAACCGACCTTGCCGAGCAGTTGGCAATCGACGGGCAGCAGGATGTGGACGAACTCACGCTATACGGCGAATCCGAGGCTTTGACTCTGTCCGCCCAGCATGCAGACCATTCGAACCCTGTTTATGAAGCCACGGTGAATATCGAACCCCTCGTCGCACGTGTCGAGGTGACAGGCATCGAATGTAACTTCGGGGACAGCCCGATTTACAACGCGATCAAACTCCAGAAATTCGCGATCAACAATTACTACGCCCAGGCCGAGTTGACCGAAGGTACGATGTCGGAGTTGCAGAAAGCCAAAACTGACGAAACAGAGATATTCGACCATTTTGCAACCCTTACGGGAGATCAGTGGTACTATGAAAACCTGAACGGGGCCCTTCTGACACCGGCTGCGAACAAAAACGAAAAGAAATCTTACTACCATTTCTTCACGGCCGGGAGTGTGCTTGTCGATGCTGTCACGTCGGATGGCTATCCCCAGTTGCTCATGCAGGCTACCGGCCATGCCGATGCCTCCGGCAATGATGCCGGCACTCCGCTGTACCTGGCGACCAAAGCACTCAAGGATGCGAGCGGGAACCTTACGAAGTTCGAACGCGGCCATATTTACCGGGTGAATTTCATATTCAACGACAGTGATTTCGAACAGCCTGACAAATGTATTGATGTTACCGTAAAGGTGGCCAAGTGGACGGTACATGCCGACCTCACGCCCGTATTCAACTGATTTATCCTTATTCCGCAGGCGGGATCGACCGGCTCTCCGGCTCCGCCTGCGTTTTTACAACACAAACCGACAGACTTATGAGAACAACGAATATCGCCGGGTGCCTGTTGCTTTTCGCAGGGCTTTGCGCGTCGTGTATCCGCGAAGATCTGGGCGATTGCCATAATACCGATAAGCTGGTGCTGAGCTATAAAGGCGACGGTTCGGCCGAGATTTTCGGGTCGAAAATCTGCCGTGTCGAGATGTATGTCTTCGATGCGGACAACGACTGCGTCGGCTCCGGGGTCTTGTCGGAAGAAGAGGTCGCAAACCGTACGGCCGTGCTGCCGCCGCTCGATCCGGGCGATTACCGGATCGTTTGTTTAGCTAATACGCATCATACGGAAGTCGACAATCTGGACTGTCGCCGGTTCGACCAGATGAGGTTCGCCGCCGGGGATTACCTTGCAGGAAAGGTGGTCGCCGGCAACGATTCGCTCTATTACGCTTCCGCATCCTATACGGCTGAGCCGTACGATGCCGGGCGGGAAGACCGGACGCAGGTCGTCGGTTTTGCCAGTTCGCACTATAAGGTGTCGGTCGAGGTCGCCGGTGTGCCAGCCTCCGGGCAGCGTGCAGACGGGACGCTCGTATTGGAACTCTGCAACGTGTCGCCCTGTACCGATTTCGAGAACCGCGCCTGCGGAGAAGCGACCACCTATCGTCTTGAAAGCAAATACGACGTCGGCAGGGCTTTGCTGACCGCCCGTGCCAATATTATGCGCCATAAAAACCACGAGGACGTGGCGCTTTGCGTGCGGCCCGCTTCGGGCGGTGAGCCGTTGGCCGAGGTCAACTTTGCCGAATTCCTCGCGATGCACGAGGATGTCATCGACTGCACCAGGCAAGAGGTGCTGATCCCGATCCGCATCGAGTTCAAGTCGGGGAGCGTGTCGATTACCGTTCCCGAATGGTATGTCGATGAAGTGAAACCTGAATTTTAAGGTATCGAGCCATGAGAAGAAGAACCTGCATATCGTTTTTCGTCCTGAGCGTCCTGTCCGCAGCGCTTTGCGTTTCGTCGTGCGACAGGATGGAACTGATGCCGCAAAGGCCGCAGTCGGACGAAGGAAAAACGGTCACCCTGCGCGTGATTGTGCCCGAACCTGTCGTCGTGGATCCCATGACCCGTGCCGGCGCCGGCGATTTCGACAAGATCCGCGATCTGAACATCGTCGCCGCAGATGGCGGAAGCGACGATTCCGCACTGTTCGAGGTCTATTATGCCGACGGATCGCAGAACGGAGATCCGGCCGTCGAGATGGAAGAGGGAAAGGATATAACGATCCACTTTTCCGAAGAGTTTACGGGTCGGTATGGGCTGACCCGAAAAAAATTTTATATCGTCGCCAATTACGGCCGAAAGATCGACAAGGCTGCGGTGACTACCGTCGGGCTTCTGAAAGCTCTGAAACAGGAATCATCCGAGGGTTTCCCCGGCATTCCTGTCAATGGTTGTATGATGTTTGCCGAAGCCGGGCATGCCGGAACCCATACCCATCCGGATACCGGACAGACGGGGTTGTCCCTCTCCGCCGAACTGCGGCGTACGGTAGCCATGATTACGGTAGGTATCGACGGGTCGAGGTTGGCCGCGGGTGTTTCCATCGTCCCGCGCAGGATCAGCCTGCACAGGGTGCCGGTGCAGTGCTATCTTGGCATGGCGAACAAACCCTATGAAGACGAAACCCTCGGCATCGAGGAAATCGGCGAGCAGAAGGGCGACGGCGGCGAGCTGAACTGGCCGATGGTCGTGGGGGACGCAACGCTCTCTTCTGACCAGGGGCAGGCTCCGTCGTGGGCAGCCTCGGCAGAGACTTACGCCGGCGGGCATTACGCCGGCGATGACGAGAGCCTCGATGTTTCCGACCGAACCATCGCCCCGCTTTTCATGTTCGAAAATGACCATGGAGGCGATGCTTTCGGCCACGAGGATGGCATCCGTGATCCACGCCTCAAACGTCCAGCTGCGTGCCGGATGGCGGGTGAATGGGGCAACCTGCTCGAGGATCGGTCTACTGCGACCTGCTCCTATCTCGAAGTCGAGGCGTTGTATTTGCGCCGGAATACCGATGGTACAACCCGATACGGGGGAACCGTCAGGTTCCGCTTCTTCTTGGGGGACGATGTCTCCCGGAACTTCGACGTGCTGCGCGACCACTATTATAAGGTCACCTTGCAGCTCGAAGGCAATGCCGTCACGGAAGGCGGCCAGGTCGATGAAAACGGGGAGCTGACGGTGGATGGCTCCCAGGTTACGTGGCGCGTGGAAAGCGACCTGAGGAACGTCGTGATCGAGACCGGCGACATTATCGTGGGCGGTTCCGGCGAGTATTATCCCATCGACATCTCGGGGTTGGAGAGTCCCCGTATCTACGTGAAGACGGAAAATTCGTCTGCTGGAACTACAATGTTTGTCCACTATTTCAATGATGCGGGCGACGGTTCGGGCACCTGGGGTTCATTGGGTGGATGGCCTGCCGAAACACAGGTGTCCAAAACCGATGACGGCAGAACTGTTTTGTGGATATTTATCAGTCCATGGGATCCGAACCTGGAGGATGACTATGACCAAGGGTTTAAGGATGGTATACGGAGTGTAGACGTGGTGCTAATGGACGATGACGGATATAACGCAAAAGAACTCACTCGTTTTAAGATAGTGCAATACCAACCCATCCGGTACGAGGCATACGGAGACTATATTGAAAAAGAATACGGTCATCAACCGATAACGATGTATATCGACCGGGTGGATCGTGAGGCGATGCCGTGGGGGTTCGACGGAGAGGAATTGGATTATAACGCCAATAACGGCTATGCCAATACGTACCATCTTATCAGCGAAGGGCCGTTCGATCCCGACATATACCCCGAGCACGGAGCGAACCACCGGGACGTTGCCGTGAAATACCTTCCCTGGGGTAAACAGCACGGTGGCAGCGCATTGATTTATGCAACGACATTGTGGGAGTTGCCGACTTCTTTTCAATCTCCTACGGGCACGATCAACGACCTGCTTAATAATAAGACCTTCCCCGACCATAATTCAGATCCGGGAGCGAACGGAACCGACTTGCATTGGGCCGTTCCGAGCATTATGGGCTGGCAGGTCATAGAGAAAGCCTCGATTGCCGGGGATTTGGATCCGAACCACCCGGTACTGCCCTACATGCAGTACTGGACTTCGAATGCTGTGGTTGCCGATCCGGATGCGGGCGGTGACGGCACCGGGACGAAAGACAGCTATACCTACCAGTTCGGCCGGGGATTGCACAGTTTGACGGAGCTCGATACCTATCCGGCCGATCTGAGACAGGATCGTGCAGTGGCCATGCGCTTCCGGTTGGTCGCTATCCAGGATAACTAAGGTGTGTGGCGATGAAGTTTCCCGTCGTTGGCCTCCTGGGTGCCGTCATTCTCCTGCGGGCCGGGGAGGGGGCATGCGGACAGGAGCCCCTGCGGGCAGCTGCATTCCGCCTGCCGGATGTCCCCGCCGCGCTGACCGAACCTGCCGAGCGGGCCGATTATCTGGCGCTGCATTATTGGGATCGCTTTGATTTTGCGGATACGACGCTTGTTCGCCGTCCGGAGATCACCGAGCAGGCTTTTGCCGACTTTGTCTGCATCCTGCCGTATGCGCCCCGTGCCGGCGCGGCTGTCGATTCGCTTTTTGCCCGTGCCGAAGTGGCGAAGGGGATGTTCTGCCATTTTATGGAGCTCGGTGATAAATACCTTGATGAGCCGGCTTCTCCTTTGTACAACGAGGAGTTGTACGCATTGTTCCTGCGGGCGCAGCTCGATAGCCCCCTATTGGAGGAGGTGGAGAAAATCGGCCCCCGCACCCGATTGGCGGTGATGTCGAAAAACCGCCCCGGCGACCGTGCCGAAGATTTCACGTTCCGGTGCCGTGACGGCAGCCGCGGGCGTCTGTCGGAGATCGGAGCCGAATATACGCTGCTCTATTTCAATGCTCCCGATTGTGCCGATTGCCGGCGTGCCAAAGCCTATCTGGCCTCGTCTTCGGCTGTGGCCGGTTTGCTGCGGGACAAGCGGCTGGCCGTTGTTTCGGTATGCATCGGAACCGACCCCGAAGTGTGGAAGGAGACGGTCTGCCCGACGGGGTGGATCGACGCTATCGACGAAGAACAAACGCTTATGCACGATGCGGTGTACGATTTGAGGACGGTGCCTGCTATCTATCTGCTCGACAGAAATAAACGGGTGTTGCTGAAGAATGCTGCGCCCGATGAGGTCGGATCCTGGCTTTCCGGCCGGTGAGTTGCCGGGCTGCCGGGCTTGCCCCGTCCTGTCGTTTCGGGGTGTGTTGCCGGGGGGGGCTTGCATCTGCGACCCGGGCGGCTGAAAAGACAAGAACGGAAGGAATCGCACCGCAAAACGATTTTGGCGATTCCTTCCGTTCCTATTTATATTCTATTCCGGCCCTTGCCCGGCAGGTTTTTCAGGGTTTGGCCTGGAATACGGCTTTCAGTTCGCCGTCGCTCAGCAGCAGCAGCATCGGCCCGTCCATATCGTAGTGCGTGGTGGCTTCGAGCGCCTTGGTGAAGGCGTCCTCCTGTTCCATGCCCGGGCAGGCCATCATCGTCGAGGCGATCGGCCCGATCCTGAGCGCGCCCTTGTCTGTGGTTTCGTATTTGCCCATCAGGCGGTTGCAGGCTCCGACCCCCGCAAAGCGGTTCTCTTCGGCGAGGAACGTCAGGTTGAACTTGCCCTCTTGGGGTTTGACCGCCCTGCCGTTCAACTGTACGAGCTGCCATTCGGTGCCGACGAGCGGCCGGCGGTTTTTCTTCTGGTAGGAACGGCATTTGCAGCAACCCGCGGCGAGTGCCGCTACGGCTGCGATAACCGCGATTCTCAGCAAAATCTTCATAGCATATTCTTAAATGTGTTGTGCAAATATACGGAATATATCTTATCTTTGTGTGGAATTTGAAAAACACCCCGCTATGAAGAAGATTATCGCATCGCCCCACGCCCCCAAGGCCGTGGGCCCTTATTCGCAGGCCGTGGAGGCCGGCGGAGCGCTCTATGTTTCGGGACAGCTCCCCATCGACGGAGCGACCCAAAAGATGGCCGAAGGCATCGAGGCCCAGACGCGGCAGTCGCTCACCAACCTGCGCCATATCCTCGAAGAGGCCGGCTATACGCTCGGCGACGTGGTCAAGACGACCGTCCTGTTGCAGGACATCGGCGACTTTGCCGCGATGAATGCCGTTTACGCCGGGTTCTTCACCTCGGGAATGCCCGCGCGCGTATGCTACCAGGTCGCCGCACTCCCGATGGGGGCGCTGGTCGAGATCGACGCCGTCGCGGCGAAATAGCCGTTGCCGGACATCCCGTCCGCAGCAAATGTGCGCCCCATAAATGTGGGGCGCATGTTTTGCCTTTTTGTAAATAATTTGTGGATAAGTTTGGTGCCGTGCATTGGGTTATTCCATAGAAAAGAATGAATTTTGTAGAACCGGGTTTCGCCCGGATCGACGCTAAAAATCTGAAATAAAAGCAATAACAGTTATGTCTAAAGCCGTAAAACCCGAAGCGCCGCAGAAAGTCGATTACAACGATGCGGTTGCCGAGTCGAAAAAGTATTTCGACGGGGACGACCTTGCCGCGACGGTATGGGTCAGCAAATATGCCCTGAAAGACTCTTTCGGCAATATCTATGAAACGTCACCCCGACAGATGCACGAGCGTATCGCAGCCGAGATCGAGCGCATCGAGCGCAAGTATCCCAATCCGATGTCGCGCGAGGAGGTCTTCGGCCTGCTGGATCATTTCCGGTATGTGATCCCCCAGGGTGGCCCGATGACGGGTATCGGCAACAATTTCCAGGTGGCCTCGCTCTCGAACTGTTTCGTGATCGGGCACAAGCATCCGGCCGACTCCTACGGCGGCATCTTCCGCATGGACGAGGAGCAGGTGCAACTGATGAAGCGCCGCGGGGGCGTGGGGCACGACCTCTCGCACATCCGTCCCACGGGCAGTCCGGTGCTCAACTCGGCGCTCACGTCGACGGGTATCGTGCCTTTCATGGAGCGCTATTCCAACTCGACGCGCGAGGTGGCGCAGGACGGCCGCCGCGGTGCGCTGATGCTCTCGCTGTCGATCAAGCACCCCGATGCCGAGCGTTTCATCGACGCCAAGGTCGACACGGGCAAGGTCACGGGCGCCAACGTTTCGATCAAGATCGACGACGAGTTCATGCGTGCCGCCATCGCCGGCAAGAAATACCACCAGCAATTCCCGATCAATTCGGACAACCCCCGATACGAGCAGGATATCGACGCCCGGAAGCTCTGGGACAAGATCATCCACAATGCCTGGAAGTCGGCCGAGCCGGGCGTGCTGTTCTGGGATACGATCATCCGCGAAAGCGTGCCCGACTGCTATGCCGACGAGGGCTTCGTGACGGTTTCGACCAACCCCTGCGGTGAAATCCCGCTCTGCCCCTACGATTCGTGCCGCCTGCTGGCGCTCAATCTGCTGAGCTATGTGGACAACCCGTTCAAGAAGGATGCGAAGTTCAATTTCGACAAGTTCCGGTCGCACGTGGCCATGGCCATGCGCATGATGGACGACATCATCGACCTCGAACTGGAAAAAGTCGAGCAGATCATCGAGAAGATCGCCGCCGACCCCGAGGACGAGGACGTGCGCCGCGTGGAACTGGAGCTGTGGAAGAAGATCCTCGGCATGGCGCAGAAGGGCCGCCGTACGGGCCTCGGCATCACGGCCGAAGGCGACATGCTCGCCGCACTGGGACTGGTATACGGTTCCGAGGAGGCGATCGCATTCGCCGTCGAGGTGCAGAAGACGCTGGCTGTCGAGGCTTACCGGGCTTCGGTAAAGATGGCCGCCGAGCGCGGTGCCTTCCCGGTCTACGACGCAGCCAAGGAGAAGGACAATCCGATGATCGCCCGCATCCGCGAGGCCGACCCGGAACTCTATGCCGAGATGGAGAAGGTCGGCCGCCGCAACATCGCCATGCTGACCATCGCCCCCACGGGTACCACGTCGCTCATGTCGCAGACCACGTCGGGCATCGAGCCGGTGTTCCGCACGGTCTACAAACGCCGCCGCAAGATCAACCCCTCCGACAAGGACACGCATGTGGACTATGAGGATGAAACGGGCGAAAAGTTCCAGGAATACAACGTCTACCACCACAACTTCGTGAAGTGGCTCGAGGCGAACGGATACGACACGTCGAAGCTCGCGACGATCTCCGACGAGGAGCTCGGGGAGTGGGTGGCCGCTTCGCCCTACCACGGGGCTACGGCCAACGACATCGACTGGGTGGCCAAGGTCAAGATGCAGGGTGCGATCCAGAAATGGGTCGACCACTCGATCTCGGTGACCGTCAACCTGCCGAACAATGTTTCGGAGGGGCTCGTGGCGCAGGTTTACCGCACGGCCTGGGAATGCGGCTGCAAGGGCGTCACGGTCTACCGCGACGGCTGCCGCGACGGTGTGCTGCTCGAAAAGGGCTCCAAAAAGAAGCAGAAGTGCGAGGAGCATCCCGGACAGGTGCCCAAGCGTCCCAAGTCGATCCCGGCCGACATCGTGCGTTTCAAGAACGGCACCGAGGACTGGATCGCCTTCGTGGGCCTGCAGGACGGCCGCCCCTACGAGGTCTTCACCGGTAAGATCGAGGAGGACGCCATGTATATCCCCCGCAAGATCGACAAGGGCTATATTATAAAGGTACGCGAAGAGGACGGCACCAAACGTTACGACTTCCAGTATACCGACCGTTACGGCTATACGAATACCATCGGCGGTATCTCGCGTCTGTTCGACGAGGAGTTCTGGAACTACGCCAAGCTGATCTCGGGTGTCCTGCGCCATGGCATGCCGATCGAGAAGACCGTCTCGCTGATCGAATCGCTCCACCTGAACAGCGAGTCGATCAATACGTGGAAGACGGGCGTCTGCCGCGCCCTGAAGCAGTATATCGTCGACGGCACCAAGTCGAAAGGCAAGTGCCCGAGCTGCGGACAGGAGAATATGGCCTACCAGAACGGCTGTCTTACGTGCATGTCGTGCGGTTATTCGAAGTGCGGTTGATTCCGTAAGGATTTAATCCTGAGCTTAAAAGGCTGGAAACATACGTTTCCAGCCTTTTTTGTGCGGTTTCGGCGCTGTTTTTGTGCTATGGCCTGTCAATTAACGGTTTCGGGAAAAGAGAAACTTTATTATTGGGATTAAATATTATTGACCATGAAAAAACTTATTCTATTGTTGGCAGCCGTGGCATTGGCTACGTCTGTGTGGGCGCAGGATACGCCCAAAAAACCGAGCTTTGCCGGTTTCGTGTCGAACGGTTTCTGGGATAACTGGGAAATTACGCTTGGAGGCGGTGCCGGTACGGCCCTTTCCAACGGTACCAACCAGGGGAGTTTCGGCGACCGTATCAATTTCGAGGCCAACTTCGGCCTTACCAAATGGTTCCATCCGGTGACCGGTATGCGCCTCCAGCTGCAGGGCGGCCGGTTCGCCAATTTCGACGATGTGCTGGGCAAGGCGAAATGGCCCTATTTGTTCGTGCATGCCGATTTCATGCTCAACTTCTCCAACTGGGCAGGGGGTTACCGTGAAGACCGAGCCTACTATGCCGTGCCGTTCGCCGGTTTCGGATATATGGCCTCGAACTTCACCGACAAGAGCCACGAGAACAACGGTTCGGGTACGCACCAGTCGTTCGCGTTCACTTTGGGCTGGCTCAACAAGTTCCGCATTTCGCCGTCGTTCGATTTCAATATCGAACTCAAAGGGCTGATAGCGCCTTCGCGGGTCAGCCCCGTTGCGATGGACGGCTCCTACCTGTTCGGCTTCAGCGCTACGGCAGGTTTCACTTACCGCTTTAACAAGCGCGGCTGGCAGCGCGGTGTTGCGGGCTATACCGTTGCGGACATCCAGGCTTTCCAGGACGCCGTAGCCGCCAGCATGGCCGCTGCCGCCGCCATGGAGGTCGAGAATGCCCAGCTGGCACAGCAGCTTGCCGCCTCGCAGGCCGAGCTCGCCGCCACGGCCGATGCCGCAGCTGCGGCAGCTACTGCCGCCGCGGCCGCTACCGTCGTTGCCGCCGAGGAGCAGGTTGCAGCCGATACTTCGATCATCCTCTTCGATTACAGTATGTCGTGGCTGACCCCGCAGGAGAAGACCCGCCTCGAGCTGGTGGCCGAGAAGATCAAGAACGGCCCGCAGGACATGGTTTACCAGATCGTGGGCCATGCCGACCAGCAGACGGGAACCAAGGCCGGAAACAAGCGCGTCGCCGAGCACCGTGCCAAGCGGGTATTCGACTTCCTCGTATCGAAGGGCGTCAACCCCAAGCAGCTGAATTACGAGGGCAAGGGCAACTCGCCCGATCCGTTCAAGAAGGTTCAGGCCGCCAACCGTGCCGCGATCATCCAGTAATCGGGAGCGAGGCTGCGGGCTTCCCCCGAAGTAGAAAAGAAAAAGGTGCAGGATTGTCCTGCACCTTTTTTTTGTCCTGATTTCCGGGGTTGCTGTGTCCGGGGCTTCGCCTGTCGTGGCCGGGAGTTGCTTGGCCGGAGATTCACCGGCGTTGGCCGGGGATTTGCCCGCGGCGTCCGGCTTCCTATTTTCGGCAGCCCTGTATTTGACCGCCCGTCTTGCGGCAGCCCTGTGTTTGCCGGGCGGTGGCGGCTGTGTGTTTTACCGGATGATCACGGCATTGACCAGCCGCACGCCCGAGCGGCGGTTGATCTCCTCCTTGAGCGCCTCGCGCTGGTAGAAGAGCTCCGAGCGGAGCACGCTCGACTGGATGCGGGCATAGAGGATGTGGTTTTCGATTTTCAGCTCGGTCGTAATCTCCGCGGCGCGGTCGCCCACGATCTCGCGCCAGGTGTCGGGCAGTTTTCCTTCGGCGACTTTCGCCGCAACATAGGGGCGTTTGAAAAACTCCTCCAGCAGGTCGCCCATCAGCATGGTCTTCGTCCGTCTCATGGCCGTCCTCCTTCCGATGCTGCATCCCCGGGGCGTGCCCCGTTGCCGTCGGGTTCTGCTGCCGGTTCTTCGGCAGGCTCCGGTGCCGGGACTGGTTCCGAAGGCCGCCGCGCGGGTTCTCCCGCCGGCGATTCCCCGGCTTGCCCTTCCGTCCGTTCCGCGGCCGCAGACCCGGTTTGTCCCTGTGTCTTATCCTCCTCCGGTTCCGCGGCCTTGTCCGTTGCCGCATTCCCGGGCTGGTTCCCGGCCGATCCTTTGTCCGGGTCAGCCGCGGCAGCCGTTGCCGTTGCATTCCCCTGCGTCACCGCCCCGTTCCCGACCGTGAAAAGCGCATATTCGCCGCCCGCCTTGTCGAGGATCGTACGCAGCCGTGTGGGGTTGCAGTCGGTAATCATGATCTGCCCGAACGAATCTTCGGACACGAGGCGGATCAACTGCTCCACGCGCCCGGCGTCGAGCTTGTCGAAGAGGTCGTCCAGCAGCAGGATCGGTTTTTCGCCCTTTTCCCGGGCGACGATGGTGTATTGCGCCAGTTTGAGGGCTATCAGGAACGATTTCTGCTGCCCCTGCGACCCGTATTTGCGCAGGGGGTAGCCGCCGATTTTCAGCACCAGGTCGTCGCGGTGGATGCCTGCCGTGGTGAATTCGTTGGCGAGGTCTTTCTGCCGTGCCGCGAGGAGCAGTTCGTCGAACGGCCGGTCGTTCAGCTCCGACTTGTAGTGCAGTTCGACCTGCTCGCGGTCGCCCGAGAGGGTGCGGTAATAGTCCGCGACGACGGGTTGCAGCCGTTGCGTGAACTCCCGCCGCAGGGCGTGTATCCGGTTGCCCTGCTCGACGAGTTGCATGTCGTAAATGCGGAGCATCGTTTCGTCGGGCATGTTCTTGAGCAGGCGGTTGCGTTCGGCCAGCACGCCGTTGTAACGCATTACGGCGGCCAGGTAGGTGCGGTCGAGCTGCGAGATGAAGCCGTTGAGGTAGCGGCGGCGTTCGTCCGCGGCGTCGCTGATGAGCGCACTGTCGGCCGGCGACACGATTACGGCCGGAATCAGCCCCACGTGATCCGACAGCCGTTCGTATTCCTTCCCGTTGCGTTTGAGCACCTTGCCGCCCTTGCGCGAGAACGAGCATACGACGCTCTCCGTCTTGCCCGCATCGGTGAGGTACTGTCCTTCGGCGAGGAAGAAATCCGCGCCGTGGCGGACGCTCTGCCCGTCGGTCATCGCCAGCGACGACTTGCACATCGAAAGGTAATAAACCGCGTCGATGATGTTGGTCTTGCCCGCCCCGTTGTCACCCACCAGGCAGTTGATGCCGGGGCACAGGGCGAGTTCCTCCTGTGCGATATTTTTGAAGTTGAGCAGCGATATTTTCTTCAGATACATGGTTCAAAGATAGTGCAAGCCGAGCGCAATGCCAAATTTATTTGGGCATTGCTGAGGCGCCGCCTGTGTTCTGTAAAGATAGTGCAAGCCGGGCGCAATGCCAAATTTATTTGGGCATTGCTGAGGCGCCGCCTGTGTTCTGTAAAGATAGTGCAAGCCGGGCGCAAAGCCAAATTTATTTGCGCATTGCCGGGGCGCCGCCCGCATTCTGTAAAGCTCGTGCTGGCCGTGTGCGATGCCTGATTTATCCGGGCAATGCGGTGCCGCATCTGTCCGATGCTGCAAAAAAACGGGATGCGGCATTGTACATTGTGAATAGTTTTGTATCTTTGCTGCCTAACGTACGGAATTATAAACTAAACAAGATAGATTTTTATGGCAAAACAGCATGTCGCCGAGCAGGAAACCCTCGGCGAAGCAATGAACAAAACTGAGTTTTTCTTCGAGAAGAACGGCCGTATGTTGTCGTATGTTTTCCTCGGCTTGCTGGTGCTCGCAGCCCTCGTTTTCGGCTACCGCGCACTGGTCGTGTCGCCGCGTGCCGAGAAGGCCGCCGAGATGATCGCCGAGGCGCAGTACCGTTTCGAGGATCAGAATGCGGACTATGCGCTGGCACTCGAAGGCGATGCCAACGGCGCCGGCTTCCTCGAGGTGATCGAGAAGTACGGCTCGACCCCTTCGGGCAATCTTGCCAAACACTACGCCGGCATCTGCTACCTGAAGGCCGGCGACCTGGAGAATGCCGCCGAATTCCTGGCCAGATATTCGCCCGTGAAGGGTATCCCGGGTGCGCTGATCAACGCCCAGAACTACGGGTTGCAGGGTGACATCGCCGTCGAGCAAAAGGACTACGCCAAGGCCGTGAAATTCTACGACAAAGCAGTAGCGGCTGCCGACAACAACCTCACCGCTCCGATGTACCTCCGCAAAGCCGGTCTGGCCGAGCAGGCTCAGGGCAACGGCGCGAAAGCGGCCGCATACTACGAGCGGATCCTGACTTCGTACCCTGCGTCGATGGACGCGCGCGACGCGGAGAAACTTCTCGGCAGCATAAAATAACCGGGGACTATGGCGACCAAGAATCATAACCTTTCCCAATTCGATTCACCCCTGCCTTCGGCCGCCGAGATGCGGTTCGGCATCGTTGTGGCCGAGTGGAACCGCGAGGTCACCGAAGCCCTTCTCGAAGGCGCCGTGCGCACGTTGCGTGCCGCCGGATGCCCCGACCTGAACATCCAGATCAAATATGTCCCCGGGACGTTCGAACTGGCGCTCGGCGCACAGTTTTTCGCCGAATATACCGATGTCGACGCGGTGATCGCGCTCGGGTGTGTCATCCAGGGCGATACGCGCCATTTCGATTTCATTTGCCAGGGCGTGACGCAGGGTATCACCCAGCTGCAGATCCAGTGGAACATGCCGATCGCATTCGGTGTGCTGACCGTCAACGACATGCAGCAGGCGCTCGACCGCTGCGGCGGCCGCCACGGCAACAAGGGCGATGAAGCGGCTGCGACGGCCATCAACATGGTCAAGTTGCAGATCGACATGGAAGCCGCTTCCCCCGACCACGAACCCGACCGGCGGAACATCAACTGACGAACTTTGATACAGACATTTAAGGGAGCCCTCGCACGGCTCCCTTTTTTGCGGCTTTTCCGGTGGTGCGATCGTTATCGTTTGCGCCCGTGAGCCGTGAACTGCAAATCATGAACTGTGCGCTGTGAATTGTAGGCTGTGCGCCGTGTGCTGAGAAACGGTGAGCCTCGTACCGTGAACCGCGTGTGTCCAGCGCCGTACGCTGTGCGCGTTGAACTCGTGTGCCCGTTTCCGTGCCCGTGCATCCCTTCCTGTTGCCTGACATGCTCCGGGTTGCCGCGCACGGCATGGACGGATGGGGATGCGCTTTGGGCCTGATGGGCCCGGCCTTCGGAAATGGGCGCCCGGGGCCGGAATAAAAGGACAGGGAGGCCAGAAGGCCTCCCTGTACCGTGTGGAGATTGCCCGGTGTTATTCGACAACCTGAATGACCGGACTGTCGTTGTACCCGTTATCGGCGGAACTTGCCCAGCGGATCGTACCGCCGTTGGGTTCCGTACCGCCCGTGGTATTGGCTTCGCAATAGAACCGGATCTTGACGCTGCCGTCGCTAATGCCGCGTGCGAAGGTCATCGTCACGTCGATCTGCATGTTGGCCGTCGGTACCAGATGCGTGTAGGTGATCTGTTCCCCGTTGACGGTTGCGGTCTGCGTGTCGGTCGCCGGTTTCCAGCTCGTACCGTCCATATATTGCAGGCTCCAGTACTTCTGTCCGGTGCCGGAGATACGTGTGAGACCCGTAAAACGAACCTTCGTTCCCGACTTGAAGTTCTTGACCGGAACTTCGAATAACCAGTAGTCGCCCTTCCATGCTCCCGTGACGTAGGGTTGTCCCGTGCCGCCGATCATGCGCGTGCTGTTGGGGTGCAGGCTGCCGTCGGAGTTGAAGGTGTGGAAGTAGGAGATATAACCTACGCCCGACGAGGCCATGAGCTTGTTGTTCTGCTCGAACTGCTCTTTCGGAACCGTGTAGTCCGTGCCCGAGGCACCGTTGAAGAACCACTTTACCGGAGCGTCCAGACCTTCCAGCGGCCCGCCTTCCGCCAGGCTTTCCTGTGTCACGAAGATCTCCTTGACGGCTTTGGTGCCGAGCACCTCGTCCGAGATGATCGAGAACGAAGCGGAGCGTTCGTCGAGCGAAAGGTTGCTGGTCGCTTTCACCGTCATGACATACTCCTTGTCCGCTTCGCCGGCCGAGGGCGTGACCTCGATCCATGCGTTCTCGGCAACCGAAATCGTCCAGTCCCAGTTGGATTTCACCTTGAAGGTGAATGCATTGGGCTGGTAGGCCGGGAACGGGGGCAGTGCCAGGTCGTCGCCGATGTCCTCGCTCGTAATCTCGATCTGCGGCGTGATGTCCTGCAGGATGTTCAGGTCGGCTCTGATGTCCTTGTACTGGCCGCTGCCCTTGAAGGCGATGCTGAAATCACGGCTCAGGGATGCCGGCTGCTCGGGATACTCCTCGATGTCGAGCGTGAAAGTCCCGTTGCCCGTCTCGGTGAAGGTTGCCCATTCGGCTTTTTCGGGTTCGTAGAACGGCGTCACGTTCGACGCGACCTTGATGTCGTAATGGGCGGCATAGCGTCCCGCTACGATCTCGTTCGTCTCGATGTTGTTGACGACGAACCTGATGTAAGGTTCGTTGGCGCTCTGGTTGACGACGAGGGTCGTTTCGGTCTGCCTGCCGTCCGCATAGCGGAATACGACCGTCGCCGAACGTGGGGTGTTGGCATCGTTGTCCTCCAGGCAGAAGCGTACCTTGCCGTCGCCCTGGCCTGTCTTGGGGTAGAATTTGATCCAGTCTCCGTCCGTGGAGTTGCATTCGACACTCCAGTTGCAGTTCGAACGGATGTCGTAACGGATCAGTTCGAGCGTGGCGTCGCCGATGATGGCCTCGGCGTCGAAACCCAGGTCGGAGGAGGCGGTCACCAGCTTGCTCGATACGACGGTATTCTCCAGCCGGAAGTAGGGGCTGCCGCCCTCCGTGTCGTCGTCGCTGCACGAGACGAAGGCCGCCGGGATCAGGAGCAGCGCCGACATGGCCAGGCCCCTCATGTTGCGGATTATGTTTTTCGCGTTCATAGTGCGTTCGTTTTTAGATTATAGGTTCTCTTCGGCGATGACATTCTTGCGGAACGAGTGTTCCCACGGCTGCCCGGCATCCTTGGCGACGGCCTGGCCGCTCCACCATATCGGGAAGACCATGGTGTTGTCGTTGATGGTACCGCCCTGTGCCTCGAATGCGGCCGTATAGTTCGCACGGTTGTTAGCGATCGCGATCGACGGATAGGGATAGCGGGCGATGAACTTTCCGCCCGTGGCGTTCAGCTCGATCGTTCCCATGCCGGTCTTGCACTCGGGATACCCCGTGCGGCGCATTTCGTGGTACATCTGGAAGCCGATGACCCAGAACAGCGAGAGCCATTTCTGCTCGGCGAGGCGCTGCTGGGTATTGTTCCATTTTACCTGGTCGCTCGCCAGCAGTGCGGCGATGTTCTTCTGCGTGATGGCTACGGTCTTGAGTTCGATCTTGTTCGACGCGTTGAGTTCGGGGTAGGAAGCGTAAATGCCGTATTCGCCCCATTTCTGGCACGACGCGGTGATCGCCGCTTCGTAATACTCCTTGGCGGAGCCCGATATCCAGCCGTTCATCGCTGCTTCGGCCTTGATGAAGAGCAGCTCGTCGTAGTCGAGCATGTGGTTGGGGCGCGTGTCGCCCACCAGCGTTTCGTAATGCAGGTAGGGTTCGCGTTCGCTGATGGAGGTGATGCCGTTGTAGTTGATCGTACAGCCCGAGACGGCGCCGATCATTTCGCGGATCACATCGGGCTCGGTCGCACTGGGATACTGGATGTAGCGGGGCTTGATCCAGATGCGCAGGCGCGGGTCGACGAAGCCGTCCGAAGCGTCGTAGAGCAGGTCGAGCAGCTGTGCGGCGATGTGGTGGTCGCTCGACAGGCTCTTGTCGTCGGGGAACGAACTGGAGTTGAAATAGGTCTTGTAATACTCCGCGCTGCCGGAGAACTTCACGGTGGCGTTGTCGTCGTTCGACTCGAAGACGGGGTATTTGCCCGGGTTGGAGATGATCTGGTTGATCTGCTCGCCGACCGTGGGGGTGAAGGCGTTGTTACGGCCGCTCACGCGCATCAGCAGACGCAGGCGCAGCGTGTTGGTGAATTTCTGCCACTTGGCGATGTCGCCGCCGTAGATGCCGTCCTTGGTGGGGTCGTCCAGCCCCAGGCTGGCGTTGTAGAGTGAGTTGGCCAGCTCGAGTTCCTCCAGCATGGCCGTATAGACCTCCTGCTGCGAGTCGATATGCGGGGTGTTGATGCCCTCGCCGCCCTTGAGCGCCTCGCGGTAGGCGATCGAACCGAACATGTCGGTGAGGATCGACATGTTATAGACCTTCAGCGTCAGGCCGATGGCCTGGAAGTTGGGCTGGTTCTGCGCCACGGCCAGGTCGTACATGTGCTTGGCATTGCCGGCCCATTTGTACCCGAGGTTCCAGATGGCCTTGAAATTGCCGTCGGCAAGGTTGTAGCAGTGTTCGCGGCGCGGTGTCGACTTGGCCACGGTGACCTGCGAAATCTCGTTGGCGATGCTCAGCATGTAGGACGAATAGCTGTTCGTGGAGCTGTAAATCAGCGGTTCGAGCAGCGCGATGGGGGCTACCGATCCTTCCGATTGTTTGTTCGGATTGGTGTTGTAATCCTCGAAATCGTTCGTACATGCGCCCGATGCGGCGAGCAGCGCGAGTATCAGGATATATTTTGCGTATTTCATGGCGTTCGCAGTTTTAGAACTGAAGTTTGATGTTGATACCGTAGGTACGCGTCATCGGGAAGGTGACGGTTTCGATACCGGGGTAAATGTTCGTACCGTTGACCAGACCTGCCGCCTCGGGGTCGAACTGCGGCCAGTCGGTGATGCAGAAGAGGTTGGTGGCGAAGAACCCGATCGACGCGCCCTGCAGGAAACGGGTCTTGGCCATCAGGTGCTTCGGCAGCTGGTAGTCGATGCGCAGCTCCTTGAACTTGAGGAAGTCGGTGCTGAACGTGTTTTCACGGCCGTTGTCGCGCACCCATTTGTAGGACTGGTAGTAGGTGTAGATGTTCTCCGTGACGGCGGTGTTCTTCTGGTAGGAAACCGTGCCGTCGCCGTTGTCCACGGCGTTGACGCCCTGCAGAACCAGGCCGTCGTCACGTCCGGCGAGCGAGTTCTTCAGTTTGCCCTGGTACGAGAGTGCGAAGTTGGTCACCGAGTAGGCCACGCCGCCGACCTGCGCCGTGAACTGCGCGCTCAGCGAGAGGTTCTTGTAGCGGAACGTCGTGCCGAAGCCTGCCTTCCAGTCGGGGATTACGCTGCCCAGGTGCTCGAACTTCTTGGAGTCGGTCTCCTTGGTCAGCAGCGGGTAGCCGGTCTTGGCGTTGATGATCTGCATGCCCGAGCAGTCGACCTGGTTACCGTTTTCGTCCGTGTAGGTCGAACCCTCCGGCGCGTACTCGTAGTGGCTGGCCGAATAGAGCTGGTGCATGGACTTGCCCACGTACGAGTAGACGAATATACGGCTGCCGATGGTCGTCGAGGTCGAGGTCTGCAACGGCGTTGCGGGATCCCATCCGTTCTGCAGCTCGTTGAGTTTGTTCTTGTTGAGCGACCAGTTGCCGTTGATCTCCCAGTTGATGTCCTTCGTGCGGACGGGAACCATGCGGAACGTGACCTCGACACCCTTGTTGGTAATCAGGCCGGCGTTCATCTTGCGGGACGTACTGCCGGTTTCGGCGCTCGTTTCGGCGCTGATGATCTGGTTGCGGGTGCTGGTCTTGTAGAGCGCCACGTCGACATTGAGCCGGTTGCCCAGGAACTTGGTTTCCAGGCCGACTTCCCAGCTGCTGGTCTTTTCCGGGAGGATGTACGGGTAGTTGCTGGCCGTAGGCAGCGTGACGCCGCCCGGATAGTCCGTGGTCGAGTAGTCGTCGTAGAGCGAGAAGACCGAAGTGTCGTTACCCACCTGTGCCCACGAACCGCGCAGCTTGATCATGTTGACATGAGGGGAGTTGATCTTGAACGCCTTGTCGAGCAGGATACTGGCCGATACCGACGGGTAGAAATAGCTCCAGTTGGAGGGAGCCAGCGTCGACGACCAGTCGTTGCGGGCCGTGACGTCGAGGAAGTAGGTGTCGTCCCACGACAGGTTGACAAAGCCGTAAAGGCTGTTGGTCTGCCGGTTGCTGCGGTAGGGCGACGTGTCGAGGGCTACCGCGGCGTTGGCGAACGAATACATGCCGGGGCCTTCGCTGCTCAGCTGCGAGGCGGTGATGGTGGTCGAGTAGTATTTGTTGCGCAGGACGCTGCCGCCGAATGCCGCCGTGACGCCGAAGCGATCCCACAGCTTGTTGTACTTGAGCAGGAAGTCCGAGTTGTAGTCGTAGCGGCGGATGGTCTTCTCGCGGTACATGCCGTAGCGGTTGTCGAGCGACATGAAGGGTTTCTGCTGCGAACGCCATTCGATATTGGCGTCGAAGCCGCCGCGCAGCGTGAAGGTCAGCTCGGGCAGGATCGTGAAGTCGATGCTCACGTTGCCGAAGAAACGGTCACGATCCAGTTTGTTCAGCTCCTCGTACAGCGTGCGGTAGGGGTTGTGGCCCTCGAGGCTGTTGTAGATAAGCCCCGAAGTGGTGTTGTATTTGTCCTCGCCGCTGCCTGCCAGGTAGTTGGCATAGGTATAACGGCCCTGCATGTACTCGTCGCGGTAAGCCGAGATGGGGTTGGTGTTGTAGCCCCAGATCAGGCCGTACATGGGCGAACCCTGGCTGTAACCCGACATGGGCATGTTGTCGCTGTTCTTGCGGATGTAGTTGACCTTTGCCGCCAGTTTGATGGCCTTGCTGATCTTCTGGTTCAGGGCCAGTGCGAAGGTCTGCTGTTCGTAGCCCGAGTTGGGCGTGATCCAGTCGTTGCGCAGGTCGGTGAACGAGAAGCGCGTGCTCGTACCCTTGCCCGTCGAACCGTCGATGGTCACCGAGTTGCTCCACGTAACGCCCGTTTCGAAGAGGCCGGTGAACCAGTCGTCGGCGTATACCCACGGCAGGGGGGTGAACTCTCCGGTTTCCCAGTTCTTCGACATGTAGAGATAGCGCAGCTTGCTGGAGTCGAAATGCTCGCCGTACGTGTAGCGCGAGATCTGCTGGCGGACGGGCTGCCCGTCGTAGGTCATCGTGCCGGGAAGGCCCCATGCCGATGCGACGCGGTTGGTGAGCGACGTGGTGACGGCCGAGGGGCCGTATTCCTCCTGGAATTCGGGCCAGAAGCCTGCGGTCTCGAAGGTCACCGAACCGTTGTAGGTAACGCCGATACCACGCTGTTCGCGGCCCGACTTGGTGGTGATGAGCACCACGCCGTTCTGGCCCATCGAACCATAAAGCGCGGCTGCGGCGGGGCCCTTGAGGACGGAGACGTTCTCGATGTCGTCGGGGTTGAGGTCGGAGATCGGGTTACCGAAGTCCACCGGGGCGTTGCTGTTGGCATAGTTGGCGCCCGAACCGGAGGCTACCGTGCCGTTGCTCATCGGGATACCGTCGATGACGAACAGCGCTTCGTTGGCGCCGTAGTTGAGCGACGTGTCGCCGCGCAGCGTCACACGTACCGTACCGCCGGGGCCGGTGCCCGCCGAGGACATCGACATACCGGCGACCTTGCCGTTGAGCCCCGTCACCCAGTTGCTCGATATGGATTTGGTGAGTTCGTCGCCCGAGACTTTCGAAACGGCATAGCCGACCGATTTCTCCGAGCGGGTCAGGCCGAGTGCCGTGACGACCACTTCGTCGATCTTCTGCGCCGATTCTTTCAGCGTGACGTTGATCGTGGTGCGGCTTCCGACCGTGACCTCCTGCGGGTCATAACCCAGCGACTGGAAGACCAGCACGTCGTTGTCGCTGCCGACATGGATAGTATAGGTTCCGTCTGCGTTCGAAATCGTACCCGTCGCACTCCCCTTCAGGATGACGGTGGCCCCGACGAGCGGGCTTTTGCCGTCCGTATCGAACACGATGCCCGTGATGTTGCGGCTCTGGGCCCAGGCGGCCGAAGCGACCAGCAACATTACCGCGGTTGCCAAAGCATTCCGTATGTATGTTTTAAGCTTCATATTGTTGATTTTTTTATTCGGGTTTCTTGTCGAACGGCTGCGGTCGTCCTGCGGGCGGCCGCAGCCGTTTTCCTGTCAGCGTTGTACTTCTGTGACAGAGATGGCATCACAGATGCCCTCTTTGGTTTTCATGCGGGTTGTGCCGCCGTTTGCGGGGACGATGTTTTTGGCCTTGTTGCCGGCCATGGCATCGCACACCCTCAGTCGCAGGTAGATGTTGCCGTCGGCGACAGCGGTCGGGATGGTGATGTCGTCATCGACGATCACATCGCCGTTGGCCGGCGTGTCGGGCATCATGTGCGTGTAAACGATCGTGCGCAGCGCGGTATCTTTGGCCGATTTGTCCTCGATGCTCGTGGTGTTGACGGACGTCCAGCTGGCTTGTCCGTCGGCCGAGTATTCGAGGATGTAGAATTTTGGACCCGATGCCGAGGAGGAGATCAGCGCCCGGAGGTTGAGGGTCGTATTGGCCTTGAAATTTTTGACCGGCAGCGTGAAGAGCCAGTAATCGTCCAGAGCGAATCCGTACATCAGGATTCTGCCGATTTCGTTGTCGTATCCCAGCGAATAGGACATGTCGGGATTCGATGGATTGTCCACGGCACGTACGGCGTCAATCCGGGCTTTCCCGTCATCGCTTTTATACCAGCGTTCTGTACGGCTTACCAGGTTGTTTTCCTCAGCGGTTGCGGGGAATGACCACTCGAAATGAAGGGCTGAAGCCGAAGGTGCCTGCGACAGGAGAATCGTCTCCGTATTCGTTCCCGACTGGATGGTGAACGAACCGTCGCGTGCGCCGCCGGTATTGGGCGTCGGCGTTACGGTTACCGTGACGTCGGTATTGGCTGCGCCGGAGAGCGGCGTTACCGAATACCAGGTCTCTGCCACCGGAACCTCAATTGTCCAGTCAGTATCTGCACGGACGGTAAAAGTCGTTTCTGCGGTCGCATCAGCGGCGAATTCGGGGATTTGGTTTTCCGTGAGTCCCGTGATGACGATCCCGGTAACAGACGCTCCTTCCGCTGCCTGCGTGACGGCAACCTTCTCGATCTCTGCGCCTTCCGACTTGATGATGATATGGCCCGTGCGGCTTTCGCCTCCGGAGTTCCTGCCTACTTCCACCTTGGTGGTGACGTAGGGTAGCCCCGTGGCCTTGACGGTCGCCACGCCGTTCGAGAGCGATGCGCCGTTGTTGGCGCCCGTTACCGTCGACGGGTCTGCGTCGCCGCAGCGTACGGTGGTGATCGTCAGCCAGTCGCAGTCGGTCTCTGCCGTCCAGGCCTTGTTGACGCGCACCGAGCAGGTCAGCGTGCCGCCTTCGGCAACCACCATGCTGTTGGCATCGAAGAGACTCGGATCGGAAGTGTTGACGATCTCCTTGTCTAACGGGGTGACGAGTGCCTCCGGTGCCGGGGCTTCGGGGTTCTCGTCCTTGGCGCGCGTCACGGTGATGTTGTCCAGGTAGAGGCGGCATTTCACTTCGCGCTCGCTGCCGAAGGTGATGCGGGTTTCGTTCGTAGCGCCGTAGACGATCAGCGAGTAGCGCGTCCACTCCCAGACGTTCTTCACCTCGACCAGCGCGGTGGTTTCCACCAGGTCGCCGATCGTGCCGGGCCCTTTGATCGTGACGTCCATGTGGTCGTCGCCGTTGTCCACCGCGCCGCCTGCCGACGAATAGGCGGCTGCGTCGAACTGCACGAGCAGCGTCGCGGCCTTGCCGGCGTCGATGCCCGTGAGCGCGGGGATCGTGATGGCGCCCATGTTGGCGGTCTTACCCAGCTTGACATGGCCTTCGTAACGGGCATATACCGAGGGCGTGTAGGTGTAACCCTTGGCCGCTACGGCCTCTTTCATCCCGTCGGTCGAGAGGGCGAACTCGTTGCCGTTCGTGCCGTCGATCGACACGCTCGGCCAGCCGTACTTGGTGTAGGGGCTCACCCAGTTGTCGGGAATCCACTGGAAGTCGTCGCTGAAGAAGACGTATCCCTCGGTATGCGTGTCCTTGGGCATGTAGGGCGCCTGAACCAGCTCGATGATCTCCTCGGCGGTGTTCTCCCCGAATTCGGCGTCGCCGGCCGTGATCGTTATCTTCGACTCACGGCGTTCGTCGGTGGTGTTGGCCTTGGGCGTGATGGTGACTTCGGCCGCAGAGCCGGCCTTGCCGCTCTTGGGGGCGACCGTCAGCCAGGTCTCGTTCTCCACCGTGAGCGTCCAGTCGTAGGATGCCTCGACGGTGAAGACCACCGGATCCGTATCTTCGGCTTCGAATGCCAGCAGGCGTTCGTCGAGCCCCGTGAGCACGATGCCGGCCGCCAGGTAGGCGTCCTGCGAAAGCGGGATGCTCTTCTGCGTCAGGCAGGGATGGAGGTTGTTGCCGCTGTTGGCGCGGATGGTGAATTCGCCGTCGCGCGCCTCGCCCTGGTTCAGGGTCGGGGTGACGGTGACCTGGATATTCTGGCCCGCCTCGCCCTTGTTCGGGGTGACGACGAACCAGCCTGCGGTCTTGGTGATCTCCCAGGGCGCGTCGACGCTCATGGTAAATGTATGCGGGGTCAGTGCCGAATAGAGGAACTTCAGCCCTGCATCGGGCAGGTTTTCGGTGGAGAGTGCCGGGGGGATGGGGTTCCCCGAATCCCCTTCGGTGTCGTCGTCGCTGCATGCCGCGGCTCCCAGGAGCGTGACGCATAATAACGACCACAACCATTTGTTCATTATACGCTTCATTGTCTTAAGGTTTTTTGAGGGTTATTTGGTCACGTCGGTCGTGAGCGCCTTGGGCCGGGTCATCGACTCCGTGCTGACGTTGCCGAAGCGGTCGGTAACCGAGATCTCCAGCGTGGAAGATGCCGAAGAGGCCGTAACCTCGAACATATGCATGCAGGAGGTCGAGGGGAAGGTGAGCGTGCCGTTGTTGACCGCGCCGCGCGGGATGTCGTACGAAATGCTGTGCAGCGGGTCTTTCTTGCTCCAGACCTGTTTCACGGCGAGCGGCGTTCCGTTTTCCGTCACGGAAACCGTCCAGCCCGGCTCATAGGCCCAGACGTTGATGTAGACGGCATTTTCGCCCACCGTCGAATAATCCTTGTCGCGGTTTCGGAGGTCGTTGCCTGCGGCGAAGGCCTTGAGTGCCGTGGCGTCGGTGGCCCAGTACTCCTTGACCTCGTTCATGTCGTAGGTGATGAACTGCTTTTCGATGGGAAGCCCCGTGGCTTTGTACTGCCATTTGAGGTCGGTTCCGTCGACCGTGAAGATCTTGTAACCCGCGGGCGAACCGTCGGTGCAGACGTTGTTGTTGCCGTACTGCTGCGTCCACCACCAGGTGCCGCAGACCGCCGCGATATTCTGCTCGTAGACGTTCGCATAGGTCGGCGACTGGATATTGCGGTTCACGTGCGTGTGCCCCGTGAGGAAAGTCACGTTGCTGAAGCCGGCGAAGCAGCTCAGGATTTTGTCGATGTCGGCCTGGGTCTGGAGCGCTACGCTCACGCCGCCGCTTCCGCTGTACGAGTAAAGCGGACAGTGGCATCCCACGACGATCGGGGTCGATTTGTCGACATGGGTGAGTTCCTCCTTGAGCCATGCCAGCTGCCGGTCGTCGAAGCGGCGGTTGTAATTGCGCGAACCGACCGTACCCTGCGAGCCGCCCGTGTTGAGGTACTCGGTGTTGTCGAGCATGATGTAGTGTATCCGGCCGATGTTCATGGCGTAGTAAACCGGGCCCATGTGTTGGCGGTAGGGGCCTTCGGCGCCGAAATCGGAGGCTACATAGGGGTCGTTGTCGTGGTTGCCCATCACCGACCACATCTGGAAGTTGAAGTCCTCGACGCTCTGCTTGCATTCGGGCAGCGCCCACTTGTTGTCGTACCAGTAGCCGTCCCACGAGAAGTCGCCCAGGTTGAGGCAGTATACCTTTCCGGGTGCGGCGGAGTTGTAGGCCGATGTCAGCTCCTTGACGAAGCCGTCGGCGAACTGGACGTAATCTTTCGGGGAGTTGCGGTTGGCCAGGTGCATGTCCGTGGCCACGAGCATGGTGTGGGAGTCGTTGTCGGCCCTGAGCAGCTGGAAGTCGAGTTGTTCGACGGTGTTTGCGTCGAGCGTGCAGGGCTGCCAGAACTGGGGCATCGCCTTGACGGTGGGGACGTCATAGCCCGCAGGCAGGATGACGAAGGCGAGTTCGTTGCGTTTTTCGGAATTGAGCCAATAGAAACCGTTGGCGTCGGTCTTGGTGATCAGGTCTCCGTCCGAGACCAGGACGTCGGCGATGCCTTGTCCTGCCAGGTGGACGATACCCTTGATCGTCGCGCCCTCCTTGTCCGGTACGGTGACGCCGCCCAGGGAGAGGTTGAGTTTGGCGGAGCCCAGTGCCTGCTCTTCTGCGCCGCGCTGCAGGGTGAATTCACAGTCGCCGTCGGCGGCGTTCTGGGGAATGGTGAAGGTCAGCGAAGAATCGTCAGCACCCTTGACCGGCGCTTCGAATTTCCCCCCCCCTTGTTCCAGGAAGAGTTTGTCCGTAGCCATGAACCCGCGGCCGCGGATCACGGCGTCGCCGCCCCAGTTGCCCGAGATGGTCTTGCCCAGGTCGATGTCGATGGCCAGTTGTACGGTCATCCTGCTCGATCCGAGCACCTGGTAGTCCTGTGCCCGGTTGAGCACGACCTTATAGACGGTCTGGTCTGCCGCGCCGTCGGGTATGACGAACGTCAGCAGTTTTTCCGATGCTACCGTGGTCGCTGCCGGGAGATCCTCACCGGCGCGTAACGCGATGGCGTCGCCCTGGGCGAAGCCGTAGCCGGAAACGGAAACCTCCATCCCGCGGTAGACGGTCATCGAGGTCGGAATAACTACATCGGTGACCAGCCGGCCATCGTTGTAGATCTCCTTGTCGCTGTCGTCACAACCGGCCAGTCCGACCGGCAGGGCGACGAGCAGCAACCCGGCGATTAAAGTAATCAGTTTTTTCATAGGCTATTGATGATTTTGGTGTTGGTGTCCTGTACGTCAGTCGGTGTGCCCGAGTGCGATGCGCTCCGAGTAGCGGCGGCCGAATCGGTCGGTGGCGACCACCTCCACCTCGCGGGCCGATGCCGAGGGGCGTGCCGTGAAATAGAAGTTCGTCGGGCGTGGGCGCTGGACTTTGGAGATTTTCCTTCCGGCGGCCTTCAGCGAGTCGATGTGCGCGGTATAATCCGGGTCGTCGAGCGTCGTACGCTGCATGGCGCCGCGGTAACGGCCGTCCTCATACCATACGACCGTCCAGTACGAATCCCAGTTCCATACCTTTGCCACGACGCTGGCCGGGTGCTTGGCCACCTGGCCGGGGTGCCATACGCGGATCTGCCGTGCCGGGGACTCGCCGAGGCTCCGGTATTCCCACGAGAATTCCCCGCCGCATTCGCGGAACAGCTGGAAGCCCTTGGGCGTACCGTCCCAGTTGATCGGATCCCACCAGAGGTTGCCGCAGACCTGCGCTACGTTGTGTTCCATGACCCCCTCGCGGATGTCGTAATTCGAGTTGAGGTGCGTATGCCCGGTGATGAAGTGCAGTTCGTGCCCCGCGAAGGCGTCCATCAGCCCCTCGGCCGACTCCATGACGCGGTTTCCGAGCCACGATTTCATGGCCGGGGCATGCATCGCGATGCAGACGCGCGACCCTGCGGGCAGGCGTTCGGCATAGGCGGCTGCCCAGCGCAGTTGCATCGTGTCGATCCGCTCCTCGTATTTCTTCGCGCCGTGGTAAACGATGTCGTCGAGTACGATATAGTGCGTGCGCCCCATGTCGAATGCATAATAGGTGGGGCCGAAATGGCTGCGGTAATTCTCCGTCGCCTCGCGGTCGGTATATTTGTTCAAGTCATGGTCGTGGTTGCCGATCACGCCGTATACGGGTACCTCGAGCTTGGCGAACTCCGCTTTCACGCCTGCGAAGAGTTCCGGGGAGTCCCATACGATGTCCCCGAGCACGATCGCGGCCTGGTTCGAGCCCCGCGTCCTCCCGTTATCGGTTGCCGCCTGCAATGCGGGCATGACCTCGCTCCGCAACCGCCGGAAATGCTCTTCGGTCTTGGGCTGCGGATCGGCGATCGCCAGCAGTTCGTAGCATTCGCCCGAGCCGGGCCACGGTTGCAATTCGAAGTCGTAGCGTTTGGCCGCCGGGTCGTATGTGCGGTAGAATTGCGGGATGCCCCCTTCGAGCGGAGCCAGGTAGCCGGACGGGGTCACCAGGCTGATGAACAGCGCCTGGTCGTCGGCATCGAGCGTGAATATGCCCTGCTCGTCGCTTTGCGCGAACGTATAACCGTCGGTTACGGTCACGCCGCCCATCGGCTTTCCGCCGCATTTGACCGATCCCCGTATCGGGCGGGCGGAGGCTGCGGCACAGAGGCAGCAGGCCAGCAGGAAAAGTAACAGGTTTTTCATGGTCGGGTTTGTGCTGATGGTTTCTTGGTGTTTCTGTCTTTTTATTAATAGGTGGGAGCCTGTGTCGCTCCGGCTGCAAAAATATTTTAATAATTGGCTTCGTGCGTCGTTGTCACCGGAATGTAATCCTTTTTTCATACCCTGGCAGTCGGCTGCCGCTGCGAAAGTTTGTCTCTGAGGACGGATGCAGGCCGCGGGTGCTGCCCGCGGTTTGCCTTTTACGGCCCGGGAATGAGTCTCGTGCCGTTTTAGGGGGTTTCTTGTTTTGTCAGTTTTGTCCGTGCTTTAATTGTGATGTGTAATATTTTTAATTTCATTATGAAACAAAAATAAATCTTTAATTTTATTTTCCAAAATAAAACACAAAAAAATTGGACGAAATATCTGCTTTTTTGTGAAAGAATGGTTTTGAATCGAAATGCATGGCCTCCCTCCGGCCCCGGCCGCGGAAATAAAAAATCCCCGGACTTGGGAAAGTCCGGGGCCGGGGAAACGCTTGTCGCCTCTTGTCAGAATACCCCGAGGTTGTCGAGGAAGATCAGCAGCAGCACTGCCGGGCAGACGTAGCGCAGCAGGAAGCTGAATAGCCCGTAGATACGGAATTTCAACTCTCCGTTGTTGGTGATCTGCGCCTTGAGGATGTGGTGGTCGAGCTTCCAGCCCACGAAGATGCAGGTGAAAAGCCCGCCTGCCGGCAGCAGGATGTTGGCCGTCAGGAAGTCGAGCGAGTCGAAGAGCGAAAGCCCGCAGACCTTCCAGCTGCCCAGCACCCCGAGCGACAGCGATGCCAGCGATGCCAGGGCGGACGTGGCGGCGGTCGTGAGCCATGCGGCGGCCTTGCGGCTCAGGTGCCACTCCTCGTGCAGGTAGACCGTGACCACTTCGTGCAGCGAGATGGTCGAGGTCAGGGCTGCGACGGCCAGCAGCAGGAAGAAGATCGACGACCAGACCATGCTCAGCGGCATACTGTTGAAGATGCTCGGCAGGGTGATGAAGACCAGTGCCCGGCCCGATGTGGGTTCGATACCGGCGCTGAACACGGCCGGGAAGATCACCACGCCGGCCAGTACGGCCACCAGCGTGTCGAGGATCGTGACGTTGAGCGCCGTGTGGCGCAGGTTCGTGTCGGGTTTGAAATACGAGGCGTAGGTCACCATCGTGCCGATGCCGATCGAGAGCGAGAAGAAGGCCTGCCCCAGTGCGACGAGCACCGTCGACGGGGTTACCTTCGAGAAATCCGGGGCGAAGAGGAACTTCAGCCCGGCCTCCCCGCCCGGCATCAGCAGCGAGTGGATCGACAGCACGATCAGGATGAGCAGCAGCAGCGGCATGAGTATCTTGGCCGAGCGTTCGATGCCTTTCTGTACGCCCAAGGCGATTACGAAATGGGTAGCCAGCACGAAGAGGCAGGTATACAATACGGGTCGCCAGGGGTTGCTGATGAACGTTTCGAAAATATCCTTGTACTCCCCGGCGGTCGAGACGCGGGCGAAGCTGCCCGTTACGGAATGTACCATGTATTCCGCCGTCCAGCCCGAAACCACGAAGTAGAAACCCAGAATCAGGAATGCCGCCAGCACGCCGTTGTATCCCAGGAAGCTCCACCGCGGGTTCAGCGCCCGGTAGGCACCCACGGCGTTGCGGTGCGAGGCACGCCCCACGGTGAATTCCGCGATCATGAGCGGCAGTCCCAGCAGCAGGACACAAAGGACATAGATTATCAGAAATGCCCCGCCGCCGTTCTCCCCGGCTACATAAGGGAAGCGCCAGATGTTGCCCAGCCCGACGGAACTGCCCGCGGCGACCAGCACGGCGCTCAATTTGCCACCCAAGGTGGCGCGACTCTCCTTGTGATGCATAACCTAACCTGTTTATTATCGCAAACGGGGGTGCGCATGCGTGCGCACCCCCGTCCTATTTCTCCAGCACGACGCTCACCTTCTCGAGCTTCCCGCCCAGCGGCGGCGCCAGTTTCGAGACGGTGCATTTTACGTGCCGCACCTGCGGGAAGGTGGCATAAACCGCCTCGATGATGTTCGTCGCCACCCGCTCGATGGTGTGCTGCGTGATGCGCATCTGCATCTCGACGACTTCGTAGGCCGTCAGGTAGTTGACCGTCTTGCGCACGTCGTCGTCCGTGGCCGCATGGCCCAGTTCGGCCGTCAGTTCCAGATCGACCGTGAAGCGGTTGCCCACCTTGCGTTCCAGCTCGTAGCAGCCGTGCAGCGCGTGGAATTCCATGCGCGTCAGAACGATGCGGTATTCCATGCTACTCGGCGATTACGAGGTAGTAATTCTTCTTCCCCTTCTGTACGAGCAGGTATTTGCCGGCGATCAGGTCGGCCTCGCCCACCGTACGTGCCGGGTCGGCGACCTTCTCCTTGTTGAGCGACACGCCGCCGCCCTGCACCATCTTGCGGCATTCGCCCTTCGAGGGAAACACCTGTGTCTTCTCGGCGCACAGATCGACGAACGGCAGTCCCAGCTCGGTGCGGGCGATACGGAACTGCGGCACGCCTTCGAACACCTGCAACAGGGTTCCTTCGTCTATTTTGCGCAGCGCCTCCGACGTCGAGCCGCCGAAGAGGATCGCCGAGGCTTCGACCGCCTTTTCGTACTCCTCCCTGGAGTGGATCATCGTGGTGATTTCCTGTGCCAGCCGCTTCTGCAGGATGCGCAGGTGGGGTGCGGCTTCGTGTTCGGCGGTCAGCGCCTCGACGGTTTCACGGTCTAACAGCGTGAAGATGCGGATGTAACGCTTGGCATCCTCGTCGCTGACGTTGAGCCAGAACTGGTAGAACTTGTAGGGCGAGGTATAGCGCGCATCGAGCCATACGTTGCCGCTCTCGGTCTTGCCGAATTTCGTGCCGTCGGCCTTGGTGATAAGCGGGCAGGTGATGGCGAACGCTTCGGCCTCGTTGCCCAGCTTGCGGCGGATCAGCTCCGTGCCGGTGGTGATGTTGCCCCACTGGTCGGCGCCGCCCAGCTGCACCTTGCAGTTCATCGTCTGGTAGAGGTGCAGGAAGTCGAAGCCCTGTACCAGCTGGTAGGTGAACTCGGTGAACGACATGCCGTCGCCCTCGCCGCTGAACCGTTTCTTGACCGAGTCTTTGGCCATCATGTAGTTGACGGTGATGCACTTGCCGATGTCGCGGATGAATTCCAGGAACGAGATGTCCTTCATCCAGTCGTAGTTGTTCACCAGCACGGCCGCATTCGGGGCGTCCGACTCGAAGTCGAGCAGTTTGGCCAGCTGGCACTTGATCGCCTCCTGGTTGTGGCGCAGCGTGGGCTCGTCGAGCAGGTTGCGCTCCTGCGACTTGCCCGAGGGGTCGCCGATCATGCCCGTCGCACCGCCGATGAGTGCCAGCGGACGGTGCCCGCACATCTGGAAATGCTTGAGGATCATTACGCCCACCAGGTGCCCGATATGCAGCGAGTCGGCCGTGGGGTCGATGCCCAGGTAGGCCGTCGTCATCTCTTTTTCGAGTTGTTCCTTCGCGCCGGGCATGATCGTGTGGATCATCCCGCGCCATTCGAGTTCTTCGATGAAATTCTTTGTTGCCATTTTTATTGTTCGTTCTTTTTATTCTACTTCCAAGTCCAGTGCTTTGCGGAGCTCCGCGACGAGCGGGTTCTTCTCCGTGATGTAACGGACGCGGTCTTCGAGCTTGATCGGGCGTGCCGCCCGGATCTCTTCGTTCACTGCGACCTCCAGTTCGATCATACCCTCGATGCCCGCCAGTTCGGCGATGCGCATCAGCATCCCGGTCTTGCTGCGCAGGATCTCCTCGCGCAGCTCCGTCGTCGGTACGCTCACCGAGATCGTGTTGTCGCGGAAGGTCATCAACTCGAAGGCCGGCACGAAGCGCGGTCGTTTCTCCTTGATGAGGTTCAGTATCCTGCTGCGGGCGTGCTCCAACTTTTCGGCACAGTCCGGGTCTATGCGCACGGTTTCGGGTTCGTCGGGCGTCTCGCCGTCCGACGGCTCCTCGTCGGGATCGCCGCCTGCCGAGGCGAGCAGCTCCGAGAGCGATGCGCCCGAGATCAGCGGCCGCCGTTTCATCCCCGGCGCAGGCTGTGCCGGGAGTGTTCCCTGTGCAGTCGGGCCGGCGGATGTACCCGCTGCCGGCCTTCCGGCCGGGGACGCGGCTGGCATTGCTGCGGACGTCGCTGCGGAAGGGGGTGCCGTTGCGGCTCCTGCTGCTTGCGCTGCCGGTTGTGCCGTTGCGCTTGCCGGGGCTGCGGGGTTGCCGGAGGCGCTTGTCGCCGGGGCATTCGTTGCCGGATTTCCGGTCGCGCTAACCCCTGCCGGTTGTGCCGTTGCGGCTGCCGGGGCTCCGGGGTTGCCGGAGGCATTTGCCGCCGGACGCGGTGCCGGCTGCCCGGCCGCTGCCGGAGCCGCCGCAGGTGCGGAGCCCGCCGTGAGGGGGGTGAGGGTAGGAAGGGGATATTCCCCGGAAGATGTCAGAGAGTCATTTTTTTTTTGGCCGAGCCCTGCGATCTTCATCAGGCCCAGCTCGACGAGCAACCGCTGGTTGGACGATTGCCGTATCTTCCCGTCGAGCTCCGTCAGGCAGGAGATGGCTCCGAACAGGAACTCGACATCGCAGGCGCCCGCCTGCGTCCGGTATCGTTCGAGCAGCGTCCCGGTCATTTCGATCAGCCGCAGCGTTTCGGGGCGCTTGGCCATCAGCAGGTCGCGCATGTGGCGGTTCAGCCCCGCCATGAAGGTCTGCCCCGAGAAACCCCGCGACAGCACGCTGTCGAACGTTACCAGCGTGTCGACATAGTTGCCCGCGAGCAACATCTCCGTGACGCCGAAGTAGGTGTCGTAGTCCAGGACGTTGAGCGTCTGGGCGACGTTGCGGTAATCGAGCGCCTTGCCGCAGAACGACACGGCCTTGTCGAACATCGACAGGGCGTCGCGCATACCCCCGTCGGCTTTCTGGGCGATGAGGTTGAGCGACTCTTCGTCGGCCGCGATGCCTTCCTGCGAGGCGATGTATTTGAGGTATTCGACGCCGTCCTCGACGCGGATGCGGTTGAAATCGTAGATTTGGCACCGCGAGAGGATGGTCGGGATGATCTTGTGTTTTTCGGTCGTTGCGAGGATGAAGATCGCATGTGCGGGCGGCTCTTCGAGCGTTTTGAGGAAGGCGTTGAACGCCGCCGCCGAGAGCATGTGCACCTCGTCGATGATGAATACCGAGTAGCGCCCTACCTGCGGGATGATGCGCACCTGTTCGATCAGTGTGCGGATATCTTCCACCGAGTTGTTCGACGCGGCGTCCAGCTCGTGGATGTTCAACGAGCGCCCTTCGTTGAACGAACGGCACGATTCGCATTCGTTGCAGGCCTCCGATCCGTTGGGGTTCAGGCAGTTGATGGCCTTTGCGAAGATGCGGGCACAAGTGGTCTTGCCTACGCCGCGGGGGCCGCAGAACAGGTAGGCGTGAGCCAACTGCCCGCGCTCGATCGCATTTTTAAGCGTGGAGGTGATATGTTTCTGTCCGACGACCGAGGCGAAGGTCGCGGGGCGGTATTTCCGTGCGCTGACGATAAAATCACTCATAGTAGCGCAAAGATACGAATTAAGAATTAAATTAAAAATGAAACCCGCCTACAAAATGACAGCCCTCTCCCCATACCCGGGCGAAGGGCTATGCATGGCGGGCCGGGCAGCCTGTTGCACCCGCTCCTCCGGGCTGCCTGCCGTTTTTATTTGGCGGCGGCCTTCCGCAGTCCGAGGAGTCCGAGCAGTCCCGGGTGCGACGGTTGCGTCCGCTTGGCCGGCGGCAGGGATATTTGCGATCCCATCAATTCCTGAAACTCCTGGCTGAATCCCGTATCCATACCTGCAGATGAGGTGAATGTCAGTTCCCCGAATACGGGGTTGCCGGCGACTTCGTAAAGGTCGACCCGTACTTGGGGGAATCCTGATGAGAGCCGTTTGGCCGCATCGAGCATCCGGTCGAGGGATGCCGGACGCGGGATATCACACTGATGTGGGTCGTAATATTTTCCGGTGACGTAATGACCTATGTTTTTCCATGTCCTGGCATCGTACAATCCTGTTTTGACGTCGGATGGCGATTTACGGTTGTAGCAGACCATGCAACAATAGGGGTTGCCATCGAAACAGTAGAATTTATAGTCGATGAGCGAATTGCCGAATGCTGGTTCTGAGGGAAGGAGGCGTTCGGCGATAATGCGGGGTTTAATACCAAAATAGTGGTGTTCGGCCGTCATGCGGCCGAATTTCTTTCGCAGGGTGTGGTTGAGTGTACGGCGGATCGACCGGATATCGGCTTTTTGCCTGTCGTTCACGATGATAACTTGTCCGTAGCCGTTATTGGTTTTCAGCACGAACGTGTCGGGGAGATTCCCCCCCCCGCTGAAGTCTATCTCCTCTGCGGATTCCCATACACCGTATAATTCGTTGAGCATCCATCCCAGCCCGCATTGCTCGACATACTCGCGGACGCGGTACTTGTCGGCCAGTTGCGACCAGCGGGTGGTGTCGGCATGGAGCATCATCCAGAGGACTTTTTCGTTGAAGGTTCGGGGGTTTTCGAGGTCGGGGTCGGTGCCGAATCGTTGCCGGTAGCGTATCCTGACCAGCTTTTCCGGATTGCGGTACGCATAATAGCGCATCTGCAACTGCTGCCATTTGCGCAGCAGGAACGGGGATTTACGATATGTCATGAACCTGAAGAGTGAGAGTTAGGTGTTGCGAAGATAATACATTTCGGGCGATGTTCTGCTGTTTTATGCCGTATTGTGTAACTCTTCTGCAAAACAGCTGCCGTTTTGGCGCCTCGTGTCAGTCCCGGGAGTGACAAAGAATGACACATTGGCCGGAAATCGGGGTTGGCAGGCGTTTTGCGGAGATAATCTGCGAAAGTTAGAAAACAAATTATCAGAGATATGAACATCAATACGTTAACTGTAAAAGCGCAGGAGGCTCTGCAAAGTGCATTGACTCTTGCCCGGGAGCGCGGACAGCAAGCTGTCGAACCGCTCCACATTCTGAGCGTGCTTGTCCGCGAGGACGATTCGCTCGCTGCGTTCCTCCTGGGGCGTGTCGGGGTGAATGTCCGCGGCCTGCGCGACGAGGCCGACCGTGCCGTCGCGTCCCTTCCGAGGGTCGAAGGCGGCGGCGACCAGTTCTTTTCGCAGGACTCCTCGAAGGTGATCCAGCGTGCCGTGGACTTTACCCGGAACTTCGGCGACAAATATGCGTCGGTCGAGCACCTGCTGCTGGGGCTTATCGCCGAGCGCGGGCAGGCCGCCGACATCCTCAAGCGCAGCGGCGCCACCGAGAAGGAACTCCTTGAGGCGATCCGCACCTTCCGCAAGGGCGCTACGGTCGATTCCCAGACCTCCGAGCAGCAGTTCGATGCGCTGGGCAAGTATGCCATCAACCTCAACGAACAGGCCCGTTCGGGCAAGCTCGACCCGGTGATCGGCCGTGACGAGGAGATCCGCCGCGTGTTGCAGATCCTCTCGCGGCGTACCAAGAACAACCCGATCCTCGTGGGTGAGGCGGGTGTCGGCAAGACCGCCATCGCCGAGGGTATCGCACACCGGATCGTCGACGGCGACGTGCCCGAGAATCTGAAGTCGAAGGTGATCTACTCGCTCGACATGGGTGCCCTGATCGCAGGTGCCAAGTACCAGGGTGAATTCGAGGAGCGTCTGAAGGCCGTCGTGCAGGAAGTCGTGGCCAGCGACGGCGACATCCTGCTGTTCATCGACGAGATCCACACCCTCGTGGGCGCCGGCAAGTCGTCGGGTGCGATGGACGCCGCCAACATCCTCAAGCCTGCACTTGCGCGGGGCGAGCTGCGGACGATCGGCGCCACGACGCTCGACGAGTTCCAGAAGTATTTCGAGCAGGACAAGGCTCTCGAACGCCGTTTCCAGAAGGTCATGGTCGACGAACCGAGTCCCGAGGATGCCATTTCGATCCTCCGCGGCCTGAAGGATCGTTACGAAAACCACCATCAGGTGCGGATCAAGGACGAGGCGATCGTGGCCGCCGTCGAGTTGTCGACGCGTTACATCACCTCGCGGTTCCTGCCCGACAAGGCCATCGACCTGGTGGACGAGGCGGCCTCGCGGCTGCGGCTGGAGATGAACTCCGTGCCCGAGGAGATCGACACCCTCGACCGGCGTGTGCGCCAGCTGGAGATCGAACGCGAAGCGATCCGCCGCGAGAAGGACAAGGAGCGCGTCGAGCACCTCACCAAGGAGATCGAGGAGCTCAAGGCCCGTGACGCCGAGATGCGTGCCAAGTGGCAGGGGCAGCGCGACCTCTTGAAAAAGATTCAGTCGAACAAGGACAAAATAGAAGCCCTGAAGATCGAGGCGCAGCAGGCCGAGCGCCAGGGCGATTACGGCAAGGTGGCCGAAATCCGCTACGGCAAGATCCAGGAGGCGGAGAAGGAGATCGCCGCGTTCCAGGAGGAGTACAAACTGGCGTCGGCCAACGGCTCGATGATCAAGGAGGAGGTCGATGCGCAGGACGTCGCCGAGGTGGTGTCGCGCTGGACGGGCATCCCCGTGACGCGCATGCTGGCTTCCGAACGCGAAAAACTGCTGCACATGGAGGACGAGCTGCATAAGCGCGTCATCGGGCAGGAGCAGGCCATCGCCGCCATTTCCGACGCCGTGCGCCGTTCGCGCGCCGGGCTGAACGACCCCCGCAAACCGATCGGCTCGTTCATCTTCCTCGGCACCACCGGTGTCGGCAAGACCGAGCTGGCCAAGGCGTTGGCCGAGTTCCTCTTCAACGACGACTCGATGATGACGCGTATCGACATGAGCGAATACCAGGAGCGCCACAGCGTGTCGCGTCTGGTCGGGGCGCCTCCGGGATATGTCGGTTACGACGAGGGCGGCCAGCTCACCGAGGCCGTGCGCCGCAAACCCTATTCGGTCGTGCTGCTCGACGAGATCGAGAAGGCCCATCCCGACGTTTTCAACATCCTGTTGCAGGTGCTCGACGACGGCCGTCTGACCGATAACAAGGGCCGTACGGTGGATTTCCGCAATACGATCATCATCATGACCTCGAATATGGGTTCGCAGGTCATCCAGGAGAATTTCGCGGAGGCGTTCAACGGTGAGAAACTCGCCCCCGAAGTGGTCGAGAAGACCCGCCGGGATGTGATCGACCTGCTCAAGCAGCAGCTCAAGCCCGAGTTCCTCAACCGTATCGACGAGATCGTGATGTTCGAACCGCTGACGCGCAAGGATATCGAACGCATCGTGGACATCCAGCTCGGTGTCGTGCGCAGGATGCTTGCCGAAAACGGCATCCGCCTCGAATACAGCGAGAAGGCACGCGAATGGATCGCTGCCGCCGGTTACGACCCGCTCTACGGTGCGCGTCCCGTGAAGCGTACCATCCAGCGCTATGTGGTCAACGACCTGTCGAAGCGCATCCTTGCGGGCGACGTCAACCGTGAGCAGCCGATCCGCATCGACGCCGACGACAAGGGGCTGACCTTCGCGAACTGATCTGCAACGACCCGGCCCCGTGAGGGGTGGGGAGAGGTAAACCGGCACCCGGCTTTACGCATGGACGTAAAGCCGGGTGTTTTTTTAGCGGATTTCCCACCCGGGAGTGCATGCGACCCGGGTTCCGTCGTCGTAGGTGTGTTCTTCCAGCGAATTTTCCCGGGATTGGATACATATGTAGACCATCTCCTTCTGCGAGGTGTTGCACAGTCCCCTTACCCCTGCCGGCTGTCGTCCCGTCTATTTCACGAACTTGCTGAAAAATTTCCAGAGCTCCTCGCCCGTGTCGATGTCCTGTTCGCCCCACGAATGTTTCCCGCCGACGATCTCGTAGAGCCAGACTTCGCTGCCGCCCGTGCCGCCCGTGAAGCGGTGGGCGATGACCTTGCGGCCGTTTTCCGGCGTGCGCCCGGGAATCGTGTCCGTCTGCATGCCGGTGCATTTGTTCTTGGCTGCCCAGTAATGCACGGCCATCGGTACGGCGACGTAGGCGCCCCAGCCGCCTTTATTGTCGAGGTCACCCTCCCACGCCGACGTGCGGTCGGCCGTGCCGTGTATTTCGAACAGGGGCACGGGGTGCGTGGAATCGTCGGCCTTGTAAAGCCATTCGAGCATCAGCCCCGATACGGGTGCCACAGCCGCGAACAGGCGGGGGCGCTGCGCCGCGAGCTGGTAACACATCTCCCCGCCGTTCGACATGCCCGTGCAGAATACGTTGCGGCGGCTCAGCCCGTGTCGTTTTTGCAGGTGGCGCACCAGCTGTGCGATGAACTTCACGTCGTCGACGGCCATGTCCGCCTGGAACGGGTAGCCTGCGTTCCAGCACGTCTTGCCCCGGCCGTCCTTCGCGCCCTGCGGGTAGCAGACGGCAAAGCCGTGGCGGTCGGCCGCGGCGTTCAGCCCGAAGCGGCCCGGGTCGTTGTTACCGCCGTAACCGTGCAGGACGACCACCAGTGGGGCGCCTTGGGGCAGCCCCTGGGGCAGGTGGAGCTTGTAGCTGCGTTCGATGCCGCCCGAGCGCATCGTGTAGGAAGGGGTGTCCGGATTTGCGGATTGGGGCCGGGCGACGGATGCCGCCAGCAGGAGGAGTGCCGTAAAAAGACCCTTTACGACGGAGGGGTTCGAAAGGTATTTCATGCTGTCGGAATTTTCGGGGCTCAGAGCCCTTTCCGGGCGATGCGCCAGGCCAGGCTGTTGTAAAGCCCGATCAGCGGCCCCCGCCAGCTGCGGGGCAGGGCGTTGAGGATGCGTACCTTGTGCAGCGTGCGGCGGTAAGTCTTCGTGTAGCCGAAGAACCGGATAGCCCTCGCCGCATCCTTCGTGCCCCCCTTTGCACTGATGATGAGCGCTTTTCCCAGGGCTGCGCGGGCCACGAACTCGTTGTATCCGTCTGCCGCCGCCGGGTCGTAAAGCTCCTCGAACGAGTAGCGCGTCCGCTCGGGCGTGTAGATGGCTGACGACCGGTTCGAGGCCACCTTCGAATAGTTTGCCAGCGGCTTGGGCGAAAAGCAGACCTTGTAGCGCCGGGCGATCTTGATCCACATGTAGAGATCCTCGCCGATCTTCATTCCCTCGGGGAATCCGCCCACTGTTTCGAATACCGCGCGCGGGACGGCGCTGGCCGACGGGATCGAGATATAACGGTGCGCCGAGTCGCGGAAGAAGTCGGCGACCACGCCGCGCTCCGTGGGGGTGGGGGCGGGGAACCGCCCGTCATGGCTGACGATGTTGAAGGCTGTCGAATAAATCCCGCAGCCCGGGAATTCGGCCGCCATCGAAGCGATCTCCTCCAGGAATCCCGGTTCCCACGTGTCGTCGGCGTCGAGCAGGGCGATCAGGTCGCCCGTCGACTCGGCGATGGCGCGGTTGCGTGCCGCGCAGACCCCGGCGTTCGCTTGCGTGACGAGCTTCACGAGCGGCGATGCGATGGCACGCACGGCGCCGGCACTCCCGTCCGTCGATCCGTCGTCCACGACGACGATCTCCGTGGGCTGCAAAGTCTGTGCGAGCACCGAGCGTAGGGTGTCGCCGATTTCGCGTTGCTTGTTGTAGAGGGGTATGATGACCGAGATGGTTGCCGATGCCATTTGTTACGGTTTGGTTTCTTGCGAAGATACCGATCTTTTGCTACATTTGCAAATAAAACCCTGTTCATGACCGCATCCGAGAAGCTCATCGCATTCATCCGCAATACGTTCGACACGGCGCTTTACTTCGCCGTGATGGCCGTCAAGGAGAATTTCCGCAACTATATCCGCCGTGCGGGCCCGACGGGCGACCCGTCGCGCGGGATGGTCATTCTGGGCAACGGCCCTTCGTTGTCGGACGACCTGCCGCGATTGATAGCGCGCCGCGAATACGAGGCGAAGGATTTCATGGCGGTCAACTTTTTTGCCGAGGACGACCGCTTCGAGGTGGTCAGACCGGGTTATTACGTCCTTTCCGACCCGATGTTCTTCCGCGACAGCGAATGCCGCGACCGCGTGGCCGCGCTCTACCGCACGCTCGATAGCAAGGTCACGTGGCCGATGACGCTCTACGTACAGTTCTATAATCCCGAAAAGTTCGACTACCGCGCCGCGCTGCCCAACCCCCGTATCCGCATCGTTCGCTTCCATACGCAGGTCTACCGCGGTTTTGGCAGCGTCGGCTTCTGGCTTTTCCGCCACGGCCTGGGCAGCGCCAATTTCGGCACGGTCGTGCAGGTGGGCGAATACGTCGCCCTGTTACTGGGTTACCGGCGGATCGAGCTCTACGGGGTGGATCATACGTTGCTCGACGGGCTATGCGTCGACGATGCGAACCGCCTGTGCCGTGCCGACCGCCACTATTACGATGCCCTTCCCCCGGCTCCGCAGCCCATCTACATGAAGGTGCCGCACGTGCCCTATACGATGTCGGTATACCTGGCCGAGGTCGCCGAACTCTTCCGCGGGCATGAAGTACTGCGCGACTATGCCGCGTCGCTCGGTGCGCGGATCGTCAACCGCACCCGCGGCTCGATGATCGACGCCTACGAACGCGGGGCGGAGTAACCCGCCCCGGCTCTATTTGAATGGTTCCATCCAGATTTCAATACGGAGCTATTGCCCGTATTGTGTTTCCAATAACTTAATCCAGTAGCCTCCGACGACCGAACGAGCGCGGAATCCGCGGTGTTGCGGTTTTTCTGTATAAACCCAATCTGACATTGGGATGCGGTCGGTGGTTTCGTTTGCGAACTTCCATATTGGCGAAATGAGCGCACGGAATGCTTCCTGGTCATCGGCCAGTGTCGCTGTCCATACGATCCAGTCGGTCTTGGTGTAGCTTTCGCGATTGTCCAGCGGAAGGCCGTAACGGTTTTGTTTTGTAAGATAATAGGCGATTTCCTTCTTGCGGACGCTTTCTGGGAAAACTTCCCATTTGAAAAGTTTGTCCCAGACAAGGTTGTATTTCTGGCTCCAGGTGCCCGGTTTGTCGAAAGTGAGGCGGTAGTGGTCGCCATCGTCAGCCATTTCCATCCAGTAACCGGCTAATTCCCTGGCTTTGTCCGTATACTTCCGGGCAGTTTGTGTGTCTCCCAGCATGTGTGCCAGATAACCGTAGGAGGCGATTCCCAGAATGGCTTTGACGGAAAGATTGGCATTGTGTGCGAAATGTCCTGCGAAATCGTCGGTGCAGAGCTGGTTCTCTGGATCCAGTCCTTTCGCTACGAGATAGTTTGTCCAGGTAGTCAGGACGTCCCAATGTTTCTTTGCATAGGCCGCATTTCCTTCGGCATGGGCGATGGCGGCCGTAAGGATGAGCATATTGCCGGCTTCTTCGACAGGCATGTCCCCTACATAGGTTTGTCCGTTGGCCAGTGGATAGGTGCCGATGTCGTGTGACGGGAACGGTTTTGTCCATCGTCCGCTTTCGCTGTAATAGAAAATGTGGTTGAGAAGCCCTTTTGCCAGTTCGGGATTGTAGTAAAGGAAGAGCGGTGCCGACGGATAAGTGATGTCCACAGTGCCGATAGACCCGTTGCTGAAGTTCTCTTTCGAGAGCAGTAGCAGGTCGCCGTTTGGTGCTTCGACGAGTTTATGTGCGGAAATAGCTTGGCGGTATGCCGTAGCGCACAATTCGGCATATTCTCGCCCGCCTGCTTTTATGGCTTCTTCCATCAATCTGCGGTCGAATTCGTCACAGCGGATTTTTAATTCCGGATAGGCTTTCCCTGCTGCCGCAAATGCATCCGTGATCGTAAGGTTTCCTGTGCGATTCCAATATGGACGTAGATTCTCGCCGAAGTACTGGATGGAGTACAGATCGTCGTATCCGACCATTATATATCCCGAAGCTGCTTTTGTGCGTCCCAGGTCACGTGTCAGTCCTAATTTTTGGGTCGTATGCGTGCGCGTTGCGGCCGATGACTCCATATTGCCGGCGAGGAACGCCTTGCGTATCTGTGCTGCTTCGCCTATGCGGTATGCCGTCCGGATGTTGTCTGCGGCGAGGTAGAAATAACCCCAATCGATGGTCACGTGGTCGCCTTTGCGGCCCAGTATATGTTGCGATACCGAACCTGTTTTCAGAAAACACAGGTCTTGCCGCACGAACCCCTCGCTGGAAGATTCTGCAGGCTCATGCAGGGCCCATTCGGGCGACGCTTCGAAATAAAGAGCTACGTCATGGGCAGTGCCATCGTTCGATACGACTTCGTAGGTAATGTAATTGACCGGGCGCGACAAAAGATCGAGGTCATCCGTGAGCAAGGGTGCCGTGAATGTCACTTTAAGATCGATACTGCCGCAGCTGAAAGTATAATGGGTTTGTGTGGCTTGTACGTCGACAGATTTTTGCATGGCTGTTTCCGGGAAACAGGCCTTTTCGTCCCGTTCGGTGGCCAATCCGAAATCCAACAGTGCATTCCCGCCCCTGTCGAGGCAATATCCAGCTATGACATTGCGTCCTGGGTGTAGGGTAGCCGCTGCTGGGGCCGGTAATTTTATTTTATTTCGCAAATGGCAATCCGGGGTGTTGACAACTTCGATGCCATTGACGTAGATTACTGCATCGTCATCGTTGGAATATTGCAGGTAGACTGTGTGTTCGGCTATGTCTTCGGGGAGATCTACCGTACGCCGCACCCAGATTTCGCCGCCGCCCCATTCGGTCTGTACCGAAGAAGCGCTTGCGTGGGTGCCGAAGGAAGCCTTGCCCCGGAGCCAGCTGCTGTCATTGAAATCCGATTCCATCCATTTCCCGCTCGGTTGCGTCTTGGTGTAAGCTCCCTCCCATGCCCCCTGTTCGGCTGTCGGGACAAGGATGCTGAAGGCGGGCTCTTCCTGTCCCATGAATCGGTATGGCTGCCCGTCGACTTTTACGACTCCGATCAGGGGGAATTTATCGCCTGTCCAATGGCGGGTTACGTCGTCATAGAGGTTATCCGTGAAAGACCATCCGCTTGTGTATGGGTCGATCGTGATCAAAGGGTAAGCCGATGGGCGGAGCGTGTTGGGAATGCATTCCGATTTTGTCTTGCAACTCCATAGCCCGGCTATGAGGCAAGAACAGACGAGGATTTTTTGAAAGCGAATCATGAGGTTGTAGGTTGTACGGTTGTTCCTTGAGATACCTGTTTGTAGCTGATTATAGTGGGTATTACTCGATTTCTGCGAACCGGCTGGAATCTCTCGGGCATATTTCCCCCTGTAGATTGATGGTCAGTGCCGGTGCGTCGGGCGTTTTCATGCGGCGGAGCATCAGCTCAATGGCGACATCCGTTATCTGTTCGCAAGGCTGGCGGTAGGAGGTCAGTGTATATTTCAGATGCTTGGCATATTTCATGTCATCGAATGCGCAAAGAAGGGCGTCTGACATTATTTTAATGCCACGGGCACCGAGGGATGACATCAGCACGGCAGCGGTTGCATCGTTTGCACATACAATGCCTGTATGTCCGGGACGGATGTCTAATTCACGGACGAAATCCATGTCTTCCGGATTGCCGCAGCATACATTTTCGGAACCGAAATGGAATCCCTGTTTTTGTGCAGCAGCCGAAACTCCGAATTGCCGTATACGCACCGATCCCGCCGAATCCGGCCGGAAGCAGAACAGCAGGTGGTCGCACCCGGCAGAAATCAGATGTTCAGCCATGGTGTAAGCTGCATTGAGGTTGTCGAGGCTGACGAGGTCGAATTCGCTTCTGTCCGGGAACTCTACAATATCCCGGTCGATCAGCACGAGCGGAATGCCAGCTTCGCGGATCCTGCGGCAAATCTCATTATTAAGTTCGTTGCCTTGCGGAATGCGTTCCAGCGGTGCGAAAAAGATCCCGTCGACTTTCTGTTCGATATATTCTTCGCAACTTTTCTCCGTCAGGTCGCGCCTGATTTCCGCATTGCCCGAAGTCGCCCCATTCCAGATGCACTCGAAATCCCCTTTTTGCGACCGTTCCATGAATCGGTCGCTGATCGTTGCGAAAATCTCCGACTCGCCTGGCCCCGGCAATAACAGTCCGAATGTTGTTTTATGGTTTATCCCTTGGTAGATCACCGTAGTCCCGATACCCTGTTTTTTCAAGACATATCCCTCCTTTTGGAGGGTGTTATATACTTTGGCGATCGTTGGTCGTGACACATTGTAGCGTGCCGCAAGTTCAGTTTCAGTCGGCAGAAGGGTGCCTGCCGGCATGTTGTTGCGGATGTCATGGCGGACTGCTTCGAGAATGTTCTTGAAATTTGCTTTTGGTTCCATTCAGATTGTTTTAAAAACTTTACAAAGGTAGTAAAAAAAATGTAAATGAAAAGTTTTGTGATACTTGGGAAGTGGTAAAATGTAATATATATGTAAATAATGTTGATGCGTGTTCCTTGTGTCGCTGTGTTGATGGGATTAGCACTGCGATGATTGATAATGCCATATATGGGCTGTTGTGTGTTAATTACAGGTGTGTTTATAAGGGTGCTTCATATTATTGTAAATTTATTGTTGATATAATTGTAAAAATAAAACAATCATTTTATTAGAAATTATTTGCATATATAAATTTAATAATTTACATTTGCCTTAGCAAACTGAAAAAACATATGCCCGAATCAGGAACGATATGTTATCTTGTCGTTTGTGCGGGAAAAACCGAACCTCATGTGATACTTTCCGGCAGAGCCGGATTGAATACCAGAACTCCTTTTATTAACCCAACCTAAAACTTCACTTATGAAAAGAACATTTATCTTATTTCTGTTCTTGTTTGGAGGAGGTATACCCGGGACGGTATTTGTCCGGGTATCCGCATCTCCATCCGAATCCTCTGCGTATGAAGTGCAAAATCCTGCGCAGAAAGTTTCGGGGCATGTGTTGACACCGGATGGCCTTCCTGCTGTCGGAGCCAGTATTGTCGTTCGGGGGACGACGCGCGGTACTTTGACGGATTCAGAGGGGAACTTTTCCATTGATGCAGCTCCCCGAGACGTGTTGCAGATCTCTTTCCTGGGATATGAAATGCAGGAATTGGTTGTAGGGGCAAAGACGGATTTTACGATCGAACTTGTCGAGAACAAGACGCTCATCGAAGACGTTGTTATCACCGGATATGGCAATCCGATAAAGAAACAATCGCTGACGGGGGCTATTTCATCGATCGGAGCTTCGAAGCTTGGGCAGAGTGCTGCGACGCATGCGACGACTGCCCTGGCCGGGAAAATTGCCGGGGTGAATTTCAGGCAGACGGACGGGCGTCCCGGACGGGGTACTACGATCGGTATCCGCGGACTGGGAACCCCGTTGTACATTATCGACGGTTTGCATTCCAACGAAGGCGCCTTCAATAATTTGGATTTCAACGATATAGAGTCGATATCTATACTCAAGGACGCTTCAGCTGCCATTTATGGACTCGAGGCCGGAAACGGAGTCGTGGTCGTACAGACCAAGTCTGGAAAGAATGCTACCGATACGCATACCGTATCGTTCAACGGCTATTACGGCAGCAAATCGTGGTTCCGGTTCCCCAAGCCGGCCGATGCCGAAACATTCGTGCGGGCGCATATCCAGTCGGATGTGATCCAGGGACGCACCCCGACTTATACCCTCGAAGACCTGGAGGGGTACCGCAACGGTACCAAGCGCAGTTACAACTGGTACGACATGGTGGTCAACAAACATGCCCCGCAGAATTACGCCGGGGTCAATGTTTCCGGCAAATCGGGGAAGGTGAATTATTATATCGCCCTGAGCCGGACATATGATGAGAATACGATTCATAATTACGGGGAGTTCGAGCGTTACAATGCACAGTTCAATGTCGATATCCAGCTGACTAAGAAATTAAAGGTGGGTGCTCGCTTCAACGGGCGTATTGAGCAGGATAAGCATCCCGGCGTACCGGGGGACGACGATGTGTGGCAGGCCATTTTTGCCATCTACCGTAATATTCCGACCAAAGGGCCGTATGCGAATGACAATCCCATGTATCCGCAGATCACGTCGAATGTCATGTCATCGAACTTCGCCATTCTCAATTATGATATTTCGGGGTATTATTCGGACAAAGTCCGTGTCGGGCAACTGGCTCTTAACGCCGAGTACGAACTTGTCGACGGGTTGAAACTGACCGGTATGTTGGGGTATTATCTTGGAGATCGCTTCTATAACAATCAGGAGTACCTGTATAAACTCTACTCCTACGATCCGGCGACGAACACTTATCCCGTGGCTTATGAGTTGACGAATCCCTTCCGTGAACGTATCGTCAATATGGAAGAGCAGGTAACAGGACAGGCACAGCTTATCTACGGAAAAACCTTTGGAAAACATACCGTCGGTGGCGTGTTGGTCGGTGAATTTTTCCGGACGGAAAATCCCGGGTTCCTTACATGGTCGCGCCCGGCAGCTAATTCAATTACCTATATAGATTATAATTCGTTGGAAAAATACGACGACTACCGGAAACGGGAAACGGCACGAGTGGGCTTTGCCACGCGGCTCAATTATAACTATGACAATAGGTATCTGTTCGAATTCGCAGGACGTTACGACGGTTCGTGGCGGTTCAAACCGGGCAATCGCTGGGGCTTCTTTCCTTCGGGTTCGTTCGGATGGCACGTTTCCGAGGAGCATTTCTGGAAAAATGCCGGTTTTTCGAAAGTTTTCAGTAACCTCAAATTCCGTGTGTCATACGGCATGGTCGGCCAGGATGACCTGATCGGGCCGTTTGAATACTTGTCCGGCTACAATTACGGTTCGGGCGGTGCTGTTCTCGACGGAGCCAATATCGTCGGTGCGGCCCCGCGCGGATTACCGGTAACCAATATTTCCTGGCTGAAGATCAAGCTCTTCAACGTCGGTGTCGACTTCGGGTTCTTCGACAATCGGCTGAGCGGATCGATCGACTATTTCCAGCGTAAAGCCGACGGTCTGAAAGCGAGCCGCTACGATGTCCTTATTCCCAATGAGGCTGGATTCAGCCTGCCGGAAGAGAATCTCAACTCCGACATGTTCAAAGGTTTCGACGGACAGATTACATGGCACGACAAAGTGCGGGACTTCAATTATTCTATCGGCGCTACCTTTACCTATTCGCGAAAATACGACTGGCATCAATATTTGCCCCGTTTCGGAAACTCCTGGCACGAATACCGCAGTTCGCTCAACGAGCGTTTCGCAAATATTACCTGGGGTTACCTTTCCGACGGGCAGTTCCGTTCGTGGGAAGAGATCGCCGGTTATCCGGTAGACATAGACGGGCAGGGTAATACCACACTGCGCCCGGGCGATATAAAGTACAAAGACCTCAATGGGGACGGCGTAATAAACAATCAGGACGAGCGTCCGATCGGGTATGCCCGCGGGTCGATGCCCAACCTCAATTTCGGATTGAATTTCACAGCTGATTGGAAAGGTATCGACATCGCAATGGATTTTACGGGTGGTGCGTTCGGAACCTATAACATCAATTACGAGCTGAGCCGCCCGTTTTGGGATGGCGGTAACTCCGGGTCGTATATTCTCGGGGATCAATGGCGCTTGTCCGATATCTCGGATCCCGCAAGTCGGCTTATTCCGGGTAAGTATCCTACGGCACTTGAAGGAAATACCAACCACAGCAACTATTGGACGAGTGATTTTTGGTATACGAATGTGGCTTATTTGAAACTCAAAAATTTCGAGCTGGGGTATACTTTCCCCCGAAAATGGTTCCGCAAAGTGGGGATCACCAAGCTCAGAGCCTATTTGTTCGGACAGAATCTTTTCTCGATCGATAACCTCAATGATCTGGATATCGATCCCGAAATTACGAGTGAAGCCGGTTTGAACTATCCGACTAACCGCATGTACGGGGCCGGCATTAAATTAACCTTCTAAACTTGCATAGCTATGAAAAGTATCCATAAATATTTGTCAGTAGCCCTGTCCGTCGTGTTGCTTGTGGGATGTAACGGGTTTCTGGATCGCGAAGCCGAGGGGATTATTCCCAATGACGATGTGTTCAAAGACGATAAAATGACCCTTGCGGCGTTGGCGAACCTGTACGGGCGCGTCAATTGGGGGCCGTCCGTCGATGACGATATGGCCCATATCTATGGGGATGAGGCTTGTTGGTCGAATGGTGCGCCGCAGCAGTGGAACGGGTTCGGCGACGACCATTTCCGGGTCTACGACTATGGCCTGATACGTAACATCAACCAGTTCCTGCAGGGATTGCGTACGACAGCCACCCAAATGGAGGTTGCCGAACGGAATAACCTGGAGGGGGAAGTGCGTTTTCTGCGAGCCTGGACCTATTTCAATATGTGCCGTTGCCTGGGTGGTATGCCGATTGTCGGCGATGAAGTGTTCTCCTATTCATCGGGTATGGATGTCACGGCGTTGCAATATGCCCGTTCGACGGAGGCGGAGCTTTACGATTATATCATCTCCGAATGCGAAGACATTGCCCGGAATTACCTGAAGCCCGAACATACGAAGAATGCCGCACGTGCCTCGAAGTGGACGGCGCTGGCGTTGAAAGCACGTGCCGCCCTCTATGCTGCCTCCATTGCCAAGTATAATGCCTTGAAAACGCCGCAGATAAAAACAGATGGCGGCGAGGTCGGCATTCCGGCTGATAAGGCTTCGTATTATTACGACATAGCCTACAAAACGGCCAAGGAGATTATCGCCGAAGGCGGGTATGATTTGTATCGGAACAATACCGATAAACAGGCCAACTTCTATGAAGCCCTGACTTCGAAGACGAATAATCCCGAGGTGATCTGGACGCTCGATCATTATTATCCGGGTAATACGACGGCGTTTTCCTACCATAATATCCCGACGTCGGTAGCCGAAGATGAAGAGTCGGCACATCTCACGCCGATCCTGAATTTGGTCGAGGATTACGAATATGTCGATGACCGGGACGGAACCCTTCGTACATCGGATGCGGACGGATATATATTTTACGACCGTGCACAAGATCTTTTCAAGAACAAGGATGCGCGCTTGTGGGGAACGGTAATCTATCCGGGGGCGGAATTCAAGGAGCAGGAGATCGTTTTTCAGGCCGGGCGGATTGCTTTAAGAAACGGCGTCTGGGAAAAGGAAATCGGCGTGTCGGGAAGTAAGGACGATGAGGGTAACCTTATCACCAGTATTAATGGCCCATTGCTCAATAACGACAATCACCGGAACAAATCGGGGTTCGGGATCCGCAAGTTCCTCGACACGAAAAAACAATCTTCGACACGCCAGGGAGGCGATATGTGGTTCGTGCGTTTTCGCTATGCCGAAATATTGCTCATTGCTGCGGAAGCGGGTCTCGAATTACCCGAAGTTTCACGGTCTGAAATACTCGGTTATGTCAATGATCTTCGCGACCGTGCCGGTATTGGCAAGCTCGACCGGTTGACATTCGAGGATATCGTGCATGAACGTCGGGTGGAGCTCGCCTTCGAGAACCATCGATTCTGGGATCTGAAACGCTGGCGAATGGCCCATGAAATCTGGGATGGACAGGCTGATAATCCCCGTGCCGTACATTATGCGTTGTTCCCGTATAAGGTGAACATGCCCGGCGATGCGCGGGACGGCAAATGGGTCTATGAGAAGATCAAATGTGAGATGACCCGTTATCCGCTTTATTTCCAGTTGAAGAATTATTATAATTTCATAGACCAGGGATGGATGAATAACAATCCGAAACTGGTAAAGAATCCCTATCAGTAATTTTAAAGGAAGAATAGTTATGAAAAAAATAATGAAGGCAACCGTATTGCTGGCAGGTGCATGGCTGATGCAAGGCTGCGGGTTGGATAATTACGATGAACCGGAAGCGCAATTTTCCGGACGGGTCACTTATCAGGGGGAACCGCTCCAGTTGCGGCACGGATCCATCAAATTCGACCTGGAGCAGGATAGTTATGAACTGGGTGATAAAATTGAGGTTGCAATTGCGCAGGAAGGTACCTTTGCCGCCCGGATTTTTCCAGGAGAGTACCGGTTCGTACCGCGTCCGGGCAATGGCCCTTGGACCGATGATTGTCAACCCGTGGAATTTACGATTAAGGGTGGTAAGCAGCTCGATTTTGAAGTGGTGCCGTATTACCTGCTCCGGAATTCGAATATCACGCTTTCGGGCAATACGCTCAACGGAGTTTGTTCCGTGAAAAGCATTGCCGGGGGCAAGGCAATTGAGGCGATGACGCTCTTTGTCGGTAAAACCCGTTTCGTAGATGACCGTGGCGGCCGTTCAGTAGTAACTTCCAATTTCGAACAGCCGGCCGAGGGGGTGAACAACATTTCTGTGAATATCAAGGAGATCGTTGACAAGTACCCCGTCCTTTATGCCCGTATCGGACTGAAGATACATGGTGTCGATGAACGTATCTATACAGAAATTGTAAAGATTAAATAGAACATGCCGGAGGCAGGTTTTTGCATACTGCCTCCGGCCTCAATATTTTGATTAATTATGAAACTCATTGGATTTGATATCGGCGGGACAAAATGTGCGACTATCCTGGGCGAAACGGATGCCTCGGGGCAGGTAAACATTGTCGAGAAAATTGTCTTCCCGACAAAAAAGGGCCCGGAAGCCTCCCTTACTGCGATTTATAGCAGTACGGAAGAACTTTTGCACAAAAATGGCTTGCAGCTGTCGCAGATTGCAGGTATAGGTATCAGCTGCGGGGGGCCGCTCGACAGCCGCAACGGCATTATACTTTCACCGCCGAACCTGCCGGGATGGGACAACGTGCCGATTGTCGAAATGACCGAAAAGCGTCTGGGAATCAAAGCTTTTGTCCAGAACGACGCGAACGCGTGTGCCATGGCTGAGTGGAAATATGGCGCAGGAAAAGGCTATGATAACGTAGTATTTTTTACCTTTGGTACGGGAATGGGTGCCGGGCTCATCCTCGACGGACGCCTTTATTCGGGTACGTGCGATCTTGCCGGCGAGGTGGGACACCTGCGCCTGTCCGGGCATGGGCCTGTGGGGTTCGGTAAGGAGGGTTCCTTCGAAGGCTGGTGCAGTGGCGGCGGTATTGCGCAGGTGGGGCAGACGATGGCTCGCCAACGTATCCAGATGGGGGCCAAGACCGCATATTGCGGCAGCCTCGACGAGCTGCCCGCCGTGACGGCCAAATCGATCGCCGAGGCTGCCTATGCCGGCGATGAAACCGCACGGGAGGTTTACCGGACGGTGGCCAGCTATCTGGGGCGCGGACTTGCGCTGATTATCGACGTACTGAACCCCGAGGTAATCATTCTGGGCAGTATTTTCGGCCGGTCTCGTGATCTGATCGAGCCTTATATGCTGGAGGTGGTACACCGGGAGGCGATCGGCTTTTCCGCTGCGAAGTGCCGGATTGTGCCGGCCGGACTGGGTGAACATATCGGCGATATGGCGGCTTTGGTATTGGCCGTCGAAGCCTCGAAAAAACCATAAAACTACGACCTAAAATGATTCAGTTAATTGCTATTTTGTGTCTGGCGGTCTACGGAGCGCTTATTTCTCTGCTCGTAGGACTCAAGCACGATATCGCCGAACGCCTGCGGGTGGACGATTCGAAGGCGGGTATTCTCTTTTCGGGCTTCATGTTCGCAGGAGCAGTGGGTGTCATTGTGCTTTCGGCCTCCATAGACCTTCTGGGACATGCTCTGGTCGCCCGCTTCGGGTTTGGGTTTACGGCTGCGGCTCTGTTGCTGCTGGCATTTTGCCGCCGATACGGACAATATCTATCGGTTTACGTCTTGCTGAGTGTGGGGGCCATGTGTATCATCTCGGTTGGCAATACGTTGTTGCCGCTGGTGTTGTTCGGTGGTGGCAACGCCGCTGCTGCGACCAACCTCGGGAACGGATTTTACGGGGTAGGGGCTTTCTTTGTTTCGTTTTTCCTTACCGGCTCGTTGCAGCGTTTCGGTTACAGGGCGACCGTGCTTTTTTTTGCGGGGCTGCTGCTGGGGGCTGCTGTATTGGCGAGTCTGGCCGAATATCCCGTCATCGATTCGCATTTCAACTTCGGGGATCTTCCGGCAGTCCTCACCAGTTCGTTTTTCCTCATAGCCTTGGTTACCAACTTTTTCGGGGCTGGCGTCGAAAACGGAGTAAGTGCCTGGGCCAATACCTATATGTCCCGGCTGGGCGCTGCGGATAAACTGGCAAACCAGGTATTATCCCTTTTCTTCATAGCCGTTATGGTCTCGCGTCTGGTGACCGCGACATTTGTCACGGCGGCAAATACCCCGATAGTGTTGTTGATACTGGCTCTTATCGCCATCGTGACATTGGTGGTTATGACCCTTTTGAAGAATCGTATTGTGGCTGCAGTAGGGGTTGTCGTGCTCGGACTTGCAATGGGTTCGGTCTGCCCCAATATTTTCGGCTATATGTTTTCCCGGGTCGATTCCGCATTTCATGGAACGGCCTTTGGGATAACCTTTGCGACCGGATTGTTGGGGGCGAGCGTCTTGCCTTACCTGATCGGCGCCGTGTCGAAGCGAACCTCCTTGCGCCGCGGTTATCTGGTGAACCTCGCGGGTGCCGTCCTGTTCGGATTGTGTGCCGTTATTATGTTGATGATGTAATCATGCTTTAAACCTGAAACGAAAATGATAAAAAGAAACTTCCGTATCACAGTTGTTTTCCTGTTTGGCCTGTGCCTTGGGGGCTGCAACGCTCCGCAAAAATATTCTTCGGCCGATTCCGAAGGCTGGGTCACTCTCTCCTCCCTGATGGATGAAATGGGCGATCCCCAGGCCGATGCGTGTTTCCCGGAGCCTTATTATGAGGCTCGTCAACTGACGAGTTACGATCGCCGGTCACTGCTTCCGGGAACCCCGTGGTGGCATGCCAATGACGACTGGGCCGGATTCGAACGCTATGAAGCCAACGACGGCCGGGTTGAACGCGTGCTTTTCGACGAGCAGGGCCCCGGAGCCATTACACGTATCATTACGACCGGTGGGGCCGGTACGGCTAACCTGCGGTTCTATTTCGACGGGGAGCAGCATCCCAGTATTGTAATCCCGAGTTTCGACATTTCCAAATTCCCCGTGGAAATTCCCTCGGGAATGATCTATATGCACGAGCATTATCCCCGCTTCCAGGGAGCATCCTTCTATTACCCGATCCCCTATGCCAGGCGGTGTAAAATCACGGTCGACGATCTGAACCGCGGCTATGTCTACCATGTCAATTACCGGACTTATGCTCCGGGGACGAAAGTGCGGACATTTACGGTGGAAGAGGCTCGCAAACTCCGGGCGAAAGCAGCCGAAGCCGGCCGGAGGCTGGAGAATCCGGTCAGCTGCGCGGAAAACGGTATCCAGACCGCGGGAACGTTACCTGCGGGTGGAAAATTGGGATTAGACCTTCCCGCAGGCGAAAATGCCGTGCGTACGCTCATGGTTGATATCGGCGGATATACCCCCGGGACTTACGGGCAGCTTATGCGCGGTATCATCGTGCGGATGGATTTCGACGGCACGCAGACCGTCCGGGTTCCGTTGTCCGATCTCTCCGGCGCCGGAATGGGGGCTCCGCGGGTCGATAATTATTATATGGCTGCCGATGGCCAGGGGCGGGTAATCCTCCGTTTCGTGATGCCTTATCGCGGCTCTGCACGCGTCGAACTCGAGAATATCACCTCCTATGATGCAAAAGCGACGCTGTCCGCCAATGTATCCCCGTGGAAGTGGTACGACAATACGCTTTATTTCCATGCTTCGTGGCGGCAGGAAAACGGCCTGGAAACCAACAAAGGGCTCGACTACGACATGGCCTCGTTGTCCGGGCGGGGGGTATTCAAAGGCGATGTGCTTTCGCTTTATAACTGGTGCCCGCGCTGGTACGGCGAAGGCGATGAACATATCTGGGTCGATGGCGAATCGTTCCCCTCGCATTTCGGATGCGGGACGGAGGATTATTACAATACCACCTATGCCCCGATCCATGTGTACCATTTTCCGTTCGGCGGGGCACCCCGTGAGGATGACGAGGCTTCGCGCGGCTATAACACTTTCGTCCGTGTCCGCGGGCTGGATGCAATACCGTTCAATAAGAGTCTGAAATTCGAGTTCGAACTCATCAGCTGGGACGGAGGCAAAGTCGATTACTCGTCAACGGTATTCTGGTATGGGAATCTGACTTCTGCGGCACTCACGGCTTCGGCGGATGAAGCTGCGCTTTATTCGCTTCCGGAACCGATTTACACAAATAATAAATAACGATGGCAATGAAAAAATTATTGGCACTTATTCCGTTGGCTTCACTGCATCTGGCCGTAGCGCAGGTACGCGACTACGACCCCTCGGTGCAGCCTGTCGACCGTATTCAATATTTCAAACCCGCGGAATCCCACCTTTTTGTCGGCGATTGCATGCCTTTCGATTATCGAGGTACATTTTATCTTTATTGGCTTATCGATGAAGGCCATCATGCCGGACTTGGCGGTTTGGGCGGACATCAGTGGGCGCTGAGTACATCGGAAGATATGGTGCATTGGAAACATTATCCCGTGGCCTTGGGGATTGACAACGACTGGGAAAAGTCGATTTGCACGGGATCTGTCATAGACGTTGACAGCGCGGTTTATGCATTCTATTCTACGCGTGTGAAAGATGATGCGGGTGTGCACGAGCAATTGAGCTTCGCAGTCAGCCATGACGGGGGATTCAACTTTGAAAAGCAAACTCCCAATCCGTTTTTCATTACGCCGGAACGGTATGAATCCCGGAATTTCCGTGATCCCAAGGTATTTCGCGGGGAAGACGGAGCCTATCACCTTTTCATTTCGAGTTATGAAAAGAATATTCCGTTGTCCGGGTTCGGAGGATGTCTGGTGCATCTCGTTTCGGAAGACCTGAAAACATGGCGTGAGGTGGATCCTGTACTTACCGGACAGGTCGGAGTGCCCGAATGCAGCGATTATTTCCTTTGGAAGGGGTGGTATTATCTCCTGTATAGCGTCGGGGGCGATACCTATTATGTCCGTTCGAAAAAACCGTTCGGCCCGTGGGAATACCCATCTTCCCAGGCTTTCGTAGAGGGATGGGCCAATGTATACAAAACGGCACCGTTGAAGGACGGGCGCCGGGTCGCCGCAGCTTTCATACCCTGGCGTGGGGACGGTCGGGATCATGGGGGGCGGAATTTCGGTGGCAACCTGTTGCTCCGCGAAGTTTTCCAAGGGCGCGACGGGATGCTCTATACGCGGTTCCTCGAAGAGGCGCTTCCGTCTGCCGAGCCAGTGCCCGTTTCCCTGTTCCGCTCTTTCGGGGATCGTACTCCTATCCTGAAAGACGATGCATTCGAACTGGCTGCGCCGGATGGAACACAAAGTGCTTTCCTTACGGATCTTCCCGCGAGCTACCGGTTGACGATGACTGTGGATCCCCGGTCATCGTACGATGAAGCCGGACTTTTTATCCGGGCCAAAGACAATGCGGATCGGGGTTATAAACTGGAACTGAATGCATTGAAACGTATGGTGCTGTTGCATAATCTGCGGATCGAAGGCGTGACGGGATTAGATAAGAAGTTACGCTCGATATCGTCGTCCGCGAAGACATGATCGACGTCTGCATCGGCGGCCGCCGGTGCGTGGTCAACCGGTTGCCCGAATCCAAGGGACGGGACGTGTTCTTTTTCGTGAAAAACGGGACGGTCGAATTCCGGGACTTGCATTTGAAGAAACTGAACTGAGAAATAAGATAGAACAGAACCGGGAGAATTACCTCTCTTCAGAAAGTATGAAAGCGACCTTTTCGGGTCGCTTTCATTATCCGGGAAATAAGTTGTCACAGGTCTTAAATTATATTTTCTTTGTCGCGAATAGCCGGACGCCGCATAATCACCCAGATTGCAGCATTTCCGTTTCTCGATCCGTGTTTTCGGACGCTGCAAATTTCTTTTTCGCTTGCCATCCGCTCCCGTCACCCCAGCCGCCGGCTTGCCGCGATGATCTCGGCCATCGTGAAATCCTCGGGGTTGTCGATGTCCAACCCTTCGATGCGGTCGACGACGGCCATGTAGGGCTTCTCCCCGATGCGGCGCCCGCGGCCGCACCAGAGCGTGCGCGGGAAAATGAAAAATGCGCTGGTTTCTATATAGACCGGCTCTATGGTCTGCGTGCGGGGGATGTCGTCCAGCGCATAGTTGAGCGGCCGGCCTTCGAACCAGGCGAAGGTCTGGATCTTCTCGGCGCTGAACGCCGAATCGTACTCCCCCGACCGCACGTGCCGCAGGGCGTCCGCCACGGTCTCCGCGCGGATGAACGGCGAGGTGGCGTGCGCCAGCACGTAGAGGTCGGCCTCGACGTCGGCCGTGAAACTGTCGTAGATCTCCCGCCCGAGCGTCGTGTCGCGGTCGAGGTCGGGGCTGCGGCGCAGGAAACGCACGTCTTGGGGCAGGTATTCGCAGATGCGTTCGTCGCTGCAATAGGCGTACACCTCGTCGATCTCCCCGATGCCGGCGAGCGTCCGCAGGATATGGCACATCAGCGGCTCGCCGCCCAGCAGGCGGAGGTTTTTGCCCGCTACCCGCTGGCTGTTGAGGCGTAAGGGGACGAATGCTACTGTTTTCATCGCTATCTCTCTTTTTTGTCGGTCTGTGTCAATGCCCCCCCCCTCTTGTCGGTCGCTGCTGCCGGAGTCCCGCGAAGGACACCGGCCCGCGGACTGTGGCCGGGAGCTTTGCATGTAAATTATTGCACCAGCAGGTTGCAACCCCTGATGTCGCTGTGGTCGATGCGTCCTTCTACCTCGAACGCTCCGTCGGCAGCCACGCGCCCTACGTCCTGGGTCTGGATGAAGGCGCACGACCACCACGAAGCCAGGTCGGCGATGTCCAGACCGCCGCGGGAGCCTGCCGGCAGGCGGTCGAACGGATCGTTCACGTCGCGTGCCGCGACCCGCATCCAGGCCGGGCAGCGGAAGATGTTCCCGCCCTGCGAGTAGGCCTGCGACGTGAGTTCCGCCATGCTGTATTCGGAGTGAATCCTCTCCACTCCGAAAGCGTCGCACAGGATTTTGTGGAATTCCGCTTTGGGGATCTCCTCGCGGTATCCCTTCATGCCACCCGTCTCCATGACGACCGTGTCGTCAAGCTTCGGGGCGTAACGCTCCGCCAAATCCCAGAGCGCATAGCTTACGCCCAGCAGGATCTTGGGCTTGGGGTCGCGGCGCATCGCCTTCAGCAGGGCTTCGTAGTCGTCGAGGTAAAAGCCGCCCGAGCCGCAGTCGGCGATCAGCCGGTCGGCCATGTAGACCAGCGACGAGCCTTTGCGCCGCAGGTAGTTGGGCAGCAGTGCATAGAGGCTCCACCGTGCCGGTTCGCCGTAGAATGTCCGGAACGAAGCGCGAAACGCCTGTTCGTAGAGCGCCAGCGAGCGCATCGGGTGGCGCGACGAGGTCATGCCGGTGGTGGCCGACGAGGTGAAGACCGCTTCGGGCTCCGTGCCGCCGCAATACACTTCGTGGGTCTTGAACAGCCCGATCGGCAGGTAGGGGATCGCATCCGCCGTCCGCACCTCCCCGGGCTGTACGCCGATCAGGGACAGATACTCGCGGTAGGGCGCGCATTCCGCAGCCTGGCGCCGGAATACCTCCAGCGCCGCCGCTTCGAAAGCCGCTTCATCCGTGATGCGGAATATGTCGTCGGGAGTTATCATCCCTGCAAAGGTACGCAAAATCGGCGTTCCGGTCAAAATAATTTTCGGCACTGCCGTCCCCGTCGTCCTCCTGTCCCCTGTCATCCCTCCGAGCCTTCCCTGGCAGCCGCTTCTTCACCCGCTTCCCCATGCTGTCCAGCCCTGCGATGAAACAAAAAATCCATAACCGGAGCCTTTCCCGGGCTCCGATTACGGATCGTTATGAATTCTGCGCGGCGGTGTCCGGCCGCCGCCAAGACCTTACTTCTTGCTTTTCGGCGCAAGCATCATGTTCATCTTCTTGCCGTCGAGCTTGGGCATCATCTCCACTTTGGCCACCTCCTCGAGGTCGGTTGCGAAGCGCAGCAGCAGGATTTCACCCTGCTCCTTGAAGACGATCGAACGCCCGCGGAAGAAGACGTACGCCTTGACCTTCGAACCCTCCTTGAGGAAGTTCATGGCGTGCTTGAGCTTGAAGTTGTAGTCATGGTCGTCGGTCTGCGGGCCGAAGCGGATCTCCTTGACCACGACCTTCACCTGGTTGGCTTTAAGCTCCTTGGCCTTTTTCTTCTGCTGGTAGAGGAATTTCTGGTAGTCGGCGATACGGCATACGGGAGGTTCGGCCTTGGGCGAGATTTCGATCAGGTCGAGTTCCTGCTCCTGGGCGAGCCTCAGTGCTTCGCGGATCGGCAGTACGACAGGCTGTTCGATGTTGTCGCCCACGACGCGCACCTCGGGAGCCGTGATCTGCTCGTTGATGCGGTGGGGGTTCTCCTTTTCGGGCAGACGGCGCCCGTACCGATTGTTGTTTGCCGGTTTCGGCCGGTTATTCCCGGGGTTGAACGGCCTCGGCGGGAATGGTTTCGGTGCTGCGATAGTCGTAAAAATTTTATTGGTTAATTACTTCTTTTCCATTTTGTTGGCTTCGATCTCCTGCGATACCAGACTGGTGATCAGGTCGCGGAACGCTTCCATCGTCATCTGCCCCTTGTCGCCTTCGCCCTGTGCCCGGACGGATACGAGGCCCTCAGCCTCCTCCTTCTCGCCGACGATCAGCAGGTAGGGGATACGCTTCAGCTCGTTGTCGCGGATCTTGCGGCCGATCTTCTCGTTGCGGTCGTCGACTTCGGTGCGGACGTCGTTGCGGTTCAGGTAGTCCGCGACTTTCTGGGCGTAGTCGTTGAACTTCTCCGAGATGGGGAGTACCACGACCTGCTGGGGCGAGAGCCACAGCGGGAATTTGCCGCCCGTGTGCTCGAGCAGCACGGCCACGAAACGCTCCATCGAACCGAACGGCGCACGGTGGATCATGATCGGGCGGTGCAGTTTGTCGTCGGCGCCCTTGTACGTCAGGTCGAAACGCTCCGGCAGGTTGTAGTCCACCTGGATGGTGCCCAGCTGCCATTTGCGGCCGATGGCATCCTTGACCATGAAGTCCAGCTTCGGGCCGTAGAATGCGGCTTCGCCCAGCTCCACGACGGTCGTGAGCCCTTTCTCCTTGGCCGCCTGCATGATGGCGCTCTCGGCCTTTTCCCAGTTCTCGTCCGAACCGATGTATTTCTCCTTGTTGTCGGGGTCGCGGAGCGAAATCTGTGCCGTATAGTTGTCGAACTTCAGCGTCTTGAAGATGTAGAGCACGATGTCGATCACGCGCTCGAACTCTTCGAGCAGCTGGTCGGGACGTACGAACAGGTGCGCGTCGTCCTGCGTGAACCCGCGCACGCGCGTCAGCCCGTGCAGCTCGCCCGACTGCTCGTAGCGGTAGACGGTTCCGAACTCCGCGAGGCGGACGGGCAGCTCCTTGTACGAGCGGGGCTTCGAACGGTAGATCTCGCAGTGGTGCGGGCAGTTCATCGGCTTGAGCAGGTACTCCTCGCCTTCGATCGGGGTGTGGATCGGCTGGAACGAGTCCTTGCCGTACTTGGCGTAGTGGCCCGAGGTCACGTACAATTCCTTGTTGCCGATATGCGGGGTGATTACCTGCTGGTAGCCGTACTCCTTCTGCACGCCCCGCAGGAACTGCTCCAGACGGTCGCGCAGTGCGGCGCCCTTGGGCAGCCACAGGGGCAGGCCCTGTCCCACGCGCTGCGAGAAACAGAACAGTTCGAGGTCTTTGCCCAGCTTGCGGTGGTCGCGCTTCTTGGCCTCCTCCATCATCACGAGGTATTCGTCGAGCATCGACTTCTTGGGGAACGAGATGCCGTAGATGCGGGTCAGCATCTTGTTCTTCTCGTTGCCGCGCCAGTATGCCCCGGCTACCGAAGTCAGTTTCAGGGCCTTGATGTAGCCCGTGTTGGGGATGTGCGGCCCCCGGCAGAGGTCGGTGAACGCACCGTTGGTATAGAATGAGATGGTGCCGTCCTGCAAGTCCGTAATCAGTTCTACCTTGTACTGGTCGCCCTTCTCGGTGAAGGTCTTGAGTGCTTCGGCCTTGGGGACTTCGCGGCGGATGAGCTGTTCCTTGTTGCGGGAAAGCTCCTGCATCTTCTGCTCGATTTTGGGCAGGTCGGCCTCGGTGATCGGCGTCGGCGAATCGACGTCGTAGTAGAAGCCGTTTTCGATGGCCGGGCCGATACCGAACTTGATGCCCGGATAGAGCGCCTCGAGGGCTTCGGCCAGCAGGTGGGACGAGGTGTGCCAGAAGGCGTGCTTGCCCTCTTCGTCCTCCCATTTGTAGAATTTGACCGAGGCGTCCTCCTCGATCGGGCGCATCATGTCCACGGTTGCGCCGTTTACCGAGGCCGCCAGAGAGTCAGCAGCTAAACGAGGGCTGATGCTCTCTGCGATTTGGAAGGCAGTCGTCCCTTTGGCGAACTCCCTCACCGAACCGTCGGGAAAAGTGATTTTGATCATAAAAAAATTATAAAGTTAAGTTTTCGGGGCCTTCGGCGCTTCCACAATTACGAGACGGAATACGCTTCCGGGTTGCCCGGTGTTTATCGTTTTTTCTCTTCCGGCTGCCGCGCCGTGCGGGCTGCCGTGTTCCCGGCCTGCGACCCTGCGGCCTGTGTTTCTCCAGCCTGGTCTCTTAGGCCTGTGTCTCTTCGGCCTGCGACCCTGCGTCTTTGGCCGCCGTGTTCCCGGGCTGTGTCTCTCCGGTTCGTGTTTCTTCGGCCGCCTGTTTCCCGGATCCCGCATCTTTGCCCGCAGCGTTTTCAGCCTCCTGTCCGCGGCGCCCTTCCCGGATCATCGCCGTCCCGGCGCCGATACCCAGCAGTACGGTCAGTTCCCCGGATGCCAGCTTCCAGAACTCCGTGTCGCCGAAAAAGTAATCGCAGAGCCATGCTCCTCCAAGCAATACCCATATGGCCACGAACCCGGCCCCGATGCGGATCTTTTTTTGCGGCGTCATACTAATCCTCCCGTTCGGTCTGCGGCAGGTCTTTGACCGAGATGTCGCGTCCGCCTTTCTCGCGCTCGGCGCGCTGCAGCGGGTTGCGGCTCCATTCCGTCCAGGCGCGGCGGTGCTCCACGATGTCGATGGCGGCGTAGATCGCCGACCTCATCGACTGCGCATCGGCCTTGTCCTGCCCCGCGATGTCGTAGGCCGTGCCGTGGTCGGGCGACGTGCGTACCTTGGCGAGCCCCGCCGTGAAGTTCACGCCGTCGGGCGAGAGCGTCTTGAACGGCGCCAGCCCCTGGTCGTGGTACATGGCCAGGATGCCGTCGTACTTGGCGTATCCGCCCCCGGCGAACAGCCCGTCGGCCGCAAAGGGGCCGAATGCCAGCACGCCCTGCCTGAATGCCTCGACGATGGCCGGGCGGATGATCTCCTGTTCCTCGTGTCCGAGCAGCCCGCCGTCCCCGGCGTGGGGGTTGAGCGCCATCACGGCGATGCGCGGCTCGACGATGCCGAAATCCTCGATGAGCGAGCGGCGCAGCGTGTGCAGGTCGTGCACGATCTTCTCCTTGGAAATGCTGCGGCTGATCTCCGACACGGGGATATGCTTGGTGACCAGCCCCACGCGCAGCACGTCGCTGCACAGGATCATCATCGGCTCCCCGCCCAGCTCCGCCCCGAAGAATTCGGTGTGGCCCGTGTAGCTGAAATCCTCGCCCTGTACGCTCTCCTTGTTGAAGGGTGCCGTGACGATGGCGTCGAGCGTCCCTTCCTTCAAATCCTGCGTCGCCGTGCGCAGCGCTTCGACCGCAGCGCGTCCGGCCTGGGGCGAAGCCTTGCCCGGCTCCGGCTGCCCGGCCTCCCCGCATACGACCAGGTTGGCCTTGCCGCGGCGGGCGTCGCGTGCCGCGGGCACGGTGTTGAACGCCACCGGTTCGGTGTCGCCCAGCGTATTTCGGTAATAGGCCGCCGCCGCTGGCGAACCGTAGACGACGGGCGTGAAGAGCTCCGTCATGCGCGGGTCGGAAAGGGCCTTGAGGATCACCTCCCAGCCGATGCCGTTCGGGTCTCCCTGCGTGATGCCTATTTTGAGTTTGTATTCAGACATAGATACATATATTTCAACTTACAAAGATACATATTATTCAGAATTGGCAATGCGCCGGATCGAATTTAAATGAAATTTTGCATTCCTGCGGCCCGGAATGTTTTGCGGATGGGCTTATTTTTCCTACCTTTGTCTTATGCAGCCTGTTAGGGTTGCCGACATATTCGGATAAAGGCGCATCGGCTTTTTTCTTACCATCGGAAATTGGACACTTTCGTGTAGCGTAAGGAACGAAGGTTGATGCTCTCGCTGTTTTTCGGCGTGGGCATTGGCCGCATTCTACGTTACAGGTCGTCCAATACCTCGATGGTGGATTCGGTATCTTTGCCCGCGCTTTTTTCCGGAGCAACAGCTCTGAAAGATGGAACCTTGCGCAAAAAAAATTACGCGAAAAAACAACCCGGCCCTGGTCGCCGCGGTTTTCCGGCTGATGTTCGAGACCCTTTGGATTCCGCCCTACGACCGCCGCAAATGCAATGCCCTGGTCGTGGATTTCGAACTCTGCGCCCGCTCCGCGGTGATACGGCTGGCTGCTACCGACCTTGCGGCCGCCTCGGGGGTCGAGCTGGACGAAATGCGCTATGCCGTGGAGTGCCTCCTGCGGAGCATCGAACGGCTCGATGCGGCGCGACTCCTGCCGCCCAAGCGGTGTGCCGAAGCCCTGGAAGCCGTACGCAGCATGGTTGCCGGCCTGCGCGAACGGTGTGCCGACCCGGTGTGAGTGCGGCGACCTCCTGCCCGTTGCTTCCGGTGCCATGCTCCGGTAAGCGGGTGTAATCGACTTTATTCGGCGGATAACAGCTGAAATACGATGATGAAACCGGGCTGGCACGCCTTCCCGCCGCCTGTTTGCGGCTTCTTCCTGCCTATTTTTTACCCCTTCGGGCCTGTCCCGGGCCCCCGGTGGCTGCCTGCCGCCGGAATTCGGCGCAGACGATCCCCGTCGCCATCGCCACATTGAGCGATTCCGAACCCCGCCGGTCGGCCGGGTAAGGCGGGATGAACAATTTGCGGGTGACGGTCGCGGCCGCGGCGTCCGAAATGCCGCGCCCCTCGTTGCCCATGACGACGATCCCCGCCTCCGGGAGCGATGCCCCGTAGATGTTCTCCCCCTCCAGGAAAGTCCCGCACACCGGCAGTCCGGCGTCCGCGGCTCGGCGCAGGAACCCTCCCAGGTCGGTGTAGTGCACCCTGACGCGGAGTATGGCGCCCATCGTGGCCTGCACGACCTTGGGGTTGAAACAGTCGGCCGAGGCCTCCGAGCAGACGATGTCCGTGATGCCGAACCAGTCGGCCAGCCGGACGATTGTGCCCAGGTTGCCCGGGTTCTGCACCTCGTCGAGCGCCAACGTCAGCCGTCCCGCGAGAGCCCGCATATCCAGTCCGTAATGCGGTATTTCGACCAGCGCCAGCGAGTTGGAGGCTGTTTTCAGCAGCGACAGCCGCTCCATTTCCTTCGTGCCGACGACCTCGACTTCCGGCCCTGCGAACAGGCCCTCCAGGGCGAATATCTTGCGTACCCCGAGGTGCGACGTGCGCAACTCGCCGATGAGTTTCTCCCCTTCGGCGACGAACAGTCCGTGCTCCGTGCGCCCGCGTTTGCCGGCCAGCGCGCGGACGAGTTGTATGTCGGCTTTTGTCATCGTTGTTTTTCTAAGGTGAACGTCACCCCTTCGGTGGCGGGGTAGGTTTCGGGGAAGATCGCACGGGCCTCTTCGACCAGCATGTTTTCATCCTTGTAGCGCGACGAGTAATGCCCGATCACCAGCCGCTTCGCCCCGGCTTTCAGGGCTGCCTTGGCCGCGTCGGCCGCCGTCGAGTGTCCGCGCTCCCGGGCCGCCTTCTGCTCCGCCGCGGCGTAGGTCGCCTCGTGGTACATCAGGTCGGCGCCTGCGGCCAGCGCTGCGGCCTTGGCCGAAAAGTTGGTGTCCGACAAGTAGGCGTACGACCGGGGGGCGTAGGGACGGTAGGTCAGTTCCCCGTTGGGGATCACCTCTCCCGTGGAGAGCGTGACGTCCTCGCCCCGCTTTGCGGCGGTGATCTGTGCGACCGAAAGCCCGTATTTCGTAATCTTGAACTTGTCGACGTTCAGCGCCGGCTCCTTTTCGCGGAAAAGGAACCCCGCCGTCGGCACGCGGTGGCGCAGCGGTATGCTCCACACCTCCAGCGTACGGTTTTCCATCAGCAGCGCATGCTTGGTCGTGTCGACCTCCGTCCATACGACCGGGTAGGGCAGTTCGCTGTCGAAATATTTGAGGTGGCAGGCCAGAATCTCGCCCATCGGTGCCGGGGCGAATACCCGCAGCGGGGTCTTGCGGCCGTAGAGCGCCAGCGTCGAGATCAGCGGGAACAGCCCGAATACATGGTCGCCGTGCAGGTGCGAGATGAACACGGCACGCAGCCTGAGCGGGTTGATGCCGTAACGGATCAACTGTTGCTGTACCCCTTCGCCCGCATCGACCAGGTAGTACTGCTCGTGCACGTTGACCACCTGCGCCGACGGATGCCGGCTCAGGGTGGGCTTCGCGGAGGAAGACCCCAGTATGGTGACGCTGAAACTCATGCGTTTTTAGTTGGCCCGGCTTAACAGGAACCGCTCGCAGTCGATGGCCGCGATGCAGCCCGAAGCGGCCGCCGTGACGGCCTGCCGGTAGTGCGGGTCGCGGACGTCGCCCGCGGCGAAGACGCCTTCGATGTTGGTTATCGACGTGCCCGGTTCGACCTTGATGTAGCCTTCGGCGTCGAGCTGCAACTGGTCGCGGAACAACTCCGTGTTGGGGTGGTGCCCGATGGCCAGGAAGAAGCCCGAGATGTCGATCTTCACCTCCTTGCCGTCGTTGCAGCGCAGCAGTGCGCCCGTCACGCCCGACTCGTCGCCCAATACCTCGGCGGTGTTGTGGTTGAATATCACCTCGATGTTGGGGGTGCTGAACACCCGCTGCTGCATCGCCTTCGAGGCGCGCAGGTGGGGTTTGCGCACGATCATGTAGACCTTGCGGCAGATCGAGGCGAGGTAGGTGGCCTCCTCGCAGGCGGTGTCGCCGCCGCCGACCACGGCTACGTCCTTTTTGCGGTAGAAGAAGCCGTCGCAGGTGGCGCAGGCGCTCACGCCCATGCCGCGGAATTTCGTCTCCGAGGGGAGCCCCAGGTATCTGGCCGAGGCGCCCGTGGCGATGATCAGGGTTTCGGCCCTGATCTCCGTCTGGCCGTCGATCACCACGTGGAACGGCCGCGACGAGAGGTCTACGCGCGTGGCGGTGCCCGTGCGGATCTCGGCGCCGAAGCGCTCGGCCTGGCGCCGCATGTCGGCCATCATCTGCTGGCCGCTGACCCCGTCGGGGTAGCCCGGGAAATTCTCCACGTCGGTCGTCGTCGTGAGCTGCCCGCCCGGTTCGATGCCCTCGTAGAGTACGGGCCGGAGGTTTGCACGCGACGTATAGATGGCGGCCGTGTATCCTGCGGGGCCGCTGCCGATAATCAGGCATTTGATCGTTTCTTCCATGACTTGTAATTTTTTGTATTTGTTATTGTGATTATATGCTCCGAAGTCCCGCCGGTCGCCTTTTCCGGTTGTGCCGGGCAGCGCCCCTCCGGGCCGGGTTTGCCAATGCAGCCGGAAGGCGCCGATAACGGCGAAATATCTAATATTGCCGTTGTCACCTGCAAATTTCAGGCCCGCAGGGCTCCGGGACTTCCGTCCGGAACTCCGTGAGGCGGCGTCCCAGGTAGTCGAACAGCGCCCAGTGCCCGTTGTTGCGCACATGCACCACGCTGGCGGCGGGGTCGTAGTCGACGATTTCGTATTCGGGAGGTATGACGTAACAGCCCCGGCGGTCGATCAGCCCCATCCCCGTCTGCGTCTGTACCTCGGCGCGGCCTTCGCGGAAATCGCCCGCCCAGACGAACTGCGCCGGGATCACCGGGTTGTTGTCCGTATCCACGAACCCGAATCCGTTGTCGTCCTCCACGCACACCAACCCTTCGAATACGTGGCTCGTCCAGCGGTGCCCGGTCAGTCTGCGCAGCGGGTTGTAGTGTGCTGTGACGTCGTTGGCCGTCTGGCGGGGCGCGGGTGCCTCGGCGATCCTGTGCCGGAGTGCGGCGAATGCCTCCCTGTCACCCGTGCCGAGCTCCGCCGTGCCGATGCGGGCATCGTAATAGCGTATCGGGACGAACCGTCTCCGGTGCCAGCGGAGATTCGTTTCCTTGAGGTTGTTGTGTGTGAATTCCAGCTCCCCGAGCGCCGCCTGCAATGTGTCGAGCGCCGCGAGCAGCGTCGCCTTGTCCTCGGCGAGCAGCGCTTCGGCGAACTCCCGCCCCGCAGGCAGGTGCTGCAACACCAGGTCTGTGTGCCGTTCCGCGCCCGTGGCGTCGTGCCAGCGCATTTCGCCCGGCAGTATGCGGCATTCCGCCAGGTAGCCGGTGTTGAGTTTGCGCAGCGCCGAGACCGTGCGTTCGATCCGGGGCATGGCCGACGGGTTGAGGGGCATGGCGACGAGCCACCGCTCGCCCCGCCATTCGACTTCCGCCTCGGCGAAACGCGTCGTGCGCACCAGGCGCGGTATGCCGTTGGGTTCCGTAACGGGGCGGGCGTCGGCGAGCGTCGCCAGCGACAGGTCGGGCGTCAGCAGTGCCCGGGAGAAATGTTGCAGGGTCACTATCATCTCTATTCGGTTTTGACGCTGATGGAACCTATGTTGAGCATGGCGACCAGTTGGGCCGCCGAGGCGTTGTAGCTCATGCCGCGGAAGGGCGGGATCGCACCCGGGCCCTTGGCTTCGCGGATGGCCTCGTTGAAGACCGCGGGCATTTCGCTCGAACAGTCGTAGAGCAGCGAGGCATACCGGTTGGTGTACCGGGCTTCGTGCGCCTCGGGGAAGAATACCGGACGTTCGGTATCCCCGGCGGCGATATGGATATTGATCAACAGGACATTGCCGTCGACGGTGCCCAGTGCCTTGATCTGGTCGCAGACCGTGCGCAGCTCCTCGTTGTCACAGTCCGTGGCCTCGCCGTCGGTGATGTTGAAGACCACGGGAGGGAAACTTTCGGCGTTGGCCGTGCGGGAAGTCCATCCGGCGGCTATGTCCCTCACGCGGCGCAGTGCCTCGCACATGGGCGTCTGCCCGGCCGACAGGGGCTTGATCCACGCCGGTGCGGGAATCTCCCGCAGGGCGATGCTGCCGTCGGGAAGCCGGTGTTCGATCACCTCCGTGTGCACCGGCATCTCCTGTGCCGCCAGGGCGCTGACAGGCACCAGATCCTCGCCTCCGGGCAGCAGCGAGCGTACCTCGTCGTCACCCGAATAACCGACCACGGCGATGTCGTAATAGTCGCGTACGCCGTCGCTGCGGCGTGCCCGTTCGACGAGCTCGAACAGCAGGTCGTTGGTGATGGTTGCAACCGCTTCGGCCTTGGTCATGCAGCGTCCCCGGAAGAGGATGCTTTCGGCCATCGACCCCGAGCCGTCTATGGCCAGGATGAATGCCGTGCGGTGGTTGCGTGTGATGCTCTGTGTATACATGTTGCGTCTATTTAAGTCCCCGGACGGAGTAGTAGTCGTCGCGTACTTCCCCTTCGTCGTCGCTGTCGAGGCCGTAGCTGACCGCCATGTCGAGCGAGCAGTCGCGGTCGCGGTCGGCGTCGGTCGTACGGCGCATCGTCGCGCGGGCGTTGCGCCCCGCCGCGATGGCCTCTTCTATCTCCGCCACGGTCGGGATGTGTCCCAGCAGCGATGCGTAGACCCCTTCGGCCCAGCTGTGGGCGTAGTCGTCGTAGTGGACGGAAAAGACCCTGAAACGGTTGTCCACCTCTTCGGGCGAGGTCAGTTCTCCGTGGTCTATGGCATCGAGGATGGCCTCGACTTCGCGTTTGGTGATATACTGCCCGGCGATGTCGAGCCAGCGGCCGCTGCCGTCGTAGCGTTCCGCCGATTCTCCCCGGTCGAGCATCGCGCCCAGCGCCGCCACGATGAAGCGGTTGTAGAGTCCGATGCCCCGTTTGAGGGCCGCCGCGCGGATGATCGCCTTCTGGTGGACGTACGTCGGGGCGTCGGGGTCTTCCTCTGCGATCGCGTGGAGCGTATCCACGGCCCTGAGCATTCCCGAGGTGATATAAGGGTTGTATTCTTCGAAGTTGATGACGTCGCGCCGTATGGTGCGGCGGTCGCGTGCCGGCCATTTCTCGATGTCGCGCACGGCTCCGTAGCTGGTGAGGTTCGCCCCGGGCATGAGCACCGAACGCCCCTCCTTTTCGATCAAGTATGAGTAGGGGAAGGCCGACGTGTCGTGGTGGAACGAGTGGTGCCCCATGATCATCGTGAAAGCCCCTTCCAGCGCAGGGGACATGATGTAGGCGCCGCTGGCGAACTTGCAGCCCCTGAGGTGCACCGCCTGGTGCACGGCGCCGCTCTTGAACAGGTGGTTGCTCTGGTTCGAGCCGCTGCCCGCGTTGAAAAACGAGAACATGCCCGCGATGAGCAGCGACGACTTGTGGTGCGAGACGGTGTAGGGCCCCGCGAAGATCGAGGCGGCCTCGCCGTTCTCGCAGTGCGAATTGGCGAAGAACAGCGATTCGGCTGCCGTGAAGGCCTTGTCCAGCCGGCAGCTTTCGCCCACGAAACAGCGTTCGACGATCGAGCCGTTGTCGATCCGGGCGTTTTCCGCGGCGATGAAGTCGTAGGCCTTGACATCCACGCCGATGTGCGCGCCGTCGCAGACCGTGCCGTTTTCGAGCAGGGAGGCGCCGTCGACGGTGACGTTGTCGCCGATGCGGACTTCGCGGATGAACCTGGCGCCGACGATGCGGCTGTCCTTGCCGACGCTCCCCGTCTGCGAGGCGCGGGTTTCGGCATAGTCGTCGACCATCTTTTCCAGGGCCGCCATGGTCTGCGGGCGGTGCCGGTAGACGGCCATCAGATAGGCTGCCTGTGCCGAAAGGCGGTCGTAAATCTTCACCGTGCGCCCGCCGCATTCGTTCATCGTCGCCACGCCCACGCCGTTCCCGAACGTGCTCCTGCGGCGGCATTCGAGTGCCGTGACCCCTTCGACGAGCGCCCCTTCGCCGAGGTGGTAGTTGCACACCCGTGAGCGGATGATGCGTGCTCCGGAGCCGATCACGACCTTGCCTTCCAGGTGGCTTTGCAGCAACTGGAAGGGGGTGAAATCGTCGGTGACCGACACTTGCGACCACGCTTCGGCCGAGGAGCCGAGCGACTCGACCGCGGCGATTTCCGCCGGTGTCAAATTTCTGAATTGGGGCATTACAATCGTATTAAGCAGATGCAAATATAACGAATTGTCCGCAAAAAACATAGATCCCGCTGTTTTTCGCATGCCGGGCGATGCGCGCCCTTCCCCGGAGCCTCCCGATGAAAAATCCGGCTGCCTGGGAAAGCAGCCGGATTTTTTTTTGATTTTTTATGGGTCAGAGGTCGAAATGCCGCAGGCCGACGCCGTTGTCCGGTATCCGCGTGCGGGGTTTGCAGGGCTCTTCGCGGGATGCCGTCGCGGACTGTTTCTTCGTCATGGGACTGCCGGTTCCGGGCATTTTCGCCCCAATGCCTTCACCGGCATTTTTTGCGGGTGCCGATCTGGTCAGGTCGTTGACTCTCAGTGCCCCGGTGTAGCTGATGTCGATGTCCGTCAGCGGGCATGAACCCTTGAACGAGATCGTATATTCGTCCCCGTTGCGCGCGACGGTCATCTGCCCGCTTTCTATGGTGCATAGCTGCTTGCTGGCGAATTCCACCTTGGTGTCCTTGTTGCTGCGGATGCCCAGTCCTGTCGCGACCACATCATAAGTTCCTTCGGGCAGTCCGCCTGCGGCCGAGGGAGATGTCTCGGTCGAAACATAAAGATCGAACGTAAGCCGGTAACTGCTGCTGCCCTCCAGCGGATAATCATAGAGGTTGATGAACCAGTTGCCCCCGCCGTAGAAGGAGACCTGTGCCGAGACGATCTGCCCGATGGCAGGATAGGCTGCATAGTCGGTTGCGGCGACGCTGCCCCGGAAGCTGCCTTTGACGTTGTTCCCTTCGCTGTCGGTGATGTCGGCCGCGATGATGCAGGCAGAACCTTCATAGGCGACGGTCAGTTTACCTGATTTTACGGCACAGCTGCTTTGGTCGCTTTTGTTGGTGACGTTCGATCCGTCGGGCAGGATCGAGAAGGCTCCCTGCGCCCCGTCGGCCGAGAACGTGTATTCTCCGGCCGGGATGCCGGCGGCGGCGCCCGTCACGGCGTCGGCGAGACAGTTGAGCGAGAGCGTATAAGACTTGTCGGCGGCGACGAGCGCCAGGCGCCAGTTGTCCTTGCCCGTCTGGTACCGGTCGCCGTAGTATCCGGATGTACATTCGCCGAAATCCTGTCCGTACTGGGATGCGGGTGTGCTGAACGGTTCCGAACGGAATAGTCCGGTCGTGATGTAAGAGATATATCCGAATGCCAGGGCGACGTATTCCGTATCGGGGTCGAGGTAGCTTCTCATGTCGTTCTCGTAATCGTCATACGTGGTGTAGAACCCGATATAGCTGCCTGCGAGTTCGATTCGTTTGGCCATGATCTGCTCGTCGGTAAGTCCTTCGAGCTCTTTGCTCTCGGCGATATCGTAGAAGTAACGGTCGTTTTTTACGGAAGGGATGTATTTGATCACGGCACCCGTAGGCGAAAGGTCGCTGACCTGGAATTCGAAGGTCATGTCCGATTTCCGGGGATCGGCCGTCCGGACTTCCCGGCTGGCGCATTCCGTAATAACGTAGCCTTCGGAATTGATGCCTGCTGCGATCAGCAGGAAATCTACAGCCGGGGCGAGTTTGTTCTGGCTGAATTCGCTGACGCCGCTTTCCGACATCGCCTCGATGGCATCTTCTAATGTGACTCCCAGCCCTGTGGCATAGGCGATCAGTTCCTGGTTCGTTTTGTCGACATAGGCTTCGGGAGAGAGCCCCGTAGCGTCGAACTCCTCTTTTTCGACCAGATAGGTGACGTACCGCAGTTCCGGGTCGGCCGATGAGACCGTGGCTTTTACCGAAAGGTCGGTCGGGGTGATGTCCGAAAACGTGAATTCGTTTTTGATGAGGGGCAGCGTTTCGAATTCGCTGTATTCCACTTTGGTCGTCGTCCCGGGTTCCGCAGTAGTGATGCCTGCCGCCAGGATGTAGTATTTGGTATTGTCTCCCAGCCATTGGTAGGTATAGGAGGCGTCGCCGGTGCTGCTTATAGCCGTCAGCACCTCTTCGGGCGTGAGGGTTGCCGCATAGCGGTCTATGTATTGTTGCAGGCCGCTTTTGAAACAGGCCTCGAAGTCCCCGCCGTAATTTTCCCGGAGCACCTTATCGGAAACGACGTCGAAATAGTAGGCTCCTGTCTGGTTTTTGGGCGAGACGGTTACCGTGGCTCCGCGCGGGGTGATTGCAGTTGCAGTGATTGTAAACTCGGTCTGGGGCGGGTTATCTCCGCCTGAGGGATCTTTGTCGTCGCAGGCGGCCAGTGCCAGCAGGCCGCATCCTGCGATGAACTTCAGCAGAACAGGAAAATTTTTCATAAATACGCAAATGGTTTGTAAGGGTTAACTCGTGGCAAATATAGGTTTTTTCGCGTAAGGTTGTATCTGCCGCTGAAATGCCTCGAAATCACGAAATAACGGTTTCCACTGCGGATTATCGACGGATTGTTCGCCCCGGATATGGTCGCGATGCCGGATTGTAATTGAAATTCTCGTTTTTCTGCAAAAATGAAAAAAAAATTTTTTTATCTGGAATGGATTTTTGCCCGGTCGGGTGAACTGCAGCGAAACCTTCCGGCGGCCGTGTGTCTGCGCATGCCTGTCGGGGCCGTGTGCGATGGTATGCAAATGCCTTGTCCGTAATTATATGCTGCGGCATGCTGAAACCGCCGAACCGGATTCCTGTTCGCGCCCTGCGCGGTCGATTTCCAGCCGCCTGCCGTCACGGATGACCTCCGCACGGCCGTTGCGGAAGGGCTTTACGGCTTCGCACCCCGGGCATCGAATCCGGGTATGCCCTTCGGTGTCGATATAATGCCAGGTTCCGCCCAGCCTGACGGCGGCAAGCCCTTCGGTAAAGTCGAACCCGCAGTCGTAGAGCGGAGGTATGACGATCTGCTCCGGTGTCCTGTAACCCCACAGGCCGTTCCCGACGAACAGTTCCGGGAAAGTTTCCGTGCCGTCGTTGCGTGCGCCACCGCCTTTGCCCGCAAACGACGCCCCGCCGCCTGTGTCCCCGTCTGTGCGCTTGTCCCTGCCGTACCCGGTATTCCCGGTTATACCTCTTGTGACGCCGTCCGTGCCGCCGCTTTTGTCCCCGCATGTATTTCCGGTTGTCTCTGCGCCTTCGTTCCCGCCGGACGGCGGCCCGCCAGCCCGTGCTGCGCATGCCAGCAACTCCGGCAGCCCGAACAAACGGGGCGTGGGTGCATACAGCAACCGCGCGATGCGGTACTGCACGGCCAGCCCCTCGCCTTCGAAAAGCGCGATGGCCTCGCGGAGCGCCTCGTCGGTGCGGATCTGCTGCGGCGAGAAGAGCAGCCCGTCGGCATCGGGGTAGCGTACGTACAGGGCAGGGTCGAGCGCCAGCGCATGGAGGGCCGTCGAGATCAGCGCCGCGGGATAGTCGTCGAGCGAGGCATTGAAGTCGCGGATCGTCCGTGCGGGGTGTTGGAAGGCTGCGGTACCCAGTTCGGGGCTCGCCTCCCCGGCGAATGCCGGCAGGTACATGGCATCGAGGTCGATCAGGTGCAGCCTCCCTGAGGGATCCACGACGATATTTTCGGGCTTGAGGTCTCCGTGCGCCCAGTCGTCCGACGTAAGCCCTGCGGCCAGGCGGTCGAACGCCGCGGCCAGTTGCCGCAGCCGTGCTGTGTCTTCTGCCGCGGCCGCTTCTGCGACTGCTTCGTGGAGCGTCGTTCCCTCGATCCAGTCGCCCAGCACGACGTCGACCCAAACCCCGCTCCGGGGCGAATCGTAGAGGTACAGCTCCTGGGGCAGCAGCCGCTCGCCGTAAATTTCCGCCAGGTGGCGCGGCGGGTGCATGTAGCAGCGCAACGAGCGGATGCGTCCTTCGTGGCGGACACGGAAGACGATGGCGCTGTTGCCTACGGTGTAACACATGCGGCCCCGGCTGTCACGGCATACCTCCATGCCGCCCAGGGTTTTTGTCAATCCGTGGGTGTCGGCCAGTGTCGTGAGGTATTGTCGCAGCGTAAACACGGGTTATTGGTTGCGGATAGGGTTGCCGGGGATAGGGACGGGGATGCCGGAGGGCAGGATACGGCGGCAAAGGCGAAGCCGCGAGCCGGCTTCGCCTGAGGTTGCGTTCCGCAGACAGCTTTTGAAATCGACGTTTTCCACCTCCTGCCCCGACAGGTCGTGGACGGTGCCGCTGCCGATCATCGTCGTAAGTTGGGTCAGGGTCATAGCCGTACAGGATCAGGGTTTAAAAAAGCGGGGCTTTCCAGTCCCGCTTCGTGTTCGTTAGTGGCAGTCGCAGTGGCCGTTTCCGTGGTCGCAACCGCCGCCGCAGTCGTCTCCGCAGTCGCCGCATGAACAGCCGCCCTGCAGGTCTTCGGGCGTTACGTCGCGTACCGACACGACCTCGACGTCGAAATTGAGCGTCTTGCCCGCCATCGGGTGGTTGAAGTCCATCTTCACGGTTTCGTCACCGACTTCCTTGACGATACCCATCATGCGGTTGCCCTGGTTGTCGCTCATCGGCACCTGCGAACCCACGAAGAGGATGTCTTCGGCCAGTTTGCCGTCGACCATGAATATATTTTTCGGCAGGTCTACGATGGCATCGGCGATCACCTCGCCGTAGCCGTCCTTGGGCTCGAGGGTGAACGAGACGGCCTCGCCGATCTCCTTGCCCAGGATTGCTTCCTCGAATTTGGGAAGCAGCATGCCTGTCCCGAAGATGAATTCGAGCGGCTGTCCCGGACGTGACTGGTCTGCGATTTGTCCGTCGACGGTGAGCTTGTAGTCTACGCCGACCATTTTGTTCTGTTCTACTTTCATGTTGTAATATTATGAGTTGATAAATAATCGTTTGCAGCGCGATTCCTTCTTTCGCGGAGAATTGGACAAAGATACGCACTTCGGGACGAGTTGCCAAATAATCGTATGAAATAATTGTGCCGCAAGGCTGGAAAACGGATCTGAAAAGGGATAAATCCGCCTCTTCGGGCCCGAAACCGGGTTCCGGGAAAGGGGCCGAAAAGGGGGAAGGCTTTAGCCCCCCCCCTCGAATGCGGATCTGTCAGTAGCGATATTCTTCCGGTGCTGTGCTGTTCCATCCGGCCCGGAACCCCTTTTGGAAATCGGGGTCTCTGTACAAGGCCGAGATGCTTCCGCACGACGTCATAAGTGCGGCCAGCACCGCCAGCAGGACGGCGATCCGTGCCGTCTTCGAAATTTTCAGGTTCATATCGGCTTCGGCTGGTTTCTATTGACAGGTCGCGCTGGAAATAGCCAGTTGGTAGGTCTTGTTGGGCTCTATACCGTTATTGTCACGGGTCATGGAAAAGCCGGCGTATGATGCTCCGGCGGGGATTGTTACTGTCGTTCGTCCTATGTCCCGGTTTCCGTCCCAGACTTCCACGATGATCGTGATGTCCTCGGACTCTGTTTTTGTCAGCTGGACTTGTCCGCCGAGGACGGCGCGCGAGTCGGAAGTGACATTTGTCCGTGTCAATGTGGCGACCGTATTGTTTTTGCTGCCGTAAACGCGGCATGCGGGATTTCCTGCCAATACCGAGAACGAACCGAACAGCAGCAGGAGAAATAAGAATTTTTTCATGGGTTTCTTTTTTTTATTTGGTTGATTTGTCCTCGTTTCCGGTTCCGTACGTACATAAAAAAAGCGCGGACAAAACTGTGTTATCGGTTCATGAGGTCTTCGACTACCTAACCACCAAATAAACAAGTAAAGCCCACGCCGTGAAACGTGAGCGTTTATTGCTTTACTCTGGGTGGTTTGTGAAAGTGTCGAAGTTTCATGAACCAGATGCAAGCTAAACGCTTTTTCCGAATATGTCTAAAATGTGCGCACTCGATGCGTGCTTTTAATTCATAGGCAGACGATTAAACGATATGGAACAAAGATATAATATTTTTTTGAAAAAACGATGCCGAGTTTACATACGCCATCCCTCCGGGGCTTGTGCCGGTATGAAACAGGCAGGGCGGAGCACCTTACTCCGCCCTGTTTTGTCTCTTATTCGCAGTTGCGGCAGCAGAGGTTGCGGTCGCCGTAGCCGTTGTCGATCTTGGTCACGTAGGGGAAGAACTTCGCTTCGCGCACCCATGCGAGCGGGAATGCCGCCTCGGCGCGGGTGTAGGGATGCGTCCATTCGCCGGCGATCTCGACGGCGGTGTGCGGCGCGTTGGCGACCACGTTGTCGGCCTGCCCCGCGGCGGCTTCGCATTCGCGCTTGATGCTCACCAGCGCTTCGATGAAGCGATCCATCTCGGCCTTCGGTTCCGATTCGGTCGGTTCGACCATCAGCGTCTCGTGCACGGGGAACGAGAGCGTCGGGGCATGGAAGCCGTAGTCCATCAGGCGGTGGGCGATGTCGCCGCAGTCGATGTTGTAGTCCTTCTTGAAAGAGGTCAGGTCGAGGATCATCTCGTGTCCCACGCGGCCGGTCTCGCCCGAATAATAGGTGCGGTATTCCGGTGCCAGCGCCGAGGACATGTAGTTGGCATTGACGATCGCCATTTCGGTGGCGCGGCGCAGCCCGTTTCCACCCAGCATCTTGATATAACCGTAGGTTATGGGCAGCAGCATGGCGGAGCCCCAGGGGGCCGACGCCACGGCCGTGATGCCCTCGTCGCCGCCCGTCGGCATAACCGGATGCGAGGGGAGGAACGCCCTGAGGTGCTCGGCGACGCAGATCGGGCCCACGCCCGGGCCGCCGCCCCCGTGGGGCATGGCGAAGGTCTTGTGCAGGTTGAGGTGGCAGACGTCGGCGCCGATGTAGCCGGGGTTGGTCAGCCCCACCTGTGCGTTCATGTTGGCGCCGTCCATGTAGACCTGCCCGCCTGCGTCGTGCACGGCGTCCACGATCTCGCGGATGCGGCTCTCGAACACGCCGTGCGTCGAGGGGTAGGTGACCATCAGCCCGCACAGCTCCGAACTGTATTCCCCGGCCTTGGCCTTGAGGTCTTCGACGTCGATGTTGCCCTTGTCGTCACAGGCCACCGTGACGATCTTCATGCCGGCCATGGCGGCCGACGCGGGGTTGGTGCCGTGGGCCGAGGCCGGGATCAGCACCACGTTGCGGTAGCCCTGTCCGCGGCTCTGGTGGTAGGCGCGGATCACCATCAGCCCGGCGTATTCGCCCGCAGCGCCCGAGTTGGGTTGCAGGGAGCAGGCTGCGAAGCCCGTGATCGTCGCCAGGTCGTTTTCCAACTCCGTGATTAACTGCATGTAACCTTCGGCCTGGTCGGCCGGGGCGAAGGGGTGCATCATCTGGAAGCCCGCCAGCGAGAGCGGCTGCATGAGCGCCGCGGCGTTGAGCTTCATGGTGCACGAACCTAAAGAGATCATCGAATTGGCGAGCGAGATGTCCCTCAGTTCGAGCTTCTTGATGTAGCGCATCAGGTCGCTTTCCGAGCGGTAGGTGTTGAAAACCGCCTCCGAGAGGTAGGCCGTGCGGCGGCGCAGGGCGGCCGGCACGCGGCTTTCGGTGACGGGCTTTACGGCCTTGGCTTTCCTGCCTTTGGCGGCGGCGAAGATGCGTATTACCTCGGCAACCTCTTCGGGGGTGGTCACCTCGTCGAACGACATGCGCACGGAGCCTTCGGTGGGGTAGTAGAAGTTGATGCCGCTTTCGAGTGCCAGCGACTGCACGACGGCGGCTTCGGCCGAGACTTCGAGCGTGTCGAAGAAGTCTGCGGCGGCGAGTTTGTAATCCATCGCCTGGAGTGCGTCGGCGACCGTTGCGGCGGCCAGGTGGGCCGTGTCGGCGGCGCGTTTCAGCCCCTCGGGGCCGTTGTAGACGCAGTAGAAGCCTACCATCGAGGCCATCAGCGCCGAGGCGGTGCAAATGTTCGACGTGGCGCGTTCGCGCTTGATGTGCTGTTCGCGCATCTGGAGCGCCATGCGCAGCGCCTTGTTGCCGAGGCGGTCGACCGAGACGCCGATGATGCGGCCGGGCATGTTGCGCTTGTAGGCCTCGCGCGTGGCCATGTAGCCTGCGCCGGGGCCGCCGAAGCCCATCGGGGTGCCCAGGCGTTGCGTCGAGCCGACGGCGATGTCGGCACCCCACTCGCCGGGGGATTTGAGCAGCGCCAGCGAAAGCAGGTCGGCGGCAGCCGTGACCAGCACGCCCTTGGCATGTGCCGCGGCCGTGAAGTCCGTATAGTCGCGCACGGCGCCGTTGGCGGCCGGGTACTGGACGATGGCGCCGAACTCCTTGCCCGTGAAGCTGTATTCGTCGTATTCGTCGACGATCAGTTCGATGCCGAACGGTTCGCTGCGCGTGAGCAGCACGTCGAGCGTCTGCGGGAAGATGTTGCGGTCGACGAAGAGCTGGTTGCGACCTTCCCTGACCGCTTCGCGCGAGCGCAGCGCGAACATCATCAGCATGGCTTCGGCGGCGGCCGTGCCCTCGTCCAGGAGCGAGCAGTTGCCGATCTCCATGCCCGTGAGCGAGATCACGGCGGTCTGGAAGTTCAGCAGCGCCTCGAGGCGGCCCTGCGAGATCTCGGCCTGGTAGGGCGTGTAGGAGGTGTACCAGGCGGGGTTCTCGAAGACGTTGCGCACGATGGCGGCCGGGACGGCACAGGGGTAGTAGCCCATGCCGATGAACGATCTGAGGCAACGGTTGCGGTCGGCCAGCGAGCGGATGTGGGCGGCGAATTCGTATTCGCTCATCCCTTCGGCCGGCAGTGCGAGCGGCTTCTTGAGCCGGATGGACTGGGGAATGACCTGCGAGATCAGTTCGTCGACCGACTTTGCGCCGATCACTTCGAGCATGGCTTTGAGGTCTTTTTCGTTGCTGACGCCGATGTGGCGTTCGGAAAACTTGTCGAACATAGTTATCATCAATTGGTTATTGTCGTCGGATGCGCCGGGCGGCGCGTAATTCCCATGCAAAAATACTATTTTTACGAAGACCGCAAGCGCCTGCCGGGCTTATATTTTCCGCCGCAGGCCGCATGCGGCGCCGCATCCTGCCGGGCGGTGTCCCGGCATCGGCGGGGTACGGGGCGGGGAGTCCGGCGGGGCTTTCCGGGGTCAGTACTTGAAACTGCTGCCGCCGATGAACTCCCGGATGATCGACGTGGGCGGGATTTCGTCGGGCGGGATGGGGGTGAAGTTTTTCAGGAACTTCAGCATGCGCCGCGCCTCGTCGTACTCGGGTACCGTGTCGGGAACCTCGCGGAGGATCTTTTCGGCATAGGGGCGCAACACCGAGATTTCGTAGAAAAGCGACGAGTTGAGCATGACGTCAGCGTTTTCCTGGTAGGGGAAGATGTGCTTCTCCTCGCCGCGGCGGACGGAGCCCCAGCGCGAAAGCGTCGCCACGGCATCTGCGCCGCGTTGCGTATAGTCGCGCGTGAGGCGGCGCAGCAGGCGGTTGTCGGTCGTGGCGATGCGCGAGAGATTGTCCATCGCCACCGACGTGAAGCACGAGATGTAGATGCGGAATTTCTGCGCTTCGGGGACGCTCGGGGTGAGGCGCGGGTTGAGCCCGTGGATGCCCTCGACGATCAGGATCGAACGTTCGTCGAGCGTCAGCGGGTTGTTGTGCCACGTGCGGCGACCCGTGATGAAGTCGTAGCGCGGGATGTCGACGCTTTCGCCACGCATCAGGCGGCAGAGGTGGTCGTTGAACAGGTCGAGGTCGATGGCTTCGAGCGCCTCGTAGTCGTAATCGCCGTCGGCGTCGCGCGGGGTCTTTTCGCGGTCGACGAAATAGTCGTCGAGCGAGATCAGCACCGGCTGCAGCCCCAGTACCCCGAGCTGGATGCCCAGCCGTTTGGCCGAGGTGGTCTTGCCGCTCGACGAGGGCCCCGAGATCAGCACCATGCGTACGCCGCGCGAGATGTTGGCGTCGTAGATCGTGTCGGCGACCCATGCGAACTTGCGTTCGTGGAACGCTTCGGCCAGTTTGATCATGCCGCCCGCGTCGCCCGCGAGCACCTTGGAGTTGACGGCGCCCACGGTGGGCACGCCCATGATCCGCACCCAGGACTGGTATTCCTGGAAGATGCCGAACATCTTTTCCTGTTCGACGTTGGTGTTGAGCCGGTCGGGCGCCGTGCGCAGCGGCAGGGCGAGGTAGAACCCGTTGTAGTAGGGTTCGATGCCGAACAGGTCGACGAACCCCGTCGAGGGCGCCAGCGCGCCGTAGAAATAACCGTCGGTGTCGCCGAGCGTATAGAGGTCGCTGTAAAGCCGCGGGCGGGTGTCCAGCAGGGCGATCTTGTCGGTGAGGCCCTGGGCTGCATAGCGGGCGCGGACTTCGCTCGTGAGGATCTTCATGCGGCTGATCGGCAGGTCTTGCGCCACCAGGTCGCGCATGTGCCTTTCGAGTGCCTCGGCCAGCCCGGGCGTGAATTCGTCGATGCCCTCGATCTCGCAGTAAAAGCCGTTCTGCCCCATCGAATGGCGGATGTGGAGCGTCTTGCCCGGAAAGAGGTCGCGGGCGGCTTTCTGCAGGATGAACCACGACGTGCGCTGGTAGACGCGGATGCCGGCGAAGGAGGTGATGTCCACGAAACGGACGGTCACCGGGGTATATATTTTGTAATACAGTTCCTTGATGCGGTTGTTGACCAGGGCGGCAAGGAACGGGTAGGGCCCCGGCGCGACCCGCTTTGCGACCTCGGAAAGCGGGGTGCCCATCGGCACCTCGACCGTGCCGCCGAGGTTTTCGCATATGATTTCGATGATATTTGTCATAAGATTTTCAGGCTTGAAAACATGTAAAGATATGAATAATTTATAACTTTGACAAACTAAAACCTGTGTTATGAAAGGAATACTGAGGATGGGGCTGGTCGCCGTTGCGGCGCTCGCCGCGGCCTGCGCACCCCGCGAAAGGACGCTCGTATTGCTGTCGACGAACGACATGCATGCAAAGATACAGAATTTCCCGCGGCTGGCGTCGGCCGTCGAGGCGTGCCGCGATACGGCCCAACTGGTGGTGCTGGTCGATGCCGGCGACCGCTGGACGGGGAATGCCTATGTGGACATGGCGCCGACGCCCGGTATGCCGATGATTGCCCTGATGAATGAACTGGGGTATGACGTGGCGACGCTGGGCAACCATGAATTCGACCACGGGCAGGCGTTCCTGGGGCGGATAATCGACAGCATGGACTTCGAGGTGGTCTGCGCCAACGTGGTGAGCGACACCTGCACGTTCCCCCGGCTGCCGCCCTATGCGGTCATCGACCGGGACGGGATCCGGATCGGGTTCGTCGGCGTGGTGACCAACTACGAGGGGCCGGGGCATCCGGCGGGCAATGAATCGAGTTTCGCGGGGCTGGAGTTTCCCGACCCGCAGGCGATGGCCCTCGAATATGCCGCGGAGCTGCGGCCGGAGTGCGACGTGCTGGTGCTCGTGTCGCATATGGGCGACGACCGCGATGCGGAACTGCTGGGCCGTGGCCCGTCGCAGTACGACGTGGTGATCGGCGGGCATACGCACGAGGAGGTCGATACGCTGATCGGCGGCACGCTGCTGACCCAGACGGGCAAAGACCTGCGGAACATCGGCGTGACGACCGTACGGATGAAGGGGAATAAGGTCGCAGGGGTCGATTACCGGATCGTCCCGCTCGCCGATTACGAGCCGGATATCCTCTACCAGAAGCAGGTCGAGGCTTACTATGCCGACCCGGAGCTGAACAGACCCGTCGGGCGGTTCGGCAATGCCGCCGACAAGTGGGGACTTGCCAACTGGATGGCTGCGGCGGTAGCCGACGAGGCCGATGCCGACGTCGGTTTCTACCACATCGGCGGCGTGCGCCTCGATTCGATCCCCGCGGGCGGGGTGAGCGCGGCGAAGGTATACGGGCTGGAGCCGTTCGGGACGCTGGTCGCCGAGATGGAGATGACGCCCGCCCAGATGCGCCGCATGATCGTGTCGAAGTACAACGACCCGGTGAACGCCAAGGAGGCGCACCGCATCGACCTGATTTCGACCACGCCCTATGTGATCGTCACCGATGCGGCGGACAACGCCCTCGACGTGCAGTTCCCGAAGCTGCGCGAGGGGCGGAAGTACAAGGTCGCCGTGAGCGACTATATCTACCGGAATTACAAGGATATGGAATATACCGGCGGGGAAATCACCGACGAGAAGGTGGCCGACATCCTGCTCGAAGAGCTCAGGGACGACAGCCCGCTGAAGATCGACAACACCCCGCGGCAGCGGGTGGTGCGCAAATAGGCGCCGCGGACGACGCCCGGAGGCTTCCGCGGGACGCAAATAACCGCCTGATTTTTTGCAGATTCGCAAAAAACCGTTACCTTTGTAGCCCTCACGTATGCGCATAAGGCGCGTAGGCGGGGGCTACGAGTTTAATTATTAATCATTTAACGAGCGATTGTATCGCAAAAAGAATTTCCATCATGGAAGAAACGAAAAATGTAGTCACGAACGAGAATTTCGACTGGAACGCGTATGAAAACGACCTGGGAGTCTATGACCATCCCAAGGAGGAGATCGCAGAGGCTTACGACAAGACGCTTTCGAACGTCAACGTCGGCGAGGTCGTGGAAGGTACCGTTACGGGCATTACCAAGCGCGAGGTTCTCGTGAACATCGGCTACAAGAGCGAGGGCGTCATTCCCGTTTCCGAGTTCCGTTACAACCCCGACCTGAAGGTCGGCGACAAGATCGAGGTCTATGTCGAGTCGGCCGAGGACAAGGGCGGACAGCTGGTTCTTTCGCACAAGAAGGCACGTCAGCTCAAATCGTGGGATCGTGTGAACGAGGCCCTCGAAAAGGACGAAATCATCAAGGGTTACATCAAGTGCCGCACCAAGGGCGGTATGATCGTCGACGTATTCGGCATCGAGGCGTTCCTGCCCGGTTCGCAGATCGACGTGAAGCCCATCCGCGACTACGATGTATACGTGGACAAGACCATGGAGTTCAAGGTGGTGAAAATCAACCAGGAGTTCCGCAACGTGGTCGTTTCGCACAAGGCGCTCATCGAGGCCGAACTCGAAGCGCAGAAGCAGGTTATCATGTCGAAACTCGAGAAGGGCCAGATCCTCGAGGGTACTGTCAAGAACATCACCTCGTACGGCGTATTCGTCGACCTGGGCGGTGTGGACGGCCTGATCCATATCACCGACCTCTCGTGGGGCCGCGTGAACCACCCCGAAGAGATCGTGGCGCTCGACCAGAAGATCCAGGTCGTTATCCTCGATTTCGACGACGCCAAGAAGCGTATCGCACTGGGCCTGAAGCAGCTCACCCCGCATCCGTGGGAGGCGCTCGACCAGAATCTCAAGGTCGGCGACAAGGTCAAGGGCCGCGTGGTCGTGATGGCCGACTACGGTGCATTCGTGGAGATCGCCCCCGGTGTTGAGGGACTGATCCACGTGTCGGAGATGTCGTGGAGCCAGCACCTGCGCTCGGCGCAGGAGTTCATGAAGGTCGGCGACGAAGTCGAGGCCGTCATCCTGACACTCGACCGCGAGGAGCGCAAGATGTCGCTGGGCATCAAGCAGCTTACGCCCGATCCCTGGGAAAATATCGAAACCAAGTATCCCGTCGGCACGAAGTGCACGGCCAAGGTGCGCAACTTTACCAACTTCGGTATCTTCGTCGAGATCGAGGAAGGTATCGACGGCCTGATCCACATTTCCGACCTGAGCTGGACGAAGAAGGTAAAGCACCCCGGCGAATTCACGTCGGTGGGCGCTGACATCGACGTCGTGGTGCTCGAGATCGACAAGGAGAACCGCCGTCTGTCGCTGGGCCACAAGCAGCTTGAGGAGAACCCCTGGAACGAGTTCGAGAACCAGTTCTCGGTAGACAGCATCCACGAGGGTACGATCACCGAGATGACCGACAAGGGCGCAGTCGTCGCACTGGGCGAGAACGTGGAGGGCTTCTGCCCCGCACGCCAGCTCACCAAAGAGGACGGCACGACGCCGAAGGTGGGCGACAAGCTCGACTTCAAGGTGCTCGAGTTCTCGAAGGCTACCAAGCGCATCACCCTTTCGCACCTGCGTACGTATGAGGAGGCCAAGCGTGCCGAAGTGGCAGCCGAGAAGGCTGAGAAGCGTGCCGCCGCCGATGCTACGAAGTCGACCGTGAAGAAGATCAACGCTTCGGTCGAGAAGACGACGCTGGGCGACATCGCAGGTCTGGCCGCGCTGAAGAGCGCCATGGAGGCTGCCGAGGCGAAGAACGCCAAGAAGGCTGCCAAGGAAGAGAAGGCCGAGGAGTAATCCCCGCACGGAGGGACGGTGCAGCCGTCCGCCGATATATTGAAAGAACCGCAGGCGCAATGCTTGCGGTTCTTTTTTTGTGGGCGCGTTTGAGGGCGCGGAGGAAGGAGGGGCAGTTGGTCGCGGTTGGGAAAAGGATTGCGGGGCGGGGTGCGGGTAGACCTGGGGCGAAGGATAGGCCGGGAGCGGTGAAGGACTGCGGCGGAAAATGTGGGAGAGGAGGAGCGGCGGTAGGCAGGGAAAGGAGATGGGCGGGGCCGGGGCAAGGTAAGGAGATTGGGAAAAGGCTGTGCTGAAATCGGAGGCAGGACGGGTGCAGGACGGGTGCAGGACGGGGAAAAGCGGGACGGAATCGGAGATGGGTCGGGAACGGGATAGGGAACGGCGGGACGGGAAACGGCGGCATGACGGGAGAGGAACAGGGTAAGGGGGACAGTATTGGAGTGACAGGAATGAGACGGTGAGAGGCGGGACGGAATCGGTGGCAGGACGGGAGCGGTAAACAATATGGGAGCAGGTGGGGCGGGTTGAGGCGGAGGGCTGGGTTTTTCGCCCCACCCCGGGAAAGTTTACCGCCGATTTCCTGGATGCGGGGCAATAACTCGGTAAATTTCGCGTCTTTTAATAAATCAATACCCGCGCCTGATGAAAAAGCTGATTTTATCCCTGTTTTCGCTGTTTGCCGTTTTCGCGGGTGTTCCGCATAGCCTGGGGAGCCCTGCTCCCGAGGAGGTTCGGGCGTCGCAGCCCGGCCGGGAGAGGCGGCACGGGGGTTACTCGAAGGACAACTGGACGGTGTATTACGAGGGCCGGAAGGTGAAGGGTGCTTCGGCATCGTCGTTCACGGATCTCGGCGGCGGGTACGGTAAGGACAACTGGACGGTGTTTTACCGCGGCCGGAAGGTCGAAGGGGCATCGGCTTCGTCGTTCGAGAGCCTCGGGAACGGGATAGGGAAAGACATCTGGCATACCTACCACTACGGGGAGCGGGATGACGGGAGCGCGTTGTCGGGCGAAAGGCTGGGCGGCGGTTACTCGAAGGACAGCTGGACGGTGTATTACCGTGGCCGGAAGGTGGACGGGGCGTCGGCGATGACCTTCGAGAGCTTCGGAGACGGATATGGAAAGGATGCCTGGAAGGTATTTTACATGGGCGGGGAGGTGAAGGGCGCCTCGGCACAAACGTTCGAAGAACTCGGGGAAGGATACGGGAAAGACGCATGGAAAGTCTATTACCGGGGGAAAGAGCTGCCGGGGGCATCGCCCGGTTCGTTCGAAGTGCCGCGCGACAGCTGGTGAGAAATGGCCGCCACCGGTATAATGACAGTGCCCTTCCGAACGGAAAGGCACTGTTTTTGTTTTCCGCAGGGTAAACCCCGAGACGGAATGAGCAGATTCAAACCCCACATCGCCCTGCTGATATGCAATATCGTATGGGCCATGGACTACCCGTTTTACAACATCGTATTGCCGCACTATGTCCACCCGATGGCCATGGTGGCGGGATCGCTGGTCGTCACGGCGCTTTTTTCGCTCGTGCCGCTGCTGTGGCAGAAGGCCGAACGGGTCGCGCGCGCCGACATCCGCAAGCTGATCGGCGCCGCGCTGCTGATCGGAGTGCTGCGCAAGGTATTCATCATGTACGGACTTTCGATGACTTCGCCCATCGACGGATCGATCATCGACACCATCGTCCCGCTGCTGGTGCTGCTGCTCTCCGTATTGCTGGGCATGGATCGCTTCACGAAGCTCAAGGTCTCGGGGCTGGTGCTCGGCATGGCCGGCGCCGTGGCCGTGGTGCTGACGGGCGCGTCGTCGTCGCACCAGCATTCGCATGTCTGGGGCAACGTGATGATCATGCTGTGCGCCTGCGCCACGTCGCTGTACATGGTGTGGTTCAAAGCCCTGGTTGCCAGGTACCGCATCACCACCGTGCTGCGCTGGGTATACTGCGTGGCGGCCGTCGTTGCGCTGCCCTTCGGGCTGAAGGAGATCATCCACACCGACTATGCCGCCATAGCCGGCCATGCGCTTTTCCCGACGCTCTTCGTGCTGACGGTGCCGACCTATCTGCCGAACCTGATGCTGAACTATGCGCTCAAGAGCGTACCGGCCACGGTGTCGAGCATCTACACCTACCTGCAGCCCGTGCTGGCGATCGCCATTTCGGTCGGGATGGGGCTGGACAAGCTGCATGCCGATACGGTGGTCTTCGCGCTGGTGATCTTCGTCGGCGTGGCGCTCGTGCTGCGTTCCTACTCCGTGCCGCCGCGCCATCCCGTGCCGCCGGCCGCGCCGCCGCACTGACCCGGGGCGGGGAATCCGGCAGCATCGAACAGTCCGGAATGCGGGTTGGCAGGACACACGGCGTGCCCGTCCCCGAATTCGGTGAATACGAATATCGGGACGGAGTATTGCCTGAATGCAAAAAGGAGAGCCTTTGGCTCTCCTTTTTTAGGGTGCGGGTAGTTGCAGGGCGGAACCCTTGCAACCTCCTGCGGACTATTCTGCGGCGGTAACCGAGAATTTGATGACTGCCTTGACCTCCTTGTGGAGTTTGGCGGTTGCTTCGTATTCGCCGACGGTCTTGATGCCCTCTACGGCGATCAGCTTGCGGTCGAGTTCGATGCCTTTGGCAGCCAGGGCCTCGGCCAGGTCGGTGGCGGTAACCGTACCGAAGAGCTTGCCCTCCTCGGCCTTCACGGCCAGCGTGAGCGGCAGGTTGGCGATGGTCTCGGCGAGTGCCTGTGCGTCGGCAAGGATCTTGGCGTCCTTGTGTGCGCGCTGGCGGAGGTTCTCGGCGAGCACCTTCTTGGCGGATGCGGTGGCAGCCTTTGCGTAACCCTGGGGAATCAGGTAGTTGTTCGCATAACCGGGCTTTACGGTCACGATGTCGTTGGCGTAGCCCAGGTTTTCCATATCTTTGATCAGAATAACTTCCATTGTCTCTTCCTCCTTTAATTATTTCATGCAATCGGTTACGAAGGGTAGGATGGCGAGGTGACGCGCACGCTTCACGGCCTGGGCCACCTTCTTCTGGAACTTCTGCGAAGTACCCGTCAGGCGGCGGGGAAGGATCTTACCCTGCTCGTTGAGGAATTTCTTGAGGAACTCCCCGTCCTTGTAATCCACGTATTTGATGCCGAGCTTCTTGAAACGGCAGTATTTCTTTTTCTTGACGTCGACCGATACCGGGTTGAGGTAGCGGATTTCAGACTGTGCTTTGTTCTCCTGTGCCATGGTTTACTCCTCCTGTTTGTTAGAAAGTTTTGCACGACGCTTCTCCGAGTATTCCACGGCGAACTTGTCCTGCTTGAAAGTAAGGAAACGGATGATGCGCTCGTCGCGGCGGTACTGCGTTTCGAGCGTGCCTATGAGCGAGCCTTCGCCCGTGAACTCGACCAGGAAGTAAAAACCGGTGGTCTTCTTCTGAATAGGGTAGGCGAGCTTGCGAAGGCCCCACGACTCCTTGTTCACAATCTGACCGCCGTTCTCGGTGATGACACCCTGGAATTTGTCAGCGACCTCCTGCACCTGTGCATCGGACAGAACCGGCGTGACAATGAAAACGGTTTCGTAATTGTTCATAATACGTTTTAAAATTAGTTAATTGTCCCTCAATGGGGTTGCAAATATACGGATTATTTGTAAAATAGCAAAGCCGCGCACCTTTTTTTCGGTTTTATCGCCGTATCTTTGAGCCGATTCCGCCGCCGGGGTCAGTCCCGGGTGTACGGACAGCGGCCGCAAAGACGGGGAAAGTGCCGGGGCGTGTTTGCCTCCGGAGCCGGAAACGGGCGGTGCCGGCCCTCGCCCTGCTGCGGGAAAGGGGATGGAAATGGAGCCCGGAACAGGATTTGCCCCGGGTTTCGGCGGTCGGCCGGCGGCGGCCTATTGCAACTGGTCGATCACGTCGGTGATGCGCGAGAAGACCTCCTCCATCGAACCCGTGCCGTTGACCGAGGCGTATTTGCCCCGGGCGGCGTAGTAGTCCGAGACGACGGCGGTCTGCTGGCGGTAGACGTCGAGGCGGCCGCGGATCACCTCCTCGGAGGCGTCGTCGGCGCGTCCCGAATCCTTGCCGCGGAGCAGGATGCGCTGGACGAGCTCCTCTTCGGGGACGTGGATGTCGACCATGATGTCGACCTTCAGCCCGTGCCGGGCGAGGAGCTTGTCGAACTCCTCGGCCTGTACCGTGGTGCGGGGGAAGCCGTCGAAGATACAGCCCTTGGCATGTTTGTGCTGGGCGACATAGTTGGCGACCATGCCGATGACGATTTCGTCGGGGGCCAGTTTGCCAGCCTCGATGTAAGATTCCATGCTGCGTCCGAGTTCCGTGCCGCGGCGGATCTCGTCGCGGATAACCTCGCCCGTCGAGACATGCTCGATGCCGTAGTGTGCTTTGAGCCGTTGTGCCTGCGTGCCTTTGCCGCAGCCCGGCGCACCGAATAAGACGATGTTTATCATATGTAGAAGCCGAATTTGGGATTTACCGGACAAAAATACGCTAAATTTTTGGGAAAGAGTAAAGAATCCGTAATTTTGTAAAAAAATTTATAATATGGAAAAGAAACGACGCACCGAAATCGCCGAGCTGGGTGAATTCGGCCTGATAGACGTGTTGACCAGAGGGTTCGACCCGGCCGACGCTTCGACGCTCCGCGCTGCGGGCGACGATGCGGCGGTCGTCATGCCGCCGTCGGGCGAGGCGGTGCTCTGTTCGACGGACGCACTGCTGGAGGGCATAGACTTCGACCTGACCTATTTCCCCCTCAGGCACCTGGGATACAAGGCCGTGACGGTGGCCGCGAGCGATATACTGGCGATGAACGCACTGCCTTCGCAGCTGATGGTGTCGCTCGGCGTGTCGTCCAAAATGTCGGTGGAGGCGTTGCAGGATCTGTACGAGGGGATTGCCTTCGCGTGCAGGGAGCAGAGGATCGACCTCGTGGGGGGCGATACGAAGGCTTCGATGACCGGACTGGTGCTGGGCCTCACGGCGCTGGGACATGCCCCGAAGGAGAAGGTCGTGTCGCGCGGCGGCGCACAGCAGAACGACCTGATCTGTATTTCGGGCAACCTTGGTGCGGCGTATATGGGGCTGCGGCTGCTGGAGCGCGAGAAGCGGGTGCTCGCAGACGTGAAAGACCCGGAACCGAAGTTCGCAGGGTACGAATACCTGCTGGAGAAGTATCTCAAGCCGCGCCTGCGCAAGGACATTGTGGAGGCATTGGCCGAGGAGGGCATCGTACCGACGTCGATGATCGACCTTTCGGACGGGCTTTCCAGCGACCTGATGCAGATTTGCAAGGCGTCGAAATGCGGGGCCCGCATATACCTCGACCGGATTCCTATCGCAAGGCAGACCTATGCCTTGGCGGAGGAACTGAATGCCGACCCGGTCGTGGCGGCGCTCAACGGCGGTGAAGACCACGAATTGCTGTTCACGGTGCCGCTGGCCTTGCAGGAGCAGGTGATGCGCATGGGGTGCGTCGATGTCATCGGCCACATAACGCCCGAGTCGACGGGGGCATACCTGGTGACGCCCGACGGTGCGGATATCCGCCTCAAGGCCCAAGGGTTTCCCGAAAAGGAGTGATTCCGGGGACGGATCCGGGTTTTCCGGGAAGGAGTGAGGCCGTCGGAGGATCAGGGGATCCCCGGGAAGGGTAGTGCCGCGCGGGGATGCCCGGCGGGAAAAACGGAAGCCGTCCGCAGCGATGCGGGCGGCTTTGTCGTACAAGGCGTATTCGGGAACCAGGTGCGGCGTGCGTAGCGTGTGCCTTGTGTCTTGAGCCTTGTGCGGGAATGCCGGGAGGATTGTCTGTATGCCGTGCCGTGCGGGCCGGCGTGGGAGCTGTTCCCGGGGACGGGCGCCGTGTGACGGGAGCGGAGTGTGCCGTGTATGCCGGAACGTATGTGTGCGCTGTGCCCGGGCTGGCGGGACGGTGGCAGATACCGTTGCTTTGCGCAGGAGAATAAAAAAAGCTGCCACAGGGGCAGCTTCTGGCTTTGCATTCGGCCGGATTAAAGTGCGTTCACGTGCAACTGGAGGGCACTCTTCAGGTTTGCGGCCTTGTTCTTGTGCACGATATTGTGCTTGGCGAGCTTGTCCAGCATGGTGGTTACCTTGGGGAGCAGGGTTTCGGCGGCACTCTTCTCCGAGGTGTTGCGCAGTGCTTTCACGGCATTACGTGCTGTCTTGTGGTACAGACGGTTGTGGGCACGCTTGGCCGCGGTCTGGCGAATGCGTTTTTTCGATGACTTATGGTTTGCCATAATTCTGTGTTTTTTATTTTTTACTTTTTCAGTTGCTAAATCGGTTCCAGCCGTGGCTGTGTGCGGATAGGCCTGAAGCCCGCTCCTTGAAAAGTATTCACCCGTAGAGGCCTGCCGTTTTTGCTGTCCCGGTTGCCGGTCGGGAGCCCCCCCCCGGTTCCGTGTCGCTCCGCAGCCCTCCTCGTTCGTAGCCCATAGGAGAGTCGAACTCCTCTTTCAAGAATGAAAATCTTGCGTCCTAACCGATAGACGAATGGGCCAATACCACTATCGCATACCCCCGAAAGGGTGACTTTAGCGGTGCAAAGGTAAATAAAAAAGTGAGTTTAACAAAAAATTGGCGGAAAAATATTGGATATTCTATTTTTTTGCGAGCCGGATGGTCAGCGTCGCAGGGTCGAACGAGATGCCCGCGCCGGCGAAAAGCCGTTCGATATGGCCGCTCGCCGCCATGTCGGCCGCCGACATGCAGTGCAGTGCGGGGGTGTCGATGAGCGCTGTGGCGTCGCAGAGCCCGAGCGCCACGTCGAGGTCGTGCGTCGAGAAGAAGATGCATTTGCCCTCTTCGTGTGCCAGGCGGCGCAGCAGCGACGCCAGTTCGTAGCGGTTGGGAAGGTCGAGGAAGGCCGTGGGCTCGTCGAGCAGGATCACGGGGGTGTTCTGCGCCAGAGCGCGTGCGATCAGGATGCGCTGGCATTCGCCGTCGGACATGCGGTTCATGGTCTTGCGGGCGAACGACGACATGCCCACCAGCGAGAGCGAGCGTGACACGATGTCGCGGTCGGCCTGCTGCATGTGCCCGATCCAGTTGGTGTAGGGCGCGCGGCCCAGGGCGACGACATCCTCGCAGGCCAGGTTGGCGATGCGTATCTTGTCGGTGGTGACGAAGCTGACGGTGGAGGCGCGTTGCAGCGTGGTGAGCGCGGCGAGGGGCTTGCCGCAGAGCCGGATCTCGCCGGCGGCCGTGCCCAGCCCGGCGATCGCCCGCAGCAGGGTGCTTTTGCCCGTCCCGTTGCGGCCTATGAGCGCCGTGATCGACCCTTGCGGAAGCACGGCGTCGGCGTCGCGCAGCAGGACGCGGCGGCCGTAGGCGAGGGTGAGGCCGTGCAGCGAGATGCCCGGTGCCCCGGGTGCGGGGCCGGCGTGCGGTCGGGGGGGATGGAGGGTGTCGGCTGCCATTTAGAAGAGGTTGCGGTTGCGGACGACGACGATGATGACCACCGGGATGCCCATCAGGGCCGTGACGGTGTTGATCGGCAGCGCCAGGGTTTTCGAAATGAGGTCGCAGACCAGCAGCAGGGCGGCGCCCGCGAGCATCGACCCCGGCATGAGGATGCGGTGGTCGGCGCTGGCGAAGAGCATGCGTGCCAGGTGCGGGACGGCCAGCCCGATGAAGCCCACGGGGCCGCAGAAGGCGGTGACGGTACCGGCCAGCAGTACGGTGGAGAGGAACAGCAGCGTACGGGTGCGTTGCACGTTGAGCCCCATCGTGCGGGCATAGTTTTCGCCCAGCAGCAGCAGGTTGAGCGGCTTGATGGCGGCGATGCTGAGCACGAGCCCCGCGGCGATGACCGGGAGCATCAGGGCGAGGTTGCCGCCCGTGACGTCGCCCAGCGACCCCATCGTCCAGATGACGAACGATTTGAGCGCCGCCTCGCTCGACAGGTATTGGAGTATCTCGACTACGGAACTGATGCCCGAGCCGAACATCATGCCCAGGATGAGGATGACCATGATGTCCTTGATGCGGCGGCTGACCGCCATCACGACCAGCAGCACGAGTGCCGCGCCGAGCCATGCCGCGCCGGCGATGCCGAGCGACTGCACGAACGAGTGCGCCGAGACGCCCAGCAGGGGAGCCCCCAGCAGGAACAGCGCTACGCCCAGCCCGGCGCCCGAGCTGATGCCCAGCACATAGGGCCCGGCCAGCGGGTTGCGGAAAAGGGTCTGCATTTGCAGGCCGCTGGCGGCGAGCGCCGCGCCGGCCAGAAGTGCCGTGACGGCTTTGAGCAGCCGTATCCGCAGGATGATGTCCCGTATGGCGGGGTCGCAGTCGCCGCCCGTGAGTGCCGCCCAGATGTCGGCGGGCGCCACGGCGACCGAGCCGATCAGGAGGTCGGCCGTGAAGAGCACCACGGTCAGCAGCGCAAGCGCCGTGAAAAGAAATGTGGTTCTGCCGGCTGCCATTTAGCGGTACTGGAATTTGAAGGAGGTTTCGTAACGTACGTCGACGGGGACGCCGTTGGCCGTGCCGGGCGTCCACCTGGGGGATTTCTTCAGGGTGTCGATGGTGAAGACTTCATAGCCCTGCCGCACCATGGCGATGCCGTCGTTGAAAGGATAGGCCTTGGTATACCGGCAGGGGATGGCTTCGGTGCCGTTGCGGTCGGCGAAGCCGTAGAGCGAACCCCGTTTGATGACGGCGCGCCCGTCCGAGAAGTAGCGGAACCACGGTTCCGCGCCCGATGCGGCCGATTGCAGGCAGAGCAGAGCCGCCAGGAGCGTTGCGAGCCGTTTCATTATTCGAGCCGTTTATAGTAGTAGAGTTCCGCGGTGTCGGCGGCTTGGGGATTGAAGACGGCGCACAGGTCGTGCAGCACCAGGTCGGGGCGTATGACGCCCGACTCCCAGAAATCGGAGCCTCCGGCAGGAGTCTGGCGGCGGTTGTTGTTGAAGACCTGCCGGTTGCGAACGGCAGGGACGTCCGCGAACTTGGGGTTCTGGGCCGTGAGTTCGGCCAGGGTATTGCACGGGCCGACGTTGATCCACGTGTCGGCGGCCGAGGCCAGCAGGTAGGCCTCTTCGAGGTCGACGGCGACCGAGGTGTCCGAGTTGTTTTTCGTGTAGACGTATTCGCCGCCGGCGTCTTCGATCAGGCGCACCATGAAACTCCGCGACGAGGGCATGAACCAGGTGTCGCGGTAGGGCGTGTTGAGCATCACTTTGGGGCGGGAACCGCCGGCTGCCCCGGCGATTCGGGCCTTGAGCGCGTTATAGCGTGCGGCGATTCCGCGGAAAGTCTCGGCGCCTTTGTCGCGGACGTTGCACAACTCGGCGGCCACCATCAGCCATTCGGCCTTGCCCAGAGGCGATTCTTCCATATAGTCCCCGATATATATATAAGGAATGCCCAGTTCGCGGAGTTTGCCCGTGACGACGGTGTTTTCGCCCGTCACGCCGTAGAGCAGGACGAGGTCGGGCCGCATGGAGGCCAGCAGTTCGAAGTTGAGGTTGGTGTCGTATCCCACGTCGCGCACTTCGCCGCAGTAGCGGTGTTCGTTGACGTAGGTGTTGCTGATGTAGTCGATGCCCGAAACACCGGAGATGCGCCGCACCTCGCCCAGGGCGTCGAACATGGCCACATGGCTCGAAGACATGCAGACGACGTGCCGCACGGGGGCTTTCACGACCTGGGCGTCGAGGCCCGCCGGGGCTTTGGCCCCCTCGCGCAGGATGAGCAGGTGCTGCTCGACGTTGCCGGCCCCCTGCCACGGGTTGCGGACGGTGACCAGAGTCGCGGCGTCCTTGTCCGAGCCGCGGATGTCGAATCCCGAAGCATATTCGGGCGTGTAGACCTCGATTGTGAAATCTGCGGCAGAGCGCGTTGCGGAGCCTCCGCAGCCGCTGGCCAGGAACCCGGAGAATACCGCTATGAGAAGTGCGAATCGTTTCATTGAGGACAAAATTAGAAAAAAATCCCGCAGAAATGTGACGATTTGTGAAAAATACACTATATTTGCACTCCGAAACGCTACGGGGTGTAGCTCAGCCCGGTTAGAGTACGCGTCTGGGGGGCGCGTGGTCGCAAGTTCGAATCTTGTCACCCCGACTTTTCGAAAAGCCTTGATAATCTGATGATTGTCGAGGCTTTCTTGTTTTTGTATCTGTTCGTACGGGTAGGGCTGTGCGGGCGGGGGAATACGATTCTGCGGGGAAAATACGTTCTTATATACAAGGGCGGAAGATGCGGGCGGTGCGGGAACCCCGGCTGACCGCAGACGGGAAATGTCAATTTTTTTACTATCTTTGTGACGGATTCCGTATGGCGGCCGTCGTTTTTTTGCTGTGAGGCCGCCGATTCTTGCCGGCTCGCCTGTGGGCGGCAGTTTTTGATATTTGCCCGGAGGAATGCCCTTTTCCCGGGAATATCGTCCGAATGCGGAGGAATTTGCAGGGGAGCCTGCGGTTCCGGGTGTATCTGTGATTTTATTGCGCCGTGCCCTTTTTATCGTACGCTGACGACCGTACCGGGGACATTGCCGCCCGCATCCGAAAATTATAACGAAAAAATAAACGATAGTGCTTATGAAACAAAGGAAAATGCTTTCATTCACGCTTTACCAGCTCGGACTGTTTTTCCGCCAGGAGCTGCCGGGACTTGTTGCCCAGGCCGATGCGAGCCGCGATGCCGGGGAGTTCCGGGCCCGGCTCGAAGAGTTCGTCGCCCGGCATGCGGCGGCGCAGGGCGAGGCGGCGGAACAGATCCGCCTGCTGATCGGCTACGACGGGCGGGAGGTGAGCGAACTTTCGACCGGTGAGCAGATGCCCGTGCGGACGCTGGAATTGCTGTGGCAGTTCCTCACGGGGCGGCTGGAGAACCCGGAGATGCGTTGCGACCTGTTCATCGACCTGTTTTTCCAGTTCAAGCGCCTTGAGGGGCTGGAGTTGCAGCCGCTCACGCCGCAGCGCGTCCGTACCCGCAGCGATCGCTGGCCGACGGGGCTCGATCCCGAGGTGGTGGAGGTGCGCGCCCGGAACAGGGAGCGTATGCTCCACCTCTTGGTGCAGAAGATCGAGAACCGCAAGTCGACCCCATCGCGTTTCCGTTTCGAGGAGGGGATGTCCTACGAGGATAAATACCGTCAGGTAAGCGTCTGGTGGGATGACTTCCGGTTCCACCTGGCGATGGCCGTGAAGAGCCCTTCGGAGTTGAACCGGTTTCTGGGCAACTCGCTCTCGGCGGAGACCATGTACCTGCTGTCGAAGGCCCGCAAAAAGGGGATGCCGTTCTTCGCCACGCCCTATTACCTCTCGCTGCTGGACATCACCGGCAAAGCGTACGACGACGAGACGATACGCAGTTATATCCTCTATTCGCCGCAGCTGGTCGAGACCTACGGGAATATCCGCGCCTGGGAGAAGGAGGACGTCGTCGAGGCCGGAAAACCCAATGCGGCCGGGTGGCTGCTGCCCGACGGGCACAATATCCACCGCCGTTATCCCGAAGTGGCGATCCTGATCCCCGATACGATGGGGCGTGCCTGCGGTGGGTTGTGCGCCTCGTGCCAGCGGATGTACGACTTCCAGAGCGAACGGCTCAATTTCGAGTTCGAGAGCCTGCGCCCCAAGGAGAGCTGGGATCACAAACTGCGCCGCCTGATGGCTTATTTCGAGGAGGACACGCAACTGCGCGACATCCTCATCACGGGCGGCGACGCCCTGATGAGCCAGAACAAGACGCTGCGCAATATCCTCGAGGCGGTCTACCGCATGGCCTGCCGCAAGCGCAAGGCCAACCAGGCGCGTCCCGACGGTGAAAAATATGCCGAGTTGCAACGCGTGCGGCTGGGGTCGCGCCTGCCGGCTTACCTGCCGATGCGCATCGACGACCAGCTGGTGGAGGTGCTGAAGGAGTTCCGGGAGAAGGCCTCTGCCGTCGGCGTGAAGCAGTTCGTCATCCAGACGCATTTCCAGTCGCCGCTGGAGGTGACGCCCGAGGCGCGGGAGGCTATCCGGAAGATACTTTCCGCCGGGTGGCTCATCACCAACCAGCTGGTATATACCGTCGCGGCATCGCGCCGCGGGCATACCACCCGCCTGAGGCAGGTGCTCAACTCGCTGGGCGTGGTCTGTTACTATACCTTCTCGGTGAAGGGCTTCAGCGAAAACTACGCCGTCTTCACGCCCAACAGCCGTTCGATGCAGGAGCAGCAGGAAGAGAAGCTCTTCGGGCGGATGACCGAGGAGCAGACCGCGGAACTGGATGCGGCGCTGACCGGCGAGGGCGACACGGCCGGGCGCATCCGCCGCTTCATGAAGAAACACCGGCTGCCGTTCCTGGCCACCGACCGCAGTGTGCTCAACCTGCCGGCCATCGGCAAGAGCATGACCTTCCGGCTGGTGGGCATCACGGCCGAGGGGAAGCGTATCCTGCGCTTCGACCACGACCGTACGCGCCGCCACAGCCCGATCATCGACCGTATGGGCGAGATCTACATCGTGGAGAACAAGTCGGTGGCCGCCTATCTGCGCCAGTTGGAGAAGATGGGCGAGGACGCGGAGGATTACGCCAGCATCTGGGGCTACACGCACGGTCAGACCGAGCCGCGTTTCGGGCTGTACGTCTACCCCGACTTCCCGTTCGGGGTGACCGACCGGGTGAGCAATCTGGAGCTGGAGTAGTTGCCGATGGAAAAAGCGGGGCCCGGCCGGATACGCTCCGCCGGGCCCCGATATATTTGGATATATCAGAAATTCTTATTATCTTTGTGTAAAGTATAACAGGGCCGGTCGAAGAAGGATCACTGACAAGGATCGGGCCGGAAGAACAGCACCCGAATTATGAAACCGTCCGAACGATTGCAGTCGCTCGATGCCCTGAGGGGGTTCGACATGCTCTTTATCATGGGGTTCGCCTCGCTCGTCGTCGCCGTGTGCGGCCTGTGGCCCAACGCTGTGACCGACAGCATTGCCAGCCAGATGGGGCATGCCAGCTGGGACGGCTTCACCCACCACGATACGATCTTTCCGCTGTTCCTCTTCATTGCCGGGGTGAGCTTCCCCTTTTCGCTTTCCAAGCAGCGTTCGCTGGGGTTGTCGACCGGGACGATCTATGCAAAGATCGTCCGTCGCGCGCTGACGCTGGTGTTGCTGGGGGTGGTTTACAACGGGCTGTTCAGGCTCGATTTCGAAAACCTGCGTATTGCCAGCGTACTGGGGCGTATCGGCCTTGCATGGGGCATAGCCGCGGTGCTGTACCTCAATTTCGGGGTGAAGGCGCGCATTGCGATCGCTGCAGCCATACTGGTCGGTTACGGCCTGTTGTCGGCACTGGTGGCGGCACCCGACGTCGCGGGCGCAGGGCCATTGACCCGGGAGGGGTGCCTGGCAGGGTATGTCGACCGGCTGCTGTTGCCGGGTAAGTTGTATGGCAAGACGTTCGACCCCGAGGGGCTGCTGAGTACGGTGCCCGCCGTGGTGACGGCCATGCTGGGCATGTTTACGGGGGAATTCGTGCGGCGGCAGGACTTGTCGGGCGGCCGCAAGGCGTCGTGGATGATTGCGGCGGCCGTGGCGCTGCTGGTCGCAGGGCTGGCTTTCAACGGGGTGGTACCTGTGAACAAATCGCTGTGGTCGAGTACGTTCGTATGTGTCGTGGCTGCCTATTCGCTGGCGATGTTCGCCCTGTTCTACTACCTGATCGACGTCAGGGGATGGCGCCGCTGGACGCTCTTCTTCCGCGTCGTGGGACTCAATTCGATCACGATCTATCTGGCCCAGCGTATCGTGGGCTTCGGGCGCATATCCGATTTCTTCCTCGGGGGCGTGGCGTCGAAATGCCCGGAGGCGCTTGCCGCCGTGGTCGACAGTGCCGGCTATGTGGCCGTCTGCTGGCTGTTTCTCTATTTCCTTTACAGAAAGAAAGTCTTTCTGAAGGTGTAGCCTGCGGATTCCGTCAGGTGCTGCGCGCAGGCGCGGCTGGCGCGGAGTTTGCTTCACGCCCAACCGATTGTATAATAAAAAATCATTGCTATGAATAAGACGATTCACCGCGCACAGACGCGCGGACACGCCAACCATGGTTGGCTCGATACCTACCATACGTTCAGTTTTGCCGGATATTACGACCCCCGGCGAATCCATTTCGGCGCCCTGCGGGTGCTTAACGACGATACGGTCGTCCCGGGCGAAGGATTCGGGACGCATCCCCACGATAACATGGAGATCGTGTCGATTGCGCTCGAAGGTGCGCTCCGGCACGGCGACAGCATGGGGAACATGCAGGAGCTGCGCCCGGGCGAGATCCAAGTCATGTCGGCCGGGACGGGCATTACGCACAGCGAAATGAACGCCAGCGACACGGAGCCCGTGAAATTCCTGCAGATATGGGTGCTGACCGATGCGGAGAACCATACGCCGCGTTACAACCAGATCCGGCTGGCGCCGGCAAAGCGCAACGAATTGAGGACGATCGTGGCCCCCGAAGGCCGCGGTGGCGAAAACACGGGCTGGCTCCATCAGGATGCCTGGTTCTCGACGCTCGACCTGGACAAGGGGCATGACGTTGAATACCGGATGCATACGCCCGGGAACGGGGCCTATGTCTTCGTGATCGAAGGGCTGGCCGAGGTGGACGGCGAAGTGCTCGGCCGCCGCGACGGCATGGGGGTCTGGGATACCGACGGCTTCGGGATCAGGGCTTCGGCCGACGCCCAGGTGCTGGTTATCGAGGTGCCGATGCGTTAACGGGCGGATATATAGGTGAAAGCCTGCTGGAAATCAGCAGGCTTTTTTTTATTGCTGCCGTGCCGCACCGGCCGGGCGGAAACGGAAATCCCCTTCCGCCCGGCCGAAGACAGTGTATTTTTCGTATCTTTGTTTGCCGGTTCCGGCAAAATATCGTTGAATTCGTAAATGAGATACGCTATGAAAAATTATTTCGTCGCACTCGCCTTCACGGCGGTGTTACTGCCCGTGGCCTGTGCCTGCGGCACGCCCGAACCCGCCCGCAGCGGGGACGGGGATCCCCTGCCCGGGAACCCCGGGGCAAAGAGCTACAAGAACCCGGTTTTCCGGGAATTCCTCGTGGCCGACCCCACGGTAATACGCGCCGAGGACGGGAATTTCTACCTCTATGCGACCGAGAGCGGAAAGAACAACATCCCCATCCTGCGCTCGTCCGACCTGGTGAACTGGACGAAGGTCGGCGAGGTCTTTACGGCGGAGAACCATCCGCAGATAACCGACAAGGCCGGGGCCAACCTCTGGGCGCCGGACATCAACAAGATCGGCGACAGGTATGTGCTGTATTATTCCCAGCCGGGGGAGAACAACAAGCACGCCATCGGCGTGGCGTCGGGCCCCTCGCCTGTCGGGCCCTTTACCGACCACGGGAAACTGATCGGCAGCGACGAGATCGGGGTCGATATTTCGATCGACCAGTTTTACATCGAGGAGGACGGGCACAAGTACATGTTCTGGGGAAGTTTCCGGGGCATCTGGGCGATTGAACTTGCAGACGACGGGTTATCGCTCAAACCCGGGGCCGGGAAGCGTAAGATCGCCGGCGACCAGTACGAGGGCACCTACATCCACAAGCGGGACGGATACTATTACCTGATCGTCTCGACGGGCGATTTCATGAAGGATTACCATGTGGTCGTCGGCCGCAGCCGGTCGCTGATGGGGCCTTATGTCGATCGTGCGGGGCGCGACATGCTCGGCGTGCACCACGAACTGGTCGTGGGCAACGGCAACGGGTTTGTCGCCCCGGGGCACAATGCGGAATTCGTTACCGATGATAAGGGGCAGGACTGGATGCTGTACCATACCCGGCTCGAGGTGGGCGGGCCGCGTTACCTGATTCTCGACCGGATCGAATGGAATGACGGGTGGCCCGAGGTGCGCGGGCACGTACCCGCCCGGAGTGCCGAAGCTCCCGTTTTCGAGTAGCCCGGCTGGCAGGCCGTGCGATGTCCGTGCGTGCGGCGTCCATGCCTGCGACCTGTCTGCGCCGTCCGTACCTGCGACCTGCCTGCGGCATCGCGGTTGACGCGGCCGGGGCGGGCGTATTGCCGGCAGGAAGAGAGAATCCCGGCGGGATCCCACATGGGTTCCTGCCGGGATTTTTACGGATCGGACAGTCCCCCCCCCGGATCAGAACTCCGAGGTGAAGTGGAAGCGGATGTCCTTGAAATTCTCCTGCGCCAGCGCCAGCCCGTAGCTCGTGTCGGCGAGGAAGACGTCGCGGCCGTGCTTGTCGACGGCCATGTTGGTGTGCTTGCGGCGCTTGAAATCGGCCAGCTGCGCGGCGTTGTCGCTCTCGATCCAGCAGGCTTTGTAGATCGAGATCGGCTCCCAGCGGCAGGCGGCGTTGTATTCGTGTTCGAGTCGGTACTGGATGACTTCGAACTGGAGCGCCCCGACCGTGCCGATGATCTTGCGGCCGTTGAGCGAGGATACGAACAGCTGCGCCACGCCTTCGTCCATCAGTTGGTCGACGCCCTTGGCGAGCTGCTTGAATTTCAGCGGGTCGGCGTTCTCGATGTAGCGGAACTGCTCGGGGGCGAACGACGGGATGCCCGTGAATTTGAGCTTCTCGCCCTCGGTGAAGGTGTCGCCGATCTTGAAGTTGCCCGTGTCGTGCAGGCCGACGATGTCGCCCGGGTAGGCGAAGTCGATGACCGATTTCTTTTCGGCCATGAAGGCCGTCGGCGAGGAGAACTTGAGCTGCTTGCCGCTGCGCACGTGCAGGTAGTTATGGTTGCGCTCGAACGTCCCGGAGCAGATTTTCAGGAAGGCGATGCGGTCGCGGTGGTTGGGATCCATGTTGGCGTGGATCTTGAACACGAAGCCCGTCATCTTCGGCTCGGCGGGCTCCACGGTGCGGGTCGCGGTGGGCGCCGGGCGCGGCGAGGGGGCGATGCGGACGAAGCATTCGAGTAGTTCGCGCACGCCGAAGTTGTTGACCGCCGAGCCGAAGAACACGGGGGCCAGCTCGCCGCGCAGGTAGGCCTCGCGGTCGAACTCGTCGTAGACGCCTTCGACCAGCTCGACGTCCGAGCGCAGCTGTTCGGCGAATTTCGCGCCGATGTAGCTGTTCAGCTCCGGCGACGCGAGGTCGGAAATCTCGGCGGTCTGGGCGTCGGCGGTGAGTTTTTCGTCCGACGTGAAAAGCGAGAGGTTCTTTTCGTAGAGATTGTAGACCCCGCGGAACGTGGGGCCGTTCGAAATGGGGAAGGCCAGCGGCCGCACGCGGATGCGCAGTTCCTTTTCCACCTCGTCCAGCAGGTCGAAAGGCTCCTTGGAGGGGCGGTCGAGTTTGTTGATGAAGACGATCACCGGCGTCGAACGCATACGGCACACCTCCATCAGTTTGCGGGTTTGCGACTCGACGCCCTTGGCGCCGTCGATGACGATGATGACCGAATCGACGGCCGTCAGCGTGCGGTAGGTGTCTTCGGCGAAGTCCTCGTGGCCCGGGGTGTCGAGGATGTTGATCTTGGTGCCCTTGTATTCGAAGCCCATCACGGCCGTGGCGACCGAGATGCCGCGCTGGCGCTCGATCTCCATGAAGTCCGACGTGGCGCCTTTCTTGATCTTGTTGCTTTTGACCGCCCCGGCGACGTGGATGGCACCGCCGAAGAGCAGCAGCTTCTCGGTGAGGGTGGTTTTACCCGCGTCGGGGTGGGCGATGACCGCGAAGGTGCGGCGGCGTGTGATTTCTTCCTGTAATGTCATGTATTTGTTCGAATGTTTCTGCCGGGATCCGGTGCAGCCGGTGCCGGCGACTGCTGTTGCCACGGCTTCGGGCCGTGCTTGCAAGCCTGGCCCGCCCCAAATCCCTCCCGGGGGAGAGGCTTGTCGCATGCGGCCGGAATATCCCGGTAATTTTAAACCTTTGTTATTCTTTCGGGTAGTCGGCGTTGTAGTGACAGCCGACCGACTCCTTGATCTCGCGGCCCTGTTTGATTACCAGGTAGGCCACGGCGATCATGTTGCGCAGCTCGCACAATTCGCGGTTGGGCTTGGTCTTGTTATAGAGCTCCTCGGTCTCCTGCCAGAGTATCTCGAGGCGGCGCATGGCGCGTTTGAGCGAGAGGTTCGAGCGGACGATGCCCACGTAGTTGGACAGGATGGTCTGCATCTCGCGCTTGGACTGGATGATCATCAGCATCTCCTCGGTGTGCTGCGTGCCTTCGAAGTCCCAGTCGGGGATGCCCTCCTGGATGTCGACCTTGGGGAGCAGCGACGCAGCGTGGCGTGCGGCCTGGTCGGCATAGACCACCGCTTCGATCAGCGAGTTGGAAGCGAGGCGGTTGGCTCCGTGCAGCCCCGTGCAGGAGGTTTCGCCCAGCGCGTAGAGGTGCCTGATCGAGGTCTCGCCGTTGGTGTCGACCTTCACCCCGCCGCAGCAGTAGTGCGCCGCGGGCGTCACGGGAATCCAGTCGCGGGTGATGTCGATGCCGATCGAAAAGCATTTTTCGTAGATGTTGGGGAAGTGACTGCGGATGGCTCTGGGGTCTTTGTGCGTGACGTCGAGGTAGACGAAGTCCGAGCCCCGCTTGGTCATTTCGCGGTAGATGGCGCGGGCCACCACGTCGCGCGGCGCCAGCGATTTCATCGGGTGGTATTTGTCCATGAACTCCTCGCCGGAAGGCAGGCGCAGGATGGCACCGAAACCGCGCATGGCTTCCGTAATGAGGAAGTTGGGTTTCTCGCCGGGGTTGTAGAGCGTCGTGGGGGGTTGCTCCAGAGCAGGATGCGCGTTTCCATGGGGTGGAACTGGATGAATTCCATGTTCTCGGTGATGGCCTTGGCGCGGTGGCACATGGCGATGCCGTCGCCCGTGGCGACGACCGGGTTGGAGGTCGTGGAGTAGATGTTGCCGCAGCCGCCCGTGGCGACGACGGTGAACTTGGCGAGCATGGTCTCGATCTCGTTGGTGGCGAGGTTGAGCACATAGGCGCCGAAGCAGGCCAGCCCGCGCGTATGGCGCGTGACGAATTCGCCCAGGTGGTGCTGCGTCAAGAGGTCGATGGCGAAATGGTGTTCCAGCACCGTGATGCCGGGGTGCCGGCGAACCGACTCGACCAGCGCCCGTTCGATCTCGGCGCCCGTGAGGTCTTCGTGGTGGAGGATGCGGGGTTCGGTATGCCCGCCTTCGCGGTTCAACTCGAAACGTCCGTCGGGAGTCCTGTCGAAGCGCGTGCCCCATTCGATCAGGTCGCGGATCAGCTCCGGGGCCCGGCGCACGACCAGTCCGACGGCCTCTTCGTCGCATTTGCCGGCTCCGCAGACCAGGGTGTCGTGGATATGTTTTTCGAATGTGTCGGGGGCGTAGGTCACCGAGCAGATGCCGCCTTGTGCAAAGTTGGTATTGCACTCGTTCATTTCGCCCTTCGTGACGATCGTGACATGCCCGTGGGCCGCGGCCTTGAGCGCGAACGAAAGGCCCGCTGCGCCGGAACCGATAACCAGAAAGTCGGTTTTCATAGTTTTGTGAGCAATTATGCGACGCAAAGTTATAAAAAATGCCCGGTAATCGGGCCTTCCGCCGGGAAAAACCTGTGCAAAAACAGGGCGATCCGCTGTGGATGCCCGTTTCTGTCGGCTATATTTCCCTCCGCAGCGGGCCATCTCCGGATTTTTTCCTACTTTTGTCACGATACAACCCTGATTATTCTATGAAAAAATTGCTACTGGCCTTTGCCGCAGGCGTGTGTCTGTCCGCCTGCGCCACCCACGATCCAAAAATCTCGATCGTACCTTATCCCAACCACCTCGAACCCGGGCACGGGATGTTCGCCGTCAAGGGCGAAGACGTCGTGTGCGACAGCCGTGCCGACGAGCGGACGCAGCGCGCCGTGGCGGAATTCGCCGCGCAGCTGGCGAAAACCTCCGGCGGGGAGAACCCCGTGACCGTCGCCGACGAGCTTCCCGCCTCGGGCATCCGCTTCGTCCTCGACCAAACGCTGCCGGAAGAGGGGTACCGGCTCGATGTCACCCCGAAGGGCGTCGAAGTCCGTGCGTCGCGTTTCCCCGGCTTTTTCTACGCCGTGCAGAGCCTGCGGCAGATGCTGCCCGCGGCGGTTTACGGGACGGAGCCTGCGCCCGGCGAGGAGTGGGTGCTGCCGTGTGTGAGCATCGAGGATGCCCCGCGTTTCGCTTACCGGGGCATGCACCTCGACGTGGCGCGCCATTTCTTTTCGGTCGAAGAGGTGAAACGCTACCTCGACGTGATGGCGATCCACAAGCTCAACCGCTTCCACTGGCACCTGACCGACGACCAGGGGTGGCGCATCGAGATCAAAAAGTACCCCGAGCTGACGACCGTGGGCAGCATCCGCAAGAAAACCATGATCCGCAAGGAGTGGGACAACTACGACAATACGCCCTACGGCGGTTATTATACGCAGGACGAGATCCGCGACATCGTGGCGTATGCGGCCGACCGCGCCATTACGGTGATCCCCGAGATAGACCTGCCGGGCCATATGCTTTCGGCGCTGACCGCCTACCCCGAGTTAGGCTGTACGGGCGGCCCGTATGAGGTGTGGGGCCGTTGGGGCGTGGCCGACGACGTGCTGTGCCCCGGGCAGGAGAAGACCTTCGAATTCCTGGAGGACGTGTTGGACGAGGTGGTCGGCCTGTTCCCGTCGGAGCTGATCCATATCGGCGGCGACGAGTGCCCGAAGGTGCGCTGGGAGAAATGCCCCCGCTGCCAGGCGCGTATCCGCCAGTTGGGGCTCAGGGACAAGGACGGCTATACGGCAGAACACTACCTGCAGGGGTACGTGACCGACCGCATCGGGAAATACCTGGCCGAACGCGGCCGGCGCATCATCGGCTGGGACGAGATACTCGAAGGACAGGCGCCGTCGGACGCCATCGTCATGTCGTGGCGCGGCAGTGCGGGCGGCATCAAGGCCGCGAAGCTCGGCCACGACGTGATCATGACCCCCAATTCGCATTTCTATTTCGACTACTACCAGTCGCCCGACGCCGATGCCGAACCCTTCGGGATCGGGGGCTGCGTGACCATCGACAAAGTTTATTCGTTCGACCCGATGGCCGATCTGACACCCGGGCAGCAGGCGCATATCCTCGGCGTGCAGGCAAACCTCTGGACGGAGTACATCGCTTCTGACGACCACCTGGAGTACATGCTCCTGCCCCGTCTGGCGGCGCTGAGCGAGGTGCAGTGGTGCCAGCCCGGGGTGAAGGACTGGGTGCGTTTCCGCGACGGGTTCCGCATGGACAGGATTTATTCGCAGATGGGGTACGCATTCGCCAAACATATCTTCGGGATCAAGGGATCGTATGCCGTAGACCCGCAGAAGGGCGCCGTGGTGATGACCCTCACCACGCAGGGCGACGCTCCGATCCACTATACGCTCGACGGCTCGGAACCCACGGCCGCCAGCCCGCGTTACACGGGGCCGGTCGAGATCGGCAAGAGCGCCCGCTTCAGGGCGACGGCATTGCGCGAGGGCGGCGAGAACGCTTCCTATTCGCGGGAGTTCGCATTCAGCAAGTCGACGGGGCGCCCTGCGGTGCTCAATACCAAGCCCAACGACAGCTATACCTTCGAAGGGGCTTCGCTGCTGGTCGACGGTTACCACAGCCGCCCGGTCTTTACGAGCGGTGCCTGGCTGGGGTATCTGGACGAGCCGCTCGACGTGACCATCGACATGGGCGGGGATCAGTCCTATCGGTCGGTGGAGCTGGAGACGCTCGCCGAGAAGGGCGACTGGATATTCCCGCCCTCGTCGGTTACGGTGTGGGTTTCGGACAACGGTACGGATTTTACCGAGGTGGCCTCGGTCACGGTGCCCGAAGCGAAGGCCGGGGATGCCGACGGCATCGGGCGTTACCGGATGCAGTTCCCCGAAACGTCGGCCCGTTACCTGAAGGTGGTCGCGCAGAATGCCGCTGCGATCCCGGCCTGGCACCCGGGCGCCGGCAGCAAGGGATTCCTGTTCGTGGACGAGATCGTGGTGGAATAATCGCGGCGGGTGCCCGCCGCAGTGTCCGGGACATTCGGGGCGTATCTGTGCGGCCTTCGGGGTGTTGCCCGGGTGGCCGGCAGGACGGATAGCCCGGGCGTTCGGATAAGTTTCGGCAGGGGCCGTGCGGTATTTTCGTACGGCCCCTGCCGTTTTGCAAGGGCGGTTTTTCGGGCGCAGGTGTCCGTCCGATTTAAAAAAAACGTACATTTGTGCCCATGATTGAACGACATATCGACATAAACCGATTCGACTACGACCTGCCCGACGGGCGGATCGCCAAATTCCCGCTTGCGGAGCGGAGCTCTTCGAAGCTGCTCGTGTACCGTGGCGGGGAGATCTCGGAGGCGCATTTCGCCGACATGGGCGACGTGCTGCCCGCCGGCCAGCTGCTGGTATTCAACAACACGAAGGTGATCCGGGCGCGGATTATCATGCACAAGCCTTCGGGGGCGCGGATCGAGGTTTTCTGCCTCGAGCCCCACGACCCGGCCGACTACGAGCGGGCGTTCGCCGTCACGGGAACCTGCCAATGGTCGTGCATCGTGGGCAACCTCAAGAAATGGAAGGAGGGCTATGTGGAGATCAATTTCGAGCATGAAGGCCGTCCGGAGCACCTGCGGGCATGGATTGCAGAGAACCGCGGCCGCGAACACACCGTGCGTTTCGAATGGTCGGCGGCGATGACCTTCGGACAGCTGCTCGAGTACCTCGGCCGGATTCCGATCCCGCCCTACCTGAACCGCGAGAGCGAGCTGATCGACTATACGCGCTACCAGACTGTCTATTCGAAATTCGAAGGGTCGGTGGCGGCGCCTACGGCGGGGCTGCACTTTACCCCGGAGCTGATCGAGGGGATGAAGGCGCGCGGCTTCGGGTTCGAGGAGGTGACGCTGCACGTCGGGGCGGGGACGTTCCTGCCCGTGAAGGACGAGGACGCCGCGAAGCATCCGATGCACACCGAGCATTTCGAGGTGCGGCGTGCGACCATCGTGGCGCTGCTCGCCAAGCCGGGCGCGGTCACGGCCGTGGGGACGACCTCGGTGCGGACGCTCGAATCGCTTCCGGCGCTGGCGTGGCGTATCCACACGGGGGTTCCGATCGACGGCCCGGGCCCCGTGGGGCAGTGGGAGTTGTACGACATTCCGGCGGATTACACGGGGCGCGATGCGCTGGAGGAGCTGCTCGCTTATATGGATGCGAGGGGGCTCGACCGGATCAAGGCCGCGACGCAAATCATGATCGCGCCGCTGGGGTACGAGTTCCGCATCGTGCGCAACATCATCACCAATTTCCACCAGCCGAAGTCGACGCTGCTGCTGCTGGTCTCGGCATTCGCGGGCGAAGACTGGCGGCGCATTTACGACTACGCGCTCTCGCACGATTTCCGTTTCCTGAGCTACGGCGACTCGTCGGTGCTGATGCGCTGACGGGACGGGTGCAGGACAGGGGCGGACGGATATACGAAAACAGCAAATCGGAGAATCATATGGCAATAGAACGGGTCAGGGCTTATCTGGAACAATACGGCGCTGCGGACAGGGTGCTGGAGTTCGGCGTGTCGAGCGCCACGGTCGAGCTGGCGGCGAAGGCACTGGGGTGCGAACCCGGCCGGATCGCCAAATCCCTGTCGTTCGGCGTCGGGGAGGGGTATATCGTGATCGTGACGGCCGGCGACTGTAAGATCGACAACGCGAAATACAAGGCGAAATTCCATGCCAAGGCCCGGATGCTGACCCCGCCGGAGGTGGAGGAGCATATCGGCCATGCCGTGGGCGGAGTCTGCCCGTTCGGGGTGAACGACGGGGTGGCGGTCTATCTGGACGAATCCCTCCGGAGGTTCGGAACCGTCTTCCCGGCATGCGGGAGCAGCAACAGCGCCATCGAACTCACGGTCGCGGAGCTGGAACGGTATTCCCGGTGTGCGGAGTGGGTGGATGTCTGCAAAAGGATCGGACAATAGCGCCTCATGCGGCGATACGTCGGTTCGGCCACACTTCTATCCGCATAATGAAAGGCGGCATCCGATTCCCGGCGCCAACAAGAATATGGCTGTTCATCCGTTTCCCTTTATTTCGGTAATATCGGCAGATACATGTTCTCTTTTTTTGCATTTTTACTACCTTTGCAGAAGTTATTTTCAACATTGATTATTTATGAAAAAAGCCTTGCGTCCCAATGAACGAACCCTGATTTCCTTGCTGCGAAAGATCTTGGCCGCATTGGGCAAAACCGTCGTTGCACTCATACTGATCGCTCTTTTGGCAGTCTTTGTGACAAGTGTAAGCCCCATATACGATTTCAGCGAACCCAAACCATTCAGCGGCCCTGACATTTTCAATCCCTACAAGCGGGCTGGGGAAGACTCGGCATTTTGTTGGAAAAGGGCCAACTTCCACACGCATACGCGTGTGAAGGGCATCCTGAACGAATGCGAGTATTGGCCCGCCCAAACCGATGAAGCCTACCGGAAATTCGGATATGACATCGTAACATTCTCGAATCACAATGAACTGACCGTACATCCGTACGACTCCCTGTTGCAGGTCAATGTCTATGAGCACGGCATCAATCTGTTCAAGTATCACAAACTGGTGTTCGGATGCGATGAAGTCAACCGCTTCGACCATTTGATTCCGCTTTTCGCTTCCCAAAAACAATTCCAGTTGGATATGCTCGGGGAAGAGTCCGATTTCATCCAGATGAACCATCCCCTGAGAACGACGGGCACGTCGAAAAGCCACATGCAGAAACTCGGCGGTTACAGGATCATGGAACTCGACAGCGGAAAGAGCACCGAAAACGAATATTGGGACTGGGCCCTCAGTGCCGGGCATTACAGTTTCGGGCTGGCCAACGACGACCTGCACTATCCCGATAAGTCCAGTCGTATCGCCGTAAGGTGCAATTTCCTATGTTGTCCGTCGGCGAGGTATGAAGACATAAAGGAAACGCTTCTCGGAGGGTGCTATTATGCGATGCGCGTTCCCGACTACGGACATGGGGACTGGGAGGTGAAATACGCCAAAAACAGGGAGCTGCCGTCGGTCGAGAAGATCGGCCTCGACGGCGAAACGATCTACATCGCCTTGTCGCGCCAGGCGGACAGTATCAAGGTGACGGGACAGGATCACACCACCCTGTCGCTGGCCCGAAACTCGTCCGAGGCCAGCTATACCATGACCGGCGACGACCCCTATGCACGCATTACCGCCTATTTCCCCGACGGCGAGGTGATCTACACCAATCCGTTCGCACGATACGACGCTTCCGAAATGGAAACCCCGTATACGGTTCCGTCGCATACGGTGAACATCCCGTTGACAATCCTTTTCAACTTTATGCTTCTTGTCCTGTGCGCGGGAGTGATCCTTACATTTTATAAAACAGTTATCAAATGGTAAAGCCTCTGAAAGAAAAGACCAACCTCACCCGCATATCTTCGGTACTCAGCCTGTTTACGCTCGTGGCGTTCCACTGGCCGTTCTTCCGGCTGGTGCTCGGCAACATCGAAGGGGGCTTCAACGGCGTATTGATCACCGGAGGGCTGGGCGTGCTGATGTTCGCGCTCAATTTTCTCGTCTATTACCTCGTGCTCTTTCTCGGGCGCTTCGTCGGAAAGTGCATCCTTGCCTTCACATTCATAGGCAATGCCATAAGCCTCTATTTCATAAACACATACCAGGTGCTCATCACGGACAAGATGATGGGGAACGTATTCAACACCCGGTATTCGGAGGCTTCCGGATTCTTCTCATGGTCTGCCGTATGGTATCTCCTCTTCTTGGGGGTGGTTCCATGCATCTACATTTTTGCAAGGCGGTTCGACTACGGAAGCTGGAAGCGTTTTTTCGCCCGCACGGGCATCGCATTGGCGGTTTCATTGGCCATAGCGCTGATCAATATGCAAAACTGGCCGTGGATCGACCGCAACGCGCCCAAGCTCGGCAGCCTGGTCATGCCGTGGTCGTATACGGTCAATTCCGTACGCTACTATAATTCCGTAAAGAAGCAGAACCGGAAAGAGATTCCCCTGCCCGACGCGAAGATCGTTTCCGACAGCAAGGATGTATGCGTGCTGATAATAGGAGAATCCGCCAGAAGGGAGAATTTCTCTTTATACGGATACGGCAAGCCGACCAATCCGCTTCTGGAGAAAGACAGTGTGACCGCACTGATTGCAGATGCGGCCGCGACCTATACCACGGCAGGCGTGAAGGCCATTCTCGACCATAAGCCGTCCAACAAACTTTACGAAATCCTTCCGAACTATCTCAACCGCAGCGGCGTGGATGTGGTATGGCGCAGCAACAATTGGGGAGAGCCTCCCGTACACATCGACAAATTCTACAAGATAAAGGATATCAAATCATTGCACCCGGAAGCCGACGACAGGTACGACGGCATTCTGCTTGCAGGCCTCCGCGAAGAGATACTCTCCGGCAGCAAGGACAAGATGCTCGTCGTACTCCATACCAGCACGAGCCACGGCCCCACGTACTATAAGAAATACCCGCCGGAGTTCGAGGTGTTCAGCCCCGTATGCACTACGGTGGAGATGTCCAAAGCGGATCCGAAGGAGCTGATGAATGCCTACGACAACACCATCGTCTACACGGATTATCTCATTCATTCCGTAATAGAAATTCTTCGTGGGATTCCCCAAAGGCGCAGTTGCGTGATCTTCGTATCCGACCACGGAGAGTCCCTCGGCGAAGGGAATCTGTATATGCACGGCGTGCCCATACTTGTCGCGCCGAAGGAACAGATCGAGATTCCGTTCATCGTGTGGACATCGGATGAAGCGCTGGAAATAGATCCGGAGAAAAAGGTCGGGCAGTACCATGTCTTTCACAGCGTCCTGTCGTTCCTCGGGATCGACAGCCCTGTCTATGACGAATCGTTGGATATTTTCAGGCAGCCCGAAAAAGATAAAAACTAAAGCGTGGAATCTTTCGTGCGGGCAACCGTCCGACAGAAATCGCTCGATATGTGATATTTACATATCGAGCGGTTTTTTAATGTGCCCCGAGCCGGGCGAACAGTTCCAGGTGCGCGTCGACATAGCGGGCGAGCGTTTCGGTCACCTCCTCTTCCATTTCGCCGAACTCCTCCTCCAGTTCGTCGAACGCTTCGTACTGCTCGTACATAGCCATGAACTCCTCGTCGGTGCGCTCCCTTTCGAGGTCTTCGCGGTGGGCGTCGTAGATTTTTTTCGCGGCGTATACCAGTTTCGAGAACCGTTCCGCGCCCCACAGGCGCATTACCCTGGCGAACGGGTTGCCGAAGATGTAGGCCCCGTAACCGTTCTGGATAAGCTGGCAGAACCCGCCTTCGGTCACTTCGTCGCGGAAGATCCGGTAGGCAAGCAGCGAATGCTGTTCGCCGTTGAGCCGGGAGATCGTCTCGGCCGTGGGGTCGCCGCCGAGAGCCTCGCGGTATTTGTCGGTAAAGGCCCGGAGGAATGCGTCCATCCCTTCGGCGGCAGCCGCCTGCAGGGCTGTGTCTGTAATTTCGATCAAAGTCGTCGTCGTTTTAAGTCCGTAGTATTTTCGGGAGCCTCCCCGGAGGGCGTGTTATGCTTCCGGTTCGGGGGTGTAACTGCGCAGGGCGAGTTTCTTGACCCAGACCACGAAGCCGCCCGTGAGGATGAGGTTCAGCACCAGCGTGAGCACCGAGATGATGAGCGCCGGGCCGCCGAGGCTGTATCCGAGGGCGATGAAGATTACGCCTGCGCCCACTTCGCCGCGGGTGAACATGCCGATCGAGAGCGCCAGGCGCTCGCTGACCTTGCGGTCGCGGTAGAAGAAGAGCGGCACGAGCTTGCCCAGGTTCGAAAGTACGGATACCGCCACGACATGCAGGAGGAGGGTGCCCCACGGCATCATGGGCTGCGATCCCGTGACCGAAGCGGCGGCCGCGGTGTCGGCCGGGGCTCCCGTGACGAGCGGCATGCTGAGGCCTACCAGCAGCATGAAGAGAAACGATATGCCGGTGGAGACGCGTTGTTCCGCAGGTGTGTCGATGTGCTTGTGTTTCATGAGCATGCCCACGACGAAAGCCGGGAGCAGCACTTCGATATGGATGCTGTTTTCGGGGCCGTAGAGCTTGGCCGTGGCGATGTAGACCGCCTGCGTCAGGGCGCAGACCACGACGGCCAGCCCGAGGATGGTTTTCCAGTCCTGCCGAACGTTCCACCGCGCCTGCCAGCGCCAGCCGACGGCCAGCAGCACGACGACGATGGCGATGATGGCGAACATCTGCCATTTGAGGCCGATCATCAGGATTTGCAGGGGGATCATCAGCAGGATGGTGTCCAGGTCGTCGAAAATCGCCAGCACCTGTATCTTTTTGTATATCCAGCTTTTTTTGAGGCTCAGCGCCGCGAGCATCGTGAAGAGGATGCCGGCCGAGGTCGGGGCTGCGAAACGGCTCAGCAACAGGTTTTCCTTCCAGGCTTCGCCGCTGCCCCACAGCGGGGGCGGCAGCAGGACGAAAATATAGTAGAGTACGATGAGTATCCAGGGCAGCGCCGCGGTGGCCATGGCGATGAAGTAGTCGGCCGTGTAGGAGCGCCAGCGGGATTTGTCGATCTCGAATTCGCGCCCCACGTTGATCATGATGAACCCCAGGCAGACGTAAAGCAGGGTGTCGGAGCAGGCTTTGAAGCTTGCGTATCCTGCACCGAGCGCCCCCGGGAGGAGTTGGGAGATGACGAGTCCCAGCATCAGGAACAAGGAGAAGGAGAGGACTTTTCGCATTAATTGATAGTTGTTTAGGGGTATATGGGGTGCATTCGGGGGCAAAGATAATAATTTATGGGATTCCCCCGAAACCCGAGGCGCCGTTCGTGAAAAAAATAACAATTAGGAAACCTCAATTCACAATTATTTTGTACCTTTGCGGTGCAAAAAAGGAAGTCATTATTTCAAACCATAAATTCAAACGTTTACAACTATGCAGATTGTAGAGATTCACGCAAGGGAAATCCTCGACTCGCGAGGCAATCCGACCATCGAGGTCGAAGTTCGCACCGTTTCGGGTGCATTCGGACGCGCAGCCGTTCCGAGCGGCGCATCGACGGGCGAGCACGAAGCGCTCGAGCTCCGCGACGGCGACAAGGGCCGTTACCTGGGCAAGGGCGTACTGAACGCCGTCAAGAATGTCAATGAGGTGATCGCCCCGGCCATCATCGGCATGAACGTTGCCGACCAGGTGGGTATCGACAAGGCCATGATCGCGCTCGACGGTACGCCTACCAAGTCGAAGCTCGGCGCAAACGCCATCCTCGGCGTGTCGCTGGCCGTTGCACGTGCCGCTGCCGACTATTTCGGCATGCCGCTCTACCGCTATATCGGCGGCGCGAACGCCAAGACGCTGCCCGTCCCGATGATGAACATCATCAACGGCGGTTCGCACTCGGACGCCCCGATCGCATTCCAGGAGTTCATGATCCGTCCCGTGGGTGCCCCCACGTTCAAGGAGGCTATCCGCATGGGCGCCGAGGTATTCCACAACCTGAAGAAGGTGCTCCACAAGCGCAACCTTTCGACGGCGGTCGGTGACGAGGGCGGTTTCGCTCCCGCGCTGAACGGTACGGAGGACGCTATCGAGTCGATCCTCGAGGCAATCAAGATGGCCGGTTACAAGCCCGGCCGCAAATGCGAAGGCGGTGACGTGTCGATCGGCATGGACTGCGCTTCGTCGGAGTTCTACGCCGACGGCGTGTACGACTACACCAAGTTCGAAGGCGAGAAGGGTGCCAAGCGCAGCTCGAAGGAGCAGGTAGAGTACCTCAAGTCGCTCGTAGCGAAATACCCCATCGACTCGATCGAGGACGGTATGTCGGAGAACGACTGGGAAGGCTGGCAGCTGCTGACCGCCGAGATCGGCGACAAATGCCAGCTCGTGGGCGACGACCTGTTTGTGACCAACGTAGATTTCCTGAAGAAGGGTATCGAGACCGGCTGCGCCAACTCGATCCTGATCAAGGTAAACCAGATCGGTACGCTGACCGAGACGCTCGACGCCATCGAGATGGCCCACCGTGCAGGTTACACGTCGGTTACGTCGCACCGTTCGGGCGAGACCGAGGATTCGACGATCGCAGACATCGCCGTGGCAACCAACTCGGGTCAGATCAAGACCGGTTCGGCATCGCGTTCGGATCGTATGGCCAAGTACAACCAGCTGCTGCGTATCGAGGAGGAGCTCGGTGACGAGGCGATCTACGGTTACACGAAGGTCTACCGCAAGTAATTTGCGACGGGCGGCCGCTCGTGCCGCATGATTTTCCCCGGGTGGCATCGCCGCCCGGGGATTTTTTTGCCCCGGCAGGGCAGCACTGGGGGCGGGGACGGGGAATTCCGCCGCCGTTTTGCAGGGCCGGAAACGGGCGAAGCCTGTGTCGCAAGGTGCGGCACAGGCTTCGCGTCCCTTCGGGCGGTATCCCGGTGCGGGCGGTTATTCGTCGGACTGTTCGACGAAGAACTCCTGCCCGCCGTTTTCATCGTCCTTGACGACGATGCTGCCGTCGGCATTGATGAAATAGAAGTAGAGTTCTTCGATCACGGCGTCGGACGGAAGGCCGAAGAAATCCTTCGGGTAGAGGTATTTCTCGAAACGGGAGCTGATCAGTTCCATGCGGTTGCGCGGGACTGCGGCCGAGACCTCGGCTTTCTGCCCGCCGTCATGGATTGCCGTGCCGCAGAGATATACCTCCCCGGCGTCTTTCAGTGCCGTGCCTCCGTGCGAGAAGGTGATGCCGAAGACGTCGCCGTAGCGGAATACCGAGGGCGTGGTGGTAAACACCTGGTTGTAGGTTTCGATGGGCTTGAATGCCTCGGCGAAACGCTGTTCGTCGCGTTTGAGGCCGAACGTGTCGTAGCAATACGAGTAACCCAGTTCGCAGGTCAGGGGAACGGCGCCGGTCTTCATTCTGATCCTGACGTCGGCATGTACGTCGGCGGTCTCGACCTCCTGTCCGTCCACTTCGATCTTGTCGTCGAATATGAATGTGGTCGACGAACGCCATACGACCCACTCCATTGCCGTTTGGGGGTCGTTGCCGCCGCGGCCGATGACGCTCATGAAGGAGTCCGCCCACGAAAGACCGTTCTTGGGGTCTTTCTCCTCTGCGGGCATCAGGGTGAGTTGTTCGTTCACGACTTCGGGCTGGTGCTGGATCGCGTTGTAGTCCTTGGTGGTCAAATAGAGCGTGGCATTGTCGCGGAGGTTCCATGCCTTGGGGGCCAATACGGCGAATACGACCTTTCCCGAGCCGTCTTCGCCCGGCGAGACCCGGAGCTGGGCCGTCACTTCGATTTCTGAGTCGGTCAGGGCCCGGCCCGGCTGGATGATGCCGTCGAATTCGAGGCAGGCGACTACGAGCAGCGGCAGCGCGGCGATGCACGCCGCGGAGAGTATTTTATGTCTGTTGAGTTTTTTCATGGTCGGGGAGTTTTAGAGGCTCTTGAATTTGTATTTGTATGTCAGGAGTTTGCTGTCCAGTTGGAACTGGGTCGTAAAGCCGTCCGCGTCGAAGGTGGCGATGACCGTGTCCGAACCTTTGACCCGCAGCACGTTGGGGATGACGTTGCTGTCCAGCACACACTGGATGGGGCCTTCGGACAGCGCTTCGGGGAACGGTACGAAAGGGATGTCGCCGTTGTCGAACGTGACGGTGGTTGCGAGCGGCGACACGTTGAGCGTCATGCGCAGCGAAGGGAAATAGTCCAGTTTGCCGTAGATGTCGGTGCCGTTCGGATTCTCGGGCGCGCACAGCAGCACCTTGTCGAGCCGGTAGGTGACGGTATAGGTGTCGGGGTCGTCTCCTTCGGGCGGCGTGTTGTCGTCCGGCTTTTCGACCGGGATGTAGGGGAGGGTTGCCTCTTCGTCGCATCCGGAGAATGCGCACACGAAGAGCGCGGCGGTAAGGATGATTGCGTATTTTTTCATAAAATGATGGGTTTATTAGGTGTTCGGTTGAATCGGATGTTTCGGGTCGGCGGGCCGATCCGGTGTGCAACGGGGGAATTCCGGTGTCTGTTCATTGCGTCATAGGCAAAAGCGGTTTTTAGGGTTCGTTTATGGGTCGGTGGCGGTTTTTCGTATCGTCGGCTGGTTTTCGTCCGTACGTGTTTTTTTCGGTCATTGTCCTTCGTTTTGCGGGGCGAGGCCGAAGACCAGCCGGTGGCGGCCGCTTGCGATCTTCGTCCCGGGCGATTGCGGGGCCAGCCTGCGGCCGTCGAGCCGCCCCCGGCAGGCGCCGGCGGGTGTGATCGCCGTGGCCGTGACGCCCGGGGGCAGGGTGACGTCGATCCGGAGTTCGCCGTCCGCGATCTCCCAGCCCAGGTCGATCCGGCCATAGGGGGTTTCCTTGCCGATCCGACACCACTCGACCCCTTCGGGAATCTGGGGGTCGATGAATACATGCTCGTAGCCGGGGTGGCTGCTGTCCGTGCGCAGGCCGCCGAGGGCCTGGTAGAACCACGTGCCGATGCCGTTGTAGCAGTTGTGCACGCGGCTGCGCTCGCCGCTCCAATACTCCCAGGTGGCCGTCGCACCGTGGTCGATCATATGCAGGTAGCCCGGGTAGCCGCGCTGCTTGAGCATCCGGTAGATGAATTCGGGGTTGTGCGATCTGACCGCCCAGCGGGTGATGACCGGTACGCCGACCAGTCCGCCGCCGATATGATCCTTCATCACGTCGTGCGTCGATCGGAAAAGCCGTTGTTCCACGCCGGCGCGGAGCGAATCGGGCGTGGCGCCCACCAGCATCGGGTAGGTCATGTCGAGCTGCGAGCCGGTGGCGTAGGTTTGCGTCGCCGGGTCGTAGAACCGGGCGTGGATCGTGCGGTTGAGCGCCTCGCGCCGCGCTTCGAATGCGGCCGCCTCGTCGTCGTGCCCCGTGAGCCGGGCCATCTGTGCCATCCTGGCGTAGCAGTCGCTGACAAAGCAGTTGTTTACCAGCGACACCGAAGCCTCGCTGCCTGTGTCGACCCCGTGCGGGGCGAGCCAGTCGCCGAGGAACCAGTCCCGGTAAGGCGTGTCGGGCCAGCGGGTCAGCAAGCCGTCTTTCATGTACCGTTCGACATAGCCCATCCATTCCCGCATGGCAGGGTAGTGGCGGTCGACCAGCGTCCGGTCGCCGTAGTTGAGCCACGTTTGCCAGGGGGCCATGACGATGAACCCGCACCAGTAGGGGCCGCCGCCTCCCGCACCGGCGTTGGGGGCTACGTGCGGCAGGCTGCCCCCGGGGCGCATGGCGTCGTCCCATGCCTGCACCCAGTTGCGGTAGAGCGGGGCCGCACCGCAGAGGGTTTGCAGGATCTCGGTGGAAGAGTTGCCGTCGCCGCCGTATCCGGCGCGTTCGAGGTGGGGGCAGTCGACCATGTACCCGTTGTAGGCCAGGCAGCGCAGCGTGTGCGCAATCATGTCGTGGATGGCGTTCAGGTCGCTATCCGACGAAGTGAACGTCGCTTCGGGCCGGTAGTCGGTGTGGATGGCGAGCGCCCGGAAATCCTCCCGGCGGGGCCTCTGCGCCAGTCCGCGCACCTCGGCGTAACGGAAAGCATGGTGGTTGAACTTGTTGCAGAACCGCTCCCGGCCGTCGCCGCGGGCGATGTAGGTGTCGCGCTGCCGCTGGTCGATGAGGTTGCCGTCGCCGTCCGTCTCGTCGCTGTATTCGATCTCGACGCGCGCCCCGTCCGGAAGCCCCGAGAAATGAGCCTCCAGCCAGCCGGTGACGACCTTGCCGAAGTCGATCCGCCATACGCCGGATGCCGCCTCGTCCAGCACGCGGGCGGTCAGCCGCTCCTGGATGCGGTCGGGCTCGACCATTTGCGGCGTCGCCCGGTGCCCGGGCTTCCGGGCCGTGATTACCGGCTGCCATGCCAGCGCGTCCAGGTCGGAGGAGAACATCGAGCGCGGGTTGCGCCGGGCGTCGATCTCTTCGCCTCCGAAGTCGAGGGCGTTCCACGACCCCGTGTCGCGGTAGCCGCTCAGCGCGGCACGCCATGCGGTGTCCGTGCGGCAGACGGTCTGCCAGGTGTTTGCGGTGCCTATGTCCAGTTGTGCCCGCACAAGCGGTTCGGTGTAGGGTTCGTCGGGCTGCCAGCGTCCGAACGTGCCGCGCTTGTACCAACCCTGCCCGAGCCAGATCACCAGCTCGTTGTCGCCTTCGAGCAGGTAGGGACGGACATCGTAGGTCACCCACAGCGAGCGTTTGTCGAGCTGCGAGAGGGCGGGGGCGAGGCAGGCGTCGCCGACTTTGCGGCCGTTGACCCATATTTCGTGGTATCCCAGCGAATTGACGTGCAGCAACGCTTCGTCTCCGCATGCCGGGAGGGTGAATGCCCGGCGCAGGAGCACGGCCGTGGCGCCCGATTCCGGGCAGCCGATGAATTCACCCGAGACGGATGCCGGGTCGGTCAGGCCGATGCCGAAGCGGGCGACGGGGGAGACGGCTTTCCGGTTGCCCTTTTCGGTGCGCGCGGTGACGCGCCACCAGCATTGCGTCCGGGCCGTCAGCGGAAGCCCCTCGTAGGTGACTCCCACCGAACGCTTCGACCGTACCCAGCCCGAGTCCCACAAGTCGGCGTCTCCGGCCAGCAGCCGCAGGCTGTCCGAGGCAACCTCGATCCGGTAGCTGCGCTGGGCATCGCCCCGGCGCCCGGAGCGGAGTTGCCACCCGAAGCGGGGTGTTGCCGTGTCGATGGCGAGCGGATCGGTCAGCCCTTCGCAGGTCAGCCGCCGCAGGCAGGGCTTTGCGCCGTGCCCGGCATTGCCGGCCGGACTGGCCGCCAGGGGGCAGGTGCCGGAAAGGAGCCCGGGCAGCAGGAGCAGGTATAGCAGGGTTCTTTTCATGGGTTCGAAATTTTGTGCTGTCGTTTTCAGCGGTTGTAAGCCTCGGCCCGAACCGTGTAGCGGTCGTCGGGAAGCAGGCCGGCATCGAATTCAAAGTCGATCTGCCGGCTTTCGCCCTGCAGGAGCGTGAAGTAGTTGTCGTCGGCCACGTAGGGCAGGATGCGCTCGCCGTCGGATCGGCGGTAGGGCTGCACGTGCACGGCGAAGGCCACCGAACGTCCGACGTTCCTGACTGTCGTGCGGATGACCTTGCGGCCGCCTGCGGCGGTCAGCTGCGAACGTACCTGCAGCCTGGCAGGGGCGAGCGTGTTGAGCGCCGTGTAGTCGCCGCGGCGGGTCGCACGCCAGTAGAAGTTGTCCGAGAGCAGGCGCCCGTCGCGGTCGGTGAGCTCCAGCCGGATGAAATGCACGGGCGAGAGTTTCGGCGCTTTCGCGTCGCGGCGGTAGACTTCCATTTCATAGAGCGAGTAGCCCCATTGCGTGGCACGCCGGAGTCCGAGCATTCTGACGTAGCGGGCCTGCTGCAACGGCAGCGGGATCGTCTGTTCGCCGCTCTGCGCGTCCTGCGTTTCATAGACGTCGCGCCACGTGCGGCCGTCGTCCGAGAGTTGCAGTTTGTAGGCTGCGGCGTGGGCGTCCTCCCAGCGGAGCACGACTTCGGTGAAGGCGCGGCGCTCGCCCAGGTCGACCTCGATCCACTGGTCGTCGCTGTACTCGCTCGCCCAGCGGCTCGAATCGTTGCCGTCGGTGAGAGCCCCGGCACCTGCGCCGTCGGGCGATGAGGAGGATGCTTTCACGGGCCGGTTGCGGGCCAGGTTGCCCTCCGAGAAATTCAGGTCGAACAGGCTGCGGGTCGTATTGGCCGCGAGCGAGACCCTGAGCTGCTGCGTGAATTGCGGCAGGAGCCGCCCGTCGAGGTCGTAGACCCGTGCTGTGGCCGTCGCTTCGAGCGGTTCGCGCGTCGTATTGACCGCCTTGACCGAATTGTCGGCATGGCTCCACTGGATATGCACCGGTTCGCACGCCTTGCGTATGCCCCAGTAGGCACCCGTCGGGTCGAGGTAATAGTCGTAGGTCTGCCATACGAGCGACGGGTAGGCCGGCTGGCTCATCCAGGTCATGATGCCCGTGGCGTCGTCCCACATGTGATGCTGCCAGCCCTCGTACATGGCTTTGTTGACCTCCAGGTTGAGCAGCTGCGCCTTGCGGCAGAAATCCTCGATCCCGTCTGCCTCGCCGTAGTTTTCGGCCACGGTCTCGAAATATTTGTCCGGGGCGGCGTTGGCCGCCGACTTGCCGAAGAAATGTTTGTCCCACATGTCGTTGCGGGGCCACCACGACTCCTCGGGCATGAATTTGCGAAAACTCTCGAACGTCGTGAATACCGCCGTGCCGATTTCGGTGCGGAAACCCCATGCCGGGCGGCCTTTGTAACCGTAGGGCATCGGGTAGGCGGTGAAGTACCAGCCGGGGTGGAAATTGGCCCACGGCCCGCTTCCCGAAAGTCCCTGCGCATTGGATATGGACTGGTAGAGGCGGTCGCCGCCGTCGTAGTGGGCGACGTCGCCGCGCAGCCAGTCGTCGAGCGGGGCCTGCGGTACGCCTTCGTTGTCGCCGCACCAGACGGCGATCGAAGGATGGTTGCGCAGCCGCTTGATCTTCTCCACGGCGTTCTGCTGGAAGGCCCCCAGGTCGTGCGGCAGGTTGGGGTGCGAGTTGAGCCAGAAGTCGTCCCATACCATGATGCCGTGGCGGTCGCAGGCATCGTAGAACTCTTCGTCGGTCGTCGAGCCGATCCAGTTGCGGATCATGTTGAAATGCATGTGCCGGTGGAGTGCGACGCGGGTGTCGTACTCCTCGCCGCGGCAGCGGAGCAGCCATTCGCTCATGCCCCAGTTGCCGCCCTTGACATAGACCGGTTCGCCGTTGATCTTCAGGCGGAAGATGCCGTCGTGCCACTCGTAGCCGTATTCGCGGATGCCGAACGTCACTGTCCGTGCGTCCGATTGCCGCCCGTCGGTTTCGAACGCCAGGCAGCAGGTGTACAACGCGGGGTCGCCCATGCCGTTGGGCCACCAGAGCTGCGGATGCTCTACGGCCAGACCGGGAACCTCGCGCTCCGTGAGCCGGATCGTCCGCCGCTCGCCCGCTTCGAGGCGGACGGGGTGCGAGAAGGCGATGCCTCCGGGGCGGATCTCGCCCCGCAGCACGCCCTCGCAGGCCTTGTCAGAGTGGTTCTCCACGTCGGTAAGGAGTTCGACCTTCGCATGTTCGCGGTCGGGAACCTTCGTGCGCACCCACGGTTCGACGAGGCGTACGTCGCCCGAGAGAGACAGGTAGACATCGTCGGTGATGCCGCTTAGCAACCCGGGGGCATAGGGCATCCAGTCCCACCCGGCGCTGGAGATATAGGTCGGGCTGCGGAAATTGGGCACGGGGTATCCCACCCATTCGACCTCGACTTCGAGGCGGTTCTCCCCGCCGGGTGCCACGAGCCGGGTGATGTCGTAGTCCCCCGGCTGCATGAAGCCGTCGAGGTGCCCCAACTGATGGCCGTTGAGGCGGACGGTACCCTTGCGGTTCACCCCTTCGAAGTGGAGCCACAGAGTGCGGCCTTCGCCGACCGAGGGCGTTGGGAAAAGCCCCGTGTAGCGGAAATTGCGGTCGTAGCGGCTCTTGTCCGTGCGGTAGGCGTTGTCGCCGAAATTGGGGTCTGCTTCCACGCCGGCCGCAACGTACGACGCGAAGACGCAGCCGGGCACGATGGCCGGGACGGCGGGCAGGGCGTCGCCTTCCGACGGCCGTACCTCCCAACGGATATGTCCGCTGCGGCTGTCGAGCGGGATGCGTTCCTGTGCGCTGACGCCGGCGGCGAGCAGCGAAAGGCAGAGTGCGAAAATTCGTTTTATCATGGCGTGCGTTTTTTTCGGAAGGGGGAGGGTGCGCACTCCGCTCCGGCGGGGGAACGGAGTGCGCGCGGATCGCTATTCCTCCGTTCCCGTGCCGGAATCGTCGTCCGAGTCGTAAACGTGTTCCCAGTTATATACGCGGAAGAAGTAGGGCCGGTAGAAATCGGCGCTGCCGACGCGGTTGAAATTGTCCCAGAAGTTGGCCGGGTCGCTGTTGGTCGAGAATACCAGCTCGCCCTGGCGCGAAAGCGCCGGGTGGAGGTTGATCATGTACCAGCGCTGGTGGTAGGGACTGCCCAGCTTGTCGAGCGTCGCGGGCAGCGTGAAGAGCAGCGTCCGGTCGGTGAAGGGGCCGTAAGGCGTCTGGCTGCGGAAGAGGTAGATGTCGCGGCCGAAGGGGAAGGCCTCCATGCACATGTAGTAGACGCCGTCTTTTTCGAAGACCCACGGCATCGAACCCGATTCGGCCGTGATGTAGGAACGTTCCATCTCCTCGTTGCTCGGCACGGAGCTCTGCCAATGGTAGTCACCGCTCAGGTCGCGGATGTAGTACGACCACGGGCTGCCCAGGTCGAGCGTCTCTGTGCGGGCCACCAGCACGCGCGAAACGAGGTTCACCTGTTTGGTCGTATAGAGGTAGATATGTCCCCCTTCGGTGTCTTCGAACATGGTCGAGCCGTAACCCAGGCCGTCGGATTTGAAATTGTAGTCGGTCGAAAGCACCGACATGTACCGCCCGTCGCCCGGCTCGCCTTCGAGGCTGTACTCGCGCAGGCATCCGTCGATGTTTTTCAGCGATCCGGGTTCCACGCCCGTCCAGAGCATTTGCAGGATCTTTCCGTGCGCGGGGTCGTCATATACGACGGCATCGCCGGCCCAGTAGCAGTAGTCCTGGTCGATTTCGCCTTTCTGGATCTCGGCATCGGAGAGGGAGGCTTTCGGATGGCGGATGTGGGTGCGGGCCTGGTAGTAGCGTTCGCCCGAGGGGTTGTCCGTCTGCACGTAGTCGGCCAGCCATACCAGGTCGTCGTCGCTCTCCTGTCCGGAGGCGATCGTCGCCCCTTTCTGGATCATCAGGCTGTTGCGCGGGAAGCTGCAACTGCCCCGGGCGCGGGTCTTGCCGTCCACCACGCCGTAGAAACTGTCGTTGAACGACCAGAAGACATGGCCGCCGGGCAGTGCCGTGGTGAGCACGCCGTCGCCGCCGTTCCAGCCCAGCGTACGGGTGAAGAGGGCATCGTATTTCTTGTCCTTGTAGACGAAGACGCGGGGATTCTGCCCTCCCTCGTCGGGCATCTGTACCAAATTCCACGACGGGTCGATGGCGGGCGGAACGGGGGCCGGGGTAACTTCAGGCGCCTCGTCGTCGGGGATCGCCGGGTTGTCGAAGTCGTTGCACGCGGCCAGGGAGCCCGTACACAGGCAGAATATGCAGAATGCTATGATATTTCTTTTCATGGTTCGTTGCGATAAGGATTAGTATTGGGAGCGGGTCATCGTCTCGCGTACTTCGTGCCAGGTATTCCCGCTTTCGGTGGCGAGCTGGTAACGGTAGTAGAGGTAGAACGTGCCGGTCGCAGGGTCGTAGGTAGAGTCGTTGAGCGGCGAGGCCGAGACCCGGATGGCATCCTGGCTGTCGAGATAGGGGGTTATGGAGACTCGCTGCATGGGTACGACCTCGTCCGTGATTTCGCCTTCGACGTAGACGGGGACGTTCACCCACGATTCGGGGTCGACCGTCACGCGCAGGCTGTTGTTGCGGGTCGTCACCTTGTCGTTGGCGGCCGTGGCGCCCGGGAGGATGCGCACCGAGCGCTCACCCACGGGGATGACCAGCTTCGAGGAGTTGATCGCCTGGCGCCGGGTGTTCGAGCCGAAGATGTTGTCGACGATCCAGCCGGTCTGCGTGGTGCCGGTCATGGTGTAGTAGGTGCTGCTCTTGGTCGTGGCGTAGTCGTTCCTGCGCTGGATCTCGAAAAGTACGAAATTCTTGGTGGCCGAGGGCATGCAGGCCGATACGGACTCGATGCGCAGCGGAATGAAATAGGTCTGGTCGGGGAGCAGCTCGTCTACCCTGACGTTGATCGGGAGGCTCGCCGAACAGCTGCCGGCCTCCATCTCGACGCTCATGGGGTCGATCGTATAGTATTCGGCGGGAAGTTCCATCGCGTATTCCTCGAACTTCGTGTCGAAATTGCGTTTGTTGTACTCGCCGATCGCCTCGAAGTCCAGCCCGAGTTTGACGGTGACGTTCTGGTCGAGCCCCGTCGTGCCGCTGGCATAGATGGCCAGCTCTCCCTGGAAGCCCTTCTCGCCGTATTCGAACTCCTGCCCGAGGATGTTGTTTTCGCCGCTGACAATGAATATCTCCTTGCGGTAAAGCTCCTCCTTGTAATACTCCATTTCACAGGAGCAGAGGAAGGCGGCCGCGGCGGCGAGTATCGTTATTTTGCTGAATGCTTTCATCTTCTGAATTTTTTGGAATTGACTATTTCTCCCAGCCCGGGTTCTGATCCAGGCTCGGTACTTTGCGCAGTTCGTTGCGGTGCAGCGGCATGAACATGTACTTGGACTTGAATGTCCGTTCGCGGATCGTACGGTACGAGATGACCGTCGGGGCGTAGAATCCCTCCCATTTCCCGGCTTCGACGTTCAGGCCCGTCAGCGGCTCGCGTTCCAGTTCCTCGAAAATGCCCCAGCGGCAGATGTCGTAGTAGCGGCGGTTTTCGTGGAGGAACTCGACCATGCGTTCGCGCCGGATCAGCTCGTTGAAACTGGTGGCGTCCACCAGTTCGCCGGCGTCGGCGCCCGGGAGCCCGGCGCGGTAACGCACCTGGTTGAAAGCCCCGGCCATGGCGGTCAGGTCGCGCGAGTAGCTTTGGCCGTTGACCTCGTGGGTCTTGGTCAGGTTGTTGAGCGCCTCGGCGTAGGAGAGCAGGATTTCGGCGTAGCGGATCAGCGGGAAGGTCTTCTGAACCGTGCGGGCGTTGCTGCCCGTACGCGCGTCGCGCGGGTGGACGTACTTGTAGCAGGTGTATCCCGTCAGGTTGTAGATGTTGGTCACGCCCGCCTGGTTTTTGCCGGCATTGGCGCCGTTGTAGTACTCGACGATCTTGTTCCGCATCTCTTCCGAGGTCGTAGACTGCATCTGCCACAGGGTGCCCGAGAAACCGATGCTCGCGTAGAACCGCGGCTCGCGGTTGTCATAGGCCTTGTAGGTGCCGCCGGGCAGGGTGTAGTTCTTCGATAGCTGCTTGTCGGCTGCGGTGACGCAGGTCTGGTCGTAGGGACGATCCTCGTAGGGGTACTCGGCGCTCGCGTTGTTGATGTCGCGGCCGTCGGCCATGCGGTAGGCGTCGACGATGCGTTGCGGGATGCTGATCGAACTGTTGCCGCCCAACTTGAGCGGGAATACGACGTCCTGCTGGTCGGTGATGTTCTGCGTCGTGCCCCAGATCAGCTCCGGGTTGGTCACGTTCGTCGTTTCGCCGGTGAACATTTCCGAGTAGGAACGGAAGGGGTCGATGCCGCCCGCACCCGCAGGGAAGGGATCGGAGGGGACGTTCGAGGGCAGTGGCAGGGTGTATTCGTCGGCCGGAACCGTATGCAGGCGGTAGATGCCCAGGTCGATGACGCGCTTGGCCGCGGCGGCTGCCACGGCCCACTTGCTTTCGTCGTAGGTCTGGGAGATGTAGTGCACCCCGTCGGATTTACGCTTGAAAGCCCCGAAATAACGGCGTGCGGCGGCTCCGCCGTTGAAAAGCGGGCTCGCGGCCTGCAGGCGCAGGCGTGCGACCAGCGCCAGCGCGGCGCCTTTGGTCGGGCTGCCGAAGAGATCCAACGGCTGCTCGGTTTCGAGGCTTTCCGCAGCGGCTTCGAGCTCGGAGCAGATGTAATCCACGCATTCGTCGTAGGTGCTGCGCTCGGCCTGGTAATAGTCGGGCGTTTCGTTGGTGTTGAGAACCTGGTCGCCCACGAGGATCATGGGGCCCTGGTTCTGGAGTATCCAGTAGTAGGCATAAGCCCGCAGGAAGCGTGCGCGTGCACGGAACTCCATTTTGTCGAAGGCGTTCATGTCGGGCACCTCGTCGATGTGGGGCAGGATGGTGTTCACCTTGCGGATGACCTTGTAGCAGTTGGGCCAGACATTGAAATTCCAGTCCCAGCCGCCCATTTCGGTGTAGGTGATCTTGTCGGTGGTCAGCTCCGTGCCGGGGAAGGAGACGTCCAGGATGCCGTTGTAGAATGTCCCGCAACTGACGGCCTCGTCAGACCCGGTGGCGCCGGGGACGCTGCACCAGTAGTAGATGCGGCCCTCTTTGGGCAGCTGGTTCACCGCACCGTTGAAATAGCGCTCGATGTTGTATTGGCTCTCGAAGATACGCTCTTCGGAGAAGGTGTCCTCGAAATAGTCGTCCACGTTCAGGAAGTTGCACGACGCGGTGAGCAGGCCGACCAGCGCGAGGGGTATGATGAATGATTTTTTCATGGTAGTTTATGTTCTTAGGAGAGATTCGGGTTAGAAGTTCAGGTAAATCTGCAGCGAGAAGCGGCGCGGGATCGGGTAGGCGTGCCCGGTCTGCATGGCCTGCTCAGGGTCGAAAATCTCCACGCCGTCCCATACCGCGAGGTTCTCGCACATGATCTGGAAGTCGATGGATTGCAGGCCGAGCGCTTTGCGCAGCCCCGGCGTGTGCAGGTTGTAGTTCAGGCTCAGTTCCTGCAGGCGCAGATAGCGGGCATTGCCTTTCCAGAAGGTCGAGGGTTTGGTGTTGTTGGCGTTGTTGCCGTAGGAAAGGCGCGGGAACCGCGCATTGGGGTTCTCGGTCGCCCGGTTGCCCGAGTAGTCGGCCGAAGTCCAGCGGTTGGCCGGATTGTAGGCCAGGGCCAGTACGTTGCCCTTGTATCCGCCGTTGAAGGGAATGTAACCGTCGAATTTCGAGCCGTCCTTGTCCCCGTAGAGGAAATAGTTGTTGCCCGTGCCTTTGAACAGGACGTTGAGCGTCCAGTTCTTGTAGCGGACTTCGGCGCCGAATCCGTACATGAACTGCGGGATGCCGGAATAGGCGAACAGGGGCACCTTGTCGTCGTCGGTGATCACGCCGTCGCCGTTCACGTCCTTGTACTTGATGTCGCCCGGGCGTACCGTGCCGAACTGCTCGGGGCTCATGTCCACGTCCTGCTGATCCTTGAAGAGTCCCAGGGAGATGAATCCCCGCTGCACGTCATTCGAGAACCCGGTCTTGCTCAGGTAGGGATAAGGCTGCGTGGCCTCTTCCCAGTTGTTGATCTTGTTCTTCGAGAGCGTGAAGTTACCGCGCAGCGTGAAGTGGAAGTTTTTGCCGAGGGGCTGGAAATATTCGAAGTTTCCGTCGCCGCCCCAGCTGGTCATGCTGCCGACGTTCCCGTAGGGCATGCTGATGACGCCCACGTAGTCCGGAATCTGGGCGCGTTCCTGGAAGATGCCCTCACGGCGGTCGCGGAAATAGTCCACCGTCATGGTGAAGCGGTCGCCGAAGAGGTGGAGATCCATACCGATGTCGAATTTCTTGGCTTTCTCCCACGCCAGGTTGTCGGCGCCCACGCGGTTCTCGGTCAGTACGCCCGAACCGCCCCACGGTGTGCCGTCGGTCTTCTCTTCGATGATCGTCAGGTAGGGGAAGCGCACGCTGGAAATCCGGTCGTTGCCCACCATACCGTACGAGGCGCGGATTTTCATGAAGTCGATCCACTTGATCCGCTTCATGAATTCGTACTGCGTGGGAACCCAGCCCACGGCCACGGCCGGGAAGAATCCGTACTGCCGGCCGCTCTGGAAGTTCTCCGAACCGTTCAGACCGAAGTTCACGTCGAGGAAGTAGGTATCCTTGAAGCCGTAGGTGAAGCGCCCCGAGAGGCTCTGATAACGCCTTGCGATGGCGTTCATCGAACTGTCGGCACCCGATTCGGTCGTGCTTTCCAGGTAGTAGAACAACAAGCCGCCTACGCGGTGGTTCCCGAAGGTGCGGTCGTAGTTGACTTTGGCGTCGAAATAGAGTTTCCGCCAGTTCCATGCCTCGGAGTTATACTGCACCGAAGCCTCGGTGACCTGTTCCGAAAGGATCAGCTCGCCTTTCTGGTTGCGCTCGCGTGCCAGGTAGAGGGCCGGCATGGAGTAGCGGCTTTCGCCGTAGAGTGACTGGGAATCCCACGAACCGGTGGCCTCGATGTTCAGCCCTTCGGTGAGCATCGACAAATCCTGTTTTATGCCGATGTTGAAGAGCGTGCGGCTTTTGTTCTCCACGGTGTTGCCCGTGTAGTTGAGCAGCACATGGGGCGGGATGTCGCTGTCCGAACCCGAGGCGGGCAGCTCGCCGCTCGAATAGCGCAGCGGGTACATCAGCGGGGTCGTTTTGGACTGCGAATCCCAGATCCAGTCGGTGAGCGACGTGTCGGTGCGGCTGTATTTCTTACCCATGCTCGGACGCTTGTTCACCGACATGAAGCCCATGGCACCCAGGTAGATCTGCGTCGTCTTGGTCAGGTTGATGTCGATGTTGGTGCGGAAATTATAGGTGTCGTAGCCGACGCCCTTGTTGTATTTGCTGTCGTCCATGCTCTTGTAGGCCGACGATTCCTGCGACATGCCCAGGCTGGCGAAATAGCGGGCGATGTTGCCGCCGCCCTGTGCACTGACATACTGCGTGTGCTGGAACGAGGTGGGGTTGAGGATCACGTCCTGCCAGTCGATGTCGGGGTAGAGGTCGGGATCCAGCCCGTAGCGGATGATGTCCATCTGCGTGTCGTTGTAGATCGGGCTCATGCCCGAGGCTACGGCTGCTTCGTTCGCCATTTCGGCATACTGCGTGGCACCCACGTAGCGGGGCAGGCGGCGCAGCTCGGAGATGGTGTAGTTCGAGCGGAAGGTGATTTTGAGCTGCTCCTGTTTTCCGCGCTTGGTGGTCACGAGCACCACGCCGTTCGCACCGCGGCTGCCGTAGACGGCCGTTGCGGCGGCGTCCTTGAGCACCGAGAAGCTCTCGACGTCGGCCGGGTCGATCTGGCTCAGGTTGCCTTCCAGTCCGTCGATCAGCACCAGGGCGCCGCTGTTGGCGCCGAACGTGCCGATGCCGCGCACCCAGAATTCGGAGATGTTCCGCCCCGGCTCACCGCTCGACTGGATGGAGATCACACCCGGGACGCGGCCGCCGAGCGTGTTGACGATATTCGTCGCGGGCAGTTCGAGGTCTTTGGTGTCGACCACCGCCACGGCGCCCGTCACGCTGACTTTGCGCTGCGTACCCATACCGATGACGACGACCTCTTCCATCTGGTTGCCTTCCCGGAGGGTGATCTTGACGTCGGCCGCCGAAGTGATGATCTGTTCGGCGGTTTCGTACCCCATGAACGATACGGCCAGCGTATTGTACAGTTTGGCGGTGAGTTTGAACCGGCCTTCCGAATTGGTGATGGAGCCGATGCCCGGCTCGTCCTTGATATAGACCGTGGCGCCGACGATGGGGACGTCGTCCGAATCCACGACCAGTCCGTTCACCTCGACCGGCTGCTGCTGTTGCTGTTTGCTCTGGGCACCTGCCTGTACCGCGAGCGCGAGCAGGAAGGCGCATATCATTAGAATTCGCTTCATGTCTGTTTAGGATTGTTAGGTGAATAAACCTACTTATTCGATGGCTATGCGGCGGATGGCATAGTTCTCGCTGTCGCCGATGTAGAGGTTGCCTTCCGCGGTGATGGCCAGTCCGACCGGTTTGTTGAATTTGGCCGCGTCGGCAGGGCCGTTCACATAGCCGGACGATTTGGGCGTCCCCGCAAACGTGGAGACGTAGCCGTTCGAGAGCGTGATCTTACGGATACAGTGATTCTCCCTGTCCGTTACGTAGATGGCCTCGCCTTCGGGGTCTACGCACATCTGGCAGGGGTAGTTGAACTGCGCCTCGGCGAGCGGCCCGTCCAGATAGCCCGCCGTGTTTTTCCGCCCGGCCCACAATTCGATGGTGCCAGCGGCGATGTCGTGTTTGTAGATGCAGTGCTGGCCCTGGTTGGCGAAATAGACGATGTTGGGGTCGCGCGGATCGAAGACGACGCCCATGATGTCGCCCTGGGAGTCTATGAAGCGGCCGGGAGGCGTGAGATCCTCGCCCTTTCCGGTGGCGGGATCCCAGCGGGCCACGACGCCCTCGTTGGTGTAGAAGTAGAATTTATTGTCGGCCGGGCACATCGTGAAGGTCTGGATGGCATTCCACACGGGAGCGAAATTGCCGTCGGTATAGAACAGGTCGTGATCCCACTTGATGTCTCCCATGTTCGTGTTGGCGTAGTCGGCGACGGGGTCGAAATAACCGTATCCCTTGTTCCCGATGTTGGTGTGGTACCAATATACATTGCCTGTGGCCAGGTCGGTGCTCAGGAGGATACCCGTTACGAGGATGCCGAAATCGTTGAGGACTTTGATATTTCCGGCCTCCTCGTTCATCATGTAGACGCGGTGCTTGCCTCCGTCGTCTATGCTGAAGCGGACGTAGAGGTTGTCGTGCTTGTCGACGGCGATTCCCGATTCGGGCTTCGACGAGAAATACGACCCGATCAGCGAGGTGGTTCCTTCGGGCATGGTAGTGCCCTTCATGCCCCCGGCGATCGTGGAAACATTGGTCTGGATGATGTAGTCGAACAGTTCGTCGAACTGTACCTTGTTCTGCTCGTTCTCACCCACGGAGACCGAGATGACGCACTCTTCGCCCGGGAGTTTGGGGGCAAGGACGAGCATGCGGTCTCCCGTCGAGGAGATTACGGCTGCGCGCTTTTCGTTGAAGTAGACATTGAGGGCTTTGGCGTCGGTGCCGAAGTTCTTGCCCTTGATGATTACCTGGGTCGCTATCGGCCCGGTTTTAGGATAGAACGATTCGAGTTCGATGGGTTTGTCGGGTTGGTATCCCGAATTCCCCCCCCCTCGTCGCCGTCAGAGCACGCTGACAGCCCGATTCCTGCCGTCAGGCAGGCGAGCCATAAGTGTAACCGGCATTTGCAGTAGAAGTTTTTCATGAATGTTGGTTTTAGTAGGGTATATATTAATAGGTTGACGCGTGGTTTGCGGCGGTTTTAACCCACCCCGGTGTGCCGCGGCCGTGCAGGGGCGCCCCGAACCCGATGCGGGACGGTCGGGGACAAAACACACCGCGGCGACGGGACGGGTCGTCCCGCCGCCCGGGAAAGGGCGTATGAGCCGCATTGACGGTTTCCCCGCAGGTTGGTGGGTCAGGTTCATTTACGTTTAGCAAGTCCCGTCGGAGCATTCGTCCGTCAGGAGTTTTTGTACTTATACAAAAGTACCTAATTGCGGGTGTAATTCAAGTCCGCCGGAGTTGAAATGAGATGTATGTTAACTCGCTCTGAAAATTAACATGCTGTTTTTCATTGCGTTGCATGCTCGGCTGTTTGCCGTTTTGGTAAACGGGAATTAGAGTTGCCGGTGGATATGCGGATTTAATATCCGGCGTTTTGATGGCTTGCCCCGCCTGTGGGATTGGGAGGATCGGACACTGATAGCTGTTGTCCGGGCACTGGGGCGACCGCAACTTTCCCTCAATCCCGCGCCGGACGTCGTCGTGGGCGTGATGGCAGAGGGAAAACCGACCTGGGCCGATGAGGATGCACTCGTTGATCGGCGACGAAGCCTGAAGGCATGCAAATAGAAAGGGCCGGACATTTTGTCCGGCCCTTTTCGCATGGTCGCGTGGGGTTACTTGGTGACGCAGATGTCGTCGATGAACCACCGCGAGAATTCGCCGCTGGCAGCGTCGCTCGTGAATTTGATGCGGGTCGAAGCCGTCGCGCCCTCGATCTTCAGCGTATAGTTGTTGAAGGCCGTGGTCGAAAGGTTTTCGACGGTGGTTCTGGTCGCTCCGCCGATCGTTCCGCCGCCCGTTACCTCGACGACGATCGTCGTCAGGTCGCCTTTCTTGTCGGCGGGTTCCCCGGCCTTGCCTTTGGGACGGTCGGAGAAGGTCTTGTAGGCCATGGCTTTGAACGAGAGGTTCAGGTCGCCGGCGGTGCCGAGAGCCGGTGTCAGCAGGTAGCCCGGCGAGTTCTTGTAGGCGTTGCGCGCCACGGCCTGCGTTTCGACATAGCCGATTTGGGCATAGCCCGGACGCTGGCGGACGTTCTCGCCCGAAATTCCGTTCTTCACGGACGGCGCCCATGACGTGATGTTGCTGCCGCAGTAGTTGGCCATTGCCGCCAGTTTGTCACCCAGCAGGTAGTCGAGTCCTTCGGTCAGGTTGTCGAACGGTTCGAAATAGAGGGCTCCGGCGGGTTTGGCGGTGTGGAACGACGGTATCGCCTCGATCGCGAAGCACGAGTGCAGGCGCGAGTCGGAGTTGTAGCCCGCCGTGCCGCCGTTGACGCTGGTTTTTCCCGTGGGGTAGAGTTTCAGGTAGAGTGTCTGCCCCTTGGTCAGGTTGATCGTCGGGGTGAGGGGCACGGTGTAATAGAAGAAGAAACCGCTGCTGGAGATGGGCTGCGTGACGGAGATCGCTGTCGAGTTGTCGTCGGGCGTGATGAAGGTTTCGTTGTCGTTGGAGTAGGCCAGAACCCAGTCGCGCGGGGCGCCGCCCGTACCCGAGAGTCCGAACGACACGCGGAATTTGGCGGGCATGTCCTGCGCCAGCGGGAGCGTCAGCAGGAAGTAGCAGTTCTGGCCGGCGACCATCGACTTGGCCGGGATGTTGTCGTGCGCGCCCTCGTCGGCCCAGTGGGTCATGCGGAAATCGCTCGACGTGCGGCCGATGGCCCGTGCCGTGAGGACGGCGCAGATGTTGTTATCCTTATCTTCGGCCTTGAAGTCTGTGCCCTGCTTGTCGAACGTACCGTCCTTGATGGTGATGTACTTGCAGTCCTTGTTGGCCTGCGACGAGGCGTAGAACGAGAATACGTAGGGCAGCTTGATACCGATCGACGCGCCGAAGCGGATGCCCGTCAGCCTGAGGTCGTTCTCGGTGCAGGGGCGGATGCCGACCGTGCGGTCGTGCGGGACGGCAATGCCTTTCAGCGTGCCGCTGCCTGTGGGCGCGGCGTTGATGCCGAACGAAGCCGTCTGGTCGGCGATCAGCGCGAAACGGTCGTTGTCGGGGGTCTGCATCGTCAGCCCGTCCATTACCTTCATGCCGTCGAGCGAGTGCCCCTCTTCGACGTACACCTGCGAATAAACGCCCACGTACATCGATTCGTATACGCCCGACATCAACTGCTCGTACGTGATGGTCGTGGCGTCGAGGATCACCTGCGACGTTTCGGTGCGTCTGGCCCGGTCGTCGGAAACGGGTTTCAGCTCCATGACGCCGTTCTGGGCGCTGCGGCTGACGACGGCCCCTTTCAGGTCTACTTCGAGTTCTTCGCCGATGTTGTAGTAATGGATGTCGTCGAGCCGGAGCGTGATGCCCGTGCCGGGTTCGGGACTCCCCTGCAGGGCGATGCAGTGCTCGAAGTAATTGTTGTCCTCTACGCTCGATACGACGGTGCCGCGCATCTTCACCTCGTCGGGCACCGTGTAGTCGCCCTCGGCGGCGAGCGCCTTGAGGTCGGGGATGGTGATGTAGCCTTCTGCGGCCGCCGCGCCCTGCGTGACGGTCAGTACGTCCTTGACGTCGGGGTGCGAGAGCGACCGGGCGGTGATCGTCACCGAACGCGACGTTTGTGTGTCGTTTTTGGTCAGGGCGGCTTCGATCGTGGCGTTGCCGACGGCCGAGGTCTCGGAGAGTTCGACCCAGGACGTTTCGGCGCCCTCGACGGTGATTTCCCAGTCGCAGTTCGAATCGACGCTGAACGACAGAGTCGTGGCGAACGACGGGGCTACCAGCGTCGGGGTGCTCATCCTGAGCGTCGGCATCGGAAGATCCACATCGTCCTGACAGGCCCACGCCGCGAGTATGGCGGCGGCTGTGGCGAGAAGCCTGAATGGTCTTATAAGGTTGTTTTTCATGGTCAGGTCATTTTTTATTTAGCAATAAGTGGCAGCGTGTGCCGGATATCGGCCGAAGAGGTGCCCAGCAGTATCTCGAAATCGCCGGGGTTTACACGCCATGCGTGCGTCAGGTCGCACCAGTAAGCCAGATCCCTGTAAGCGATCTCGAACTCCACGACCTGCGACGCTCCGGGCGCCAGCTCCGTTTTGCGGAAGCCCTTGAGCTCCTTCACGGGACGTATCACCGCCGGGTTCTTCTCCGAAACGTAGAGCTGGACGACTTCGGCGCCGGGCAGCGTGCCCGTGTTGGAGAGCCTTACCGAGATTTTGACTTTCTCGCCGTCGGCGATGGCCTTGGCCGAAAGGCGGGGCTTCGACAGCTCGAAGGTGGTGTAGGAGAGCCCGTGCCCGAAGGGGAAGAGCGGCTCGATGCCCTTGGTGTCGTACCAGCGGTAGCCTACCAGCACTCCCTCGGTGTAGGGAATGTCGTAAAGCTGGATGAGCCGTTCGTTGCGACATTCGTTGTAGAACTGTCCGTCGGGCGGAATGGTTCCTTTGGCCGGAGAGTCGGCGAACTCCTTTTCGATGGTTATCGGCAGTTTGCCCGACGGGTTCAGCTCGCCGGCGAGCACCTTCGCGATGGCGCGGAATCCGTTCTGTCCCGGATACCAGCCGTAGAGGATGGCTGCGGCTTTGTCGGCCCAGCCGGTCATGCGGATGCCCGAACCGGAATTGACCAGCACGACGGTGCGGGGATTGGCCCCGACGGCCTGCTGTACCAGCTTCTCCGCGGAAGAGGGGAGCGCGAACGGACGTTCGATGCTCTCGGCGTCGAGCGTCCCCACGCTTACGAGTACGACGTCTGCGGCGGCGAACTGCTCTTTCGAGGGTTTTTCGGCGAAGGTCACCCGGTCGCCGAACTGCTCTTCGAGCGCTTGGCGCAGGGTGACGTTGTTGTAACCCTTGACTGCCGCCGAACCTGCCCCGCGCGGGATTTCGTCGAGAAATTGGCCTGCCGCGAGTATCTTCGTTCCGGGTTTGAGCGGCAGGAGCCCGTCGTTCCGGAGCAGTACGATGCCTTCGGAGCTCGTTCTGTAAGCGGCGGCTTCGTGTTCGGGAAGTTTCGCCAGCAGTTCGGGTTTGTACTTGCCGTCGCCCTTGCGGTCGTACAGCCCGAACCGGATGCAGGTGGCGATCAGCGGACGGATCATCGCGTCGATGTCGGCTTCGGTGATTTTGCCCTGCGACAGCAGCTCCTGTGCCGTGATATCCTCTTTCCAGCTGCCAGGCATCTCGACGTTCTGACCCGAAAGAATCAGCTTCTGCATGTCGTAGACCGAATTCCAGTCGGTCATGACTAGTCCTTCGAATCCGAGTTCGCCGCGCAGCAGGTCGGTAATGACCTCTTTGCTCTGACCCGCCCACTCGCCGTTGATGCGGTTGTACGAGGTCATTACGCAGGCGACGCCTGCGGCGATGCCGGCTTCGAAGCCGGGCAGGTAGATCTCACGCATCGTGCGTTCGTCGAGAATCGAGTTCGAACGGCGGCGGTAGAATTCCGTGTTGTTGGCCAGGAAGTGTTTCAGGCAGGCGGCCGTGCCGGTACTCTGCATCCCCTGCACGTAGTTCTCGGTGATGCGCGACGTGAGAAACGGATCCTCGCCGAAATACTCGAAATTGCGGCCGCACTGCGAATTGCGGTAGATGTTCAGTCCGGGGCCGAGCAGTACCTCGACGCCGCCCGCACGGCACTCCTCGCCGATGGATCGGGCGTAATCGTAGGCCAGCGCCGGATTGAACGTGGCGGCCAGCATGATCGGGCATGGGAAGGCGGTGGACTTTTCGAGCTGCCGAACCATCGTGGGGTCGGGCAGGTTGTGGCGCATGTTCACGCCCTGCGAAGCGTCCGAAAGGTAGATGTAGGGGATGCCGAGGCGTTCGATGCCGTTGAAGAAGAAGCGGCTGTAACCCCGCGTCATCGAGATTTTTTCGTCGAGCGTCATCTTCGATAGCAGGCTGTCGGCCTGCCGGGCGGCTTCGACCACGCTCATGCGCGGCTGGGCGAAGCCGGAAACGGCAAAAAAGAGCAGTAAGGTCGATAATGCGATCTTTTTCATAACAGGTTATTTTTTGATGTCCACCAATACGGGCAGGTGATCCGACACTTTATTGACATTGATCTCGTCGTACGACGGGACGGCCGTTCCCAGCACTTCGCAGGCGGCCTTGTTGCCTTTGTAAAGCACGATGTAGTCGATACGCTTGGGGGTGGCGGTGTTCATGAAGGTATTGGACGAGGTGCTGATGATCTCCCATTTCTCCTTCAGCTTGACCATCATCTCCGACGACATGTTGCTTTCGTTGAAGTCGCCCGCAAGGAAGATGGGCTTGGTGTACGATGCGTAGTTGGCGGCGATGTAGGCGTTGATGATCTCCACCGACTGCGCCCGGTTGGTCGTTTCGAGGTGGCAGAGGTGGGTGGCGATGAAGATGTAATCGTCGAACTCGGCGAGGAAGAACTTGCGCGCCTCGGTGCCGGGCAGGTCGCCCGATACGGTGCGCAGCGGTTCCCGCTTGCTGAGGATGCCGATGCCGTAGTCGCCGCCGCGGTAGTCGATCGTCTTGCAGTAGTATGGTTTCATGCCCGTGCGGTCGGCCAGCTCCTGGAGCTGGTCGTGCGGGTGCCATGTGGTGAATTTGTCCAGCTCCTGCAGGGCGATCACGTCGGGGTCTATCAGCGAAATGACCTTGGCTGTGTTGTTGTAGTTGGCGCGATCCACGTTGGTCTGGGTCTCCCAGCCTTCGCAGCGGTGGGTGTTGTAGGTCGCCAGCCGGATCGAATTGGGCAGGCGTCCGTAACCGTCCTTGTAGGGGTTCTCGGCCGCTCCGGCCGAGTGCCCGAAATCGAAATCGGAGTTGTCGCCGTCGAGCTCGTTGCACGCGGCGAAGGTCGTTGTCGTGCAGAATGCCAGCAGCAGGTATGCTAAGTTTTTGAATTTCATGGTCAGCGTTTTTTTTGTTAGAATTTGAGTCCGTCGTCCCAGCCGGGGTTCTGGCTGATGGCGCCCTGCGTCAGTACACGGTCGTCAGTCGGGATGGGATAGAGGTAATCCCGCTCTTCGTTCCAGGTGCGCACGAGGTTGGGATCGTCGTGTATCCGGATGTAGCCGTGGTCGCCCTCGCTCAGTTTGACGTCCACGCCGAGTTCATAGACCACGGGGATTTTGGTGTCGGGTTTGGTGCCCGACCAGATACAGACGTCGTCCGTGCCGTCGCTGTTGAGGTCGTACGAGCCGACGCCCGGGAAGTAGAGCCCTTCGAAGGGCTTTTCGAAACGCTTGCCCTCTTTCCAGCGCATGATGTCCCAGTAGCGGAAGTTCTCCATGAGCAGTTCGACGGTGCGTTCGCGGCGGATTTCGAGGATGACGCCCTTGTTCGCTCCCGTGACGTTGGCATACCCCGTCTCGGCCGATGCCAGGTAGGGGTCGGGATTGGCGTTGGCCCACTCCAGCGAGAGGTTGGCCACGCCGGCGCGTTCGCGCAGCGGCTTGATCGTCTTGTCGAGGTCTTCCTGCGTCAGCGTGCCCAGCTCGGCTTTGGCTTCGGCGTAGTTGAGGTAGACTTCGGCCGTACGGAAAAGCGGCATGTCGCTGGTCGAAGCCTGGTAAGCGTCGTATTTGGCCGGTAGCAGGAACTTCACCAGCTGGTAGCCGGTCATGGTCGCGGCCAGGTTGGGCGCCGACTCCTTGTCGTCGTCGATGCGTTTGTAGCCCGGCGTGCGGACGGTCTGTGCGAAGCGGCCGTCGCGGTTTTTGCTCTCGTCGGGGAGTTGCATCGTTTCCCAGCCGGGCTGCGAGGTGAAGGGCGTGCCGTCCTTCATCAGGTACATGTTGGCGACGTTCTTCAACAGGCCGGGGCGTCCCATCGTCGTGCCGGTCAGGTAGCCATTGACATCGTGTTTGAGCCCGATGGCTGTGTTGAAGGCCCGTGCGAGGATGATCTCGGAGCTGATGGCGTTTATCGAGGAGAAGAGGTTCAGGTAGGGCGTGCTGCCCGACTTGTAGATGGTGTAGCCGCTTTTCTCGATGAAGGTTCCGGCGGCCGATACGCACTCGGCCAGGTAATAGTCGGCGTCGTCGAGCCCGTGGTACTTGCGGAAGGTGCCTTCGAACAGGCAGACGCGGCTTTTCAGCGCCAGTGCCGTCCATTCGCTCACACGGTAGGTTTCCTTGGTCGGGGAGAGGTGCTCGATGGCGAAGTCGAGGTCTTCGATGACCTTCGACATCACCAGGTCGCGCGAGTCGCGGCCCTTGTAGAGCTCCTCTTCGTTCGAAGCCAGCGGACGATCCACCCAGGGTACGTCGCCGTAGTATTTGACCTTTTCGAAATAGAAATAGGCTCGGAAGAAACGGGCGAGGCCCTCGTATTGCAGGCGCACGTCGCGATCCTTGCAGTTGGATGAGTATTCGAGGAAGAAGTTGATGTCGCGCAGCTTCTCCCACTTCCAGGTCGAGGCGGTCGCGGGAACGGTGCGGTTACCGAGCACTTCGCTGGTCAGCACGTTCTTGGCGATGACGTCGGCCGACTCGCCGTAGACGGTCGTCGGGAAAATGGTGTAGAAATCGTTGGTGTAGAGCTGGCACTCCTGCTCGTTGCGGAAGAATTTATCGGGCGTGAGCTTATCCTTGGGGTAGCGGTCGAGTTGGTCTTCGCATCCGTACAGACCCAGCGCGGCGATTCCGACCAGCGTATATTTTATCAGTTTTTTCATAACGGCAGTTATTTAGAAGGTGAGGTTTAAACCGATCGAGTAGGTCTTGCACCACGGATAGACGTTGGCCTTCTTGTCCGAGTCGGCGGCGGCCTGTTCGGGGTCGAGGAATTTGCTTTTGAGCGCCGTCCAGGTGGCGAGGTTCTCGCCGCTGAAATAGATGCGCAGCTCCTTGATGCCGATCTTCGAGGTCAGGTGCGTGGGAATGGTGTAGCCGACAGTCAGGTTCTTCAGGCGGCAGTAGGCCAGGTTCTGGATATAACGGTCGTTGGTGTAGTAGACCACGCCCGACGTGGAGTTGAGCGAGTTGTAGGCACGGGCGCGCGGGAAGTAGGCGTTGGGGTTCTCTTCGCTCCAGACCTTGCTCATGAAGTCGCGCGGGATGAATGTCGCGTAGGGACGGCTGTAGGGGCCCCAGAAGCGAAGGTTGTCGGCGCCGGGGTACCAGTCCTGGCGGCCAATGCCCTGCACGAATACCGACACGTCGAATCCGTACCACGAGAAATTGACCGTGGCGCCATACTGGTAGCGGGGCTGCGAGTTGCCGATGATGCGGCGGTCGCCCGTGTCGTCGAGCGTGCCCTTGCCGCCGTTGATGATGTTGTTGCCGTCCAGGTCGAGGTAGATCACGTCGCCGGCGCGCACGCCTTTGCCGTATTCGCCCGTCGAGGAGTAGTATCCCGGAGCGACCGTCCTGTAGTCGATGCGCGAAGCGTATTCGGCGGCTTCCTCATCGGTGCGGAACAGTCCGCCGACCTTATAGCCCCAGATCTCGCCGAGCCGCTTGCCGACGTAGGGATCGCCGATCAGTCCCGTGGGGTTGTCGCACTTGGTGTATTTGGCCGTGTAGTCGGACAGCGAAGCCGAGATGCCGTAGCTGAACTGTTTGCCCGCCAGCTTGAACGAGTCGCGCCAGCCGAGCACCAGTTCGTAGCCCTTCGTGCGCAGGTCGTTGGCATTGACCTGGGGTTCTTTGGCCCCGTAGATCGAGGGCAGCGATTTGCCTTGGCTCAGGATGCCTTTCGTGTCGCGGATATAGAAGTCGGCCGAGAGCGAAAGCCGGTTGCGGAGCATATTGAGGTCGATACCGATGTTTTTTGAAACGACTTTCTCCCAGGTCTGGTTGCCCGATACGGGGTCGCTGACCGTGGCGTGCTGTCCCAGTGCCGAGCCGTTGAACGAGTAGTCGTTCATCGTGCCCTTGGTCGAAATGGTCTGGATGAAGTCATAGTATCCGATCTGCTGGTTGCCGAGCGAACCGTACGAGAAACGGAGCTTCAGGTTGTCGATGGTGCTGCGCAGCGGTTCGAAGAAAGACTCCTCGCTGATGCGGTAGGCCGCCGAGAACGAAGGGAAGAAGCCGAAACGCTTGCCGCGCGGGAAACGCGAAGTGCCGTCGTAGCGTCCGTTCATCTCGAACAGGTATTTGCCCTTGTAATCGTAGGCCGCGCGGTAGAACCACCCCATGATAGCGTATTCGTTGCGGCCGCCCGTGAGGTCGATGGTCGTGCCTGTGGCGAGGTTGAAGTCCGAGAGGTCTTCCGAAAGCAGCCCGTTGCGGCCCGTTTTCAGGTCGCGGAAGTACTTGGCTTCGTAGTTGTAGCCGGCGATGAGCGTCAGGTTGTGCTTATCGCTGAAGGTCTTGTTGTAGGTGCCGTAGACGTCGGCCACGTAGTAGTTCTGATCGTAGACCGTTTCCTTGTATGCGTTGGGGAAGTTGCCTTCGGGTTCGGTTTCGACCACGCCGGGATATTTCGAATATTCGACGTTCACGCTGCGGTAATCGTAATGCAGATAGCCCTGCGTATAGCTGAAGTCGGCCTTGACGTTGAAGTTCTTGTGGAGCTTGAATTCAGCTTCGAACGTGGTGGTGAACTCCTGGATCTTCTTGTTGCCGCCGCTCTTGCCTTTCTGCATCATGGCGTTGTAGCCGTCCATGACGTAGTGGGTCGAGGAGTTGGTGCCCGAGGTGTGCGATACGGCCGTGCCGTCGGGGTTCACCGGGACGAACGATGCCAGCGCATGGAGCGTCGGTTTGCGGAAGTTATTGTATTCGTCCTCATAGCCGTAGTATTTGTAATTGGACTGGAAGAACTTGGTGTTGCTCGAGATGGTCAGCCACGGCCGGAGCTCGGCGGACAGCTTCGCGCGGAAGTTGTACGACTTGTACATGTCGGGCAGCAGTTTGTTGATACCCTTCTGCTGGTAGTAACGGCCGCTGACCATGTACGAAAGCGCCTTGCTGCCACCCTTGATGTTGATGTTGTGATCCCAGGTCGGGCGGGTGTCGTCGTAGAGGTAGTTGTACCAGTCGAAGTTGGCCAGGTAGACGTACTGCTGCTGGCCGTTGCGGCGGTCGGTGATGACCCAGGGCCGCGCCGGATTCTCCTTTTTGTCGTTGCGGCGCTCCCATAACGCCTGGTAATCGGACTCCGTGTACGAGGTGTAGGGCGTGTTCTGCGCCGAGAGCATGAACAGGTCGGCGATCTTGGCCGAGTAGTAGCCGCGGGTTTCGTAATCAGTCGAGGTTGTCGGGCTGGACACCGAGAAGTAACCGTTGTAGGAAACCTCGGCCTTCTCGTTGAACTTGCCGCTCTTGGTGGTGATGAGGATGACGCCGAATGCGCCGCGGGCGCCGTAGATGGCTGCCGAAGCGGCGTCCTTGAGAACCGTGATCGACTCGATGTCGTTCGAGTTGATGCGTTCGGGATAGGTTTCCACGCCGTCGATCAGGATCAGCGGGCTGCCGCCGTTGGGCGACGTGTTGCCGCGGATGTTGTACGAAGCTCCCGCGCCGGGTTGTCCCGACGAGAGGGTGACGTTGAGGTTGGGAATGGCACCCTGCAGGGCCCTGCCCACGCTCGAAACGGGACGATCCTGGAGTTCTTTCTGCGAGATGCTGGCCACGGCGCCCGTCAGGTTGGCCTTCTTCTGCACGCCGTAACCCACAACCACCACTTCGTCGATGCTCTGCTCGGAAGAGGTCAGCACCACGTCGAAGAAGGTGCGGTTGCCGATCTTGGCCTGATAGGACGTGTAACCGATGAACGAAACGCTGAGCGTGGCGTCGGTCGAGAGGATTTCGGCCGGGAATGCGAATTTGCCGTCGAAACTGGTGGTGATGCCCTTGGTTTGCCCGCCGTCGCTGAGTAGTACTGTGGCTCCGACGACGGGAGCGCCCTTGTCATCCTTCACTGCGCCTTTCAGGGAAACGGGTTTCCCCCCCCCGGCTACTGCGGGCGCCTTCATCAGTATGATACGCCTGTTTTCGATCTTGCAGGTGCAGTCGGGTAGCATCTCCCGGACGATTTCGGTCACGGGACGTTTCACGGCCGATACGGACACGGTTTTTTCCATGTCGAAATCGCCGTTGTTGTAGAAGAACGTGTATTCGGTCATGCGCTCTATCTCGCGCAGGACTTGTTGGACGGTCGCATTGGTCCTGGCGATGCTGACGGTGGGCGAACTTTGCGCCCGGCTACCTGCGGGCCATAGCAGCAGCCATGCCAGACAGACGACACCGAGGATTCTGGTTTTGCTAAAATTACGCATAGATTTTAAGTTTAGGTTAGGTTTGCGGAGTTTTGTGCCCAGGGCACAAGGCCGGGAAGTTCCGACCGGACGAAAGTTCGGGTAGTCGATGTTACATAGGCTGAGGTTTGGTATTACTTGTGATTTCTACTTTCTCTGGGAATAATCGTCACATGGCGGTTCTCGCGCGCATAGTTGATGTCCACGACCAGCGACATGGCTTTGAGTATCTCGTCGATGCTCTCGTTGCGGATCACTGCGAACGACATCCTGACCTGGCGCGCCCACTCTTCCGGACAGTCGATCTCGACGGCGTACCAGCGCTGGAGATTGGCGATGATGTCGCTGAGCGGGGCGTTGTCGAACGACAGCTCACCGTTCATCCACTGCGAATAGTTCAGCGCCGTGACCTGCGACAGCGAGATGCGACCGTCTTTTTTCGAATAGGCCAGCCGTTCGCCCGGCTTGAGGATCACCGGCCGCGGCAGCCGGCCCCCGAAGGCGCGGACGCTTCCGCTGCAGAGGATTACTTCCGTGGTGCTGAACTCGGCGTAGTTGATGAAATCGAATTCCGTGCCGAGAACCTCGATATTCATGTCGTCGGCTTTGAGGATGAACGGGCGTTTTTCGTCGCGGCGGACTTTGAAGAATGCTTCGCCGGTGAGCTCGACCACGCGCTTGCGGCCCGAAAGATCACCGTAATAGCGCAGCACGCTGCCGGCGTTGAGCCAGATGCGGGTGCCGTCGGGTAATACGTACTCGCCTTTGTCGTGGGCCGAGGTGACGATGTTGGTCTGTACCTTGCTGCGCAGGTAGCCCTGTGCGGCGAAGTAATTGACGCCCACAGCCAGCAGTACGACCGCCGCTGCCGCCGCGACCTTTCGCCAGAGGCTCCGGCGGCGGAAGCTCTCTTCGCGCCGGATGGCTTCGTGCAGGCGGGCCAGCTTCCGGTCGCGGCCGGGCCGCTCGGCGGCCTCGAGCCTTTCCCAGTAGGTTTCGAGCGTTTGTTCCTTCTCGGTGCGTGCTTCCGGGTCGCGCAGCCAGTCGCCGAACGCCTGCTGCACTTCCTGCGGCATCTCATTCCCGAGGAATGTTTCGATGATCTCTTTTATATAGTTTTTGCGCATAATGATTCGCCCGTTTACCAATAAGACGGTTCATATCGGGACTACGCACGTCGCAAGTGGAATTATTTTTCAGAAAAAGAAAAGAATCAGCTTCACAAGCTTCCGCAGCTCGGCCAGGGCGCGGGAAATCTGGTTCTCGACCGTGCGGCGGCTGATGGAGAGCTGTTCGGCGATCTGGTCGTTCGAAAGCCCCTCTTCGCGGCTCATGCGGAAGATCCGGCGCCGTTGTTCGGGCATTTTTTCGACAACCATGCGGATCAGCAGCAGCAGGTCGCGGCTGTCGATGGCGCTGTCGGGAAGCTCGTATTCGGGCAGCAGGCTGGCCCTGCGGGCGTAATTCTCGCGCACCGAACGGTTGTCGAAGCGGTCGTAGACGGCGTTGCGAGCCATGCGGAAGAGGTAGGGGCCAAATGCGTCCACGGCGCCGATCGAAGTGCGGTTGCGCCATATTTTGAGGAAAATATCCTGCGTGATGTCCTCTGCTTCGGAGTGATCCTTGAGCATACGATACAAGAATTCTTCCGTCTTCGTAGCATATTTCAGGTAAAGCGCATCAAAAGCGGAACGGTCGTCTCGAGCCAGTGCCTCGAGGTATCGTCTTTCTTCATCCATTATGATCCGTCGGGGTATTGTCAGGTAAAAGTAGTGAATTTTTATAACCTGCAAGAAATTTCTGGGAAAAATTAATCCGCTTGCGGTGTCCTGTGACGGATACCTATATTGATGCCGGTCAACCCGGCTTCGCGGTGCCCGGTTGCGGGCGGACAATTTGAGGAAAAATCAGATTTGCAAACACGATAATAAGACCATGAATAACGGTGACTCGATACAAAAATAGGTTCCGAAATCTCTGGTACATCAAAGTATGTAATTACTTTCTGGAATCCTGCTGCGAGAAATGCCTGCACAATGATCGTTCGGCCCGTTGATCCCAATGATCCGGCTCAGTATGGCATTGCGTGAAGATTTCGACCGCATGTCCGCTGGTGGTTACACGGGCATAGATGGGCGCTTTGCCTTTCTTGTCGATTTTGGTCTTCCTGCGTAAGAACACCACGCTGAAAGTTCGCCGAGCCGAGGGCCGAGCCGGACTTGTTCGAGCTATGCTGAGGCGAGAATGAACTTCAACTTTATTGAAAGTCTTTCTTTCCATACTGCTGTAAATGGTTGGTGAGTAATACGTTTACAGCATAGAAATGTTGCGAGGCAAAAGCTGACTGTTAATGCAATAACTTACATTAGTGACCTGTTTCCGGTTCGAGCAAAATAGGTTGCCGATAAGGTCGTAAAAACCTGCTTTTCGTTGCTTTTATCGGCTTCGGCCTAAAAATGAAAAAACCTTACATATCATTGATACATAAGGTTTTTTACTCTGTTTTGCCTCTTATTTCAAAGGCTTCAAGGGTGGAAGATGGGGCTCGAACCACTCAAAATGTTTTCTGTATATCAATTAGTTACTGAAAGAACTAAGTCGTTGTACCACACTTTGGCTTTGTGCGAAAAGCGTTGGTTTGCTTACCTATTTTTGAGGCTTTTCAATATTTACAAAGATAGAAAATTTAAGGAAGAAAAACAAATCTATATGTTATAGACAATTTGTGCGAATTGAAGGAGAATTTTTATTAATATCATTTTGTGCAATAAATAATTGACAACAACCTGTTTGCAGGGAAAGAAATTGCTATATTTGTTTATAAAAAACTCTTTCCGGTTATGAATAGAATCAAACAGTGGTTGAAATATTATCGGGCGTCTTTGATTGATGGCGCAGTGAAACCCAAAAACAATATCTTCGAATCGTGTATTGATCGGAAAACGGTGTGCTTAGAGCGAATGGACTCTTCGGAAATCAAGGGGCTGCAATCGAAATGTGATCATAAATTATTTGTGATCAAAGATAAAAATGGAGATAAGGAGATTGAATGGGCTACGATTCAAATTGCCCCTGTATTTATTGTCAATGAATTCGACCATACGAAGAATCGGGATGGTGATTCTGTCGGAAGACATTATCCGTTCTGGATTTCTGCACGGGTAAATAAAGAAGGAACTTTGCAACCGCCAGTCGAAGGTGAAATTCCGACTTTTATGAGACCCTATCTCGCTCCTAATCCTCAAGAGTTGCCGATTATTGCCGAGATGGATAAACTTGACGAGGTCTTGTCAAGCAGCATAATGAGCGTTTCTAATGATAATTGGTTGGAGTATTGGGCGAGTTGTGAGGCATTTTTTAAGAATGTCACAAGGAAAAATTTCCAAAATTTTCACAAAGATAAGGTGAGATTCGGCTTTTGTGTATATGGTGATCTAAATACGACTCGAAATATACGCAATCTTTATGACCAGCTACTGGATGAGTCCTGTGAACCGGAGAATGAATTAATGCAAATCTTACTTTCAGAAAAAGAGGAGAGTCGGAACAAAGAATTGAATGTAAAAAGTGGGGCAGGTTCACGTAGGGCGATTTACTTAAATAAAAATCATTATGGGCAGATGCGATGTGATTTTCCATTGTCTCGGTCTCAACGAGCTGCGTTTGCTGAATATCTTGAAGATGTAAACAATAAAGTGTTCGCTGTTAATGGCCCTCCGGGAACCGGGAAAACGACTTTGTTGCAGAGTATTATCGCAAATAATGTGGTAATGCCGGTACTAAATGCCGAGAACCCGATGTTGATGATAGGTTGTTCAACAAACAATCAAGCCATTACAAATATATTGGATAGCATGCAGTTTGAGAATGACGACGAAAATGATATATTGTCAAAACGATGGCTTCCTGATGTATCTGCATTCGGCCTTTACCTGACTTCTTCCCAAAATAATAGGCAGGATCAAAAAAATTATCAGCAGGCAACGAGTAATTTCCTGAACGACGGGTTTCTTGGTTGTGTAGATCAAAAAGATCGTGCGCCAGAATTTGAAATCTATTTCATTGATCAGGCGGTTCGGATATTTGGCATAAATGCGGATGCGAAATTAACCAAAGTCAAAAAAATACTGAAAGAAAAGATTGAGGCCGCGAAGCGGGCGATTGATGACGCTTTGGATCGAACCGCATCTTATGAGGACATTCCCGAGACACTCAAATCGCATGGCTTTGAGAGCAAGAAGGCTTTAGAAGACAAAATATCAGAAATACGTGACGCTATAAGTGATGAAAAAGATTTCTGCGGTATTTTAAATCGGATAACCGAAGAATTGTCGGGATGCTATAACGGGTTGCCATTTTTCATTAAATATTTCCCGTTTGGATTTTGTAAACGGTATCGAAGTAATAAATTTCAACTTATAATCGACCCGATTGCCGAGTGCGTTACGGCCGATTTGATATTTCACAAGTATTTTCATATTGTAGCAGAAATAGATCGGTTGAAACTTGAATCGTCTAAGAAATTAGCCGATTTAACAGCACTGTTCGAACGATTGTCAACTCTGAGGCGTAATATATTGCAACGGGAAGAGAACTATCGATCTATCTTTAATTCTTGGACGAAAGAGCATCAAGTGCGCTGGGACAAGATAATTAAAAAAGCATCTGATTACAATGATCTTCCTGCGGATGAGATAACAGCCGCAAAACTGGATGTTTCGTATCGGTATGATTTATTCTGGTTATGTGTTCATTACCGCGAAGCCGAATACATAGAGGCTTTGGCCCGTAAAACGGATGGAAGTTGCGAACGTAGTGAAAGAGAATACAAACAGAAATTGCGACGGTTGGCACGAATTACACCTTTGTTTATTTCTACTTTCCATTCATTACCGCGATTCAGCAATTACTATGGTCAGCAACATGGAGAAACTTATTATCGGGATCTTTATGATCTTATGATTGTCGATGAGGCAGGACAAGTCGCTCCGGAAGTAGCTGTTGCATCTTTTGCATTGACAAAGAAAATATTGGCAGTCGGAGACGTTAACCAGATCGAACCGGTGTCCGGTGTTACAGATCGGGTCGATTTTATTAATGCCCAAAAATACGGCCTGTTGACTACGAATGAACAATTTGATGCACTAAGTAGCCTCGGCTTCATGGCTTCCGAATGTAGTTTGATGCAATTAGTTAAAAAATCATGTCCTTATCGGTTCACGTTCGGCAATGGAAAAACGGATAAAGGGGCTTATCTGCTTGAACATTATCGCTGTTTAGATGATATTATCCGTTATTCGAACGACTATGTCTATAATGGTTGTTTGGATTTATTAGGAGGTCGGAAACATAATAAAAGCCATTCTTTGCCTCCGATGGGATATATTCATGTCAACGGGACAGATGAGCAAAATAACGGGAGCAGACAGAATGATCTTGAAGCACGAGTAATCGCAGAGTGGCTTTTCTGTAATTACAAAAGTCTCGAAGATGCCTATGGGAAAGATATTGGTGAAGTATTAGCCGTAATTGCCCCGTTTGCTGCGCAGATTCGATTGATTCGAAAATATACTAAAGAAAGGCTCGGAGAGAAGGCTTATTCGAAATTGACTATTGGTACGGTTCATTCTTTGCAGGGTGCTGGCCGCGAGGTGGTCTTATTCTCAACAGTATATGGGAAGTACAACGGCAGAATGTTTTTCGATTTGAAAAACAAATATAATATGCTGAATGTTGCTACCACGCGGGCCAAGCATTCGTTTATTGTATTTGGTAATATGCAGATATTCCAACCGCATCAGAATACGCCGTCTGGAAATTTGGCTAAAGTTTTGTTCTCGAGAGAAGAATACAATTTGGATCAGGAGTTTATTTATTCTTCGGAAAAAATATATAAAGATAAGCCGACGTATAAAGTAATGCGTATTGCGACATTGGATAAACATCGAAAATGTTTACAATACTGTTTTGAAGAAGCTGAAAAACGGCTGTTGATTTTTTCTCCGTTTATTTCTGAAACTGCAATAATAGCTGACGGGGTAACCGCACTCGTAAAAACAGCCATTGGGCGTGGGGTGTGCGTCAAAATCATTACAGATGAATATTTAGATATGGTCAATGGCCGATTGAAAGAATCGGCTGAATCAGGGCGTAATATTTTGAGGAAAGCAGGAGCTAAATTAGTAGTTTACAAAGGAATTCACAATAAAACAATTTGTGTCGATGATAAATTATTAATTGAAGGTTCGTTTAATTGGCTGTCATCTGTAAGAGATGAAAATAGCCCTTATTGCAGGAAAGAAACATCGGTTATGCTTCAAGGAGAAGGAGTAAATGAGATGATAAATACCATACTGGGCGATTTCAAGATGGGCGATTGATAACTATGAATGAGAAAAGAACGTCTACAATCACAATTATAGACGCTCTTTAGTGCAGATTATTTTTGAATTATTTCTGTTGGTAATAATTCTTCTCCAGCACTTGGTTGATTTTAGCTTCCGGGTATAGAATATTCCCACCTATTGAGGTGTATGGTATTAGTCCTTTATCCCGATAGTTCTGTAAAGCTCTTCGGCTCATATGGAAATGTTCCATTACCTGTTCTGTGGTGAAATACCGTTCGTTGAGCAAGCAAGGCTGTACCTCTTTTATCAGCTTGTCGGCAATCTGTACGGTGTGCCGCATCGTTGCGAGCAATTCCCTGTATTCCGGTGTTTCGCAGGTAATCACATCATCGCCACATAATATTCTATCGTCTGCCATAGTTACCTCTTTTTAGTCAGTCCGTTGTCAAGTACAGCCTTTACATCTTCGGGTTGATAATAACATTTGTTCCCCATTACGGTATAGGGCAAAATCCCGCTGTTCCGATAGTATTGCAGGGTTCGTTTGGAGATATTCAGTCATTGACAGACCTCTGCATTGTCGATTCATCCCGAATCCTTCGCCGGGAAGTAATACCGTTCTAACATTTGCATCCGTTCATTTGAATGCTTGGCGGTAGCCTGCATATCAAACCACGCCTTTTCTTCAATTAATAAATACCGCATAATTTAAGTTTTAAAAATTAATAAAATTTGTTTCATTTGCAAGGTAATACCGAACCGAAGGTTTCTGGAACCATGGCCGCTCCATGCCATTCCAGACCGTCCGCCCTTGTTCTCTATTGCAAATCCGGCGGCAATATAAGGGACGCCCCGTTGTTTTGATGCTGTTTACGCCCTCGTTCTCCCTCATTCGCCCTAATTGGCCCCATGAATCGGGCGGATTCTGCGGCATAACTCCCGGCCTCTCCCCTCGGCGTTCCTGCAAACTTGGCGGCAAGATAAGGGCAGCGTCCAGACTTGGTGCTGTCCGGGGAGTGAACGGTTATGAACGGTGCTAATTGACCCCGAAAACCGGACAAAATCAGCCGCAGTTTCGGGGTATCAGTGCCAAAATCCAACATCCGGAGGTTTTGTTCATACTACGGAGCAGTTTTGCGCAGCAGGGCGCAATAATATCAGGCGTGTAACAGATTGGCAAATTGTGTATTATCTTCGCCGCAAACCTTAAAATCCGACATATTTATGACTACCCGAACCATCCATTCCACTCCGGCGATCTTCCGCCCGTCGTGAAGAGCCGCCCGCCCTGAAATCAACACTCCGATCTCCCGCCTTTCGGGGTACTGACTTTCCCGCTCTGTCCGCCTGCGCCTTTGCGTGAGCGTCGATGCAATACGTCCCGCCTTTGCCGTCCGCAGCCTCCGCCGACTATATCCGGCGAGTCTTGCGGGCCAGCTTCGGCGTGCCGTGTTCGGGGCTTCGGCCCCGGCATCGACCGCTCCCGAAACGGGAGGAAGCAAGGTTGTGTTTTCGTGCCACGGAAACTCCCTTACGGGACTTTCCGCGACCACTTCAAACAACCTTGCTCTGCGAGGCCATCCCATTCGGACTGCTCCCGGCGCGGGTCGCATTCCGAAACGCCCGCCGCTCCCTACGGTCGCCGCGGGCTTGGGATTCGGGGTGTCTGCGACGCGGGTTTACGACCGTGCCCGCTTCACTCGTTTTACCCGGTCATCCGGCAACGGTCGGACGTGCGGCCATGCACTGAACTAACACGGATTCGCATATGGCCGAGAACCGAAAGAACAAGGGCGGCAGACCGCCCAAAACCGCCGCCGCAAAGCACTCCGAAACCGTCCGTTTCCGCGTGACGGCGGCCCAGATGCAAACCCTGCAAAAACGCGCAGCGAAAGGCAGGCTGACCCTGTCGGAATACGTCCGGCAAATGGTGCTTGCCGGAAAGGTCATCGCCCCGGCCAGCCCCGAAGAACTGGGTCTGATTGCCGAGCTGACCCGCGAGAAGAACAACCTGAACCAACTTGCCAAAGTCCAGAACGCCGCAGGAGCCGCAACGCGGGAAGCGGAACTGATCCGGATCATCCGGTTTTACAATCGGGTGATTGCCAAACTGAAAAGAGAGTAGCAATGATAGGAAAAATCGTAACGGGCAAATCGTTCGGCGGAGCCGTCGAATATGTCCTCAAGAAAGAGAAAGCCCGCCTGCTGGAGAGCGACGGAGTAGATACCGGAAGCATCCGGACGATAATCGACGACTTCAACTTCCAGCGCAAGGCCCGCCGGGAGATTGCAAAGGTCGTGGGGCATATCTCGCTGTCATTCCACCGGGACGATGCGCCGAAGCTGACCGACGAGCGGATGCGGGAACTGGCGGCGGCCTACATGGAGCGCATGGGCATCGCCGATACACAGTATATCGTTGCCCGCCACAACGACACGGAACATCCCCATCTGCATATTATCTACAACCGGGTGAAATACGACCGGACGCTTGTGGCGGATAAGAACGAACGCCGCCGGAACGTCAAAGTCTGCAAACAGCTTAAACGCCGATACGGGTTGACATTCTCCAACGGCAGGCAAGACATAAAGACCGAACGGCTGCACGGAGCGGACAAAGTGCGGCAGGAGGTGTTCGACGCGATAACTCGCATCCTGCCCAAATGCGACCGAATCGCCGACCTGTCGGCCAAACTGAAACGGCAGGGGATCGGCGTGCAGTTCGTCCACCGGGGCAACGACCCGAAGAAAGCGGTTCAGGGCGTAACCTTCACCAAAGATGGACTGACATTCAAAGGCTCGCAGGTAGACCGCAAATTCAGCTATGCCGGATTGTCGAAGACGATCCGCGAACGGGTCGAGACGTTGGCACGGGAAGCAGCCGACGAGGAGATCAAATACATGCGGGAAAGACGGCGGGAGCAGGAACGCGACACAATGCCGGGGCCGCGGAAAAAAGAAAGGCCGCAACCGCCGCAGGACAAACGGGAAGAAACACCCCGCGTGCAACAGTCCCGGCAGACACAACCGGCTTCAGCCGAACCGCAACCCTCCGCGCCGCAGCAGGTCGAAATCGGCGGTACGCGATTTACGCAGGAGCAATGGCGGCAGTTGCAGGAGAACCGGATGCTGCGGATAATCGTTCGCCGCAGCGATGCAAATATGCTGCGCGAATACTGGTTCGACAATGCAGGAGCGTTGCAATACACCCTTATCGCCTTGCGCCGCAGGGATGAAGCCTTTACCCGTGAATTGGTTACGGCGATAAAAGGCTGTCGGCTGACGATGCAGGAACAGAAACAGTTGTATTCCGAACAGGGGTTGATTAAGGCATTCCGCAGGCAGGACGAAACGGTTTACCGATCCCGGTTCGGGGTGGAATCAAAGCCTGGACAGAAAGATATGCTGACCGAGTGCGTATTATCCGTGCAACAGCCGCAAAAGGTGAAGTCGGAACAGCAACAGGAACCGAGGCCGCAGGTCAGAAGCTACCCGATGATTATAAAACGAAAAAAAGGTCGAGGAATATAAAATTTTGAAGATTAAGAATCATTAGTTACTTTTATAAAAAAATTGCGTCACTATGGGTTTATGGGTACAATCATTAAATAATATTCCGATTGCGGCACATCGAGAATATTACATTTATTTATTAGATTATGGGTGGCATGAACAATTAGGTCAAGCACTTATGGATAATTATGAAAAAATGGCATCATTAGCAGCAGATAATAATGCCGTAGTCATTAGAGGGACACATCGCGTCCATTTTGAAGATGAAGTATTTTCATGGCATCATATTAATGGAGAAGATGCGGAAACATTGTTGCCAGCTATTCTAATAACCAATAGACATCCTCATCTATTTAAGGAAAGTTATGGGAATCAAAAAACGCGTACAGAGTCTGGATTAAAAATGATTCTAATACCACTCAAAAACTTTTGTTCAACAACTACTGATGTTGTTACATTAATAGAACGGTTATTTGCCGATATAAGATCCCACAAAGACTTAAAAGATTTTAGAATTCAACGCGAAATGAAAAAAGGGTTTGGCCGCGCTATCGCGGATGCCCTTATTCTTGAACCTAATTTTGCTGGGGTAGGGTTGAATTTTTCAAAATTAATTGATTTCCTCAAAAATAAGGATGATAAGAATTCGTAAATAATAATATACAAAGTACTTATGATCTATTTGTCCTTTCTGTCTTTTAGTTCTATATCATGAAAGAAATCCTCAAAAGAAATATCATAGAATTTGCATAATGCTGATAAGGTACTTACTGTAATATTCGAGTTACCAGATTCGATGCGCCCCAAATGTATACCTGAAAGTCGATAAGCCTCAGCTTGAGTAATAGCTTTTGATTCCCGTAAGCTTTTCAATTTTATAGCGACAAGGTGCATTAATACTTCGTTATGTCTTTGATTTTTCATACAATACACGTTATGGATTAGGCATACCTTTGAAAAATTCTTTCAAAGACACATTGTAATAGGTGCAAAGTTCCGCGAGCGTACTCAACGTTATATTGTACTCTCCGCGTTCGATCCGTCCCATATGTAGTTCTGTATCAATATAAACAATTTGCTGGGATAATCCTCTGTCTTCCCTTAACTGTACTAATTTTTCAGCTATAGCCTTAATTAATACATCGTTACGCCTTTGTCTTTTCATAATACAAAGGAGCCTATTAATGACATAAACATCTGGGATGTATTTGTCATTAAAGCCAATAAAAATTACTATCTTTGTTCTTGAATTATAAAGGCAGAAAACGGGCCATCATTTGAAAAAAGATGTTATCTTTGTATTTGAATAGTACGGCATAGCCGACAGACATAACATTATAGAGGGTAAACAACTCTTTATATCTTTAGTGTGAACTTGGGAGCCTCCTCGGAGGTTGTTTAGCTGGGTATAAAAGTTGTCAGTCCTTGTTATGTCCTGCCCTTTATGGGTAGGACAAGCAAGGGCGCAGGACAGCTACCAGCAACGGGTTCCCAAGACCTACACTAAAGGGCTGCAAATGCGCCCCTTTTTTATTTCCATCCGGGGCGCACTCACACAACTCAACCCCGGTATTATGTCACGGCAAATCAATCGAAAAGAGGCGTTTTTGGCATCCGTCGGCCCTTGGTCGGCGGGCATTGCCGTGTCTGCCGGGGGCTTCACAAGGACGGCGGACATGGCCCTGAAATCTGGTAGTAACACGCAAGTAATCCCGTGCCCGGCCGTCCTTTTTATTTTGCGGATGCGGGCGGCCGAAACGAATTCTTCAATCTGTGAAGTTGCGTCACTTGATTGTTTCGGCCCCGCATCCGCTTTTTAATCCGACAACCACAAACTATGGAACCAGCCTTTACCCTCGGCATTCTGTACGGCTGCGGCTGCGGTTTCCGCACGGCGCAGTATTTCGAACAACTTGCCGCATACTATCTGAAATCCATGTCGCGCGTCCGGGTGCTGATCGCCCTGACGGGCAAAGCCGAGCGGTCGGTTGCCGCCTGCCTTTTGGAACAACGGGCGAAGCACTCCGGGTTGGAGGTCGCCGTCGTGCTGACGGCCCGGCAATGGCGGGAATATCTGCAAAACGTTTCGCACGGCAAAGCCGCCGAATGCAACCCGATTATCGACGCGGCGGATCGTCGGGAGGTGATGGAACGGTGCGCGGAGCGTTTTTCGCCCCCGGAGCTGTTCCGGCTGTTTATTGAGCGTTGCGACCTGCTCGTTTTTCAAGAACACCATGCCGGGGCGCAAATGGTCGGACTGCTGCGCGAACTGCTGACGGATATGGCCGTACCCCTGCCTGTGCAATACGAGTTGCTCTATCCCGGCTATGCGAGCCTGCATTATCCGGCCGACCGGAAGCAGTACCGGATATACGGAGGTTCTTATTACGATCCCTATCAGGAGATTCGGCAAAGCGTCGCCTACCTGCGGCGCAACAATTTCGTGATCCGGGCGGAACACCTGCCGACGGTCTTTATGCGTAAATGGCAGTCCGAGCTGCCGCCGGGGTGGTATCATTACCTGACGACCCCGGACGATACGGACGCGATATTCCGTCTGCGGGAAACGCCGCGCCACGATTACCTTTCGCTCAAGGTATTCGCATACGCCTATGCCGTAAGGCATGATATGTGGGCGGGAGGCCGGGCAACCCCGTCGGGGGTCGACGCGATAAGGCGGTTCCGGCAGTTCCGGCAACTGTTGGAGATGATAGCCGCACGGCGGGAAGCGGGGGAGCGGGTGGAATCGTTCGACCTGATGGATTTCGACGGGTACGATAAATTGCTGAAACAATATGGCTGGGTGCAAAGGCCCGATGAAATGAATACAAGACTTTGCGATGAATAATGAAATACCGCCTTTGAACTGTGCATGGTTCAAAGGCGGTATTTCATTGTCGGGACGGATTAGTTCGCGGCGGCGAACACCTCGCCGATCTTCTGCATTTCCCGGCCGATAAGCTGTTCGGAGAATTTAGCGTAAGACGGGGCATGTTCGTATTGGTGTGGCCGAGAATCTTCGCCAGCACGTCAATCGGCATCCCGTATTCCACTGCAAGACACGCGAACGTGTGGCGGGCGCAGTGCGTTGTCAGCGTCTTGTCGATATTGCAGATCACAGCTATCTCTTTCAAATAGGCGTTCATCCGTTGGTTGCTCGGTACGGGGAGCAATTTCCCTTTGGCCTGCAATTCTTTATCCGTTCCGTATTTCTTCAAAAGTGAGAGGGGATAGGGGAGCAACGGGATGCGGCTCAAAACGGTCGTTTTTTCGCGTGGTTTGTGAATCCAGATTTGTCCCGTTTCACCTTTAGTGATATGTTCCGGACGCAGGTGGTCGGCATCGGTAAAAGCCATCCCTGTCATGCAGCAAAATGTGAAAACATCGCGGATACGCTCCAGCCGTTCATTCTCGATTCGTTTGTTGATAAGGATTTCCAATTCGGTTTTCGTAAGGTGGTCTTTATCCTTGTTCCGTTCCTCTTTCATCTTGAAATTCCGAAACGGGTTTTTGTCGATCCATTCGTTCCGGATGCAGTAAAGAATGAAATTCTTAACACAACACAGCAGGTTGATCGCCCCGTTCGTCTTGCAATGGTGTGCTGTTTGCAGAAACGTGTTGAAGCCGTCGATATAGGCATAGTTCAGGGCCGAGAGCAGAATATCGTCTTTTTTGTATTGAATTGCCGTATATTCTTTCAGGTAGCGCAGTACCCGGTGATACTTGTTCGCTGTCAGTTGGGTAATGCGCACGCCGACTTCACCCTGCCGCCGTTCGCAATACTTTGACAGTTCGGCAAGGAACATCATCGAAAGGCTTTCTGGGTGTTGTAGTTGGTTCTTGATCTCGATGCAGTTTCCCTCATACCCTTTACCGATCAATTCTTGTCGGATAGCCAATATCCGCGCCCGGTATTCGTTCAGGTAGGCGTTTACCTGTTGGCATAGTTTATCCCGGCCCGTAGCCCATTCTTTCGATTGATTCCAACGGTCGGCAGGTACGGAGCATTGGATATACACCTCTTTAGATACTCCGTTCGTGGTGATCCGAGCGAGAATGGGGGCCAAGCCCGCCTTCGTGGTTCGTGCCCTGCGTAGAAAAAAGTCACGCAAAATCGTTTTCTTTCCATAGTTCAAAATTCAGTTTAGTTTAACAATCCTTACGATTGAAAAGCCCTGAATGTTTGGAGCAAACCGATGTCGTTCAGTGTATTATCGCCGTTCGCGTGGTACATTTCCGCAACTCGTACCCATGTACCACGATTAAGCACTCCTGTGACCTGCTTTCGTGTGCCTGCCTTTGCTATGGCCGGAAAACGAAATAATCCCGCATGTCGTTGATATACAGGATTATTTGCGCTGTTTGGCGGCAGTTTGCCAACAAAAAAGGTCTTCTTTCGAAGACCATTTTGGGTGGAAGATGGGGCTCGAACCCACGACCTTCGGAACCACAATCCGACGCTCTAACCGACTGAGCTACATCCACCGTGTGACCGTCGAACGGTCGTATCGGGATGCAAATGTAATACACTTTTTTTGTCCGTGCAAAAAAAACGGTGAAAAATCTTCGGGAAAATGCCCCGGGTGACAAAATGGCAGGCCGGACTGTACCTTTGTCACATGGCGTCTGCCAAAAAACGGTTGGCACATCTATTGATGGAACTATGGGTGCTAACGCGCAACAAACTGTTCAATAATAAACTAAAAACTGAAAAGCTATGAATGTAAAACCATTATCGGATCGTGTACTCGTCCTCCCGAACCCTGCGGAGGAGAAAACGGCCGGCGGGCTGATCATCCCCGACACGGCGAAGGAGAAACCGCTGGCAGGTAAAGTAGTTGCTGTGGGCCCCGGTACTTCGGAGGTCAAGATGGAAGTCAAGGTCGGTGACCAGGTACTTTACGGCAAGTATGCCGGGCAGGAGATTCAGGTCGACGGCGTGGATTACCTGATCATGAAGCAGAACGATATTTTGGCGATTATCTGACGATAACAGGTTGTTCTGACCTCGAAATTTTTACATTCCCTCTGAAAATCCCCTTGAAAAGGGTGGCTTCGGGGATAAGCTTATGAACGAATATAAAATATAAAGTTATGGCAAAAGATATCAAATATAATGTTGAGGCGCGCGAACTGCTCAAGGAGGGTGTCGATGCGCTGTCGAACGCAGTGAAGGTGACGCTGGGCCCCAAAGGCCGCAACGTGATCATCGACAAAAAATTCGGTGCGCCGCAGATCACCAAGGACGGTGTGACGGTGGCCAAGGAGGTGGAGCTCGAAGACGCTTTCGCCAACATGGGCGCCCAGATGGTACGCGAGGTCGCCTCGAAGACCAACGACGATGCCGGCGACGGTACGACGACTGCCACGGTGCTCGCACAGTCGATCATCGGCGTAGGCCTGAAGAACGTGACGGCCGGTGCCAACCCGATGGATCTGAAGCGCGGCATCGACAAGGCCGTGGCCAAGGTGGTCGAGTCCCTGCGCAAGCAGAGCCAGGAGGTGGGTTCGGATTTCGACAAGATCGAGCAGGTGGCCACCATCTCGGCCAACAACGACGAGACGATCGGTAAGCTGATCGCCGAGGCGATGGCGAAGGTCAACAACGAAGGGGTGATCACCGTCGAGGAGGCCAAGGGCACCGAGACCCATGTGGAGGTCGTAGAGGGTATGCAGTTCGACCGCGGTTATATTTCGGCTTACTTCATGACCGATCCCGAGAAGATGGAGGCACAGCTCGAGAAGCCCTACATCCTGATTACCGACAAGAAGATTTCGACGATGAAGGAACTGATGGGCGTGCTCGAGCCGGTGGCGCAGAGCGGCCGTTCGCTGCTGATCATCGCCGAGGACGTGGACGGCGAGGCGCTGTCGGCGCTCGTTGTCAACAAGCTGCGCGGTACGCTGAAGATCGCCGCCTGCAAGGCTCCGGGCTTCGGTGACCGCCGCAAGGAGATGCTCGAGGATATCGCCATCCTGACGGGTGCTACGGTGATCTCGACCGACAAGGGTATGAAGATGGAGGATACCGACCTTTCGATGCTCGGTACGGCGGACAAGGTGACGCTCAACAAGGAGAACACTACGATCGTCGACGGTGCCGGCAAGAAGGAGGAGATCGCAGCCCGTGTTGCTCAGATCCGCTCCTCGATCGACAAGGCTACGTCGGATTACGACAAGGAGAAGCTTCAGGAGCGTCTGGCCAAATTGGCCGGCGGTGTGGCCGTACTCTATGTGGGTGCCGCTACCGAAGTCGAGATGAAGGAGAAGAAAGACCGCGTGGACGACGCACTGGCTGCGACCCGTGCCGCTGTCGAAGAGGGTATCGTCCCGGGCGGCGGTGTGGCTTACATCCGCGCTACGGCGGCTCTCGAAGGGATGAAGGGTGCCAACGAAGACCAGACGACCGGTATCCAGATCGTGAAACGTGCGATCGAGGAGCCGCTGCGCCAGATCGTCGAGAACGCCGGCGGCGAAGGTTCGGTCGTTGTCAACAAGGTGAAGGAGGGCAAGGATGCCTTCGGTTACAACGCCCGCGACGACAAGTACGAAGACCTGCTGAAGGCCGGTATCATCGACCCGACGAAGGTGTCGCGTGTTGCGCTGGAGAATGCCGCTTCGATCGCTTCGATGTTCCTGACCACCGAATGCGTGCTGGCGGAGAAGAAATCCGATGCTCCCGCCATGCCTGCGATGCCCGCAGGCGGTATGGGCGGCATGATGTAGTCCCGGTTCATAATAGGAAATCGGAGCCTCTTACGGAGGCTCCGATTTTTGTTTTGCCGCGAAGCGATCGAGGCGGCATTCTCCGGCGCTGCGGGCGGTTGGCCGGGAAGGGTTCCGCCCGGGGCGGCGGGTACTTCGTTGGCCGCAGGGCTATTTTTTGTCCGCGCATTTGCAGCCCAGCATCTTCCATACGCCGGCCGAGAGGGCTGCCCCGATGAAGGGCGCGACGATGAAGAGCCATAGCTGGCAGAGCGCCGTGCCCCCTGCGAAGAGCGCAGGGCCGAAACTGCGGGCGGGGTTCACCGAGGTGCCCGTGATGGGGATGCAGACGATATGCACCAACACCAGCGTGAGGCCTATGGCCAGTCCGGCCAGGTTTCCTGCGCCCTTTTCGCTGTCCGTGGAGCCGAGCACGACCAACACGAAGATGAACGTGAAGACCACTTCGGCGACAAGGGCCTGTGCCATTTCGCCCTGGCCGAAGGCGTTTGCCCCCGTGGCTGTGGTTGCGCCGTAGCCCCCCGTCGAGGTGAGCAGGTAGAGGATGGCCGAGCCGATCAGCGCCCCGGCGAATTGCCCGAGCATGTAGCCGGCTGCGTCTTTGCCGCCCATGCGCTTCGAGAGCCATACGCCGAGTGTGATGGCCGGGTTGATGTGGCAGCCCGAGATGCCGCCGATGCAGTAGGCCATTGCCACGACCGACAGGCCGAATGCGAAAGCTACGGCCAGTATCTCGGCCGGTGCGTCGCAGCCCAGGAATACGGCGCTTCCGCAGCCCATCAGTACGAGAACCATTGTCCCCAGCATTTCTGCAAAATATTTCTTCATAGTCGTTAGAATTTAGCGGGCCGGAGCCCTGTTTGCAAGGCAAATATACGAAAAATAGCAAAAAAAGGCCGGCAGGTAGACATTTCGGGAACTGTGTGTCAGGTGTCTGCATCTTTTGCCCTGCGGATAATACGGGCGGAAAAATGCACCCTCTGGTTCGGTTGTGTGGAGCCCGGGTGGCAGTCGGCCGCCCGGGTGCGGGGCGTTGGCAGCCGGTACGATGGCAGGTGTTGCAGCAGGGGCGGCCTGTGCGGTGTGGCAGCGGGAATTATTGCCCCGAAAAAAGGATGTTGGGCTATATCGTATCTATTTTTGGCCGATTTGTTTGGTTTTCGGAGTTGTAATGTCTATCTTTGGCTGCGAAAAATAATCGGGTTCCTTGGAGTGGGAAGATGTGCAACGGGAGATGCGGAACCTATTTGATTGATCTAACATGCCCATAATGAAGAAATGTCTTACGATCTTGATGCTGGCCTTCCTGGCTGCCTCCTGCATTGAGAAAAGCGATGTCCGTCCCGGCAGTCCCGTGGACGTCGACATCGACCATTACCAAACGGCCGGCACGTACGATGTCCCCGTGAAAGAAGGTTGCATCACCGTAGTGAAGGCATACGGGGTGACGCTGGCCGAAGCCGAAAGCCCCATGACGATCTGGGTGCCGCGGATGACCCTGACCCGTTCGGACGAGGGGTTGACGACGACGTTCGTCCCGCGTGATGAGTACCCCAATTTCGCAGGCAACAAATCGCAGTTGTTCCAGGTAGTATGTTTCGAGGACTCCAGGCGCGGGGATTACGATTACAACGACCTGGTCATCCATGTGTTGTACCAGACCCGGCAGAATATCTTCGGGTTCGGCGTACAGCCCGTGGCGTTGGGGTCGACGAAATCCATCAAACTGGGATGTGTCGTTTACAAGGGCGGCAAGCGTATCTTCAAGGGGTTGATCACCCCCGAAGGTGCCGATTGCCGGTCGCAGTATTTCAAGTCGATGGAGGGAACGCTCAATACCTACGACAAGGCCAATATCAAGGTCGGGGAGTACCTGGGGTCGACGATCCGCAACTGGGATGTGTCGAAGATCGAAGGGAACGGCCCGATGCGCGTTGAGTGGTATATCGAGGTGGATAACGGCGTGGAACTTTATGCCTTGTCGACTGCCTACCTGAACGATTCGTTCGACAAGGACAAATTGCCCTACGGACTGGTGATCACCACCACGGGGACGGAATATGTCGACGAGAAAGGCGGCTACCTCTGCGGGTTCGACTGGTTCAACTATCCGCGCGAATCGGTGCATATCAAGGAGGTATATCCCGAGATGTGGAACTGGCTGACTACGGACAGCAGCTATAATTTTGCCGATATTTACGATGGCAGGAATGTCCCTGCGAATGCTTGCCCTGCCGCCGACCTGGGGCTGTTCGAAGCCCGGACGATCGACGTCACCAACAGGAAATACCGGGCTGACTGAGCCCGTGCCGATAGCGGCCGAGGCGGGCTGCGGTGCCGTCGCCGATTGAAAAAAGCAACCCTGAGGGGTTGCTTTTTTTATGTGCGGGCTTGTTGTCATGCGCTGCGTGCCCCGGGGATGCCGGATTGCCCGATGCACGGTGTTGAATGCCCGATACCGGCGGCGTGTGCTGCGCCATTGCCGGCCCTGTTCCCGGCTCCCGGTTCCGATCCTTCCCTTGCAGGACGGGGCTCCACTTTTTGTCAGGGCATCCACTCCAGGATCCCCGTCACGGGGTTGGCGGCGCGCCAGGCTTCGAATTCCGCATAGGTACCCACGCCATCGCGCAGTACGGCCTGGTAGTATTCGATACCCATGATCTTCTCCGCCTCGGGGGTTTCGTATTTGAGCCGGAGGATCGTTTCGCGCGTCCGGTCGGTCAGCACGGCGGCGATGCGGTCGGCTACCCGTTCGAAATAGCCGTCGTAGGCCGAACCTTTCGGCATGTGGATCATGTCGATCTGCCATAACCGGTCGTCGGCATCGGCATACCAGGCATGCCATTCGAGGCACTGGTCGGGGGCGTCGAGCAGGTTGTTGAAGGTGATGCTGCGGATGCGGCTGTTTTCGGCCAGACGCGCCATGGCGGCGAAGCTGTCCGCAAGGCGCAGCGGTGAGGAGTAGATGTGGAAGTCGATGTCGCGGTGCGTCATCAGCAATCCCGTGCGGAGCGACCCGACCAGGTTGGGTTCGGCGCCGACCTGTTGCCAGATCGCTTCGAGGTCGGTGTCGCGGATGACTTCGCGGGCGCGCTGCTGGTTCGCGGCGGCGATCTTCATCAATTCATTCATTGTGCGGTAAATGTCGGGGTCAATATACGGAGTTCATAAAGTGCGCCAGACAAAAGGTTCGTTCCGGCCGGCGGGTAGTTGCGTGTGCGGTTATTTGCCCAGCAGAATGCGTGCCTGGGCTATGGCGGCATCGGTGATGCGGCTGCCGGAGAGCATCTTGGCGATCTCGGTGATGCGCTCCTCGTCCGTCAGGCGGGCGATGCCGGTGCGTCCGTCGCGTTTGTAGACCACGAAATGGGCTGCGCCTTTCGACGCCACCTGAGGCAGGTGGGTGATGTCCACGACCTGCAACGTCGCGGAGAGCGATTCGATGATCTCGCCCATGGCGTCGGCGATGCGCCCCGAGACGCCCGTGTCGATCTCGTCGAAGATGACCGTCGGCAACTGCATGCGCCGGGCCAGCAGGGATTTGAGCGCCAGCATGACCCGCGAGAGCTCACCGCCCGAGGCGATACGCTCGACGCTCTGGGGCGTCGCGTTGCGGTTGGCCGAGAAGAGGAACGCCACGCCGTCGCGTCCCGTGCGCCCGAGGTCGGGGAGCGGGGTGAGCGTCACCTTGAATACGGTTTCGGGCATGCCCAACTGCGCGAGTGTCTCCAGGATCTGTTTTTCGAAGGCCGGGGCGGCTTTTGCACGTGCCTTGTGCAGCCTGTCGGCCAGCGCGCCGGCCTTCTGCGCGGCCGCGTCCAGTTCTTTTTCAGCCGCTGCGATCTCTTCGTCGCCGTGTACGATGGCGGCGAGTTGTGCGGCATAGCGGTCGCGGGCTGCGATCAGCTCCGTTTCGGAGGCGACACGGTGTTTTTGCTGCAGGGCATAGAGGGCGTCGAGGCGTGCGGCGAGTTTGGTCAGCCGTTCGGGGTCGGCATCGAGGCGTTCGCTGTCGGCGGCGGCGGCGTTGTCGATGTCCTTCAGCTCCTCGAGTACGGAGTGCAGGCGTGCGGCGTATTCCCCGGCCGCGGGAAAATGTTCGCGGATGCGCGTCAGGTCGTTCTCGGAATTTTTCAGGAGCGTGAGCATTCCGGTTTCGTCGGCATCGAGGGCGTTGCGGAGCGTAGTGAGCACCTCGCCGATGCGGTCGGCGTTCTCCAGTACGGCCAGTTCTTCCTCGATGGCGGCCTGTTCCCCTTCGCGGAGGTTGGCAGCCGTGAGCTCTTCGCTCTGGAAGCGGAGCCACTCCTCGTCGCGGCGTCCTCCGGCGGCGGCTTCGCGCAGGGCGGCGAGCCGGCGCCGCAGTTCCGTAAGCCGCGTATACTGCGCGGCATATTGTGCGAGCAGTTCCCCGTTCCCGGCCACGGTGTCGAGCGCCGAGGTGCGGAACTCTTCCGAGGAGAGGATCAGGTTCTGATGCTGCGAGTGGATGTCGATCAGGCGGGTGCCGAATTCGCGCAGCTGCGCCAGCTGCACCGGGAGGTCGTTGATGAAAGCGCGGCTCTTGCCGGCCGGGGTTATCATGCGCGTTACGGTAGTCTCCGGCGCATAGTCGAGGTCGTTCCCGGCGAAGAAAGCCTCCATGTCGCGCCCCGAGAGGTCGAAGGTGCCTTCGACCACGCAGTTGCGTGCGGCGTCCTTCATGGCCGAGCCGTCGTTCTTGGCGCCCAGCAGCAGGCCGAGGGCACCGAGCAGGATGGATTTCCCGGCTCCCGTTTCACCCGTGATGATATTCAGGTGGGGATCCAGCTCCATTTCGAGCTTGTCGATAAGCACGTAGTTCTCAACCGACAGACGGCGTAACATGGCGGTCTTTATTTTAACAGTGATTCGATTTTGTCGACGATACGTCCGGCTACTTCGCTCTTCGGCATCAGGGGCAGCGGCTCGCGGCCGTTGCGGTCGATGAAGGTCACCTTGTTGGTGTCGCCGCGAAATCCCGCGCCGGCGTCGCGCAGCGAGTTGAGGACGATGAAATCGAAGTTCTTTCGCGCGAGCTTCGCCTCGGCGTTGGCCTGTTCGTCGTGCGTTTCGAGGGCGAAGCCGACCAGCAGGCGGCCGCCTTTGGAGGCTCCCAGCTCTGCGGCGATGTCGCGCGTACGGCGCAGGGTGATGTGCATTTCGCCCTCGCCCTTCTTGAGTTTGGTCTGCGAAACCGTGTCGGGCGTATAGTCTGCCACGGCGGCGCACATGACAGCGCCGTCGGCGCCCTCGAAGGCTCGGGTCGTGGCATCGTACATCTGGGCGGCCGAGAGCACGTCCACGCGTTCCACGCCCGGGGGCGTCGGCAGCGACGTACGCCCCGTGACGAGGGTCACCTGCGCACCGCGTGCGGCCAGCGCTCCGGCGATGGCGTAGCCCATCTTTCCCGACGAGTGGTTCGAGATGAACCGCACGGGGTCGATGGCTTCGATCGTGGCGCCTGCCGTTACGACAAAGCGTTTACCGGACAGGTGCTTTTTTTTTTCGGGGGTTCCCGCGGAGAGGAGTTTGCCGACATAGGCGGCGATTTCCGCGGGTTCGGCCATGCGTCCCTTGCCCGTGAGCCCGCTGGCCAGCTCCCCTTCGGCGGGTTCGACGATCCGCACGCCGTGCCCGGCCAGCCGGCGCAGGTTCTCCTGGGTCGTGGGGTGGGCGTACATGTCCAAATCCATGGCGGGGGCGACGACCACCGGGCAGCGGGCCGAGAGGTAGGTCGTCAGCAGCAGGTTGTCGGCGATGCCGCATGCCATTTTGGCCAGTGTATTGGCCGTGACGGGGGCGATCAGGTAGCAGTCGGCCCATTCGCCGAGCGAGACATGGGAATTCCAGGCTCCGTTCTCGGGGTCGAAGAACTCCACGAGGATCGGGTTTCTGGAGAGCGTGGCCATCGTCAGCGGGGTGATGAACTGCTTGGCCAGCGGGGTCATCACGACACGCACCTCGGCGCCCGCCGTCCTCAATAAACGACAGAGCACAGCCGCCTTGTAGGCCGCTATGCTTCCCGTGATGCCCAGCAGTATGTGCCGTCCGGCCACTCCTTCGGCCGGGCAGGCAGCGCCTGCGCTGGGGCCTTGTATGCCACCTCCCTGCAAATCCATGGCGGTATCCTTAGGACTCCTTGACCTCTTTGTTCTCCTTGTAGAAGAGTTCGCCGTCGAGGAACTCCTCGGTAGCGATGATCGCGGGCTTGGGCAGGCGTTCGTAGTAGCGCGAGATTTCGATCTGCTCGCGGTTCTCGAAGGTCTCCTCCATGGTGTCCGTCGGCGAAGAGAAGTCGGCGAGCTTGCGGCTGAGCTCGGTCTTCAGTTCGGTCGAGATCTGGTTGGCACGGCGGGCGATGATGTTCACCGTTTCGTAGATGTTGCCCGTTTCCTTGTCCAGATCCACCAGCTTGCGCGTGATGGTGTTGTTGGGGATGTTCTTCTTGATTTCCATTGTTATATGTTGTTGTCTTTGTCTTCGTCCTTCTTGTTGCGGTCGAGGTAGTCCCGTGCGTGCTTGGCCATGCGGTCGACCTCCTTGGTGTATTTCGATTCGGGGAACTCCTCCTTGAACGAGAGGTAGGAGTCGAGCATCGAGAGATAGCGGTCGGTCTGCTTGTTTGCGACCGAGTTGTTGGCGAAGCGGTAGCTGGCGTCCACGATCATGTACATGATCTCCTCGCGGTGGTTGCTGTCCGGGAATTGTTTGAGCGCATTCTTCAGCGATACGATGGCCGATTTGTAGCGGCCTATCTTATAGTAGGTGTAGGCGTTCAGGTAGGACTTGTCGTGCAGCCGCTGCGTCAGTTCGCCGTTGATCTGCTTGAAATTCTCGACGCGGTCGCTGTGGGGGTAGCGCGACATGAACTCGTTGATGGCGATCAGTGCCTGTCCGGTCATCGTCTGGTCGCGCGAGGGGCCGGGCGAGAGGTAGTAGAAGCAGAGTGCGTACATGCCTTCGGCGTCTTCAATGAAGGCGCTGCGGCCGAACTTGCGGCGGAAATCGTCGAACAGGGCCGAGGCGGTGTCATAGTCGCGGTTCTTGAACTTGCAGCGGGCGTTGAAGAACGAGACGCTGTCTTCGCGCGGCGTGCCGATGTAGTAGTGCTGGACGCCCTCGAAGAGCGTCGAGGCACGCGACCACTTCTCTTTCTGGTAGTACTCCAGCGCCTTGCTGTAAATCAGTTCGGGTTGTCCGCTTTTGAGCAGGGAGTTGATGCCTGCGCATCCGCTAAATGCGGTGACCAGAATCACCCCGCACACGGCGTATAAAAAAGTCTGCTTCATTGATAAATCTTTTACGGCGCTTTATCGCGCAAAGTTACGCATAAATTAACGATTTCCAAAAAAAATTATTGTGCGTAATAATAAGGCGCCGAGCCGTATTTCCCGTTCCCGTCCGGGCGGGCGGCCCACGGGTCTCCCGGGATGCCGCCGTGCGGCATCCGAATCCGTGGCCGGAGGTGCTTCCGGCGCCGGTGGCGGACGGAGGGAAGCCTCTCCCCGGCGGCGCGGATAGGCAGGCGGTAAGAGGGGAAAATTACGGAAATCAGGGGAACGGCGCGCCGGGCCCGGTGCGGAAATGTCGATCGGCGGCTTGCGCTACATCAGGGGCGAGACCAGCCGCAGCGCGTCGCCCAATGTGCGCCGCCATGCCGCAGGCCGCCATGTTTCCCGCGCGATCCGGCGGCACGAGGCAAGGTCGTCGTCGTAGGTGGCCGAGAGCGCCCGCACGACGCTCCGGTCGCGGATGAAAGCCGTGACTTCGAGGTTGTCCAGCAGGCTGCGGTAATCCATGTTCGCCGTGCCGACCGAGGCGGTGTCCTCGTCGACGATCAGCAGCTTGGCGTGCAGGAAGCCGTTGTCGTAGCGGTAGAGTTCGACCCCGGCGTCGAGCAGGTCGCCGATGTAGGAGTCGGAAATCAGGTCGGTGAACGGCGAGTCGCTGCACGAGGGGATCATCACCTGTACCCGCACCCCGCCGCGTGCCGCCAGCCGGAGCGCGTCGAGCAACAGGGCCGGGGGCAGGAAATAGGGCGAGGAGATGCGTATGGTGCGGTGCGCCCGGACGATGGCCGAGACAAAGGCGTCGGCGATGGTCAGCCGCGAGGGCCCCTCCTCGGCCCAGGCCAGCTGGATCGGCAGCCGCTGCCTGATGCCGTGCGGGGCGATGTAGCGGCGGCTGTCGAGGTATTCGCCGCGTACACGCGCCCAGTCGGCGATGAAGAGCCGTTGCAGGTCGGCCACGGCGTCGCCCTCCACGCGCAGGTGTTCGTCGCGCCATTTGCCCATGTAATCCCCGTCGAGGTAGTATTTGGCGATGTTTATGCCGCCCAGGTAGGCGACCTTGCCGTCGGTGACGACTATCTTGCGGTGGTTGCGGTGCGTGACGCGCGTGGTGAACCACGGGAAGCGGATCGGTTCGAAAGCCGCCGTCTCGACCCCCGCGTCGTGCATGCGGCGCAGTGTCTTGCGGCTCAGGCGCCACGAGCCGACGGCATCGTAGATCACCCGCACCTCGAGCCCCGCGCGGGCTTTGCGGATCAGTATTTCGGCGATGGTGCGCCCGATGCGGTCGTCGCGGATGATGTAGTACTCCATGTGGATCGAGCGCGTGGCCCGTTGCAGCGAGGCGATCAGTGCCGTGAAGGCGTTGTTGCCGTTGTGGAGCAGCCCGACGCGGTTGTACCGGGTGGGGCGTGTGCCGCATCCGTGGGCGATGATCTGTTCGAGGCGGTCGCCGCGGCAGGCGGGGCAATCCGCCGCGGGGCCGTTGCGGCGGTAGCCGGCCAGTATGTAGAGCAGCGTGCCGGCGACGGGCAGCAGCAGGATCAGCGCCAGCCAGGCTGCCGCCGAGGCGGGGACGCGTTGCTGGCGCGTGACGACGGGGACGGCCATGAGCGCCCAGGCTAAGTGGAGCAGGAGTACGATATACATATCCCGCGCGAGGCGCATACTCCGTGCCATGCGCCGCGAAAAAAGATTTGGAAATTAGAAAATAACTTTCTATCTTTGCTGTATACAATGGAAACAGGGTTCTGGCCTTCACCGGTCAGGATTCTTATTTTTTTACGTTGTTTGTTTTACAGGGTTCCCCCGCCGCAAAGGGGAATACAGGAGGATTTTGGATGTGGGACGGGCATTACCGGATGCCTAATGTGAGTTCGACGGGCCCCATGTTCGGAATCTTTCGCAGCGTTATGAAATTCAAGTACGTCGGACTCGTTTAATATTATGGCAAAAGAGATTATTTATCTGACAGCGGAGGGTTACAAAAAACTCAAGGATGAGCTCGACCACATGCGTTCCGTCGAGCGTCCGGCGATATCGGCGGCTATTGCCGAAGCGCGCGACAAGGGTGACCTTTCGGAGAACGCGGAGTACGACGCCGCCCGCGAGGCGCAGGGTCTGCTGGAGATGCGTATTGCCAAGCTGGAGGATTCGCTTGCCAATGCTCGGGTGATCGACGAGTCGAAGATCGACAAGAGCAAGGTGCAGATACTGAGCAAGGTGTCGCTGCTGAACCACAACACCAAGAAAGAGGTGGCTTACACGATCGTCGCCGAGCACGAGGCCAACCTGCGCGAAGGCAAGCTGGCGATCGGTACGCCCATCGCCAAGGCATTGCTGGGGCACAAGAAAGGCGACCGCGTCGACGTGGAGGTGCCCGCCGGGACGATCCATTTCGAGATCCTCGACATCAGCATCTGAGGCGCCCGATCCGCAGGGTGGCGGCGCCCATCGTCCGCCTCCCGGCAACCGGGTGCGAGGACACGACATATATCCCCATTTTCGGGTATTTTTGCAGGGCCGTTTTGAACGGCCCTTTTTTATTGCTATCTTTGGCCCGGAAAGATGATACGCTACGCACCCAAAAGACTCTATGCGGCTTTGCTGCTGCTGATCCTGCTCGCGGCCTACGCGGGGCAGAAGGTGCACATCTACAACGAAGACCATGCGCATTTCTCCGCGCACTGCGGCGACCTGGTGCCCGACAACGGCGCGCATACGATCATCGTCGACAGGTGTATCATCGACGATTTCTATTTCTTCCCCTATCTCGACATCGCGCCGACCGTGCATTCGTTCTATGCCCGGATGCTGGCCGTGCTGCTGCCCGAGGCAACCCGCTGCAAACTCTGCGAGCAGGCGTCGGGCATTTCGCTGCGTGCGCCTCCCGTGGCGTAGCCCCAATCCCTGGGTTTTCTTCTCCGATCGGTTTACCGGGTGCATGCAGCCCGGGTCATACTATTTACTTATTATCTGACAAGCAATGAAAAAATATATTTTGCTGGCACTCTTCATGTGCCGGTGCGTACTGGTACTGGGTGTCGAGGCGCCGAAGAAAAGTACCGACGCCAATATTTTCGGCCATGTGGTCGACCGCGACACGCATGAACATATTCCCTATGCGACCATCGCCGTGACGGGCACGGCATTCGGTACCACGACCGACGCTTCGGGGCATTATTTCCTGAAAAACCTGCCCGAGGGCGCGTTGACGCTCGAAGTCCGCGCGTTGGGTTATGCCTCGCAGACGCAGCAGGTGACGCTTCGACGCGGACAGACGGCCGAACTGAATTTCGAGGTGGTGCAGAGCGGCATCTCGATGGACGAGGTGGTCGTGTCGGCCAGCCGTTCCGCCCGGCTGCGCCGGGAGGCGCCTGCTCTGGTGAGCGTGCTGGACGCCGGGTTGTTCGAGAAGACCAACGCCTCGTGCCTGGCACAGGGGCTGTCGTTCCAGCCCGGCGTGCGTGTCGAGGACGACTGCCAGAACTGCGGCTTCACGCAGGTGCGCATCAACGGTCTCGACGGCCATTATTCGCAGATCCTGGTCGATTCGCACCCGGTATTCTCGGCCCTGACGGGCGTATACGGCCTGGAGCAGATCCCGGCCAACATGATCGAGCGTGTCGAAGTGCTGCGCGGCGGCGGTTCGGCGCTGTTCGGGTCGTCGGCCATCGGCGGCACGATCAACGTCATTACGAAGGAGCCTTCGCGCAATTCGGCGCAGATGTCGCATACGCTCACTTCGATCGGCGGCAGCAATTCCTATGACAACAATACGATGCTCAATGCTTCGCTCGTCACCGAGAGCGGCCGGGCGGGGCTTTGCGTCTTTGGCCAGAGCCGCCACCGCTCGGGCTACGACCACGACGGCGACGGCTTCACCGAAGTGCCCGTCATCAACAGCCAGTCGGTGGGCATGCGCTCGTTCTTCCGTACGGGCGCCTATTCGCGCATCACGGCGCAGTACCACCATATCAACGAATTCCGCCGCGGGGGCGACATGCTCGACCGGCCGCCCCACGAGGCGCAGGTCGCCGAGCAGATCGACCATTCGATCGACGGGGGCAGCCTTTCGTTCGACATCTCGTCGCCCGACCGCCGCAACCGTTTCAACACCTATGTCTCGTTCCAGAATACGGCGCGCAAGAGCTACTACGGCAGCAAGCAGGATCCCGATGCCTACGGGACGACGCACGACCTGACCGTGGCGGCGGGGATGCAGTATATCCACGAGTTCAGGAAGCTGCTGTTCATGCCCTCGGAGCTGACGTTCGGAACGGAGTACAGTTACGACGACCTGGGTGACCGTTCGGTCGGCTACGACATCCACACCGACCAGACGGTGCATATCGTGGGGGCCTACCTGCAGAACGAGTGGAAGACCAGGAAGTGGTCGCTGCTTGTCGGTGGCCGCCTCGACAAACACAACCTCGTAGACCATGTGATATTCAGCCCTCGCGTCAACGTGCGTTTCAACCCGTCGGAAGCGGTGAACCTGCGCGTGAGCTACGCCGGGGGCTACCGTGCCCCGCAGGCGTTCGACGAGGACATGCACATCGCCATCGTGGGCGGAGAGCGGGTGCGCATCCAGCTTGCGGACGACCTGAAGGAGGAGCGCTCGCACAGCGTGAGCCTCTCGGCCGACCTTTACCATACGTTCGGGAAAGTGCAGACCAACCTGTTGGTCGAGGGGTTCTATACGATCCTCGACGATGTGTTTGCGCTGCGCGACATGGACGATGCGGCCGACGGCGGCAAGGTCAAGGAACGTTACAACGGTTCGGGTGCGACGGTGCGCGGCTTCAATGTCGAGGGGCGCGCTGCCTTTACCCGTTGGTTCGAGTTGCAGGCGGGGGTGACGCTCCAGCAGAGCCGTTACAGGGAACCCGAATACTGGAGCGAGGACGCAGGGGTGCCGCCCGTGCGCCGGATGTTCCGCACGCCTGATGCCTACGGCTATTTCACCGCGTCGTTCAAGCCGGTGCGCAATTTCACGGCCGACCTGTCGGGAACCTGCACCGGGTCTATGCTGGTGCAGCACATGGCCGGGTCGGGCGTCGGGCAGGACGTGGCCGTTTCGACCCCGTCGTTCTTCGACATGAACATCCGCCTGTCGTACGACGTGCGTATCTACAAGGAGATAACCATGCAGCTTTACGGTGGCGTGCAGAACCTGTTCAACGCCTACCAGAAGGACTTCGACAAGGGTGTAGACCGCGACTCGGGCTACATTTACGGCCCGTCGCTGCCCCGCAGCTGGTTCGTCGGCGCGAAGTTCAGTTTCTGATCCGCAAAGAGGGATGCCCCAAAGGAGGCCGTCCGGCGTCCCGAGGGGAATACGAAAAAGCGCATGCAGCTATGCTGCATGCGCTTTTTTCGCGGCTCCCGATCCCGGATAAAAAAAACGTCCCGGATTCCGGGACGTTTTTCGTATCTGTCGCAGCGCGGAATTAAATCGCCTTGATCTCGTGGAGCACGTTGTTGGTCTTGCGGACGGCGTCGGCCGAAGCTGCGAATTTCTCGGCCTCTTCTTTCGAAAGGTCGATCTTCACGATCTTCTCGATACCCTTGCGGCCGATGATCGCGGGCACGCCGATGCAGATGTCCGACTGTCCGTACTCACCTTCGAGGTAGCACGAGCAGGGGATCATTTTCTTCTGGTCGTTGAGGATCGCCTCGACCATCATGGCCGAAGCGGCTCCCGGGGCATACCAGGCCGACGTGCCGATGAGTTTGGTCAGCGTCGCGCCGCCCACCATCGTGTTGGCTACGGCCTCATCGAGTTTTTTCTTCGATGCGAACTGCGAAACGGGTACGCCGTTGACGGTGGCCTTCGAGACGAGCGGAATCATCGTCGTGTCGCCGTGGCCGCCGATGACCATGCCGTCGACATTGTTGATGTTGGCGCCCGTAGCCTTGGCCAGGTAGCACTTGAAACGCGACGAGTCGAGTGCGCCGCCCATGCCGATGATGCGGTTCTTCGGAAGGCCCGACGCCTTGAGCGCCAGATAGGTCAGCGTATCCATCGGGTTGGCTACCACGATGATGATGGCGCGGGGCGAATATTTCACCACGTTCTCGATCACGCCCTTCATGATGTTGGCGTTGGTGCCGATCAGCTCCTCGCGGGTCATGCCCGGCTTGCGGGGAATACCCGAGGTGATGACTACCACGTCCGAATTGGCGGTCTGCTTATAGTCGTTGGTGACGCCCACGAGCTTGGTGTCGAAATCCATCAGCGTCGAGCACTGGTACATGTCCAGCATCTTGCCTTCCGAAAGACCTTCCTTGATGTCGATCAGGACGACTTCGCTCGCAACTTCGCGGCAAGCCATCACATTTGCGCAGGTTGCGCCTACGGCACCTGCACCTACTACTGTAACTTTAGACATAGCTTTTTATTTTTTGTGTTTAGCCTATCAGCTTTTCGTAATCCGTGGCGCTCAGCAGTGCGTCGTACTCGGCCGGGGCGGTCATCCTGACCTTGATGAGCCAGCCTTCGCCGTATGCGTCCTTGTTGACGATGGCGGGGTCGGCATCCACGGCGTCGTTGAATTCGAGTATCTCGCCGCCGATGGGCAGGAATGCGTCGCTCACGGTTTTCACGGCTTCGATCGAGCCGAATACTTCGCCCGCGGCGAGGGTTTCGCCTACGGTCGGCACGTCGACGAAGACGATGTCGCCCAATTGGCTCTGTGCGAAGTCGGTGATGCCGATTACGGCCGTGTCGCCCTCGACGCGGCACCACTCGTGGTCGTTCGAGTATTTCAGATTTGCGGGTACGTTCATGGTGTGGTTATCGTTTAAAATTCAAATGCGGTTTTTTCATTGCAAATATAACTGTTATTTCCGTAACAGCAAGGATTTATGTTATATTTTTAACTCAATAACCGTAAGGGTATCCGAAGTTTTTGGGATGTCGTAAATATTTGTTAATTTTAAAACAACTTACGTCACGACGGAAACCCTGAAACCACAGCCTATGAAAAAACGATCCTATTTGATTGCCGCAGGATGTACTGTTGTCCTGTATGCCCTTTCGGCCTGTTCCGATCATGCGGCGAATGATACCGCGCAGGCCGGAAATCCGGAAACTATGTCCGTGGCCGAGGCACGCCGCTATTTCGAGCGTGTTGCGGCACCGACCAGAGCCGGGAGTGAAGAGGGGACGCTGACGCTCGGGACTTATATGCCCGACTGGTCGCTGGCGACGGTCTCGGCCGGGGAAGTGCTTTCCAGTACCGATGTGCCTGTCCGGGGCGAGTTCCGCTATTTTCGTTATCGGATCGACGAGTACGGCGAACCGCGTTTTACCCCGATCTACCACAAACTGGTCGTCGTAAAGGATTCCCGCAGCGGTGTCATGAGCAGCTATCTGCGTTTTTATGTTCCCGATCCGGACTATGCTGCGGGTCGCACGGCCGACGACTACGACAGGCTGCTCAACAGCGGCTCCAAGGGGGATTTCACCGGGCTGGCGGTTTACACCTCGCTCGACGGATTTCCGGTTCATGCGGTTCGTTATGCCGGAGGAGCATGCCAGGCTGAAGCGTTCCTTTACGATAAGTCGCGGACACAGGCGGAAAATACTGCCCGCCTGGGCGAAATGCTGGATGGCCTGAGTGTCGTGTGCAGCCGGGAAACAGCGGTGACACGTGCGGAGGCGGAGTCAGAGAAAAGCGAGCCGGTTGACGGCGGCGGTATAGAGGCGGTTGTGGTTTCTGCCAAGCGCCCTGTAAACCATATCAAATATGAGCGTTCGGATACGGATCCCGTCAAGCCTACCGAAGAGGATCGGGGCCCTTCGGGCAGCGGTGGCGGCGGTGGCGGTGCCTCCTCTAATCCGGGAAGTCCGGCCAACACCCGTTATCGGGAAAATGAAAATATAATGCTTGCTTCCGACAGCAGGGAAAAACTGGAACCGTTGCTGGATTCGTTGCGCCAGGATTGCATGGCCGGGAAGATTATCGGTTCGATCCGGGGGAATGTAACGATCCGCACCGGTTTTTTCGGAAGTTCGGTGATGATCCCGACTGCCTATACTTTCGAAGGCGGTACCGTATGGGACGATTTCGAGATCAGGATGGGGTCTCGGCTCGACGATATCACTTTGCTCGAAGAGCTTTTCCATACGCACCAATGTTCGGGCAAAACCCCCGAAGAGTACAGGGGCATGCGGCTCAATAACGAGATCGAGGCCAAACTGTGCTGGTATATGTATCGGTTGAAAATCGGGAATACAACGGGCTTTGAGAAAAATTTAGGAGGATCGGAAGGACGGGATGCATTTAATAATTTGTATGAATGTATTTTGTCCAAAGATACTGGAACCGAACGGTTTAATGACGCTTATAGAGACGCTGCGGACGTTTTAAGGAGTATGGGCGGTTCCTATGCAAATGTTACACGTTATCCTTTTTCGGAAACGGCGATGCAAGTAGATGTTTTATTGAGTATGATAGCAGATTGCCCAGAATATAAAAACTAATAAATATAAATTATGAAAAGAATATTTAGTGTTGTCATAAGTGCTTTGTTGTTTGTGTTTTCTGTTTCCGCCCAAGATTACTATACAGGGCACGACCGGGTCTCTGCGGATGGGATTACGTTTGGAGTTGGAATGCGCCACTATACTTTTTCTTTGGATAATGTGGAAAATATTCAGATGAACCAAAGCGGAGGATATAAATACAAGGATGGCACTCCGGTCGAGGAGGAGTTTGACGGGTATGCTACGGCGGAAACTCGTCCCGGGGGCGTTGAAAAAGCGTTAATGGAAACTTTTTCTCAAGAAGAATACGAGGCGTTGCGGAGTAACCCAGATGCCAAGTTGGTAATTAGTTATGTCATATCGCCGGAAGGAAATACGACCGAGGTGGGGTTTAGCCTTGATTATGAGCCTTGCATGCTGAGTATTCCTCCGGAGAAATATGCCTTGCTGGAAAAGAATCTCAAGCGATATGTGAAATGGAACGTTAATCTTTTCGGCCGGAAATTGCAGTTTATGCATGGGATGAGTTTTGTCAACTTTTCGAAGATACGCCTTCAATATCCGTCATCGGAACCTGAAATTCCGGACTTGACGGTGCCGACAGGGCCCCGCAATCCCGGGGATGAAGAGTTGAAACCTGCTCCGTGGAATTGACGTTGCCTGTTCGAGCGTACGGCCCTCCGGGAGTTTTGCGATCGATTCTAATGATTATGGCAATTCAACTTTTCCCGGCGATCACGAATTCGATCTCCCGGAAGAGGTATGCGTGCCGCGTGCCGTCGGCGTGGCGCAGGATCAACTCGCCCGAGGGGCGTACGCCTTCGAGGACGGCCTCGACGAGCGTGCCGTCGGGGCGGCGGTAAGGGTGTGTTTCGCCCAGCCGGTACATGCGCTTCCGGTACTCTTCCTGCAAGGCCGCCTTTTCGCCCCGTACGAGCTGGTCGTAGCGGCCCATGCAGCAAGCATGGAAGGATTCGAGCACCTCGCGGCGGTCGAACGTGCGGCCGCTGGCGACCGCCATCGACACGGGGTTGGGCAGTGCGGGGTCGAACGCACGCTGGTTGACGTTGATGCCGATGCCCGCGATCGTCCGCGCGAGGGTCGGGCCCGAATAGCTGTGCTCGATGAGGATGCCGACCAGTTTTTTGTCGCCGACATAGATGTCGTTCGTCCATTTGATGCGGGCGTCGATGCCGAAGGCGGCGAAGGTGTCTGTAAGCGCCAGCGTGACGGCTTCGGAGAGCAGGAACTGTTCGCCGACGGGCAGGAACACGGGTTCGAGCACCAGCGTGAAGGTGAGGTTCTCGCCTTCGGGGCTCGTCCACGAATGCCCCCGCTGCCCGCGCCCGGCGGTCTGCCGTTCGGCCCAGACGATGTCGCCGTGACGGTATTCCGGCCGCTTGGCGTCGTCGTTGGTCGAGGTGGTTTCTGCGATGCGGTAAATCATGTTATTGCTTGAAAAGTTCTCCGAGGGTTTCTGCGAGCGCCTTGCCCCGCAGTTCGCGGGCGACGACTTCGCCCGTCGAACAGTCGATCAGGTAGTTGGTCGGGAATTTGGTGACGGAGTAGAGGTCGCAGACACGCCTGTCGGCGTCCGTCAGGTTAATCCACGCCATCCCGTCTTCGGCGATGGCTTTTTTCCATGCCCCGGCGTCTTTGTCCGTCGACAGCCCGACGACTTCGAATCCCTTGTCGTGATAGGCCTCGTAGGCAGTCCTGATATGCGGCATCTCGCTGCGGCAGGGCACGCAGTCGGCGAACCAGAAGTCGAGCAGGAGGTAGCGGCTGCGTTTCATGACCTGGCTTAACGTGACCGGGTTGCCGCCGGCGTCGTTCGCCGTGAAATCCACGTATCGGACGAGTTCCCGCGACCGGAGCACGCGCTCGATATGTTCGAGGGGGCGTTTCATCAGCCGGCAGGTGCGCAGGTGAGGCGGGAAGAGGCTGACGATCGAATCGACCCGGGCCCGCGAAATGTCCTTGTCGTAATGGATAATGCCGTCGACCATCGCCACTCCGAAGATATTGTCGGTGTTGGCCGCGAGGTTGCGCGCCGAGGAGCCGATCAGGCTGTCGAGCAGCGCGGCGCGGTAGGCCTGGTCGTGGTCTTCGAAATTGTAGGCATGCAGCGCCCGGTTCACGAATCGCAGGTGCGCCCCGAAAGCGTCGTTGGCCGGGGTGCCGGAGGGATAGTACTCGATTTTGTCGTGGTTGCTGGACTCCTCGGCATTCAGGCGTCCCTCGATGCGGATATTGCCCGGCTCGATATAGAGCACTGCGGCAGTTTGTCCGTTTTTACGCACGAGGGCGGCTGCCGTCGGTTCGTCGTAGCGCCCCTTGTAACGGAACGAGCCGTCGGGGGCGGGAAGCACGGCGAGCGTGTCTTTCGTGACGGATTCGACCAGTGCGACCGAGTCGTTCAGCCCCTCGATATGTCCCGTAAGGGTATAGCGGAAGCCTGTCGGGCGGCATCCGGACAGCAGTGTCGCGGCAGTCAGCAGGAGCAGTGTCTTTTTCATGGGGCGGCGGTTCGCAGACCGGGGGTTATACCGATACGCCGAAATCGCGCAGGGCGTCGTTCAGCGAGGTTTTTTTGTCGGTGGACTCCTTGCGCTGGCCGATGATCAGCGCGCAGGTGATGCTGTATTCGCCCGCGGGGAACTGTTTGCGGTAGCTGCCCGGGACGACCACCGAACGCGGCGGCACGTAACCCTTGTAGGTGACGGGCTCCGGCCCCGTGACGTCGATGATGTGCGTCGAGCCGGTGATGACGGTGTTCGAACCGAGCACCGCCTCGCGGCAGACATGCGCCCCCTCGACCACGATCGAACGCGAGCCGATGAAGCAGTTGTCCTCGATGATGACCGGGGCGGCCTGCACGGGTTCCAGTACGCCGCCGATGCCCACGCCGCCCGATAGGTGGACGTGCTTGCCGATCTGGGCGCAGGAGCCGACCGTGGCCCACGTGTCGACCATCGTGCCCGTGTCGACATAGGCGCCGATGTTGACATACGACGGCATGAGGATCGCACCCGGGGCGATGTAGGCGCCGTAGCGCGCCACGGCGTGCGGTACGACGCGCACTCCCAGCTCCTCGTAGCCGTGCTTGACCTCCATCTTGTCGTACCACTCCAGTTCCCCGGCCTGCATCTTGCGCATGGGCTGGATCGGGAAATAGAGGATGACGGCCTTTTTGACCCACTCGTTGACTTTCCATTCGCTTTTGGCCGGGTCGACGGGCTCCGCCGTGCGCAGCTGTCCTTTGTCCACCAGTTCCACCACCTGCCGCACGGCCTGCCGTACGGGTTCTTCGCTGAGCAGTTCCCGGTTTTCCCAGGCCTGTTCGATTATCTTTTTGAGTTCGCTGTACATGATTTTCGGTTGTTTTTGCAAGCCAAAGTTACGCAAAAACTTCGGTTTCCCGGCTTGTAGGGTGAAAAATAACCCTTTTGCAGGCCGGTAAGGGGAAAAATGTGTGTGGTTTCTTATTTTTTCCTAACTTTGCCACGATATTCACCCAAACTCCGGAATGCTATGATGAAATTGACACGCAAGGCCGTGGCCCTCGCGGGGGCGGCGGCGATGATGGCAAGTTGCAACCACATGAAGCAGATAAAACACATGCCCTACCCCGAGACGCAGCGCACCGACGTGGTGGACGACTATTTCGGGACGAAGGTCGCGGATCCCTACCGTTGGCTGGAAGACGACAATTCGGAGGCGACGGCGGCATGGGTCAAGGCCCAGAATGCCGTGACGCAGGATTACCTGTCGCAGATTCCGTTCCGCGACGCGATCCGCGGGCGGCTGACCCAGCTGTGGAATTACCCTAAGGAGGGCATCCCGGCCAAACACGGCGATGCGTGGTACTATTTCTACAACGACGGGCTGCAGAACCAGTCGGTGCTCTACCGTACGACGGCCCCCGGTGCGCAAGGCGAGGTGTTCCTCAATCCCAATACGCTCTCGGACGACGGGACGGTGGCGCTTTCGTCGGTGGCTTTTTCCAAGGACGGGAAATACTGCGCCTGCGCGGTGGCCGAATCCGGCTCGGACTGGGTCGAGATTCGTGTGATGAACACCGCCGACCGCACGTTCACGACCGATAAGATCAACTGGGTCAAGTTCTCCGGCGCCGAGTGGGCGCCCGATTCGAAAGGATTCTATTACAGCGCTTACGACGCTCCTGAAAAAGGAGTGTTCTCTTCGCAGAACCAGTTTCAGAAAGTCTATTACCACCGCCTCGGCACGCCGCAGTCGGCCGACAAGCTGATTTATATGGATGCCGAACATCCGCTGCGTTACTTCTCGGCATGGCCCTCGAAGGACGGCAAATGGCTCTTCATCTCCGCTTCGGAGGGTACGTCGGGAACCGAGATACTCTATAAGAAAGTTTCCGAGCCGAAATTCCGTACGCTGCTGCCGGGCTTCGATGCCGATTACGCGCTTGTCGAGTGCCGTGACGACCGGCTCTATTACATAACGAACAAGGATGCGGCGAACAATGCGCTGATGAAGGTCGACCTGAACGACCCGTCGAGCATAACGGCGGTCATTCCGGAAAATGAAAAGAGCCTGCTCGAAAATGTGACCGCTGTCGGGGGATACTTCTTCGCCTCTTATCTGCAGGATGCGCAGAGCAAGGTCGTCCAGTACGGCTTCGACGGCAAACCGGTGCGCGACATCGAACTGCCGGGCATCTGCACCGCCGCAGGCTTCGACGGCGACGACGAGGCAGCCGAAATCTATTATTCGGTATCCGGCTACACGGCTCCCGCCACGATCTATAAGTTGGATGTCGCCTCGGGCGAATCGACGCTGTTCAAGGCTCCGGACGTGAATTTCGATCCCGCGCTGTTCACCACCGAGCAGGTGTTCTACACCTCGAAGGACGGCACGAAGGTGCCGATGTTCATCACACACCGCAAGGATCTGAAGCTCGACGGCAAGAATCCGTGCTACCTCTATGCCTACGGCGGGTTCCAGATCAACCGCACGCCCGGTTTCCGTCCCTCGGCCATCATGTTCGTCGAGCAGGGCGGCGTCTTCTGCGAAGCGAACCTGCGCGGCGGCTCGGAGTACGGCGAGGCATGGCACAAGGCCGGGATGCTGGAGAACAAACAGAACGTCTTCGACGATTTCATCGCGGCGGCCGAGTACCTGATCGCCAACAAGTATACCTCGAAGGACAAACTCGCCATCGCGGGCGGTTCGAACGGCGGACTGCTGGTCGGCGCCTGCGAGGTGCAGCGCCCCGACCTCTATGCCGTCTGCCTGCCGGCTGTCGGTGTGATGGACATGCTGCGTTACCACAAATTCACGATCGGCTGGGGCTGGGCCGTGGAGTACGGATCGAGCGAAAACGAGGAACAGTTCGACTATATCTATAAGTATTCGCCCCTGCACAATATCCGCGAGGGTGTGCAGTACCCTGCGACGCTCGTGACGACCGCCGACCACGACGACCGCGTCGTCCCGGCGCACTCGTTCAAGTTCACCGCTCAGATGCAGCATTGCCAGGCGGGCGACGCCCCGATCCTGATCCGCATCGAGTCGAAGGCCGGGCACGGCGCAGGCAAACCCACTTCGAAGCGTATCGACGAGGAGGCGGACACCTATGCGTTCCTGTTCCAGAACATCGGGGTGCCTTATAAACCCGTTGCGAAGTAGTTTTCGGTATATTGCCGGCTGCCTTCACTGGCCATGGAAGGCACCGGCCGATTTTTAGTCAGGTTAGTAAAATAAGGTATAATGAAAGTCTATAAATTCGGAGGTGCGTCGGTGAGGAATGCCGACGGGGTGCGCAACCTGCGCAAGATTATCGACGATGAGCAAAACCTCTTCATCATCGTTTCGGCCATGGGCAAGACGACCAATGCGCTCGAAAAGGTGTTCGAGGGGGTGCAGAAGGGCGACAAGGATCTTTCGCTGGAGAATGTCGCGGCACTGCGCGAGTACCATGCCGGGATCATCAACGACCTGTGGCACGGCCCGAAGAAGCTGGAGAAGGTCGATGCCCTGTTCGACGAACTGGAGCGCGTGGCTGTCGGTACGGTCTACAAGCCCGGGGATGCCGAACTGTGGTACGATACGATCGTGGCGTTCGGCGAGCTGGTGTCGACGACCATCATTTCGGAATACCTCAATTATGCCGGGGTGGCGAACCGCTGGATCGACATGCGCCGCTGCTTCCTCACGGAACAGCGCCACAAGGATGCGGGGGTCGACCTCGAGGCTTCGGAGCCGCTGCTGAAAAACGCACTGGCCGAGTGCGTCGAGAACATCTTCATCGGGCAGGGCTTTATCGGCGGGGCACCCGACGGGACGACCACGACGCT
>ENA-ORUU01000028-ORUU01000028.1-human-gut-metagenome-genome-assembly--contig:-NODE-28-length-190034-cov-55.5294_pt1 | contig 190034 bp, 174 predicted proteins | sample MGYA00242085_ERZ509221 | MGnify/ENA primary metagenome ERZ509221 (study PRJEB26280, sample SAMEA2338809) | human gut metagenome | biome: human gut; feature: human-associated habitat; material: faeces... | reverse complement strand
TTTGCCGTCATAGGCATACTTAAAGGTTACCGCCACATCCTCCGTCACCGGCTGTGGCAACAGCAACACGCCATCCAGCACGGTAGCACTACTTCCGGCTTCTATCCGTACACTCCCGCTGCGTACGAAAGGAGTTTCCTCTTCCGCACAGTTCACCCGGCTTTGCCATGTCGAGTTTTCCGGTGTCCACAGCAAGTCACCTTTATAGTCCACACCGAAAAGTCTGATGTCCGACACTTCCGCCAGCTTCTCCCCGGTACGGACAGTTAATTTCACCTGTGCCAGTTCATGTTTGAATGCCAGAAGCACAGGCGCCATCGTTCCACCACCCTCATAAGTCACATCTGTCTCTGTTGCCGTCATCAAATCCACGGCATCCTTCCCCATTCCGGAAGAATCAAAACCCGTAACCCTGAGTTCGCCCTTGTCGTTGCAGGAAACTTCGGCAGCAATCCCCTCCTCCTTCATTTTTTCCGGATGCAACGCGAAAAAATCATAAGGCCTGCCTACAGCCCAGAAACGTTTCTCGCCATAGTTTCCCGACGGAGTAACTGAAGCGGCATCGAAAAACAGTTTCGGTCCGTCGCTTTCCCGTACCCATCCCCACAGTGTAAAATTATCCATACCCTCCTTGTCACTTTCCACCACGGAGCGGGTGGCAACTTGTGTGCCAAAGGCAATCGGCACCTGTTGTTCCGGATTGTTTGCTTCCGTCATGCTATCGGAACAGCCGGCAGCGACCAGCATGGCCGTGACAAGAAGGAAATCCTTTTTAAAATCAAGTCGCATAGGCATTTATTTTTTTATTTGAATAAGTAGTGACCGGGAGGGGAACATTCAACCCCGCCCGGCCTGTTTATTTCCGCAACCTGATAGGTGAAAAAGACAGGTTTGCAGCGGTTCAGTTTATTTTCCGGGTTTTGAATCAGGAACGCTGGCATCGAGATCCTGAGGATATTCAACAAAGTTATCCACAGTTACGTCGAATGTGATAGGAACCAAAACAGGTTCAGGATCCGGATTTTCAGGATCGGGATTTTCAGGATCGAAACCGCCGCCTTCACCAAAGATAAGAGTATAGACATAACGCTTGCCCTGCTTCCAGACCTGTGTAGCCAGATGGTCGTCCTCAGCTACTGTTTCTCCAACCAAGGAAACACCAACGAACTTGGTCACAGCACCCTCCTCAGGTTTAGGCCATAACTGAACACTTGTCTTAGTATCTACCAGACGGCATTTAACCAGCACACGTGCAGTACCCGTAATTTTATAAATAGGATCACCGTCAGCATCCACATCACCGGTATTTGTAATCCACGGATTCAAGACCTGCGGCAACAGCAGCAAACCTTTATAGCCCTTGTCCGTCTTAACGGTCAAATCCTGTACAGGAGCTTCTTTAGAGCCAACAAGCCCTTCTCCCATTATCGGAGTAATGTCTGCATTATAAGAAATCCCTTCAGCTTCTTTTGGGTTATATTCAATATACCAAGTGCCCCATGAATCATCGGTTTCTGTATCAGCTTCAGAACCATCCCAATATTCGGCAGTACCTTTTGTAGGCCAAGTAAAATCACCGGTATTCTCCACGCCTTCCACTCTGATTCCATCTACAAACACAGTCAGATTAGGATTGGTGTTTTTAATTTTGAATACAATCTGCGATAATGCATGGCGAAAGTTGATATTCACCGGTTTCCTGGCTTCGTGGTCAGCTTTCTTTTCACCTAGATTCAGTGCATACAGAAAGTCTTCATCACCTGCTACCAAATATTTTTCGATTTTTTTCTCTCCCTCTGCCGTTATATTCACTGTGCCTCTTCTCATATCCATCGGACTGTAAGAATAGAAATCCACAGTTGATTCCGGCCAGAATTTGGTATCACCGTATGTCCATGTGTTGTCGTCGATTCTCGTCACATCATGATTCATATACTCCAATCCTTGTGTAAAGGCGTACACATGGAAGTTATCAATACTATTTGTCGTGGTAGCCTCACTTCCTGCACGGGTAGCTTTTCCTGCTACTGCACTCAAGCTGATACCTTCACCTCGGTTCATTTCTATCGTTTCGTCATTGGTACATGCCGTTACCAATGCCATGGCCGATAGTGCCATCAGAATTGATTTCGTCTGCATAACATTAAAAAATATAAAAACTACATAATGATATCGTTTTCGACTTCCACCCAATCATCAACCTCCACATCAAATCCGCCCTCGTCCGGAAGCGGTTCCGGAAAGTCCGCATTGTCAATGATGATGTGTACATGTTTTCTATCCGGAGCTTTATGTACCTGGTCGGTCACATCAAAAGTTGTATAGAATTTCTCCTTATTGGAATACCATACATAAAACATCATTTTGTGCGGACGGGCATTCTCTTCGTGATGACCAAACGTATAGAACTTACCGGTCATTTTCGAACTCTCGGGGTGAAGTTCCGTCTCGAAGGGAACTGTGACACACTCCCTGTCCAGTTCCTCGTTGGCAAACAGCATGGAGGGAGCCATGCTCGACAATGATCCGCAGGCCTGCGTCATATACTCCATGTTCTTAACATTACGGACCTCATAGGTGTAGGTACATATCAGTTCGGCAGGATAAAGCGTGATGACATGCTCGCTACTTTCTATCCATTCGACCTTGTCCTTGTCTGTGAAGGGAACGCATTCGTAACTTATCCCTGCTTCAGTGATTTCCACATTTCGGGCGTTACTTCCCCACATCATGTCAGGGCAGATAACGACACGCTCGTCTTCCGAACCTTTGGCCGGAGGCGCATAATGGGCACCGTTCCCATAAATGCTCTCAAATACGTTGCCATCCCGTGTATATCCTTCATGGGTGTCAAATCCTTCCATTCCTCTGAACAGTAAAGACTCCGTATCATTATTGTAACAGAGTATCCTGTACCTTCCCACTTTAATCTCTACCGGCCCTCCGTCTTTTCCTGCAAAATCGAACCGGATAGGGGCCCCACCCTCTTCAGGATAAAAAAACACACACATTCCTTCCGGGTTGGCTTGCGGGGCGTTTTTCCAGTCAAAATCCACTCTGACCGTAACCACATGCGGATGATGGAAACAGAGTTCCTTGTGCTCGCATGAAAAAAGAATCATGGCCAGCAGTGCGTAAACAGTCATTCGTATTCCGGTTTTCATCGTCCGCCTCCTTTCCCTTTGTTGAAGTTTCCCCTGCCAATCAGCCATACCAGCGATATTTCCGCCTTAGTAGGACCGAACCAGTGCCGTTCCTTGGTAGCCTGCCATACGTAACAGTTGTCTACCGGAGTATATTCGTAATAGGTCCCTCCCCAATACCCGACAGCGATAGTGAAGTCAATGTTCAGTCTGTATGCCACCGGCAGCGAGTAGCCGTATTCCACACCTGTGGAATAGTTCATTTTGTCCCAAAGTGTTCCTCCGGGTTTTCCACCCATATAGCCTTTTCCCCCTGTTTCAAAATCATAAGTAAAAATCTGCCCGTAAAGTCCCACATGATGTCCGGTAAGAGGCTTTTCCTTGGCGGCTTTACCGAACCATTTCCGAATGGCTATGTCACCGCCATAAGTTCTCCAATACCAGTGTCGCCGGTCTGTTTTCCACCAAGCATACATCCAGTTAGCACCTACACTCCAGTCTTTGCCTAGATAAAGTTCCACACCGATATTCGGTACAAGCAATGCGTCATACAGCATATTTGTCTTCACAGCAAGATACAGGTTTCGTGGCTGCGGAGGCATATATGGAACGAGAGGTAGAGGTCCTGCCGGTTCGGGCTCGGGCACAGGCAGTTCAATGGAAGGCATTGGCATGGGAGCGATAGGATTCCATACTTTCTCATACCACAGGTATAACCGGGAGGCACGCAACTCTGGAAAATGTTTTTTATACATATACCAATAGGGCACTCCGCCACGCAGCTGCTGTATCCGCCGCAAATGGTCACCTTTTGAAAGATCGTCATTTGCCGCATCCTCTGCCAGTTCATGCAATAAATGCAGCGTTTCTTTCCGGTATGGCAGTTCCGGATCATCACTCACAAGACGGATCAGACCATTCCAGTCTCTTCCGAGGAACACATTAGTTTTCAAAGAATCGGGTAATTCTCCATAGCGTGAAAGGTAATTGAACAACACATTGGCACGCTTTACTGACAAACGTCTATTCAGAGGGATACTGCCTTCCGGGGATGCACCACCTACTACCTGAATACGTTTCAATTGATAAACGGAATCCGCATAGCTTGTCCGTAGACTGTCCGCAATCCGGTCTAACGCTTCTTTGTTATTTCTACGGGATGGTTCCAATACGGAATACCCTTGTCTGAAATAGATTTTTACCGAATCCCGTACTTCTTGTGCTGAGACGTATCCCCCATAAAGTATCAGGAATACAAGTAAGATTTTTCTCGCTTTCATATTGATTCCATATTTGTAAACAAATACCAATACACCTCTAGGAGAAAAAAATGTCATTTGTTTATTTTGTGGAAAGTATCTATAAAAAGTGCTTAATAGTATTTTTGCAAAACACCTTCTACTTTTTACAAGTAATCTTTCCATGATTTAGGCATATTTACTCCACCAATTCTCCATGGTAAATAAACCTCTCTTCATAAGAGATGTACATCTTCCGACTATACAGATAGTAATTGCCTGATTATTAAAATCATTTTGGGATATTTGTTAGAGTAATTGTTTTTCATTTTATGAACTATGTTGAATATTTTTGGAAACAAACCATAAAAGAAGGCTATAAAAAAAGTTTATATTATGCCTTGATTTTTGGATTTTTTTGTATCTTTGCAGCAGAAATATACATCTCTTATGAAGATAAAATCACAATGGTTACTCTATTTCAGATTTCATAACTGAAGATGTACATCTCTTATGAAGATATGTATCCTATTCAAAGAACTTTAATATTATTTTGATACATTCTCTAATAATTACCATATAAATCACGCTACCTATATAGACTTCAAAATAAGACTATTTGCTTTATCCACAACAGATGTATCTAAAGAAGCAAGATAAATTCGGGTAGTTTGCTCCGAATCATGTCCCAACGCTTCACTGATGACAGATAAAGAGACATTTTTACTTTGAGCAATACTGGCCCATGCATGACGTGCAACATAGGTAGTAAGTGGAATACTTAAACCTATCTGTTTGCCAATCTGTTTCAGATTTCTGTTAATACGGTGCGCTGCATTTTGGTATTGATGCCACTCATCCACACTACTGTTTCGAATAATCGGCAGTAAGTAAGGAGTATCAGAGGTATCGTATTTATCAATGAGTTCCTGCATGGGCTTTTCCCATTTGATAAATAGTTGCTGACCGGTCTTATTTCTCCGGTAAGTAAGAATTCCATTTTGCAAATCTTTCTTTTTTAGAAATGCCATGTCCACAAAAGACATTCCACGTGTATAAAAGCTAAATAAAAAGATGTCCCTAGCAAAGGTCTGTGATTTTTTTGCCAAATTTAAATCTCGTATTTCCCTAATCACATCCAAGGAAACGGCACGTTTCTTTGTTTTATCAATACCGGTATATACATGCTTGAAAGGATTTTGTTGAGCGACAAGACCTTGTTCCACTGCACGGTTATAGATAGCCCTAAGATTACGCATATAATAGGAACTGGTATTCGGGCAAATACCGGTTCCTTTGAGCCAGCTTTCGTAGGATATCATCAGATTAGAATCTAATTCTTCCAGCAGGATATCTGCGCGGTTATTCAAAAAGTGTTCAAAACTGCCCAAAGCGTTCCGATAGGTGTCGGCTGTACGTACTTTTCCTATTTTTTTTAATTCAACAAGCAGTTTTTTTCCATACAAAAGGAAAGGACAACTTGCTTGATGAGTAAAGTAAAGCCCCACAACACGGTCAGCTGTATAAGGTTTATTTTCCTGTTTCAAACGGCTGATGCATTCTTTTATTTTGAACAAATCTACATCGATGTGCTTTTTCAATGCTGCCAGATAGAGTCTTCGCTCTTCATTCTTTCCAGCTGAAACATTTATCCGCTGTAAAGTGCTATTCCATTCGCTCGGGAATAGTTTATAACCGGTACGAAGTTTCCGTACCTTACGATGATGGATTATTTGATAATGTAGAGTCCCTTCTTTTTGGATGATAGAAGATGGACGAAATTTTACTGTTATACTAGTCATATACATTCAGTTTTAAATTTAATGTAGAGAAATAAACTCTCGCCAACAACTATATAATACTCTACATTATAAAATAGTTCCTTCATTAAGTATTTGCAAATATGCCATTTTGCATCAATTCCCGCCATTCGTTCCACATACAGATAAGATCATAACATCTTATCAATTAATAATCTACATTCGCACCGACGGGCTAAGGTTTACCTGTATTGATTAATTATTGTATCACTTAAATTATTGATTTTATGACTAAGAAAAAGCAACAAGAGCTGAATCAGGACGAGCATGTAACGGCAGTTCTTGACAAGAGAACAAACAAGACCGCAGCCATCTCCAAGATGAACGAACAGGACGGCAGCATCGAAGTCGTACCGCCAAACAAAAAGAACAACAACAGTTTTCTCAAACAGGACCGTACCACACCTCTGGAACTGTTCTTCACGAATTTCAAAAACTAGTACCAAAATCCTACAAGCTTCAGTTTCTTCCTTGTACCACTTGCTGTTTTGGACAAGACACTAAACGCGGTCATCCAGATTCGGAAGGGGGAAGCCCCCGGACCGAACGGCTAGAAACTGGTAGAAAACAGCGAACTCAACGACGAGGGACGTATCGCCAAACTGACCCGGCAGTATAAGTTTGATGAGCACCAGTTGCCGTGGAAAGATCTGAACGCACTCGGCCTTGACAAGGAAACTCTGTTTTTGTCCTTTTCTTGCCTGTCGACAAAATGAAAAAAGTTCCGTAAAATATTGATTTTACGGAACTTATCTTAGCTTTTCCACTATTTATCTTTAGCGTTCAGCGGAGAGACAGGCTCTCGAACTTATACTTTCACAGAATATCATAAAACTGCAAACGACTGATAATCAAGTGTAAATTACAATATAGAGTAAAAGTAAATGTTTCTAAATGTCTTTTGCTATCTCAATAATTGGGTGTATATTTGGGTGTAGAATTTCAAACGCACCCAATTATGAATATCAAGCGCAACATCATTTTTGCATTGGAGAGCCGGAAAAAGAACGGTGTGCCAATCGTAGAGAACGTACCCATCCGTATGCGTGTCATCTTTGCCAGCCAACGCATCGAGTTTACAACGGGCTACCGGATTGACGTAGCCAAATGGGATGCAGATAAGCAGCGGGTAAAGAACGGATGTACCAACAAGCTAAAGCAAAGTGCAGCCGAAATCAATACGGACTTGCTGAAATACTATGCCGAAATCCAGAATATTTTCAAGGAATTTGAGGTGCAGGAGGTCATGCCAACGACCCAACAGTTGAAGGAAGCTTTCAACATGAGAATGAAAGACACCAGCGAAGAACAGCCGGAAGAAGCCCCTGTCAGCTTTTGGGAGGTGTTCGATGAGTTTGTAAAAGAGTGCGGTAACCAGAATAACTGGACGGCATCCACCTATGAAAAATTTGCAGCAGTGAGGAACCACCTCAAAGAGTTCAAGGAGGATGCAACGTTCAACTATTTCAACGAGTTTGGATTGAACGAATACGTCAACTTCCTGCGTGACACCAAGGATATGAGAAACAGCACCATCGGCAAGCAAATGGGATTCCTCAAATGGTTCCTGCGCTGGAGCTTCAAGAAAGGACATCATCAGAACATTGCATACGATACGTTCAAACCGAAACTGAAAACCACCTCGAAAAAAGTAATCTTCCTGACTTGGGATGAACTGAACAAGCTGAAAGACTACCAGATACCCAAGGATAAGCAATACCTGGAACGTGTGCGTGATGTTTTCCTGTTCTGCTGCTTTACGAGTTTGCGGTATTCGGATGTTCGCAATCTGAAAAGAAGCGATGTGAAGTCCGACCACATCGAAATAACCACAGTCAAGACTGCCGACAGCCTGACGATTGAACTGAACAAATACAGCAAAGCCATACTGGACAAATACAAGGACATCCATTTCGAGAATTACATGGCTCTGCCCGTCATCAGCAACCAGAAGATGAACGATTACCTGAAAGAGCTGGGCGAACTGGCAGAAATCAACGAGCCTGTACGGGAAACCTACTACAAGGGAAATGAACGTATTGATGAAGTCACACCCAAATACGCTTTGCTCAGTACCCATGCAGGAAGAAGGACATTCATCTGCAATGCGCTGGCTCTCGGAATCCCGGCACAGGTGGTCATGAAATGGACGGGACACAGCGACTACAAAGCTATGAAACCCTACATTGACATAGCGGATGATATTAAGGCAAATGCCATGAACAAGTTTAATCAACTATAAAAGTATCAAACAGTTTCATAGATAGTTACCAATGACTATATTTGTAGAAATTATCATCACAATATGAGCAACAAGGAATCCAACATAGAGAAAACGAATTTTGATGCATTCATACAAGCGGTCGGTTCGGAAATAGAACAGGCACAAGTAAGGCTGATTGTTGCAGCCAATGCACAAATGCTGTTCCATTACTGGAAGATAGGCAATTACATCCTTTATCACCAGCAGCTGCACGGATGGGGAAGCAAAATCATCAAGCAGTTGGCAAAGGCTATCCGACTGCATTACCCTGAAAAGAAAGGCTATTCGGAACGTAACCTTACCTATATGTGCCAGTTTGCAAAAGCATATCCTTTAAGAGCGTTGCAAAGTTTCATAGAAACAGATGCAAGCCTGTCTGTCCCAACCATACAGAGTGTGACCAATGAAGTATTAAAACTGAATGACAAGCAATTTACGCAGGAACTTACTGCGCAAATACAATCGATTGATTGTCAATCATTAGCAATTACGCAGGAAGTTCCTGCGCAATTTGAAGATGTGGGAAAAACCGTGTCTGCCATTTACAGGATGGGAATCAGGGAAATAGAAGAAGTTTTCTTGACCTCTCCTATAGCCAAAATAAACTGGACAAGCCAAATGACTATACTTGACAGTTCGCTACCTTTAGGTCTAAGCTACTGGTACATGAAGCAGTCTGTGGAAATGGGATGGAGCAGCAATGTATTGAAAATGCAAATTGACAGTGATTTGTATAGCCGACAAATCAGCAACAACAAGGTAAACAATTTCACGACCACACTTCCGGCTCCACAAAGCGACCTTGCCAATTACCTACTCAAAGACCCGTACATCTTTGATTTGGCAGGAGCCAAAGAAAAAGCAGACGAAAGGGATATTGAAGAACAGCTGGTGAAACACGTTACCCGCTACCTGTTGGAAATGGGCAACGGTTTTGCCTTCGTTGCCCGGCAGAAGCACTTCCAAGTCGGAAACAGCGATTTCTTTGCCGACCTGATTCTATATTCCATTCCGTTGCACGCATATATCGTGGTAGAATTAAAGGCTACCCCATTCAAACCGGAGTATGCAGGACAACTGAACTTCTACATCAATGTGGTGGATGATAAACTGAGGGGAGAGAATGACAACAAGACTATCGGGTTGTTGCTATGCAAGGGAAAAGACGAAGTTGTGGCACAATACGCATTGACAGGCTATGACCAGCCCATCGGCATCAGCGATTACCAATTGAGCAAAGCGATTCCCGAGAAACTGAAATCAGCGTTGCCCAGCGTGGAAGAAGTGGAAGAAGAACTGGCCTCTTTCCTTGACAAAGACAATAACACTCAAAAATAGTTGCGTCCATGAAAGATGTAATTACAACGCTGATTCCCCGATACGGAGAATTGAACAGAATATATAAAGACTGGTTTGATAATAAAGGTTTCTCTTTTGAAAAGCAGAAATTCATTACCAAGTTCTATCTGGACTACAATGATGTAACGGTTCTTGAAACAGCCATTCTTGAACTGGTGTTTCATCTTCCACAGGAGCAATACACACTGATTCTGAATAGCCTGAAAAAGGAAGTATGCGAAAACATAAGTTATTACAAGAAAGGATGTATGCCGGATGAACAGACCGTTTACAATATCTGCTTCCGAGTTTCAGAAATCTATAAAGAAGCCATAGAAGAACAGCAATACAAGACGACCAAGCTCCATGCTCCGCTAAACGAAGCATACCACCGATACGATTCCATAGGTTATCGGGAACACACTGCAGAGGATGAAAAGCGTGCGGAAATGGAATATGAACGGTGCAAAGATGAATACGAGGAGAAAAAAAACAAGCTGACCGAACTCTACGATCTGCAAAAACAGACCAGAGAGAAAGCCCTGCAATATGCAAAAAGCCGTTTCAATGAAATCTATCGGCTGGGCTGCCACCTCAAAGAGACATTGGCGAAATATGTATTTGATGAAACAAACGAGCCGGAAGAGCCAGCCGAACAAGAACCAAATGCCCCCAACATACAGGAAGAAGTGCTGGGAACGAAACAGACTGAGTATTTCAATATGGAACTGCTTTCGCTCATTCATGTAACCTGCGTGGGAGAACAGTTCGAGAATATTTCCGAACATGATTTCTATACCTGCATGAACCTGCTACCAAGCGACACCAAACCCCAAATCAGACCGAGAGAAAAAATACGTACCTGCTATCTGATATTCCTGATGAGCGAAAAACTGCCCAAACAGGACAGGGAGAATTGGAAGAGGAATATCCTGAAAATATTGGATATTGAGGAAAGCTACTACAAGTCAAAGTACAAAGAGCCTGTTTCCGATTTCCCCAGTGACAGCAACCGGAAATTTGCCAAAGAAATGGATGGTATATTCCGATAATCTGTGATATGCCCTGACATTTTACGAAACAACCACTTTTACCACTCAAATTAAATTTTTGAGTGGTATTTTTATTATCTGATATTCAGATAAATAACAAGATATTCCATTTATATCAACCACATCCTTACCACTTACAACCCTACCTAATTTTGCATCGTTCGAGAACAGAGATAACAGCCAGTGCGCAGGGCTGATTGTTAAACGACTAAATAGATTGAACGATGAAAAATCTTCAAGAATTATTATCAAAACCCGTCTGGCAGATGACAGGTGAAGAGTTCATATTCCTAAGTAAGCACGCTTCCCGTCAAACGGAAACGCAGCCACAGCCCATTACAGACACAGAAAGAAAATATGTGTACGGAATACTGGGCATAGCCAAACTGTTCGGGTGCAGCCTACCCACCGCCAACCGTATCAAGAAAAGCGGAAAGATTGACAAGGCAATCACTCAGATAGGACGTAAGATTATCGTGGATGTTGAGCTTGCCCTTGAACTGGCTGGAAAGAAAACAGGAGGACGGAAATAACGGGAGGCATGGCTATGGACTATATGAAAGAGACTAAGGAAATATCGGCTGAAGAAGCCATAATCCTTTGGCAAGCCTCACGTTTGAGCCTGTCGAAAAGTTATGAGAAAGCACCTGAAATCCTTAAAGTACATGATTCTGTCATTGGGACATTGGGTAATTTCAGCGCATCCATCGGCAAAGCCAAAAGTAAAAAAACGTTCAATGTATCGGCTATCGTAGCCGCTGCATTGAAGAACGGCACAGTGCTGCGGTATGTGGCTGAACTGCCTGAAGATAAGCGGAAAGTGCTTTATGTTGATACAGAGCAAAGCCCTTACCATTGTCTGAAAGTCATGACGCGCATTTTGCGAATGGCTGGTTTGCCAGATGATAGGGACAATGAGAATCTTGAATTTCTTGCCTTAAGAAAATACACGCCTGAGCAGCGTATCAGGATTGTGGAACAGGCTATTTACAATACACCCGAAATCGGTCTTGTAATTATAGACGGCATACGGGATATGGTGTATGACATCAACAGCCCCAGTGAATCAACACGCATCATATCCAAGCTGATGCAGTGGACGGACGACAGGCAGATACATATCCATACGATACTGCATCAGAACAAAGGGGATGAGAACGCAAGAGGGCACATTGGTACGGAGTTGAACAACAAGGCGGAAACCGTATTGCAGGTAGAAAAGGACAAGGGCAACGGTGACATCAGCCATGTTTCAGCCATTCACATCCGGGCAATGGACTTTGAGCCTTTCGCATTCCGTATCAACGACAAAGCCCTTCCCGAACTCATTGAGGGATACAAACCTGAAACAAAGAAGCCGGGAAGACCCGAAGAAGAGAAGTTCGACCCTTACAGGCATATCACCGAGCAGCAGCACCGTATCGCATTGGAAGCCGTTTTCGGGCTGAAAGAGGAATACGGCTACAAGGAACTGGAAGATGCCTTAATCAAGACCTATATGTCAGTGGGTGTAAAGCTGAACCATAAAAAGGCGGTATCGCTCATCACCATGCTCCGCAACAAACGGATGATAGTGCAGGAGACAGGCAGAAAATACACATTCATGCCTGACTTCCACTATTAGCCCATTTCCCTGCAATCACTTCACTTTATTCTCGGGGTGTATATATTAGGAATATAGTGAAGTGCTTGGGGAATGGGACTAAATCACTTCACTTTATTACCGTATCCTATATATACGAGAATTTAGTGAAGTGATTATAGACCGTACTTCCTAAAAAGGTACGGGCAAAAAGAAAAATAAACCAATTCACCAACTACTAAAACAATCATTTTATGGATATACAGACAGCCAAGCAAATCAGAATAGCGGATTATCTGCATAGTTTAGGATATTCTCCCGTCAAGCAACAAGGTGTCAATCTGTGGTATAAATCACCGTTAAGGGAAGAAGCCGAAGCCTCGTTCAAGGTAAATACCGAACGTGAACAATGGTATGACTTCGGTTTGGGTAAAGGTGGTGGTATCATAGAACTGGCTGCACACCTGTACGCTACCGACCATGTACCTTACATCTTGAAACGGATAGCAGAGCAGACACCGCACGTGCGCCCGGTATCTTTCTCTTTTGGAAAGCAAAACTCTTCCGAGCCGAGCTTCCAACAGTTGGAGATTGTTCCGCTGTCATCTACTGCCCTGCTTGCCTACTTACAAGGTAGAGGAATTAACATAAAACTGGCGAAAAGAGAATGTAGTGAAGCACGTTTCACTCACAACGGCAAGCGGTACTTTGCCATCGCCTTTCCCAATGGTTCGTGTGGATATGAAATCCGCAACCGCTATTTCAAGGGCTGCATCGCCCCAAAGGAAATCTCCCACATCAGGCAGTCGGGAAAAGCGAGGAATACCTGTTATGTGTTCGAGGGATTTATGGACTACCTCTCCTTTTTGACATTGAGACAAGAGAGCTGCCCAAATTATCCGGAATTGGACGGGCAGGACTACATTGTATTGAACTCCGTATCGAATGTAAACAAGGCTCTCTATCCGTTGGGCAATTACGAACGCATCCACTGCTTTTTCGACAACGACCATGCAGGAATGGAAGCACTCCGGCAAATCCGCATGGAATACGGCAGAGACCGGTACATCCGGGACGCTTCGCAGATTTACAGCGGATGCAAGGACTTGAACGAATACTTACAGAAACAGATTGAAAGAAAAAGGCAGCTCCAGTCCGCCAAAGGGGTGCGCAGCCAATCACCGGAAAAGAAGAACGGCTTCCAGTTATAGCCCACTATAACTACACGCTTCGCTTTCGTAGTTGTGGGCTCTCCCGAGGGGATTAGGGCTTTGCCCTAATGACCCACTCAGGGCGTTTCACCCCTGAGAACCCCGAGCAAAGAGTGACCCTCTCTTTGCAATCTCCGCTTATGGGTTACCCCTAAGAACCCCTCTGCGAAAGCGAGCAAAGTAAATCAATTGTAAACAAAGGAAAGAAGCTATGGCAACAAAATCAAGCATACATATCAAGCCTTGCAACATCGCATCGAGCGAGGCACACAACCGAAGGACTGCCGAGTATATGCGTAATATCGGGGAGTCCAGAATCTATGTCGTTCCCGAACTTTCCACCGATAACGAACAGTGGATAAATCCCGACTTCGGCACTCCCGAACTGCGAACTCATTATGACAATATCAAGCAAATGGTCAAGGAAAAGACCGGACGTGCCATGCAGGAAAAGGAAAGGGAACGCAAGGGAAAGAATGGAAAGATTATCAAGGTGGCGGGATGCTCACCCATCCGTGAAGGAGTATTGCTTATCAGACCGGACACCACACTGGCTGATGTACGCAAATTCGGTGAAGAGTGCCAAAGACGCTGGGGCATCACTCCGCTACAGATTTTCCTGCATAAAGACGAAGGGCATTGGCTGAACGGTCAGCCGGAAGCAGAAGACAAGGAGAGCTTCCAAGTCGGTAACAGATGGTTCAAACCAAATTATCATGCTCATGTCGTATTCGACTGGATGAACCATGAAACTGGAAAGAGCCGAAAGCTCAATGACGAGGATATGGCAACCATGCAGACCCTTGCTTCCGATATTCTCCTGATGGAACGTGGACAGGCAAAAGCTGTCACAGGTAAAGAGCATCTGGAACGAAATGATTTCATCATTGAGAAGCAGAAAGCCGAACTGCAACGTATAGAGGAAACCAAGCGACACAAGGAACAACAAGTAAGCCTTGCCGAACAGGAACTCAAACAGGTAAAAGCAGAGATACGCACGGACAAACTAAAGAAAACAGCCACCAATGCTGCTACCGCCATAGCAAGCGGTGTAGGTTCTCTTTTCGGAAGCGGTAAGCTGAAAGAACTGGAACATCACATCGAGCAGCTACATCAGGAAATTACCAAACGGGACAAAGCTACTGATGAATTAAAAATTCAGATACAACAAATACAGGAACAGCATAGCAGACAAATTCGTAATCTTCAAAGAATACATAATCAAGAACTTGAAGCCAAAGACAAGGAAATATCACGATTGAGCACCTTGCTTGAAAAAGCCCACAAATGGTTTCCCATGTTCAAAGAGATGTTGAGAATGGAAAAATTATGCGCTGTTATCGGGTTTACCAAAGACATGATAGAAAACCTCTTGACAAAGAAAGAATCCATACAATGTAGTGGCAAAATTTATTCCGAAGAACACAGGTGGAAATTTGACATCAAGAATGATATTTTTAGGGTTGAGAAACATCCGATGGATAGTGGTAAGCTTATGCTGACCATAAACCGACAACCCATAGTACAATGGTTTAAGGAACAATGGGAAAAGTTACAGCAGAATCTACGTAACTCGGTGCAGAGAGAGCAAAAATCCAGAGGATTTAGAATATAGAATAGCCTATTATTAATAAAATCAAGTATCTATGCATCCAAACAGATTGTTTTTATTACAGAATCAAAATCCTAAGAATTTATAAAAAATGAAGCCTAAAGAAGTTTTGGAAAAATGGATAGATTGCTTTAACAAAGCAGATGCTTATCATATAGCAGAGCTGTATGCTACTAATGCAGTAAATCATCAAGTCGCAAACGAACCAATAATAGGTAAAGAATCAATCTACAAAATGTTTGTGAATGAATTTGCCACTGCTAAAATGGTTTGTATGGTGGAAAATATTTTTGAAGATGGCGAATGGGCTATCATGGAATGGAAAGACTCTCTTGGACTTCGTGGATGCGGATTTTTTCATGTAAAAGATAACAAAATCGTCTTTCAAAGAGGGTATTGGGATAAACTTTCATTCTTGAAGCAACACAATCTTCCAATTGAATAAGTACTATCAGAATACGGACTGGGAAATTGAAATACCCAGTCCGAGTTATATAATGAATTTTACTTGTTAAACTATTTAAAGTCAGTTGGATAACAAACCATACCTTTCACATTCTCAGTAGCTCCAGGTATTAATTCAGCCACCATGCAATATTCATGAGAGACTTCGAAAGGAAATTCAATTCCTAAATCGATAGCCTTGCGATAGCCAAATCGAGGATAATACTCTTTATGCCCCAATACGACTGCTGTGCCGTAACCCAAAAGTGCTGCCCTCTGATGGGCTTACTGAATCAACATCCCCCCCAATTCCCTTACGCTGGAATTCCGGCAAGACTGCCAATGGAGCTACACTCAGGGATGTGACAGACTGGGTGTCACTGTCTATCTTTACTTCTGTAAGTAAGATATACCAGACAATTTGTTTTTCTGTCATTTTCTTGTTCTTATCTAATTGTTAGGCTCATTGTTGTTATACATTGTTTAATTATAGATAAATCGTGAATATCCTTCTCTCTTAAATCGTAGCCCGAATGGAATACTTGTTGCCCTTTTGCAGAAATGCAAGGGATGCTTCTGCCTTCAAAGACTGCTGTTCCAAAATAGTCCGGTTGAAATTCATACCAGCCTCCATCCAAGTCGGCTTGTTTGGAAGTGCCGTCCGCATTCAAGACAAAAGGATGGATATCAATATAGCCTAATTCTTTGCTATACAGTTCCACACGGGTGGGCAACCAATTTGTTTCAATTTGATATCCTCTCTCCTGCAAAAGATCAAGGAGTTGGTCTGTATAATTGGCATCAAAATCAATGTCAATATCTCTATGCAAGCGGGTTTGCTGTCCGTACAAGACATCCACTCCCCAGCCTCCATCCAACCAAAACTGCATGTCCAGGCTTTCCAACAAGTCCAAAACTTGAAATAACTCTGTAATCGTAGTGTGTTCTTTCTTTGTCATATAATAATTCTTTAATAAATAATACTATGCGTAATTATCCAACTGCTTGATTGAAGAAATAAAATTTGCACCCACTCCAATCAGAAAGATAACCCATCCGCTGATCATAAAGACGGATGTGATACCCCATGCTTCCACCCAATATCCTGAAGCTACGATACCCAGCATTGATGGAAAGGTACTCAAACTAAAGATGAGAGAAAAAGTCCGTCCAAGCATGTCCGAAGCCAAGTTCTGCTGAATAATAGCGATGAAAAGCGCATGGTAAATGGAATAGGCTATGCCTCCTGTAAATGTTAGGCAAACAAAACCTATAAATGCGCTTGATGGTAAATAACTGGCGCTAATCAGATACAATCCCAATATCACATAAGCCGTATGCATCACTAATGTTTGCTTGCTTTTCAAAGCCTTACAGGCAAGTACTAAACCGCCCAACAATGCCCCTGAGCCCCAACCCATTTCCACAACTCCCATTTGCAAAATGTTTCCGTTGAAATGCAGAAGCGTCATAAAAGGAAATAACGTAAAAACAGGCATAAGGACAAAAGTCACCAGCGTAAAGCATACGAATAAAGGCAAAATGCCCATTGTACGCCGCAAGGTATGCCAACATTCCGTCAGTTCTTTTTTGAAATCTGGAAGAACTTTCGTTTTTTGAAGAGAAGGAATCTGGACACAAAGTAAGGTCAGACAAGCAGCAACAGCTCCGATCACATCTATGAGCAGAATATACTGTATGGGAAGCCAAACAACGAGGCTTGCCCCTACAACGGGAGCTATCACCTCACTGAAGGATTGAATGGAATGGTACAAACCTGATACCCTGACAAGATGGTGCTTGGGAACCAGTAGAGGGATGCTTGCCTGTAAAGCAGGTGCATGAAACGTACTGCCTATTGAACGACAAGCAGTCAATAGATAAAAAAAAGAAAGGTCTTTATAACCCTTGGTTATCACAATAAAAAGACATAGGGTACAGAACGCGATGAACAAGTCCGAATAAAACATCGTTTTCTTTCGATTCCATCTGTCAACATAGACCCCGGCAAACAAGCCTAATACAAATTGTGGTAAAAATCCAGCTAAAATAGCCAGAGATAAAGCTGTCGGGGATTTAAATTCGTTGCTAATCCAAAAAATAATGGAGAAGCCAACAATCGTACTTGTTAAAATAGATATGAGTTGGCCTATTCCTATCACGGCCAAAGTTGATTTCCAATGATTCATTGTGCTAATATTTCATGCGTTTATAGATAAGTACTTTCGTACATTAAGCAAAACGAAATTCTATCCACACAAAAAACTTGTATTATAATCCACTCCTGACGTTGGAATACAATAACAAATACTTTCAGGACGATGTAAAGTCCTGAAAAATCAAACTGAATGGATAGATAAATATTAGTCTTTTCTCATCGGATTCTTTTAATATCGCTACTCTTTTATTATGTAGTGGTTGTATTATCTTAAATAAAACAAAAACACCCGACTTTACATTCTTGGGTGTAAAACTGGGTGTTTGTTTTGCAATCTGCTGATTTTCAGCGTTTGTTGCGGAGAGGAGGGGATTCGAACCCCTGAAACCCTTTAGGGGTTTACTCGCTTTCCAGGCGGGCCAGTTCAACCACTCCTGCACCTCTCCTTTCGGTTCGCAAAGGTAATAATTATTTTCAGATTTTACCAAAAATTGCCGTTTTTCCTTCGGCGGGACGGGCGGCCTGTCCCTGGGCGGGGGCAATGCGGCGGTTTGCCCGCAGCCGGCCGGGTTATTGCTGCCAGACGGTCTGGAGCAGTATCCAGAATGAAAACCGGAGGAAGGAGCCGGCCAGCGCCAGGAGTGCCGTCGTCCGGGGGCGCACCTTGTATACCCCCAGGGCGATCATGCAGACCATGCCGATGAAGGGGGCCCAGAAGACCACCGCAAGCCATACGCCGTATTTGTCGACCCGTTCCTGCTGCCTGCGGAGCGTGTCGGGCTTTATCCTGAACCATTTTTCGAGCCATTCCCACTTGGCATACCATCCGAGCCAGTAGGAAGTCATCGCTCCCAGCCAATTTCCGACGGCCGCCACGGGCAGGCATATCAGGGGGTCGGCTTTTGCCGCGAGCATCCCGACAAGCAGTATGTCCGAGCTGAGCGGCAGCACCGTGCCGGCCAGGAAGGTGCCGAGAAACAGCCCCAGGTATCCTAAGTTGAGCAGCCAGTCCATAACCGTGTTTGCGAGGTTCCTTTCTTTATCCCCGGCAAAGATCGTCATTTTAAACCGTATCTGCAATATTTATCCGGGCAGGGTTCGTCAGGGCCGGGTGAATGAAAACGGGACTGCCTAAAACATGTTAGGCAGTCCCTTGCGACACACTATCGAAGAACAAATTGCATTGTTAGCGATTGTCCTGCGATTTTTTCGTGTACTGGTTATGTCCTTCAGGATTGTTGCTGCGCGAAGTGCGCCCAGAACCGGACGACTGGCTGCTTGCGGTTCCCCGGCTCGCCGAGCTGGTGCGCGAAGTGGTCGTACGCGACGACTTTTCCGCCGATTTGTTTTGTCCGGACTGTGGATGGCCGGTGGTTTTGTTGTTAGACTCTTTCATGACTTTTAAAGAATTAAGTGAGACATTAATGCTGTCCGCCAGCCGAAGGGCCGAAGCCATGCGGTTGAAAGCCAGCCTGTACCGCATCTCCCCGCCGGGATGTACGGTATAGCTGACAACACAAAATAGATACCGAATATTTACGGAATATTTACCGGAGCCCGAAGTGGATGATGCTCAGCCGGGAAATGCTATGCGAATCAATCCTTTTTCCGTACCCAAACGGCTAATTTGCCTCCGTGTACCTTGAAAAGAGCTTTCCCGTCGTCACCGATGGTCAGTTCGTCGTCGTAGCTCCCGGTGATCTCATGCCACGTTTCATTGGCATGCGCTACGCCTACGGACATCACCTTCTCGCCGTCCTCGCCGTTGGAAAGGAGCAGTGCCAGGCCGGAATCCGGATGTCGCTCGTCGCCCGAGCGGGTGAAGCCTACCGTATTGGGATGGTCGAAATAATCCGTCTGTTCGCCGAAGGCGCGGGAGCGGCGGGCATCGAGCAGAATATCGAGGACGGGGCGGTGGGGCGACCCTTCGCCTTTCATGCTGTAATAATCGCCGTAGAAGACGCAGGGATACCCCTCTTTCATCAGCAGGATCAGTCCGTATGCCAGCGGTTTGAACCACGATTTGACCTGCGATTCGAGCGAACTGCCGCGCTGCGAGTCGTGGTTGTCCACGAACGTCACGGCCAGCGTGGGGTATTTCTGCACGAGCGTGTCGTCGAGCAGCGTCCGCATGTCGAAGTCGCGCCCCTGCTGCGATGCCGTGAAAAGTTTGAAGTGAAGCGGCGCGTCGAACAGGTCGATCTGGTGGTCTACGGCGTCGAGGTAGGCCTCCAGCGATTCGAAATCACCGCTCCAGTACTCGCCGACGGCGTAGAACTCCTTGCCCCGCGAAGCCCGGACGCTGTGCATGAAGTCGGCGATGAACGCATTCTTGATGTGTTTGAGCGCGTCGAGGCGCATGCCGTCCGCATTGAGCGTCTGGGAAATCCATATGCCCCAGCGTTTCATTTCTTCGACCACCTCGGGATGGTCGAAATCCACGTCGTTGAAGATCAGGAAATCGTAGTTCCCGTTCTCGCTGTCGACGCCTTCGCTCCACTTCTTGCCTTCGCCCTGGATGAGGTAGATGGCCCGTTTGCCGGTCTCGTAAACCTGGTCGGTTCCCGAGAAGTGGTACCAGTGCCATTTGAAGGGAGAATATTTGTCGCCGCGTCCCGGAAAGGAGTATCCCGTCCACCCCTCGACTTCGACGGGCGCACCGATCACCTGCTCGCGGTTCTCGGGATCGACCTCGCAGGCCATGAACTTCTCGGTATAGTCGGCGCCGGTCTTCTGGTTCATCACCGTGTCGAGGTAGACGGATATCCCGTTTTCGTGGAGCGTCGCGACCGCTTCTTCCAGTTCGTGCCGCGTGCCGTACTTGGTGCGGACAGTCCCTTTCTGGTCGAACTCCCCCAAATCGTACAGGTCGTACACGGCGTATCCCTCGTCCTGTTGTTCGTCGGCCTTGTAGGCCGGCGGTATCCAGACCGACGTGATGCCGATGTCGTGCAGGTGTTTGGCATCCTCTTTCAGGTGCACCCATAATTTACCGTCGTTGGGCAGATTCCATTCGAAATACTGCATCATTACTCCGTTTTTCATAAAGCCGATATATGTTTAATGTTTACGCGTTTTCGTTGCAAAGGACATGCTAAACAGGATGAACGCCCCGGGGAAATTCCGGGGCGCTCTCACCTGCAGGCCGGCGGGGGCGTCAATCCTGCCCGACCGGCTGGCGCCGGGGCGCCTTGGCGTCCTGCGAACCGTACTGGCTCCACTGGAGGTTTTTCTCCGGCGTCGCCTTGCGGATTTCGCTGCTGCGCTGCTTGCTGAGCTTCTTGTCCGCGCTGCGCACCGAAGCCTCCGTGCGGGGCGTGCCCTGCGGTTCGAGGTCGGTGAGCCCGTCGGTTTCGAGTACTTGCTGGCGCGGATTTTCGACATACAGCCACTCTTCGCCCAGGCCGGTGCTTTCGCCTTCGTTCCACGGCCCGCGGGCATCCTCGCCCATCGAGTGGTTGGAGTAGATGTTGCTGTAACGCGGGTCGCTTTGCAGCACACCGGGCGGGAAATTGGGCTGGATGGTGTCCAGTGCCGCCTCGAACTGCTGGAAATGCGCCACTTCGCGTGTCATCAGGAAATTGAGTGTCGCGAGCACGTCCTTGTCGTCGGTGAACTGCATCAGGTATTCGTAGACGATCTTGGCGCGCGATTCGGCGGCGATGTCCGAACGCAGGTCGACTGTCAGGTCGCTGTTGGCATTGACATAGGAGCCTTGCCAGGGGACGCCGTTGCTGTCGGTGAGGCGCGGCCCGCCGCCCGTCAGCACGCCGAACTGAGGGTTGACCGAAAAGGCCGAATGGATGAAGTCGTCCTTCGAAATGCCTTCGCCGAAGACGTCGTTTCGCTCGGCCGCATCTTTGAGGTTGCCGTTTACGCCTGCGAGGAGCATCTGGATCGTGGCCCCGACGATTTCGAGGTGTCCCAGCTCTTCGGTGGCGATATCCATCAGCATATCGTACTTGTCCGGATAGGGATTGTGGCAGGCGAAGGCCTGCACGAAGTACTGCATCGCAGCTTTCAGCTCGCCGTTGCCGCCGCCGAATTGTTCGAGCAGCAGCCGTGCGAAGCGGGGATCGGGTTTCGATACCCGCGCTTTGAACTGGAGTTCTTTGGAGTGGTAAAACATAGATTCGTTGTTTTAAGTTGAACATGTCGGATGCCGGGTTTCCCCGGGAGGGGCGTCGCAGCCCCCCCCCTCCCCGGTTGCCTTTCTCCGGGAGGGGCGGGCCTTCTGCGAGCGTCCCGTTCCTGCCGGCCGCATTGCCGGCGTAACTACTGCCGTTTGTCCGGATCCTGTTCGTTCATCCGGTTTTCGGCGCTATGCTCCCTGTCGGAACCTTTTTCTTCCCAGTACGAGCCTGTCTTGGATCCGTATTGCGACGGATTCTCCGGCTGCTGCCGCTGATAGGAACTCCCTGCGGTGCCGCCAGCGTGCATGCCGCTGTTGTCGCCGCTGTTGCTCCGGCTGTCCAGATCGTTCGTGTTGGCGTTGGTTCTCGAATTGTTCTGCATTTCGTTTTTCTGCTCACGGCTCTCGCCGTAGATGTTGTCATTCTTATTCATAATCGTAATATTTTAGTGATTCGGTTTGATAGGTGTTTCGGTTGCGGATCCGTCGTGCCCTTCGGTCTTGACGACCTTGTTGTAAAGCCCCATGATCAGCAGCGGGGCGGCCCACTGCCCGACCAGCAGCGCGGTGGATTTCCGGCCGCGACACATCATGCAGGCAGAGGCTGCCAATGCGCTCAGACCGGCACACAGATAGACCATCGAGGGGATTTTGGACGTCTTTTTTTCTACGGCAACAGTGGCGTTGCCTTCTTGCGGTTTATTGTTCGACATGGTTTTGAGGGTTTAAAAACCGGAGCAGGGAACTGCTCCGGATGTAATTGACACACACGACGATCCTTTAATAGATCGTTATCTTGACGATCCCGTCCACGGCGGGAACCGGGAAGGTATCGCCCACAGCGCTGATGGCTTTGTCCTCGGGCATCCGGGTTCCGCCGAATACGAACTGGGCGTTGCCGGCTCCGGGATACTGGCTTACGGCCGTACCGTCGTCAAGCAGGACGGTCTTGCTCGTCACCTCGCCTTTGGTCAGGGCGTTGAGTTCGGGGCCGTTGGCAAAGAACCAGTCGTTCGAATAGCCGAACATCGTTGCGAACGCCACTTTTTCGTTGGCCGCAGCCTCATAGGTGCATTCCATGCTCTTGCCCGGCAGGACGGTGTCCGTAAGCGTGTAGATCTTGCGTACCTGCGGGACTTTTTCGAGCGAAGCTTTCAGCTGCGCCGGATCGCCGCGCTGTGCGAGCGCTGAGAGACCCAGCTGCGCATCCTTCTGCCCCAACTGGTAGATCGGGTTGGTGTTGCCCGTGTAAACCACTACGATGGCACCGTGCAGCGTGGTGATGATTCCCGTCTGGTCGGCGACAAGCGATTTGAGGGGATCGACATTGCCCGCTTCGGCCAGTTTGGTCAGCTCCACGCTCGACTTTTGGTCGACGCTGAAGAACGGCTTGTCCATCACCAGGTCGCCGTCGAGCAGGTTCGATACGACGAATACGCCGCCCGAGAACGGGGTTTCATTCGCCGTGCCGGCCGAAATATTGGAGATCGTACAGGTGAACAGCGACTGTGCGGCATCGAAAGTCAGGCTCACCTGGAGCAGGCTCGATGCGGCCGGATAGTTGTGTCCCTCGGAGTCCGTGCCCTTTACTTCGGTCACTACGCCGGCCTGGGCTACGCCCGGATGATTGACATTGGGGCCGGGCTGTTCGTTTACGCGGGTTCCGTTGTCCCAGAGTTTCACGGCATCGGCAATGATGCCGGTATAAGGCACTCCCGAATCGTTGAAGAGCTGGATGCCCGGATTCTCAGGGGCGAAGAACAGGTCGTTGGAATTGGAATACATGGCGGCGAACATCAGGCGCTGCCCTTTGGCGGCGTAGAAGGTGAACGACGTCGTTTTCCCGGGGGCGACGGCGGCAAAGCTGCCGCTCTGGACGTAATTCTTCGTCGGGATGACGTTCTCGAACTTGATTGTCGGCTTTGTGCCGGGGGCGCTGTTGTCGTCATCGTCGTCGCAAGCGGTAAAGGCGAATCCTGCGAAAAGCAAAGCCGCAGCGAATGCGGGGTAAAAGTACTTTTTTTTCATAGTGGAATTGATGATTAAATTAAGTTAATACTCGGTTAAACCGTTATTGTTCTTTTATATTAAGGTATATGCTCGTATTTGTTGCCGGGCACCCTTTCCAATGCAGTTCCGTGCATCATTTATGCCATGAAAAATACTTTTGGATGGATTGAAAAAGCGGGAGGATGGATATTCCTGCAAAACACGCAGTAAGGCGGGGATGGATTTTTTTTCGACCCCGTCCGTCGAGGTAAAACCTTCTTCCTGCGGAGGTTCGGACGCTGTTTCGGCAAATTTTTTGCGGATTGGGGGACTGTGAAGCCCGCCACTCCGCGGCGCCGGAGGCTTTTGGGCGGAATTACCCCGCAAATATGGATGCAATGGCAAAAAACCTTTTGAACCTTCAACGGGACGAGAGCACCTTGTGCGAAGTCTACCGCCGGCTGGCCGAACTGGAAAAGGATCCCCATCGCCGGCAGACCCTGATGCGTATCATGCACGACGAAAAACGGCATTGCGCGATCCTGGAAAGCAGGACGGGACGCGAAATGGCTCCCGATCCGAAGCGCGTTTTCTGGTATGTGGGGATAATGCGGGTGCTGGGGCCGGCTTTTGTCGTCCGGCAGATGGAGTCGTGTGAGAAGGGTACGGAGGCGGGGTATTCCCTGTACGCTGAGGGGGAGGAGTTCATTCAGATCGCTTCGGAGGAAAAGCGTCACGGGGAGGAGCTGACCAACCTGGCCGGCGCAATGCGGCTGTCCTATATGAGTTCGGTGATATTGGGCCTGAACGATGCTCTGGTCGAATTCACGGGGGCGCTGGCCGGGTTCACGCTTGCGCTGAACGAACCGCGGCTCGTGGCGCTTACGGGCAGCATCACAGGTGTCGCCGCCGCCCTTTCGATGGCCGCTTCCGAATACCTTTCGACCAAATCGGACGCTGCCCGGGAGAAGCATCCGCTGCGGGCCGCCCTCTGTACCGGAACCGCCTACCTCGTGACAGTCGCCATTCTGATAATTCCCTATCTGCTCTTTTCGAATGCCGTCATGGCACTGGGCGTTATGCTTCTGGCCGCATTGACCGTGATCGCGCTGTTTAATTACTATTACGCCGTGGTGCGCAGCGAAAGTTTCAGGCAGCGTTTTTTTGAAATGGCACTTTTGAGTTTCGGCATCGCCGGGATCAGTTTTCTGATCGGCTATGGGCTCAAATATTTTACGGGCATAGACATTTAGAATAATCGGACGTGCGGGAAAAGCCGGCCCGCCCGATCCGGATCCCGGGTGTCCGGCTGTACGGCGGGGCCATTAAGTATTTGATTCCCAATATGGAGATTATTTTTTTAATGAATTCATCCTCAATGGAATATCGTTTGCAGGTAGTCCGTATGTCAATCATCACTTAAATTCTTTATACTATGAAAAAAATTCTTTTACTCATCGCATCGGCGGCTATCGCTTTGGCCGTGAATGCAGCTCCCCAGAAGGTGGATTTCGGTAAGTTGCCGAAGAATTCGCAGGAATTCATTCAGAAAAATTTCCCGGGCGAAAAAGTGAAGGCCGTGGAAATGGATCGTGAGGCGTCGTGGGACAAGTACACCGTCTATTTCAACAGCGGTAACCAGGTCTCCTTCGAAGGCGGCAGCGGAGATTGCAGCCAGATTATCATGAAGAACGGTTCGGTTCCGATGTCCGTGATTCCCGCCAAGGTCAAGACCTACGCAGGCAACACTTATCCGGGGCAGCGAATCGTCATGATGGAGACGACTGCCGACGGCTACAAAGTAGCGCTTTCGGACAAGACGGTTCTCGATTTCGACAAGGACGGTAACTTCACGAAGGCAACGAAATAACTTTTGCAGTGTGAAAATCGCAGGGAGTGGCCGCAGTTGTGCTCCCTGCTTTTTTTTGCTGTCGGCCCGGCGGGGCCGTAACAGGATAAACCAGTGTGTCATGTGTTATCATATCTCCCTTGCCGCCGGGGCCGAAGAACTGGCCCGGCGTTTCGACCGTAAAACCGATCTGATCAGAAAATTCCGGCCTGCATACCATGTCTGTGCATTTTCACACCTCCCGTACCCGGTCGTCACCAGGGACGAACAGATACAGTATTTCCGCTGGGGGCTGATCCCGTATTGGATCGGGAAAGCCGCCCAGACCGTGACGGTCCGTAACCAGACGGTCATCGCCCGTGCGGAAACTATTTTTGAAAACGCTTCGTTCCGTGTCCCGATCCGCCGGAGGAGGTGTCTGATCCCCGTGAGCGGGTTTTTCGGGTGGCGCCACGGGCAGGCGCAGAAGACCCCCTACTACGTGACGGTAAGGGATCGGCCTATTGTCGCCCTTGCGGGCGTTTTCGACTGCTGGATCGACCGGGAATCGGACGAGGTCGTGATGACGTATTCGGTCATAACCACCGAAGCGAATCCGATGATGCGCCATATCAACAACCGGGATTGCCGGATGCCGGTTATTCTGCAAGACGGCGACGAAGAGTGCTGGCTGCACCCCGAGCTGTCCGACAGCCAGATCGCCGCGTTGCTGAAACCCTATCCGGAGCAGGCGATGGACTGCGAACCCGCACAGCCCGATTTCATGCGCAAAGTCCCCGGCGATCCGGGCATCCTCATGCCGGCATAGGTTCCCGGTGGCGGCCTTTCCCCGAAATATTGCGGCAAAAAAAAGAGAAGTCTGAGACTTCTCTTTTTCGATGTCGGGCCACCGGGCTCAGTGCACCTTCTCCTTGATCCGGTTGGAGGCTTGCGTGGCCGTCTCCTTTACTTTGTGTGCGGCTTTGGTCATGCCCTCTTTGGTCGCATTTTTGGCCTTCGTGCCGGCCTCTTCGATTTTGCCGGCCATTTTGCGGACACCCGTCCTTGCCTCATTTTTCGCCTCGATGGCGGTCTCCTGGGCGTCGTCCTTCAGCTTCTGCATGTTTTCCTGCAGGTCGTGTCTGGCCTTTTGGCCGTGTTCTTCCGCCTTGTGGACTGCTTTTTCCTCATGTTCCCGGAGCGTGCCGGGCTCTTCTTTCGAGTAATTTTCCATAATTATAATGTTTTAACGGTTTTGCGCCGTGTGAACAGCGATACGATCCACAGCAGCACGATAGCCCCGATGACCGAAGCTATGAAGGTGCCGAAAGTACCTGTCGGTACCCAGCCGAACAGCGAAACGAGCCAGCCGCCCAAAAAGCCGCCGACAAGGCCGACGATCAGATTGACCAGCAATCCGGAGCCGCTGCCTTTAAAGATCAGGCTGGCGATCCATCCGGCCGCCAGGCCAATGAGTAAATACCATAAGAAATACATATGTTTTTTAATTTTGGTTGACAATCAGGATAATACAAATTCTGTACCCGGGAGGATGAACGGCCCGGAAATTATTCGCGGTATGCGATAATGGCCGAGGAGGCCGCTATACGGGTGTTGCCGCCGGGCAGGCGGTCGCGGCTGTCGGAGTCGATCCGGCCGTCGCGGCAGACTACGATCCAATCCGCTTCGGGAATGTGGAACTCGGCCTGGTGGCGGTTGCCGTTATAGGCCACCAGGATCTCTTTCCACGCATCGCCGTTGGCATATTCTCCCAGCGTATAGGCGATCACTCCGGAGTCGCCCGTGTCGAGGAAATGAAGCCCCTGCTGCAGCCCCTCTGCCGTCGGGATCCGGAATGCCGGATGTGCTTTCCGAAGTGCGATCAGCCCCCGGACATAATCGAACATATCCCGGTTTTTGGCTTTCAGGGCCCAGTCGATCCGGTTGACGGCGTCGGGCGAACGGAAACTGTTCGGTTCCCCCTGTTTGTCCTGCATCATCTCTTCGCCGGCGCGGATGAAAGGAACCCCCTGTGCCGTGAGCAGAATGGTGTGTACCAGTTTGTCGATAGGCGGCAGCTCGTCGTCGGCATGGTCGCCCTTGACGGAAAGTCTCAGTTTGTCGATCACCGTGTAACCGTCGTGGCTGGCGACGAAATTGACTGCCTGCGAAGGGGCGGATGCGTATGGCACAGAGCTGTATAACAGTCCATTATAATCCACTTGCGGATGCTGCGTGGCGCCGGCGATCCCGAATTTGACGGGTTCGTAATGTCCGACGATGTTCCCGGAGGCATAACCGGCGGCCTGTTCGTCGAACGTGCTGCCGCGCACGGCGTCGCGGAAATCGTCGCAGAAAACGGCGATGCCCTCCATTTCGCCGACGTGATCCCGTACCGCCCGTTTTTCCGGAGGCAGGGGGGAGTCGGCCGCAAGCCATCCTTCGCCGTATATGAAGATCGTAGGGTCGATCTTGGTCAGTTCTTCCCGGATGCGGTTCATCGTGTCGATATCGTGTATTCCCATCAGGTCGAACCGGAACCCGTCGATATGGTACTCCTGCGCCCAGAATTTGACGGATTCGACGATGTAATGCCGTACCATTTCGCGTTCCGAAGCCGTTTCATTGCCGCAGCCCGAGGCATCCGAGTAGGAACCGTCGGCATTCTGGCGGTAAAAGTAGCCCGGGACGGTAAGGTTGAAGTTCGAACGATCGACCGAGGCGGTGTGGTTGTAGACGACGTCGAGGACGATGCGCATCCCGTTCCGATGCAGGCTTTTCACCATCTCCTTAAACTCGCGGATGCGCGTCACGGGGTTGGCCGGGTCGGTGGAGTAACTGCCTTCCGGAACGTTGTAGTTCTTCGGGTCGTATCCCCAGTTGTAGGTCTTGTCCGCCAGCCTTGTCTCGTCCACCGTCGCATAGTCGAAGGAGGGGAGGATGTGTATATGCGTTACGCCCAGTTCCTTGAGGTGATCCAGACCGGATGCCTCGCCTTCGGGGGTTTTTGTGCCGGTTTCGGTCAGGGCCAGAAATTTGCCCTTGTTGCGGATTCCTGAATCAGGGGCGATGCTGAAATCGCGGTGGTGCAGTTCGTAGAGAATAATGTCGGAATACATTTTCAATTCGGGCGCACGATCCGATTCCCAGCCTTCCGGATTGGTCTGGTTCCAGTCGATCACGGCCGCCCGGTCGCCGTTTATGCCGACCGCCTTCGCCCAGATGCCGGGTGTTTCGGCCAGCCATTTCCCCTCTTTTTCTATCTGGAAGGTATAGAAGGAGCCATTCAGGTCGCGTTCGACGGCAATGCGCCAGGTTCCGTCGTCCGAGGGCTCCATTTCCAATTGCTCCTCCGGATTGCCTCCCTCGCCCGAGGAGTAGATATTGAGGCGGGTTTTGCTCGCGGTGGGCGCCCAGAGCGTAAAGACGGAGCGTTGGGGCGTATACGCCAGTTCGAGGTCTTGGCCGTAGTACGGCGGATATTTGTCGAACGAATCCAACTGGTCGGGTGCGGGGTGGTTTTTGATATTTTCCATGGTGGTCGTATTTTATGAATTGGGCGTTTGCGGGGCGTTTCCGGGGACGGATTCGTCTCGGGATCCGGCGTCCTCCCCGCCCCGTTGCACGAGCAGCGTGCGTGTCGGGAAGGCGAAATTGAGCCCGGCCTTGTTGAAGGCGGCCAGTATGGCCAGGTTCATGTCCGAGGTCACTTTCAGAATATCCCCCTGTTTTTCGATGTAATAGTAAAATGTGATGACCAGCGCCGAATCGGTGTAGTCCGAAAAGTAGGCCGTTATGTCCGACGGATTTTCGGAAACGTCCTTTACCTTCGCCGGGAGGCCCCTCAAAATATCCAGCGCCTCGTTCATCTTGTCTGCGCCGGTGTCGTAGGTCAGCCCCACCTTAACCATGGCGCGGCGCATCGGTTCCGACGAGATGTTGACGATCGAGGCGTCCGTAATTTTGTAATTCGGATAACTGGTGATGCGCCGGTCGTAACCCATGATTCGCGTACTGCGCATGCCCACGTCGACCACCGTCCCTTCGAAGCCGTTCACGTTGATCGTGTCGCCGATGCCGAAGGGCTTGTCCGTGAAGATGGTGAACGCGCCGAAGATATTCTTCACGGTATCCTGCGCCGCCAGGGCGAAGGCGATACCGCCGATGCCCAGCGTGCCCCATAACGCATTGATGTCGACCCCTACATTGCTCAGGGCTGTTACCAGACCGACGATCCAGATCAGAACCAGGATCGTCCGCCTGACTACCGGCATCATTTTCAGCGCATGGCCGTCCGACCGCTGCCCCCAATATTGCTGGAGCAGGGCCGTGGAGAGGCGGGCCAGAACCCAAGTGATGTCGAGTATGATCAGTATGCTGTAGGCATTGTCGACGTATTTTACCAGATGATCCGGGTAGACCAGCCGATGGATGGCGATCCAGATGCCCAGCAGCATCACGGCGAATTTCAGGGGCGACTCCAGGGAATAGTATATGATGTCGTCCACCCGGTTGCTTGTGCGGCCGATAAAGGGTTTTATAACCTTCCTGCCCAGCAGGGACAGCAGTTTCACGACGATAAACGCTCCTGCTATGATGAGTAGGGAGACGATCCATGTCTGGACGCTGTTTCCCCAGATTTCGTAATTTAACATTTTTCGGCTGTTTTTTAATTATACATTTGTTATTTGTGTTTCCTCTTTTGCCATCCGGTTTTTAACATCGGCGCATAATGCACGGTTTTTTTCTTATCCCGGCTTTCAAATTCTATGCCTTTGGAGAAGAATTTGCACGATCCCGAAATGAAAAATCAGGTTGAGGATGAAGATGATAGTGCATAAATCCAGGAAAAAGGCGGTGTGTATCACCGTCGCCGGGTTCCTTGCGGGGATTGCCGGCGGCCTTATCCTGTACTGTGTCCGCGATGTCGTTCTGGGATGGTGTTTCGTGGCGACGGCGGGTTTTACCCTGTTGTACGGTATCGGCTCGCTGTACGACCGCCGACCCTATATCGTCCTTACCGAAGACGGCATCACCGAGATGTTCACGATCCGCGGGCAGATCGAATGGGAGGCCATCCTTTACGCGGACGATTTCTATTTCCGGGGACAATACTGGGTGCGATTGCTGCTCGAGAGCAACTACAAGCCGCAGCTCATACGGCCGGCCTGGTTCTGGCGGTTCGACCGCCTTTACGAATCGAGGGGCGTAAAGGCGGTCTATCTGCGCACGATGGGGCTGGAGATCGATTCCATGCAGCTGGTCGCCCTGATCCGGCGGATGAAGGAAGCGGATGTGCCCGGGAGGATCGAGCTGCTGAACGGCTGCCTGTTGAAATAAAATCCGCCGCAGGAGCGCCGCGCCCCGGCATTCCGTCCGCGGCCGTCGGAGAGCGTACCGCCCGTGCCTTTCCCGGGGTAAGGACAGCGCCCGTCCGCACGGGATGGGCGGGCAGGCTGGGGATCTGCTCCCCGTCATCGTATGATTTCGCCCCCGCCTTCGTTGGCTCCGTCCCATGTCGTGTCGACGTCGACCGAGAACTCGATTTCTCCCCGGAAATCGCCCTCTTCGAAACGTGCCGTAAGGTCGATCAACTGGTTGCATTCGATCCGCAGGGTGTCGGTGACTACCCGGTCGTAGAGCGGTGCGTCGTCCTCGCCGTAGAGTCTGAGCCGCCACGATGTCCTTTCGCCCGGCAGCGTGCAGAACGTGCCGAGCGTGAACGACCCGGCGGCGCGTGTCCTCAACTGCGCTGCGGTGACGCGTTTGGAAACCTCGCACCTCTGGTCGGGTTCCCCGCAGAGCGGCATACGTTGGCCGACGTTGTCGAGCACCACCTCGACGGAGGCGATTTGGGCGGGAATATTCTCGAACCGGAAGCGGGTTATGCCGTGTACGCGCTGAAGGACGGCTTCGAATTCATTGCGGCAGGGGCAGGTCACTTCGAACGGCACGTCGGCGCGGAAATGGTCGTCACCGTTCTTTTCTCCCTGGTAAACGATGTAACGTGCCTCCGGAGCATCGGTCGTCCCCGTCATCATGCGCGCCGCAGCGTTGGCCACGAACGCCAGCCGGTACGTTCCGAACGGAAGCGTGCCCATGCGGAAGAGGTAGTCCCCGCCGGCAGCGGTCTGTAGGTCGTCCGCGCGGCCTTGCCCGATCAGCTGCCCGTCGGCATAGAGCAGGTAGTCGAGCGAATGGATGCGTTTCCCGAATTCCTGTTCGAAATCCGACGGACGGTAGGGCGGCCGGGCCTGGAATTTCTCGACCCGGAGTGCGACCGTAACTTCTCCTCCCTGGGGCGGACACGGGTCGAGTTTCTCTTCGATGCACGACATTGCCGACAGCAGGCACAGGAACGCGAACGGTATGTAAAGTGATTTTTTCATGACTTCGTAATTTTAGTAGGGCGAGGCGTTCCACTCGAAAAAGGAGTCGAAGAGCACCGCCGCATTTTCGGGGTTTCCCGCGTCGTCCGTCGCCTCGACGACATCGATCCGGATTTGCGACGAGGAGTCGTCATAGGTGTCGGTGGTTTCGAAAACGATGCCGGAGATTTTGCTTGCGGCGAGCGTGCGTGCGAACGTCTGGTCGGTTTTATACGTATATCCGCCGCTGGCGCCGGAAATGTCGATATCCACGATCCCGATAGGCAGTTCCGAGGCCGGGTCGGCGAAGACGAAGGGCGAAAAGACCGTCGAATTGGTTTGGCACATTTGGTAGCGCTCCGTACCCGAGGAATGGAAATCTCCCATCGTCGACATGCAACACGGCAGTTCATAGAGTGCGGGATCGCCGTAATACATTCCTCCGAGTGCGTCGATGCCTTCGGCAAAAGGTTCGGTCTTGGACGTGAGAAGCATCTGGACGGTATGGGCTGTCATGTCGAACGAAAAACCGTTGACGGGCGAAGGTTTGTCTTTGAGCAGCACGCGGAACTTCGCCACGCGCCGTTCGGCCCGCAGGGTTACCGGCGGAACGCCTGCCGAATGGAGATCGCCGCTTTTGGGCACCGGGAAATCGGCCACGGCAACAAAAACTTCGCGGCTCAGCTGCCGGTAACCGTTGTTCATCCAGTGCGTCGAGATCGTGTAGGTAAGCAGCGGCGGCGTGCGCAGCGAGCCGTCGGTCTCATCGGAGACGACTTTCCCCGGAACCAGATCGTTGTTCCAGTCGGCCGACCCCCAGTTGATTACGGCTACGATCCGGTAATCGCCCGGCCGCAGTTCGAGATTGAACGGGCACGGCGGAAGATCCCCGGCGATCTTCAGTTCGGCCCATGGCCCCGACTGTGCGTCGAGCAGGACGGTTTGCGTCGTGTCCACGATCCAGCGGGTGTCCGCCTTTTTCAGGATCAGCAGCCGGGCCGTGTTCCTGAACCACTGCGTGTAGGAGGTGGCGCGCGTCATGGGTACGAGCGAGACGTCCGTGCCGACGGCTTCCAGCCGGAACGAGACTTCGACGCGTTTTTCCCTCTCCGCGGACGGGTGCCCGAAGGATTCCCCTTCCGAGCAGCCGCCCGTCAGGAAGGCCGCCATTACGAATAAGACTGAAAGCTTTCTCATAATCGTACGTTTTTGCCGTTTCACAACCAGTCGAAATTCGTTTCGATGCCCCCTCCGACCGGAATGTCGATGATCCGGTCGCAGTGCAGCCCCGCCCGGTTGACCGTGAAGCAATTTGCAGCCACCGGAAGCCCCGTCGCGGCATCGGCCGCCGGAAGGGCGAGGGTCAGCTGCCGCTGCGGGAAACAGGCTGCGGAATGGACATCCGTGTGGCCGTTGCCGCAGGCAGGCGTCGTGTCGTAGTATGTGAAGAGCAGTTTCACCCGCAGTTTCGAATCGGACGGCAGCAGGAAAGCTCCTTTCATGCGCAGGCTGCCGCGCACCCCGTCGTCGTATATGCCGAGTCCCTTGTCCGTCTGGGGGAGTGGAACCTTGAAATCCGTCATCTGTGGCAGAATGCTTTGCACCAGCGGTTCCGAAGCATACGCTGCGGGAACCAGCGTCCCGTTTTCATCGAAGCGCAGTTCGGTGGTCGGATTCTCATAGGAGATTTCGATCCGTGCGATCCGGTCGATCACCGACTCCACATCGGGCGATAGGATGCTTTCGGGCTGCGAGAGCGAGCTTCCCGTGCGGTAGATGTCGAAGAGCACCTGCCCTGCGACGCGTGTCAGCGTGAGGCGGATTTTGCCGTCGAGGAGAATAGCTTCGCCGCTCAAGTCTGTATAGCCGCTGTAACCGTCCGGCGCAGCCGCCCCCGAGGCGCATCCCAGCCGCAGGTCTTCCCATGCGACCCCCGGGACGAACTGTGTCCCGGCCGCTGTGGACAGCGACAGCCGTTGCGCGTCGCCGGGCTGGGCGACCATCAGAAAACGGTAGTCGTAGGCTTTCAGCTCGGCGAGCGGAAGTTTCAGTGTCTCACCGTCGGCGACCGAAGTGTAACTGCGGTCGAAAACATATCCGTCCTGCGTTCGCGCCGCCCGGCGGAAAAGGTAGAGCGGGGTTGGGTATCCCGATACGGGAAGCGTGCCCTCCAGGCGAAGTTCGGTGTAGCGGAACTTATTGCCGGGAAAGATCTCCTCCTGTGCCTCCAGCCCGCAGGCTGCGGAGAGGGCAGGCAAAAATAGCATTCCGAAAATTCGATATAGGTATTTTCTTTTCATCACGTTCAATCTTTTATTCCCAAATGCCCGTATCGCCGTCCTGTTCCTCGGTGATCGGGGCCGTTTGTATTTCTACTCCGATAACGGGGTAATCCGACGTGATCCAGAGCGTAATTTCGAGTTGCTTGTTACGTTCGGCTTTACCCGTCAGGCGCAGCTGCGCCGGTTGCAGGGCGGCTCCCGCCGCGGGTACGACCGAGATGTCCAGGCCTATCTCCCCGCCGTCGGCGGGCGGAATGACGAAAGGCCCTTCGAACCGGACAAATCCCGCGTCGGTAAGTTCTGCATAATCCGCCGCCGCGAGTGTCGCCGTCACCGTGGCCGTTCCGCTGCTTCCGTCGGGATTCACGCGCTGGCCCGTGTGGTCGGCCGAGAGTTCGATGCGCCCGATCTGGCCGAGCACGGATTGCGGTTTGGCATAGGGAACCTCGACGTATCGCGTGCCGTCGTGGTAGCCCCGCTTGACAATGACGGCGATTCGGCAGACAGCGCGCGTGAGCCGGGCGCGAACCGTTTGTGCCGCGCCGTCGATCGTGTAGACCGTATTGGCACCGGATGCGGGATATTGCAGGAACAGTTCATCGGCCGGGAAACAGGTTCCGGGCACGGCTGCGTTTTCACGCAAGACGAAGGCCGCCTCTTCCCATGAAGTTTGCCGCGTTAACGGGGCGGGTTGCAGGGCGATCCGGTCGGCCGCTCCGCTGGCGAACAGGAATTTGTAGTGCCCGTTCGGCAGGCGCACCGACAGTTTGCCGTCGGGTGTCCATCCTTCGCGAAACAGCGTGTCGAAAAGGAAAACCGCTCCCTCCCGGCGAAAGGCGTAAACCGAGACATCCGCGGCCCCTTCGCGCACCAGCATGATACGCGAGGTCTCCGTGACCGGAGCGATATCTGCTCGCTCCGACCCCGAACAGGCTGCGAAAGCGGTTGCTGCCAGGATGATGGTCGTATGAATCCGATTATTCATGATTCTGTCTCCCTGGCTTTTGTCTGTCGATTTCCCCGTCCACGAAGTTCGATCCGTCCCAGACGGTATCGACCTCGACTTCGAAATCGACACCCGTGGTGAAGACGTTTTCGCCCAATACGTAAATCCGGATCAGTGTCGCCTTGTTGCGTTCGACGGGTATTTTGTCCCGCAGGGCGATGGTGCGTGCCGATCCTTTGCCCGAGGTGAGCTGCATCGAAAATCCGGTCGTGCCCGTATTGTCGGGATTGGGGATCAGGTAGGTGCCTTTCAGATGCGCGGAACCGGAGATGATGTCGGCGGGCTGTACGTTCTCGAAATCATATTTGTCGGCACCGACGACCGTCGATTCGCCCGTGCCCATCGTGACCACGTCCGCAGGGGTGCCGATCGTGTGGGACACGTCGGAAAGACCGGACACTTTCTCGCCCGAAAGTCCCAGACGGCTGTTGGCGCCGGTATAGGCCAGGTTCACCCCGGCCAGTTTCTCGGGGCCGAAAACGTCAGCGCCCGGCTTTTCGGTATAGACGCCCGTTGCGGCATCCTTCTCTGCGCGGATGAAGAGCACGTCCACGCGCGAAACGGCGCGGCGGAGCGTGGCGCTGACCGTCTGTTTCGGGCCCTCGAGGGACACCGTGTAGGCGGGAACCGCATCGAGCGGTGTGTTGAGCATGAACGCCGCCGGGAAATTCTCCCCGGTATGGGTCACGTAGAGTGCATCGGAGAGGGTGGCGTCCGTGAAGTCCGGCCACGTGTAGTTGCCCGGCGTTACCAGCCCGTAGGAGGGCAGGAACTTGTAGTCGCCGGCGGGAAACTGAACCGTGCCGGTGAGCGCCGTGCCGTCGAAATTCATGCCGGCGAGCGGAATGTCCTGCATATAGACATAGTCCGTGCCGGTTTTTTTGAATGCCAGGATCCGGAAGTCCCCGGTGCGGTAGACCGGCCCGCGGCCTGCCGCCGCCTGGGGCGTCCGCATGATGATTTGCAGGTTCCCGGCGGCAGGGCCGGCAACATCCGTTTTCTCTTCGTCGCTGGAGCAAGCTGCGAGGCCGGCGGCAAGAACCGTAAATAAGAGCAAGTTGTAGATTTTTTTCATGGTTTTATTTTTTTTACAGTATTTGGAATGAGAAGTCGTTTTTACCATTTGCAACCCAATTCGTCGAAATGCGCCAGGTTGTATGTCCCCTCCCCGGAGCCGTATTCCGCGGCGAGCGAGAAGCAGTAGCGCGCCTTCTCCGAATCGCCGTCGATCAGGCACAGGATGCCGAGGTTGTTCAGTGTGCAGGGATCCCCGGCGCAGCGGTTCAGGCATTGACGGGCCGTTTGTATGTCGCCGCAGCGCAGGGCCAGTGCCGCCATGTTGTTGCAGGCGTACGGATCGTCGGGGTAAAACTCCAGCGCGGTTGCACAGACATAGGCTCTTTCGGGTGAGTCGACGGGATAGCATTCCGCCAGCCGGCACATTTCGCCCAGGCTCAGCCATTCGGGACGGGAGTCGATCAGTTCGCGGCTCTGTCCCACGGTGAACGGGGGCAGGGTATAACTGATGCGGTAATCCACGCGCCGCAGCTGCGGATAAACTTCACGCAGCAGCCGGAGGTAGGTTGCGCCGTTGTCGATTTGCCGGATGCCGGCATCGCGGGCATCGGGATCGGACACGGTGTCGATCACGGCCAGCACCTCGTTCCTTGCGGGCAGGTCGGACAGGACGACCCAACGCCGCAGGCTGTCCCAGTCCTCCGGCTCGGTCGCGGTGATGAAGACCGCGCTGTCCAGTCCGAAGTTCTCTTGCAGGTAGTTGCGGATCGACCGTACGCGGTTTGCGGAAAGACGGGTGTTATAGGGATAGGTGTCCTCGGGCGAGGCATATCCTTTCAGGTAGACGGTCTCTACCGAAAGGCTGTCGTTTCCTAGCAACCGTGCAGTCAGGCTGTCGATACGCGCCAGTTGGCTGCTATTGTCGGCGAACCCGCGCAACAGCACCGAACGGCCCTGCGGGAAGTGTATGACAGCCGTGAGCTGTTCGCTGTGTCGTTTGGGTTCGTCTGCGGGAACGAGGAACGACAGCCGCGGTTGTACGGCAGGGGCGATCTCGGCGGCGACCAGCGGCGGAAGGGCCGTCCGGTGTCCGGCACATCCCTCCAGGTCGCGGTAAAGGACGATTTGTCCGCCCGCCATCCACGGCTCGTAAGGAATATCACCTTCGAAAAGAACCGCATTTGCCGACGGATTTTTCCGGCTGCGGCGGATGACCGTGTTGCTGAAAACACCTTCGGGAACAGCCGGTATGCCGTAAAGCCGTTCCCGGCGTTCGTCGACTTTCTCCCGGATGCGTCCCGTGAAAACGACGGGAGCCAGAAGTATTTGGTTTTCGCCGTTGCTGACGACCGGCGTGACGGTCAGCTGTCCGTTGGCCGGGAGGTCGATGCCGGCGGTGATCGGGAGTCTTACGCAAAGCCGGTCGCCGTTCCTGTAAGCGGCCGGATTCCCCTCGCGACCGTAGACTGCCGCGGTGAAGGTCAGGCATACGGCCAGTAAGCCGGTTATGTGTTGCTTTGTATGGCGTTTCATATCCTGCTGTATTATTTGATGATAAAGATGAGTGCCAGGCCGATTTTGGTCGGCCCGAAATAGTTGCGTGACCGGGTGCGGATTACTTCGCCGCATTCGGCGATCGGATATTTCCGATCCCACAAACGGGCGTACCCCAGGCCGACTGTGGCTTCGAGGTTCCACCGCTTGCCGATCAGCCACTGATAACCGTAGGATAAACCCGCACCGTAGAGGTGCCCCTGATAGCGGTTGCGGTGGAAATCGGCGTTGAAATTGATCCCTCCCGCATTGTATTCGGCGTAATGGGCGTGCAATCCGAAAAAGTGGCCGTTGAAGCGCTCGCAAAGCCAGTAGCGTACTTCGGGTTGTATCAGCCAATGTTTCCACCGGGCGTCGCCGAACTCCCACGGATTGTAGTTGCCCGATATGTCCAGCGTTACGCGGGGGCCGAGCGCCGCTTCGACACCCAGGTTGATCGTAGCGGTGGCATCGTAGAGCAAGTTGCTCTTGACGGCCCATTTCTGGGCCAGGGATGAATTTACCGATGCCAGCAGGATTGCCAGCATGAAATAAATTTTATTCATTACCATATCTTTTTATTGTCCCGAAAGTGCCCGGATGAAATTGATACGTCCGGTGTCCGCCTTGAAGAGGATGGTACTCAAAAGGCGCGGCTATGGCTCGTGCGTGCAAATGATTTGCCAGAAATGGATGAATTCTTAACGCTTAGGTTCAACGGGTTGTATTATAATATGATAAAAAATATAGCAGAGACGGGTGGAGGATGGGAGATAGTTGGGTATTCATCACCTAATCAGGTGCGGCGGACAGGCCGCAGCCGACCTGCGCTACATTGCTTTTCAATGCCTCTGGTCTAAACGCACGAAACCCTGCAAATTAAACATTTGCAGGGTTTCGCTGTCTCGTTCGTTGTATTCTGGCGGAGAGAGAGGCTTCATAACCTATAATTCACATTGATTCGGATTAATTGATAAATAGTACTGTATTAAAACGCTTTGCATTTGCATAGTTCAGAATAATTTTTTGTGGTTTATCGTGTTTTATGGGAAAGTGTGCTTATATTTGTGCGTAACTATTTCGTGTAGAATATGGCGGTAAACTTTTATCTGAACAGCAGGGGCGATAAACACGGGGATTTCCCGATACGTGTTTCCATAGCCATCGGCGGAATAAGGCTTCTTACGTCCGTGGGGTACAGCATCAACCCTGCGAAATGGGACAATTTTTTTAAGGCAACTGAATAGACGATAATAGATGGAAACGCCTTCGCTTGGCGCGGGCTTTTCTTATTCTATTCAGGGTGCTTGGTCGTACCTTCTGCAGATAGGATTAGACCTGCGCCTTTTTTATTGGTGCGGTTCGACTCCAATTACAAGGACAGACTAAGCCAATATGAATTACAGCCGCTGCAAGCAGATACTACACGACTTCTATTCCGAGAATGGAGTAATTGACTATTTCGAAAGGGACAACCTCTATTTGGAAAAAGCTTTTCACGAGATTAACGAAATGTGGTTTCGGAATCTGGAGTGTATAAAAGAGGTCAAATACCTGATGATTGCCGAAGCCCCTTTATGGGGTAAGGACAAAAGCTATATCTACAATCCCGAAACGAAAAATACATCGTTTTTCTACAAGAGCGACTTGGAATATGTGCTGAATATTCAAATCGCCGACAAGCAGGATTTTATAAACTATTGCAATAAAATAGGGTTGCTTATCATTGATATTTCGCCTTTTGCCCTCAACACAGAGGATACGATTATTAATTATCGCAGTATTAGTGCAAATCAGTATCTCAAACTCGTAAAAAACACCTTCCCATTCTATTTTGAACAGAAGTTAAGGACCGTCTGCAAGAAAAAATCAGACTCTATCAAGGTATTCTTCCGGTATGCGAGAGTGAAAAAACGATTTCTGCCATTAATCTCGGAAGCCTTGATCGATTGCCATTTTATTAAATCAGTAAATGAGATTTCCGACATTTCTAAACGGGATGGAATATGGATAAAGTTAAAATTAGTTCGTTGATAAGTCGGGTTTGATTATCTGATACTATTTGCATGCCTGATAATTTTTTGCTAACTTTGAATATAACATTCAGAGTAAATGAAAACGACTACTATTAAAAACGCTGAAATTCAGGAGATTCTTTCTGGTGAGGAGTTTCAATATCCCAAATACACAACTCAAATAATCAATTTAGCAAATCAGAACGCACAAGGCACACGGCCTTCGGTTGTTGGTCAAATGTCCGATTTAATAAATGAGTTTAATGGTAAAACTCTTTGCGAATGGAAAATATGGTATTTGAATGAGCATCCGGACGCTATCGATAAAGCGACCGAACGAATTCATAATATGGTGGAATTATTGAAAAGAGCCATTGTTGATATTGATAAAAACCTTGTTCGAAAATGGGTCGAAGAATTAGTTATTGTAAAAACATTTGCAGGTTTAAAATTTCAAGAAGCTATAATAAGTAAAGTGGCTGAAAAGGTGAGAAAACCTTATAGATTGGCCACCCCCGAAGAAGAAAGAAGAGGTATTGACGGATTTATTGGGGATAAACCTATAAGTATTAAGCCCATAACTTATAAGATAAAAATGGGGCTTAATGAAATAATTGACACCCCAATAATTTTTTATGATAAAAAGAAAGACGGCATATCAATTCAATACGAGGATTCATATTTAACAACCGATTTATTTAACTGAAATATATGGCAAATTTTACAGCAGCAGACATTCAAAGACTAATGTCGCATCTGCATGTAGGCAAGGCAAATGCAATACATGCACGTCCATTGACAGCTCTTCTTGGTTTTCCACAAGGTCGGAATGAAGAGACTTTAAGGGATTTGATTACTTATGCGATCTCTCAAGGAGAGGTAATTGCGAGTATTCCATCTCACGGATACTGGATACCAGCTTCATTAGCCGAACTTGAACAGACATTAAATTCTTTGGAAGGCAGGGCACAGGGTGATTGTGTTCGAAGGAATAATCTTATTAATACTTGGAATACTAAAAATCCTCAAAATCAAACATTATTACAGATAAAAAGTGTAAAGCCATAGACCTTAAAAAAGACTACCTATTGTTTTGAATGGTAATTCTGACACCTTACTAATAGGTATGGTGTATGCTATTTCAATTAGGTCTGGTTTCTGAATGATTTTATCTATAAAAGAAAATTCTATCCCAGTTTCTTGACTTGTTATTACGGGTAAAGATAAAACATGATTGAAATGTTTGATTTCATTTTTTGTTTTGTCCTTACTTCGGTCTTTAATAAATTTCTTGTGATTTTCAAGTCGGTTTTTGATGATGTTATTCAGGATGTTAATGTTTAAATTTTTGATATTATTGTGAATAACATCTTTAAAAACCGAATCTATTTCATAGCCGATGCTGTTTCTGCCCGCAACGATTGCCGCTATTGCAGTAGTGCCTGTACCCATAAATGGGTCTAATACAGTATCTCCTTTGACAGAGTACATATTAATTAATCTGTAGGGCAATGCGAAAGGGAAGGCGGCACTCCTATCCCTACTCAAATTATCTATCCTTTGTTTTGTCCCTTTTAAATCCCATATGTCTGAAAACCAAATATTGCGCTCCTCCCAGAAAAAAGAGCTTGAGCGCCTTTCTACTTTATCTTTTTCTGTCTTAAATTGACGCTTACCTCCTTTACGAAATATTAGAATCCATTCATGCTCTAATGTTACATATGCCCCTGCTGGAAGCATTCCAGAACCCATAAATTTATTTGGTGCATTAGTTTGTTTTCGCCAAATGATATTGGGAAGATTTGTAAAGCCAATTTTAAGGCAATAATTAATTATCCGTGCGTGGTTAGTATATAAACAAAAATTATTGTTAATTGTTCTTGTCGCATCACCAATATTGATACATGCTATCCCACCTTCCTTTAATACTCGGTAGCACTCACTCCAAATTTTATCCAGTTCTTGATGCATTAATTCAAATGCAGTATTCGCATCGTTATTTTTTAATGCAGTGGTAATAAGTGGATTCTGCCTGCCCATTATTTCATCCCACATCTCAATCATTGGATATGGAGGGGATGTAACTATTAAATCGATAGTATCATTTCCAATTTGACTCATTTCTTGAGCCTTACCTATATGAGTTAAATGCGTAGTTGTCATGCCGTAAAAGTAATATAAATACTTTAAACGAAATATAAATTTTGGAATAAAGAAAAGCACACAGTTTTTACGTTTGTGTGCGTAAAACTGTGCGCTTTTTCTGTAATTGATTGATAATCAATCTTTGCTGCGGAGAGAGAGGGATTCGAACCCCCGGTACAGTTGCCCGTACACCGCATTTCGAGTGCGGCCCGATCGACCACTCCGGCATCTCTCCAGTATATTCCGCACGGAAAAACCTTCCGTTTGGGACTGCAAATATAGACATATTTTTTGTTTCTCGGCATTTTCGTGCGAAAATTTTTTCTTCCGGTAGGGAAAAAGCGGCTATATCCGGCTCTTTTCGTGCTTTTCCCAAATAATTCCTATCTTTGTATCTGGAGGAGGAATGCAGTATCGGCCCCGCCTGTCCGTTTATATAGATGAGAAACGATACTAAATTCGGTACGGTTTTCGTTTACTAATGTAAGAGGAACTAACGCAAACACACTGTGCGCTATGAAAAAGTTGAAAATTTTAATCGGAACCCTTGTCCTGGCTGCGGGGCTGGCCGGCTGTTCGTCGGCCTACTACGCATCGTCGGGATACGCCAACGACGATTTGTATTCGCTGCACGATAAGACTGCCATCGCCCGGAAACAACAGGCGAAGGCCGAAGCCGAAAAGGCCGCCGCCGAGGCCCGCCGGGCCGAATGGGAGGCGCGTATCGCGGAGGCGCAGGCCGCCGCTGCGGAGAACCAATATTACGAATACAATTCGAACCCCTATGAGGATATCGTAGCCGATACGTACGAAAGCGCCTATGCACGGCGCCTGCGGGGCTTCGAATCGCCGACATACAGGATGCCGTCGAGTTACTATAACTTCCGCTATGGCGGCAGTTTCACCTATGCTACGGCCTACGACCCGGCATTCTACAACATCATCATTTCCGGTGACCAGGTCTGGGTGGAACCCAAGTACATCACTTCGATGTTCGGGACATGGGGCGGATCGGTTTACGTTGACCCGTGGTATTACGGCTGGACACGTCCCTACTGGGGTGCGTGGGGCCCGTCGTTCTCGTTCGGTAGCTGGGGCTGGAGCTTCGGCTTCAACGGCTGGTACAATCCCTGGTACGACCCGTGGTGGGGGCCGGGCTGGGGGCCGGGCTGGGGGCCCGGATGGCACGGCGGACACCACTGGGCATACAGGCCGCATAATTACCGCCTCGACGGCGGCGGGCGCCCTTCGCGCTACGTGCCGGGGAGCGTGGCTTCCGGAAGCCGGTACCGCGGAACCGCCAATTCGGGTTACAGGAACGGTACGACCACTTCGCGCGGGGGCAACTCGGGCAGCGGCAGGACGTATTACCAGAGCGGCGGACGCAACAACCGCAACAGTTCGGTTTACAACGGCGGCAGCAACCGCAATAACAACAATAATTCCTGGAACAACAACTCGTGGAATAACAACCGCAACAACAGCAACTCGGGGCGTTCGTCCTACGACAGCGGGTCGCGCAGCAGCAGTTACAACAGCGGCAGCAGCTTCGGCGGGTCGCGCGGCGGTTCGTCGGGGGGCGGTTACAGCGGTGGCGGCGGGTCGCGCGGCGGCAGTTCGTCGGGTGGAAGCCGCGGTTACGGCGGGCGTTAGTCAACGATAAAACAGAGATAGTCTATGAAACGTAAGATCATGATATGGCTTGCGGCCTGTGTGGCCGCAGCGCCGTTGCAGGCTCAGAACCTCGAATTCGGGGGCCTGACGTACAACAATGACCTGATGATGTCCACCGATTTCGCCGCGCTTTCCCGGTCGCATCCGTTCGGTACGGCGCGCGTGATGGGGATGGGCGGGGCTTTCACTTCGCTGGGCGCCGACCTTTCGTCGATGTCGATCAATCCGGCCGGGTTGGGTATGTTCCGCCGCAACGAGTTCTCACTCACGCCGCTGCTGTCGGTCGCCCATGGCCAAACGCAGGGCGCGCCGTCGTGGGTGGGCAATAACAAGACCCGCTTCGCTTTTGCCAATGTCGGTGTGGCGCTCAATGTTTTCGAGAGTTCGGCCAGCCCGCTCACGAGCCTTACGCTCGGTATCGGCATGAACCGTATCGCGGATTTCAATACCCGCTATTCGTTCTCCTCGGAGTCGCGTTACGACCCTTCGAAGCCCGACCAGCTGATGCCGACCATCGCCGATGTCTTCGGGCAGCAGCTCGGGCAGGATGGGATTTTCCCGGATAAGGACGGTAATCTGGGCTACAATTACAATCCCTGGTACTGGCCGGCCATCCTCGGCTATAACGGCTACCTGATCAGCGACGTAGGCGGGCAGTGGGTGCCCGACTGCATCGGCCGCAACGCTTCGGTACGGCACTCGATGGATGTCGTGAGCCAGGGCTCGATCAACGAATTCGCCGTTTCGATGGGGGCCAATTTCAACAATATTGTTTATGTCGGAGCCACGATCGGCATACGCAGCGTCTACAAGAAGGTGGGCATGACCTATCAGGAAGAGTATGGTTATTTCGATGCCGCCGGAAATTCCGCGAATGCGGTCGACAAGAACGGTACTCCGCTCAATGCGCAGCTCGATTACATGAGCCTCTATCAGGAATCGAAGATCGACGGCAGCGGCGTGGATTTCAAACTGGGTGTCATCGTGCGCCCCGTGGCCGGCCTGCGTGTGGGTGTGGCGTTCCATACGCCGACCTACTACTGGCTCGACCGCAGTTACCGTGCCGACATCGAATCGCACCTGATCAATAATAAAACGGAAGACGACCAGTATAATTTCGATTCTACGCCGCGGCAGGACGATATCGGCGGCAACAGCTGGGATTTCGTGTCGCCTTCGCGGCTGTTGTTCGGCGCTTCGTACACGTTCGGCAACTTCGCCATCGTGTCGGTCGACTATGAACGCGAGTGGTACAACGGCATCCGTGTGAAGAACGTGCCCGAAGGCGCCGATTTCCACCCCGAAGCGTACAAGGCCGAGTTCAAGAATAATTACAAAGGTACGAATACCCTGCGGGCAGGCGTCGAAGTGCGTCCCCTGCCGATCTTTGCCGTGCGCCTGGGCGGCGGTTATACCGATTCGATGTTCAAGGACAGGCAGCAGTATTACAATTCGCCGAGCGTCTACGAGAGCTACTACATTACGGGCGGCCTCGGGATCAACCTCGGGCGTAATACGGTGCTGGACGTGGCCTACCAGAACGTGACCGAGAAACAGACGCCCTACGAGCTTTTCTTCAGCAAATACCAGAACGGCGGCGAGATGAAGACTTACAGCGGCCTGTACGATACCAAACAGACGCGTCATTATATCTCGATGACGCTCGGCTTCCGCTTCTGAGGCTTTGCCTGCCAATATAAAGGTTCGTCCGTGTGACGAACCTTTATTTTTTTCCTATATTTGATTGGATTGAGCCGATTTTATTGGCTTCCAAAGAATTGAAGAGTTGTTGTGTAAAAAAGGCAATGGATAAGTAACTGCCTGAGTGATAGAATCCACTCTATTCTTCATTCTTTCAAACAACCTGTAAATTGTGTAGTAAAGGTAGAACTTATTCTGGATAACTCCAAATTTTAAATCTTAAACAATATTATCTATTCCAAACATGGACAGAAAGGTCGGGAGATATTCCCGACCTTTGATGTATAATTCTATTCAATGGGATACACATATCCCATAATACCAAAATTAGTAGCACGATAATGTTGATTCATCCAAGTCACATCTCCGTCCATTGGTTCCAAACTTAACATACGAGAACACGATATTTTGCTATTATTGTCATCATATGCAGTTAATTCAATAGAATAAATCGGAATCGTTCCGGAAACTTGATAGTTGAATGCAAAAAAGGCTTCTTCCCATTTTAGTCCATCGTAATGATTTAATGGACGGTCTGGTGATGCAGGAAGAAATGTAGTGTTAAAATAAGCCTCAAAACCAAAATAATCAAATTTATAAAGTTGTATTAAGTTTTCATAATAAGGATGTTCTGAACTCGGCCTACGATTAAAAGCACGAAATTGAAAATTCTTATCCAAGTAATCGTATCCAGTCTTTACTTGATTAAATTGTTTATCATAAATTTGATGAACGATGCTGCCATTCGTTTTGTGTTTGGCCGTAGTTACACGATAAATACCTGGAGCGTACCGTGTTGATGTTGGTTGACCTTCAGTAGGAACTTGGATGAGGAGATTTCGTTCTTTATTGATTGTATCATACGTAAATTTAGCTGTAAGCCGATAATTTCCCGGCGTCCAAAATATGACATCTAAAGTACCTTTCGATTTGTCGGATGCGGAGATATTGTCGGTGGCATTTTTCCATTGTCCTGTACCATCTTGATATTCAATTTTCCAACCATTAAAAAAGTTATCGTTTTCAATAGTATACACCGTACTTACTCCAACATGGGGGGATATATTACCCACAATTGAAGGCAGATCTTTAACCGTTATAGTTCTGGTAGTATAATATTTCGTACCTTTCGAATCAGGAAGCTGTATTTCAGCCCATACTTCATAAGTATCAGGCCTATCAAATGTTATATATGTTGATTGCTCATCCGTATTTGTCAATTTATAATCTGAGGGCGTTGTAAACCATTTAGTCACTTTAGCATTTACTCTTTCTAATGGATCTTGTATCTCAAATAAAATAGGCAGCCCCGCATAAGCTACATAGTTATCATCTTCCGTTTTAATTGCTTCATATTGCACATTAAAAAACCATCTTTGATTGGGGCTGTCAAATAAGATATCTACAACATAATCAGGAATCAAGCCTGATTCTTTTACATTTTGTCTGAATTGTGTCCATGTATAACTGTCTTGACATACAATATCTTGAAGTTGCGACATAGTAATACCTTGATTCAGTAATGCCTCCCCAATATTAGTATATATACTGTCCTCAGAATCCATAAAGCTATCTCTCCGACTATTGGGATAAAGTCTGGATAAAAAATAATATTCTACTGCTCTTGCATAGCTTTCCCTTACCTTATCGTCATATACCGCAAAATTGAGCCCTTTTTGACGCCAATGCGAAGCATGTCCTAATTCGTGAAATGTACTTCCAGTCAACACAAATCTTGACAAATTATAGCCTTGCCTATCTAAACCTACAATTCTAACAGGATTAGCGAAAGCACCCAATAATTCAAATGTCGGATAAAATTTACCATAATAATCTCTATGTTGGTCGTAATATACGGCAACTCTATTTTTAGTGAGCGCAAAAGGTAAGGCTATATCATCTTGATTATAATAAATATAATGCAATGCTCTGTGAACTGCTGCATATGCAGACTGCTCTGCATCTGTTCGACGTATAGTATATTGCCATGCCCCTTTAGATGATTGAGGACCAATTATTTTTGCGACACCAGAATTATGGTCGAGAATCTTCCATTCATCTGATTTGAATTTAATTTGATAATTAACCGGATTTCTAAATTTCCCACCCCAACCTTTAGGAATGGACACCTTTCCATAACCATCCGTATATCCAGTACCAATATTGACAAATGTATTTATCCGAACCTTGATATGCCCCAATGGAATTGTGGTATTTGTCAGATCTTCTTCATAAGTTATAAAAGCCGTAGGGGTCCAAACTCCGGCCGTAGCAGACGCACCTCCACCTATTATCTCAACGCCGGCATTTTTCATGGATAGCGTTAAAATCTCATCAAAAAAGGCTTCATCTGTATTTGTGACGGGTCCATTACCACCTCCTCCGATGATATACGGTGTTATAATCTCTGCGTTTGCTGTACGAGTTGAAGATGATAGTATATAATCTCCATACAAAAATACGTCCTGAAGTTTTTCGCAGACTATTTCTGTTGGATAACGGAAAGTCGCTTTAGGCACGACCGTATATACCCAATGTTTTCCATTGACAACATCATTGACATAAAAATCTTGCTCGATACTATTTAGCATCCTATCTAATGGGTAATCGAATATTTCTAATTTGAGACTATCTTCTAAAATATAATAATCAACGCTGTCTTTCGCTTGAAAACGAACGTACTCATGTGTAGCATAAATCGGCCTGGGCTGAATATTCAAAACCTTGCAATATTGTATCATAGCCTTGTTCATATTGCTGACAGAATACGGATTATTGGCATTGGCCACCCCTGCACTTTCTCGTAATGTAGCTGCGTCTATCGTGGCCCGTGTTTGTTGCTGAGTAACGTCTGAATATATAAAATCTTCCTCAAACTTAGTGCATGACATGCAAAGGTACGACAGTACCAATGCAATTACATATAATCGTCTCATATTGCGTGCGTTAAAGATTAATATAGGAAAAGGGAATAAAAGATTGATAATGAAAAATTGCTTGTGATTTTTAAGAAATTAATTATTTATTCCAACTATCTGATTTGAGGAGCAGGCACAAATCAGACCACATCCTATCGCACTTAGTGCGTTAAATATAGAACAATAATTTGTAAAAACAAAAAAAGGAGAGGATATCCCTCTCCTTTTGCATAACACAATCCCAGACCAATATTCTTTAGTGCATTCTCTTGAATGAAGTTTTATCGACAAAATAATCTTCAGTAAAGATATACCTACAATGACGTTCCAACTTTTCTTGTATCAGTATTTGATAATTATGAATATCAAACAACCCCGAAAGCGGTAGTGTAGCTTTTTCTGTTACCATAACCTCTTCACTGGATATATGTAATTCATAGTATTCCTGAAAAGGTTCGTAAAATCCTACACTGTTGTGTAAGTCAATATAGTTATCTCCAGGCGCTATCGTTATGACTTTCTCAGGCTCCTCTGCATCAATATAACATTCTATCGTAATTGTCGATTCAGTATTGTTTAAGTAGTCGATGTACGTGGTATATACATAATCGGCACAACTTGTTAGGTTCAACAAAATAAATATGTTTGCAACCAAATAGGGAAATACTTCTTTTTTCATTTTGTTTTGCTAATTTAAAATTTCACTCTGATTTGTTTCAGACAATAGACCAATCGTTTCTGTCCTTTTAGAACAAATTTAGCAATAAAAATCCGAACATAAAAGATATAATTTAAGGCTATTTATTAGACGTTATCAAAACTTCGGCCATGCGTTTTCTTTGGAAAGAACTGCGGTAAATAGTAAATTCAATCTGTTATTCGCTGCCTGTCTTATGACAGGCAGTGTTGTATATATTATTAACCAAAATTCTATTTTTTATGCTTACATTTGTTGCTCGTCTTCAGAAAGACATCGACCGAAACATCAAAACCATCGAATCCGGAGAGCCGGATATTGTCAAAAGGGCATTGGCTATTTCGGAAATGCTCGAAGAGGTTATCGGACGCCTGAAAGACTTTATCGTATCCTACACGTTCAGGGATGAAGAGGAGGAAATTCACTTTTTCAAAAAAGTCAAGCCAGACATCATCAAGCTGCTGATTTTCTACCATAAGGTATATGATATCGAACTCGACCGACCGCTGGGGAGTATCGACAGCCAACGGCTATACCTGGAGCAGGAACTAAACTATCAGCAAATGTATATCAAACGTCAAGGGGCGTTCTATCGCTATTACCGTTCCGGCGCGGTTCATTCGGACCGTCAATATTTCCTGCGCGATGCACCTTTGCCTTGCAATGAACGGTGTTGCGGCAATTTTCGTTTCGAGCGCGACAAGCTATTTTCAACGGGATTCGATTTCGCCGTGGCCGGTATTAAAGCTCATTATATGCTTCAGATGTATCTGTTCAAAGAGCTCGCGGCATTGGAGCGGCAACGCCAGCAAACGGACGGGATTTCCTCCTTTTCCGTAACATGGACGGGGAGCAAAACGGAATTGATAGAGTTGATATATGCCCTCATTGCAGCCCGCAAGCTGGACTATGGAAAAATAACTCTGTCGCGATTCGGCGCCTATATGGCCAAAGTATTCAATATAGACTTGGGAAACAATATCGCACGTAACTTTTACGACATGCGTTTGCGTAATAAACCGACAGCGTTCCTCGACAGTCTGAAGGAGGAGCTAATGAAGCGTATCAACGAGTTGAACGAGAAATAATATACTGCTCATTAACCTTTTGGCGATAAAATCTACCCAATCGAGGCCCGGTACAAACGGGCCGTAATGCGGGATTTACCGATATTCTCCGGCTTTAAATGTGCAGAAATTCGGCATTTGCCAGATGCCGAATTTCCGATTATAACGGTAATTTACATCTATTTCCACATAACGAGCGCGTTATGAAGGTTTGCGGAATGGCATCACCCAATATGCGTTTTTGAACCGCGCGCAACAGGCTATCCATATGAAGGATTCATTTCCTGTAAATCAATCTGTTCATATCGCATTATAAAAAAGATGACTAAACTTGTCAATACGGCCTTACGGCTTTTCGGACCTTTGCGTATATCAAATCCGTATGTTATGAGCAGTATTGACAACGATTATTTCGAGGACTGGATGCTGCGCCTCCTCTCTCGTTTGGAGTACATAGAGAAACTTATACGCACGGCTGCGAACATGTCGGCGGCCGAATCCAAACCCCGTTTACCGGCCATTCTGAGCAGCGACAAATTGTTGGACAATTCCGACTTGTGCAATATGCTGAAAGTGAGCAAACGGACTTTGCAGCGTTACCGTTCTACCGGAGAGCTGCCCTATCAGATACTTCGGCATAAGACATTGTATAAGGCGGGCGATGTCCGACGATTCATGGAGACTAATTTCGACCGGTTTAGGAATTTGAAACTTTACAGTCGAAAGCATCCGCAATAACCGCAATTCTCCGGCCCCGAATAAAAAAACCGACGGATGGGGTATTCCGTCGGTTTCCGATTTACATTTTCATCCCCTTCGGAGGCATCCGGGCAATTATGATACGTCCGTCGGATGCGGCCGCAATCTGTTTCAGTCGTTCGGGGATATGATTATACAACTCCTCCTTTTTCGAGACTTCCGCCACTTCTTCCTGCTGTCGATTATCATCTGTCGCATCGTTCTCCTTGTCAGGACAGAGAGTGCCCTGTATTTTACGATCCATTTTTGCCAACTCCTCTTTTAGCGTTGCCAATTCAGCCTCCTTGTGCCAGCTTTTATCCGCAATACTCCGCAATACGGAGGCATCCTTCGCCAATTCATTTTGTTTCTCGCGGAATTTCTCCAGCGTCGGTTCGATGGTGGCAAGGGCATGAATGAAATTCGTCGCCGCCAGTCGTGGGTCGGAAGCGATATTGCCGAAATTGTACGAATAGAGATAATCTCCTTCACCCCGGACATAAAACCGGTTCTTGACTAAATCGAAATCCTCTTTTTTGGTCGTTTCGCTTTGTACGAGCACCTCGAATCCGTAAAGGCTTCCAATGGATTCCAGTTCACCGGACGTGCGTGCCGTCTGTGCGATATGGTTCAGGTGCTTGCCGATGAGTTTGATGTCGGACGTTTCCAATCCGTCCAATTTCACGGGATTACGGTAAGACCCGTCTTCATTGAACTCTGCACGGGCCTTGAAATCCTCCAAGTCTTTTCCGATGCGGCGTATCAGGTCGTCATTTTGCTCCATGTCCTTCATGATGTGCTCCAATTGGTAGCGGCTCGACGACTTACTGCGCACGAATGCCAGTCGGTCGCTTTCGAGCGTTGCAACCTTCTTCTCCAAACGGGCCTTTTCCAAAAGGTCCGTGTTGCCCGAAAGGATGGCAACGTATTCGGAGAAATTCATACCGCTCTTTTCGTCGATTGCCCCTTCGTCGATGGTACGGCATCCGAGATTGTTCGTCTTGAGCTGGCGGATGAACAGTTGCTTGTTGTGCAGCAGCCCGAACTTGTAGGCGTCGAGCGATTTCTCGACAGCGTACAGTATGACGTCCACCTTGTTATCCGCATAGTATTTTGCTACCTCATTACCGGTTCTTATGCCGCGTCCGTCTCGCTGTTCCAAATCGCTCGGTCTCCAGGGACAATCCAAATGATGAATAGCTATACAGCGTTTTTGCGCGTTTACCCCTGTTCCGAGCATTTCAGTGGAACCGAACAGAACGCGAACTCTTCCGGCGTTCATATCGGTTATCAAACCTTTGCGGGCTTTTTCGGATGCAGCTTCCTGAATGAACCGAACCTCCGAAGGCGGTATGCCGTATTCTTCGACCAATTTATGTTTGATTTCCGAATAAACGTTCCATTCCGTACCGGGTTTGTAGGTTCCCAAATCGGAAAATACAAACTGAGTTCCTTTGTAGGTATCGAACCGACGATAATATTCAGCAATCATTTTGGCACAATGGCTCGCTTTGCTGTCTGGCCAATCGCGATAAGCAGGGTTTATCATGCGCATATCGAGCGCCATCTTGCGGGCGTAATCGGTAGCGATGAGCATCTTGGCCGTTCTCTCCCGTTCGGAGAGCGGCAATCGTTCCAGCAATGTCGCATCGCCCGATTTGGCGAACTGAATAAGTTTCTCGATAAACTGCTCCTGGTCGGGCGTCGGCGGTATGTTATGCAGAATCTCATTTTTCTCGGGCCGGTCGATACCGATGTCCTCGGCAGAACGGTAGTCGGTAATCTCGGAGTAAAACTGCGCCAGTTCCGGTACCTTAATAAAATAGCGGAACCGTTCTTTCTGCACGATTTCATTCGTTACGGAAAATTCGTAATCAACGGTTTTCTTGGCGAAGATGGCCGCCCAGGCGTCGAAAGTGAGAATGTTCTGCCGCTCCAATGCACGTGGCCGCAGATATTTGAATAACAGGTACAGTTCCGTCAGCGAATTGGATATCGTCGTGCCGGAGAGAAACGTAGCTCCCAGGTCGCGCCCCGTGCGCTGTTGGATAGTCCGCAAAGCCAGGAGCAGATTGAATGCCCTCTGCGACCCTTCGGGATTCCCGAGGCCCGCTACGCGGTCATGCCGCGTAGTAAAAGTCAGATTCTTGAATTTATGCGATTCGTCCACGTACAGGTGGTCGATACCCATACGTCCGAAATCGACGGCATCATCCCGCCGATTTTCCATGACAAACATCAGATTTTCCAATTTGGCCTTCAAATTGGCCTGACGTTTCAGGCAGCCTTTCATCAAGGTGACGGATCCCTCTTTTCCTTGTGCCTTCAGCACTTCGAGGTTTTGTTCCACGCTGTCCAATTCATTCTGCAATATCTCCTGCTGGATTTCCGGCGATTGCGGTATCATGCCGAACTGCTCATGCGAAAGGATTACGGCATCCCAATCGTTATTCTGAATCTCCCGGAAGATTTGCTCGCGCTTTTTGGGTGTAAAATCCGCCTTGCCCGGGTAAAGAACTTTTGCCGTCGGATAAGCGGTACAGAACGTTTTGGCAATCTCGTGTATGTTGGCTTTCAACCCGATAATCATAGGTTTATGAACCAGACCGAGTCGTTTTTTCTCATAAGCGGAACAACACATGATAAGTGTTTTTCCGCCGCCGACCTCGTGGTCGATAATCCCGCCTCCGAGCAGTTTGTCCATCCAAACCGCATCTTTCTGACTCGCGTACAAATCCTCAATACCTAATCCTTTGCGGTCGAGACCGGGAAAAGTCTGATGTGCTCCGTCGTATTTCGGACGCACGTAACAATTGAACGTGCGGTTATAGAGGTCTGCCAGCCTGTCCTTGAAATCGGACGATTGTTCGCGCAGCCAATCGGAAAAGGTGTGTCTGATTTCGTCAATCTTATTGGTGGCTTGCCGTATGGCGTCCTCGTCCCGAACCTTGACCTCTACTTCTCGGCCGTCCTCCCAACGGATAACGGTTTTTTTAATCTCCGGAACGGTGTTTTGCAGCGCGTGTTTCAACAGATGCAGTCCGTTATAGGTGCGGCTTTCACCTCTGACGGCATACTGGCTCCATATTTTCGCATTGAGTCCCGAGGACACCATCACTCCGTATTCATCCAAATTGGGAGCAAAGGAGATTTTTATCTCCGCCGCGAACAGACAGGATGCGAACCGTTCGTAAATACCTTTGGGAATCCATCGCTCGCCGAGATTGAAATCCAAATCATCGAAGGCAATGGGCTTGGGAATCGCCTCGCGCAGAGCCGCGAGCGATTCCTGCGCCGGGGCGTGGTCGGGATTTTGCAGAAGAAACGCCTCGATGCGGTCGGCTTTTTCGATGACGTTGCCGGAAATGAATTTGTCGGCAGCTTCGTACTCGTCCGTTTGCGGATTATAATAAATACGGCCTTTCAACTGTTGACGTATCTCTTCTTCGGAAACATCCGTAAGGGATGTCATATATTCCAGATTGACAGTGCCGTATTTGTTCAGACTGGCAACGAGGGCTTCATATGCGTCTGCGACGCGTTCAATCTCGTTGGGATTGAATGCTACGGGATGCAGGAAAATATCGGCTTTACGGGCAGTGCCGTCGATGTATCGCTCCAACGAAAGGATTTCCGTTCCCCTCGCATCCATCTTTATCAGGTCGAGATTACGCTTGTCGTTGAGCAGTCCGAAACGTTCGGTGAACTCGTCGTAAAGCTGGTTTAGCATCGCCCGAAGAGCCGGATTTTCCGTCTGCGTTTCCGCTTCGTTATCGTAGAGATGGAAATAGGTATCGCGTATCTCGATATAGAGAGAGGCTTTAGCCTGCTGTTCCGGCAACAGCTCCAACGGACAGAACATAGGTTGCGAAGATTCTATCTCCCGAAGGTAACCGACCCGGTCGTTCTCGTCGGTAACGAGCGACCCTTCGCGGTAATGCAGCGAAAGGTCGGAGGTGAACGGATGGAATTTGCGCTCCGGGGAGCGCTCTTTCTGCGGCTGCGACCGTTGCCCGTAGGCCTGTTGCGGTATCTGCGACTGCTCCGTAATGTGGCTGGCAATCTCTTGTCGCAATTGGGCCCGCCTCTCCGGCGTCAAGGACATCATGGCTTGGTAGAAGCCATTTATCGGAGGATTGCTGTCCCAGTCCAGTTCTGCATACACAGCATCGTCGGGGTCGGGAGCAGATTCCGGTTCCGGCGTTTGCTCGGCAGACGGCATCGGAGCAGGTGCGGGAGCTGGAGATACGAGTTGCGGCCTTGGCGATGCCGGTTGGTGAGGTACATTTTTCTTGACTGACTTGTTGTGTCGTTTAGGAGTAATCTGCGACCGCTCTTCGGCAGAGAATCCGAAAAGGTCATAGAGAGTCAGAAGGGGTTCCTGCTGTATGTTCGACGAGGTATCCGCTGTATGTCCGGCGGCTTCTTCGGAGCCAGTTTTAGTTTCCAAAGCTGCTGCGTTGTCCTCCGGTTCGGAGGCGGCCTGCCGGGAGTCATCCTTTATGCCGAAGTCCTTCGGCTGCGGCGGCCGTTCTTTCCAAACATGCTCTTGCCGCTCCTGTGCCCATGCACCGAAGTCGGCCCGGTCCTGCTCTGTCGGAGCTTCACTCTGCCGAGCAGCAGGTTCCGGTACGGTATGTGCGGGGACCTTGTTCGTTTCGGTGACCTCCCCGGTTTCAGTATCGACATGGTACCCCTGCTCCTGCAGCTCCGCAATTGCACGGTCTGCTTCTTCCTGTTCGCGTTGCTGCTGCCGACTACGGGCCCCCGATATAATGCCGTCGATGATTTCGCCTGCACGAAGCGGTTCTTGTACTCGCGTTCGATTCCGTTCCGGACGCTGGGGATGCGGAGTCGGTTGTAAGTCCGCCGGAATATGGTGCTGGAAATATCCGTGGTCGAAATATTCCATAAAGTCATCCGCAAGCATTTGCCGCAGAGCGCTGTCTATACCCGCCACTCCGCCCGAATGGATAAATTCCATCGCGGGCTTGCCGTAGGGGTCTGTTCCGACCTTTGCATCGGTATGGACAACTCGGTCGAAAGAGTGGAAAAGGTTGTTTACGCGGATGCCGTTCGACAAACGGCGTGTTTCGATAAAATCCTTTTGCCGTTGGGAAAGTTCGCCTGCGGCGGTGTTTTTTTGCAGGATGATAAGGTCGCTGCCGACATCCGTTCCGGCATAGTCGGAAAAAAGATTGTTCGGCAGGCGCACGGCTGTAACCACATTGCAGCGATTCATCAGCCATTCGCGCACGGGCCGCCCCTGTTCGGAGTTCAGGACGCCCTGTGAAGTGATAAAGGCAATCAGACCGCCCTCGCGGACAATATCGACCGATTTCATAAAGAAATAATTGTGCAGCGTCCGTGTTCCCTGCCGTCGCACGGGGTCTGTATGTGTCGAGAAGAACGGGTCGAAGAGCGCCACGTCCCCGAAAGGAATATTACTGACAGCCACGTCGTAATAACCGATGTAGCGGGGTTCGATATTCTCGAATCCTTGTACCCGGACCCGGGTTTCGGGATGCAGATGTTTGAGGATAAGTCCCGTGGCGGGGTCTTTCTCGAAACAGGTAATCTCCGTATATGGGTCATGGAAATGAACGGCTTCGGCAAAAATTCCCGTTCCCGCACTGGGGTCGAGGATACGTTTGACATCGGCCTGCGTACTCCATATTTCAGCCACGATAGCGTCCGCTATCGGTGGCGGTGTATAAAATGCCGTCAGCACGGAGTTCTTGATGCCATCCATGTAGCGTTTGTACTCCCGTTCATTGGCGGTATTGCTTTTGACAACCTCGTGCAGTTCCGCCACGAGGCCGGCCATACCGTCCGCTTTTCGGTTGCCGTCCGAAGTCTTCAACACTTCTTTGATAGCCCCGAAACCATTGTATGCTCCGAGGACTTCCAATTCCCGGTCGGTCGGTGTCCGTTTTTCCCCTTCGAGTTTGAAGGCCACCTCCAGCGCCTCGATATTCCGGCGCAGGTGGATTTTTGTGTTAAATGCCATCTTCGAGGAGGATTTGGACGGTTCCCGTCAGTTCGGTATAGAATAGGTCGTAGGCAGGCGTAGCGGCGAAGTCGTCCGAAAAATCGTATTTCACCAATACTTCGCGGCACAGAGGCAACAGAAGCAGGGCGACTCTGCGGGCTGACTTTTCAGGAATTTCCGCGGCAAACTCATTCCAAAGAACATTTACCAGCGTGTTATAAGGAGAAAAGTGCAACCCGTGGAACAGGTCTTCACGGGCCGCTTCTTCGGCCTCGACATGAGTACGTCCCGCACGTATGGTACGGCTATATACCTCGGCAGCGCTGTCGGCACGTTCGGCGATAAACATCCGGTCGGCGGCACGGTCCGGATGGTTCTCTTGCAGATAGGACAATAGGGAAAGACCGTAATAGGATAATTCTGTCGGATTTTGCTTGTTTGCCATGAGAAAGATTTTTTAGTGGTCGTTGAAAAATGGAGGGAAAGAGAAAAAGGCGCCTCGGGTTCCCACCCGAAGCGCCGACCACTGAAAAAATCCTTATCAAACAAGCGGCCTCTTGTTGTGACAAGTCTTTTCAGTGGTAAAGGTAACGATTATTTCTTTTTATTCCTCTTGCCCTGTTTCGGGGTATTGTTACGGAGCTCAAAAGCGAAGGAAGGCTTAAACTCTTCATTAAGAACGACTGCGGCATCGAACGTCCCGCCCGCGCTTTTGGTAAAACCTTTGATAGTGCCGGTTCTGCCTTTGGTAAGCAAAGCGGTCAGTTGAGCATCGGTCAGTTCCTTACGGGCGATAGTCCGCCACACGGTAAGGCCGCAACCGGGATTCTGGCATTTGGCGAGTTTCGGATAGAACACGACGGTTTGCCCACAGCGGGGACAGATACATTCGCTTCGTCCCGGACTCTCTATTTTCGCCTCCAGCAATTCCCGAACGATTTGTGAGGCGAAAACCTCGATACCCCGGTGAAAAGTCGGGGCATCCATTTCTCCGGTGGCAATTTTCGAGAGGGCCAGTTCCCAATTACCCGTCAGGGCGACATCCGCAATCTTCCGCTCCTTGACGGCGGCATAGACTGCGAGTCCTTTGTCGGTCGGTACGAGCGACTTCTTCTCGCGGCGGATATAGTCGCGCGAAAAGAGCGTTTCGATGATGGCGGCACGTGAGGCGGGGGTTCCGATGCCGGAATCTTTCATCGCCTCACGCTGGGCCTCGTCCTCCAGCTCCCGCCCGGCTGTTTCCATCGCCGCCAACAGGCTGGATTCGGTGTGCAGAGGCCGGGGCTTGGTCTGTTTCTGCTCCACTCGGCAATCTTTCACGGGCAGTTCGTTGCCGTCAGTCAGTGCCGGCAGCGTCGCCGCCGTATCATCCGTTCGTTCCTCCGGTTCCTGCCATACCTTACGCCAGCCGCCACTTTTGATAACCGTCCCCCGGGCCGTAAACTCCAGACCGGCGCATTTCAGACGGACAACCGATATATCCTTGACGCAAACTGCACCGAAGGCTTCCACCATCCGTCCGGCGATAAGGTCGTAAACCGTTCGTTCTTCCGTAGACAATGCTGTCGGGACAACTCCTGTGATAAGCAGTGCGTGGTGGTCGGTCACCTTCCGATTGTCGATGGAACGTCTATTCAGTTCTGTGCCCGATACGGCGGCCGCTTCCTGCCCGAAGACCGAATGTTCCCGAAGCGTACCGAGCAGGGAAGGTATCTCGCGTGCCACATCGTCCGGAATATAGCGCGAACCGGTGCGGGGATACGTGATGTATTTCCGCTCGTAAAGCGTTTGGGCGATATCGAGTGTTTTTTCCGCCGAGAACCCGTATCGGGTATTGGCATCTTTCTGAAGCGATGTCAGGTCGTACAGCAAGGGCGGCTGTTCCCGAACCTCTTTGCAGTCGATACTCTCTACCTGTACCCGGCCGGCAGCCATCACGGCGGAACAAGCTGCACCTGCGGCCTCTTTCGTGTCGTAACGTTCCGAAGAAAGAGCGGGAAAAAGCGTGGCATCCTTTGCCGTAGAGAGCTTTAGCTGAAAGTAAACCGAAGGTTTGAATGCCTTGTTCTCCAGATACCGGGAGCAAATAATCGCCAGCGTGGGGGTTTGAACCCGCCCCAGCGACCAGACACCGTGTCCGGCGGCAAGGGCAAGTGCCTGCGATGCGTTGATGCCGACAACCCAGTCGGCCTCGCTGCGGGCTTTGGCCGAAAGGTAAAGGTTGTCGTAATCGCTCCCCGGACGCAGATGTTCCAATCCTTCCCGGATAGCCATGTCGGTAAGGCTGCTTATCCAAAGCCGCACGAACGGCTTGCGACACTCCAGATAGGAATAGACATAGCGGAAAATGAGTTCCCCTTCACGCCCCGCATCCGTAGCGACGATGATGCGTTCGGCCATGCCGAAGAGTTCCTTGATGATACCGAGCTGTTTCGTGACGCCCGAATCGGCCTTGTACTCCTTGCCGTCCCGGATTTGCCGGGGCAGAAGGATGAATGAGGAAGGCAGGATAGGAAGATTTTCCCGGCGGAAATTTTCAATGCCGTAATGCTGCGGCATGGCAAGGCCGACCAAATGGCCGAAAGCCCATGTCACGGTGTAACCGTTTCCCTCGATGAAACCGTCCCGACGGTTCGTAGCCCCTACGACAGCGGCGATTTCACGCGCTACCGAGGGCTTCTCTGCGATGATTACTTGCATGATATATTCGGATATTTTCAGTGGTTGTTCTTTCGTCGTTCTTATTCCCGCTTTTTCAGACGGGCTGTAAGTTTGCGGGCATAACAGGCACGGGAATCTTTCATGTCTTCATGCCGACATGCTGTTCTTTCGTCCGCAGGCAGGCGTTTTCCCAGATGAAGGTACAAGGCGACAGCCGCCGCATTCAGAAGCAGCAACATTCCGATAAGCACATAACACCTCCACATAAGCTACTGTTTGATGCCTTTGGAGACGGTTTTCCTATTGCTTGTCCGCTTTGTTTGGCTTGGAGCGGGTTGCTGTCCCTGTTTGAACGGCTCTTTGGACTCCTTGACCGCTTCGCCGGTTTTACCCTCGGAATTGCCGGCGCCTTGCGTGCGGCTCTCGGCCGCGGGTCGTACCTGTGCGCCCTGCCGTTTGGCCCGGTCGGGGTCCCAACGGAAGAAGTCCATCTTGTTCTGTTCGAAGTTGGGTCTGACCCAGGCATTGAACGGCTCGCTCTGACCGTCTTTCGTCATACCTTTGATGTAAACGGCCTTGATTTCGGCCCGTTTGGCCGGGTCGTCCAGAGCTGCCGTCCACAGCTCGTATGCCTCTTTGGGAACGGCTGCCTTCAGTATCGTTTTGGGGATTCTAAGCGTCGTCTGCCCTTCCGCAACATCTCCTTTTGCTTCGGCGAGCCTGCGACGGTATATTTGCCGGTTCTCCTCCGCATAGCGGTTGCGGTCCAGACCGTCGTATGTAAATGCGTAATTGCGTTCGGCGGCATCAATCTGGATATAAGCATCCCGCTTATATCCAGCACGCGTGGTATATCCCTCCAGCAATACCTTTCCACCGCCGTAAAAGTCCATCTGCTTGCCGTCCGAAAGGTCCGCCTCTTTGATGCGCGTGCGTTTTTCGAGCATGGCGACAGGCATGTGTTCCAATGTATTCGTCCATTTGTCGATGGAAACATAGCAGGGCGTCGGTTTGCCCGGCTCCAATTCCAAGTCGATGACCTTTCCGGCATGGCGGGTATTGATAAGGTTGGTCTTCGCCTCGTCGTCGAGCAGTATCCCGTGGAACGGAGCATCGAGATTCGGTTTTTCCTGCCAATAGTGAGGTATGACGCGCAGCGAACCGTCTGCCTGTTCTTCGAGCGACACGCGCCCTTTGGTAGCGACACGTACGCCGTTTCCCAACTCGGGATTCATGTCTACCAACCCGTTGGATTTGTGCCCGTAAGACATGGCCTTCAGGTGCGGTTCGATATCCTCCATCCGGATACCTTTCCGCTCCATATCCGCCCGGTCGATTTTCGAGGTGTCCAGCGGCTCGAAACGCTGTTCTTCTGCATTGGTCTGAAGTCGCTCGGCGGGATTGACACGGTAGTTTTCCAGAATTTCCGGAGTGAAGTCGATAGAGATAAGTTTGTTCAGTACATTCTCCGTCATAATGAAAATGCCGGTATGGGCGGGATTTTGAGCTTGCTCCAAAAATTTCTTGAAGAAGGCTTCGAGCGGTGAATCCAGTGTACTTACATTCAGCAGACTCATAATATTGTCCCCCGATGGGGAAACAGTCCGGATGTTCCCGTTTTCATCCATGCCGCTAACGGCTTGCAGGCGGCCGTCATCCGCCTGCTGAACGAGCATGACCTGTTTGGCGTCGTTCCTTACATTTTCGTCCATAGATACGTAATTTTTAATTGGCACCAATTGCAGTGCGGGACGAAATTAACGCTAACAAATTGATGTTTAAATAGATAATTCGAGTATGAAAGCATAAGGCCTCGATTGAGGCAGCATGTGGCAGGGATAGCGTTTAAAAAGAAATCATTTTGTTGAATTTTGAAGAAATAATTATTATTGTTATCTTTACAAACCACCTACTACTGTCCGAGATGTCTTCAAATATCCGATACGTCGCTCCTTTCGGAGAACTTTATACGTTGTATAAAGACCGTTTCGTGCGGATTGCCATGTCCTATGTCCGCGACCGGATGGCTGCCGAGGATATTGTGACAGACAGTTATATGGCATTCTGGGAAAACCGGCATGAGCTGGAAACGGCAAACGTCCCGGCTTGGCTTTATACCGTAGTCGTCCGCAAATGTAGGAACTGGCTTCGTGAGAAGGTTTCGCACGAACGTATCCACAATAATCTGCAAAAGACAGAATTGCGTATCCTTACGGAATATGTCCTGCGACGGGAGGCCGACGACCCGAAACACTTGATGATGGACGAAGCCCTGCGAATCGTCGAACAGGAGCTCGGCAGGATGTCTCCGATACGGCGACGGATATTCATCGCGCACCGTTACGACAATATGTCCTACCGGGAAATTGCGGCGATATGTTCGCTTACCGAATGTCAGGTGGATTATGAACTCCGGGCAGCAAAAAAAACGTTGAGCATCGCCCTGAAAGATTACCTGCCGCTGGCGGCAATCCTCATTCACAACCTCTGATTTTTTGATTTATCAATCAACCTTTTTTGCGGATGTCGATTTTCTCGTCGTTCGCACTTATCTATATGTCAACATATTACGGTAATAAAAAATATCAATAATATATTAAAAATATTTATTTGCAGAAAATCGAAAATTTTATCACGAATCCGGCCGAGTTACGTGACATATATATGAACGGATAGAATACAAACAGTTTGAAAAATGACAGAAGAACAATTATACCGTTACGTGACTTGCCGAACCACGACAGAAGAGGAGCGTGAAATTCTCGAATGGCTCGCCGCTTCACCCGAACATGAGCGGTTGCTTGCCCAGGTACATCGGCGGCACGATTTGGCGGCACTGAGCGCCCCGCTCATCGACAAACTCTACGAACAGGACCGGCGACGGAGTCCGCGCATGTTGCTGCGCCGCTGGGGCACGGCTGCGGCAGCGGCTGCCGCTGTCCTCTCGCTTTTTGTCGGCAGTTATTATTATCGGGAATCCCGCACTCTGAAACAGCAGGGTGCGCAATGGCTGGCCGTGGCCGTACCTCCCGGCCAGCATGTACGGATGGCGCTTGCGGACGGCACGGCCGTTTGGCTGAATGCCGGTACGAAGCTCGAATATCCCGCCCTGTTCACAGGAGATACCCGGCGGGTACGCATCGAAGGCGAAGCCCGTTTCGACGTGGCACACGATGCGTCGCACCCGTTCGTCGTGGAGACCTTTGCCGCGGATGTAAAAGTGCTGGGTACGGAGTTCAACGTCGCGGCGGACAAGGCATGCGGAACATTCTCGGCGGCGCTTTTCGAGGGAAGTGTCGAAGTACGCGACCGGACGACGGATGAGGCCGTCGTGCTGCATCCCGACGAAACGGTACGGCTGGTGGACGGACGGTTGGCCACGGGCCGTATCGAACATCCCGACGACTACATTTGGACAGAGGGCTATATCAATTTCAAAGGTCATACTGTCGGGGAGATACTCGATAAATACCGTCATGTGTACGGAGTGAATATCCGTCTGGAGAACGTCTCTTTGCCCGATACGAAGTTCCAATGGGGCAAGATACAGGTACAGGACGGTATCGACAACGCGATGAAGGTATTGCAGAACATCTATCCGATTACTTATGAATTCGATTCCGAAACGCGGGCCATTACCATCCGGGAGGCCGAGCGATAACCTGAAAAACAACTGCCTATGAAGTAAAGACCGAATCCTACCTGAAACCGATTGAACCGCCATAAAAATGCCCGCGGGACGAGGCAACGTCCGCACGGGCCCGGTTCAAGTCATTGTTTTAAACAGAATGTAACCTAAACCTTAATTCACAAAAGTATGAATAAATGTGCGCAATTCAAAGCGTTTACGTTATTTGCGCTATCGGTGTTCCTGCTCGTCTGCCCCTTCGCGGGACATACGCAGCCACGGAATATCGTACTCGACCTCGATGCGGCTCCGCTGAAAGAGGCGATGAGTGCGATTGAAAAGCAATCCTCCTGGCGTTTCGTCGTGAGCCCGGAAGTAGATTTGAACTATCCCGTCACGCTGACAATCGAAACATCCTCCATACGCGACCTTCTGGAGCGCCTGTTCGCCTCGTCGCCTTACGCATGGTCGCTCGTCGAATCCACGACGACGATTACGCTGTCGAAACGCCCGGAAGAGCGCCCTGCAAACCTTACAGGCATTGTACGGGATACACAGGGCAATCCGATTATCGGTGCTACGGTGCTCGAAACCGGAACGTCGAACGGAACGACGACGGACGGCACCGGTCGTTTTGCCCTGACCGTCGCCATTCCTTCGACCGCCCGGCTGGAGATTAGCTATCTGGGCTACGAATCCCTCCATTTGACCGTAGGAAGCCGCACGCGGTTCGAAATCATGCTCAGGGAATCGACCGCCGAAATCGAGCAGGTCGTCGTTGCGGCTCTTGGTATTAAGCGTTCGGAGAAGGCTTTGGCCTACACCGTAGCGCAGGTGGCTCCCGAAGACGTTACGATGGTCAAGGATGCCAACTTCGTCAATGCCCTTTCGGGCAAGGTCGCCGGCGCCGTCATCAACCCCTCGTCGTCGGGTGTCGGCGGCGTATCGAAGGTCGTCATGCGCGGTATGAAATCCATCATGCAATCGTCGAATACGCTCTATGTCATCGACGGTATTCCGATGTTCAACAATTCGTCGAAAGGCGGCATGGAGTTCGACTCGAAAGGTTCCACGGAATCCATAGCCGACCTGAACCCGGACGATATCGCGTCGATGTCGGTAATGACCGGAGCTTCCGCCGCTGCATTGTACGGCTCGGAGGCGGCCAACGGCGCCGTGCTCATCACCACCAAAAAAGGCGAGGCCGGCAAGCTGCGCGTTACGGTATCGAGCAATACGGAATTCATGACACCGCTGTGGCTCCCGGAGTTCCAGACCCGCTACGGAACGGGGCGCAAAGGTAAAAACTCCGGTTCGACGATTCACAGTTGGGGCGCTTACCTGCGGCCCGAAGCCCGTTACAATTATTCTCCGGAGGATTTCATGGAAACCGGACACGTCTATACCAATTCGTTTACGCTGTCGGGCGGTTCAGAGAAAAATCAGACCTATTTTTCGGCTGCTGCGGTTAATTCCGATGGGTTGATGCCTAACAACGAATACAACCGCTATAACTTCACGTTCCGCAACACGACGCACTTTTTGAATGACCGGCTCGTGCTGGACGCCTCGGCCTCGTACATCATTCAAGACGACCGTAACATGACCAATCAGGGTGTGTATTCCAATCCGCTGGTTTCGGCCTATCTCTTTCCCCGCGGCGATAACTTCGATTTGGTACGGACGTTCGAGCGCTGGAATCCCTCGCGGAAGATTTACGAGCAGTATTGGCCGCAGGGCGAAGGCGGCGACCTGCGTATGCAGAATCCCTATTGGATTGCCTACCGTAACCCGCGGGAGAACAACCGCCACCGTTACATGCTTTCTGCTTCGGCATCCTACAAAATAACGGACTGGCTGGATGTTTCGGGCCGTATCCGTGTGGATAATACGGACCGATTCTATACGCAAAAACTCTACGCCACGTCGAACGCCACATTGCTGGAGGGCAGCAAATACGGCCACTATACGGAGCTGACGGAAAAATCGCGCCAGACCTACGGCGACGTAATGGCCAATATCAACAAGACGTTCGCCGACAAACTCTCGCTTTCGGCTCATGTCGGCGCATCGCTCAACGATACGCGCCTGCAAGGGCTGGAGCTTGCCGGGCCGCTGGCCAAACCATCGAATATTTTCCACCCCGAGGCCATCGAATCCACCAAACGGAAGGTGACACGCACGGGCTGGCACGAGCAGACGCAATCCATCTTCGCTTCCCTCGAACTGGGCTGGAAAGGACAGGTGTTCCTTACGGCAACGGGCCGTAACGACTGGGCGTCGCAACTGGCAGGCTCACCCTCCAAATCGTTCTTCTATCCTTCGGTGGGCCTTTCATGGCTGCCGTCGGAGACGTTCGACTTTCCCGAGCTGTTTCCGTATCTGAAACTCCGCGCCTCGTGGGCCTCCGTGGGTAACCCTTTCCCACGGGAACTGACCTATGCGACGCACCCTTACGACAATACGAGTCAGGGATGGGACGATAAGACCAATTATCCGATAGGTGACCTCTATCCGGAGCGGACGAAGACGTGGGAGGTGGGATTCGACGCACGTTTTCTCAACGGATTCAACCTCTCTTTCTCGTGGTACCGTGCCGACACTTACAATCAGACGTTCAATCCCAATATTTCGGCCTCGTCCGGTTATTCGGACATGTACGTGCAGACCGGTCATGTCCGCAATACGGGTATCGAGGCGAGTCTCGGATATTCGCATACATGGAGCGGCTTCCGATGGGATTCCGATTTTACCGTGTCGAGCAACAAGAACGAAATCGTCGAATTGCTGCGCGACTGGCGCAATCCGCTCACCGGCGAGATTATCTCGAAAGACCGTCTCGAAATCAACAAACTCGGACAGGCACGATTCATCCTCAAAGAGGGCGGCTCGATGGGCGACCTTTACTCGAACTCCGACCTGCGGCGCGATGAGAACGGCTACATCAAAATCGACGAAACGGGCAGCGTGGCCGTGGAATCGAATCTCCCGGACATGAAACTCGGTTCGGTGTTCCCGAAAGCCAATCTCGCATGGCGTAATAATTTCAACTACAAAGGAGTGAATCTCTCGGTACTCGTCGCGGCCCGTATCGGCGGCATCGTCTACTCTGCCACGCAGGCCAACATGGACATGTACGGCGTGTCGGAGGCTTCGGCGGCAGCCCGCGATGCCGGGGGCGTGCTGGTCAATGGTCGTGCACGGGTGGATGCCGAGACCTGGTACACGACCGTCGGCGCCCAATCCGGCGTACCGCAGTATTATACCTACGATGCGACGAACGTGCGCCTGCAGGAACTGTCCGTCGGTTATACGATTCCGCGTAAATGGCTTCGGGTATGCGACATTACCGTATCGCTCGTAGGCCGTAATCTCTGGATGATGTATTGCAAGGCGCCATTCGACCCCGAATCCGTCGCTTCGACCGAGAACTTCTATACGGGTATCGACTACTTCATGATGCCTTCTACCCGGAATATCGGTTTTAACGTAAACATTAAATTCTGACCGCCATGAAAGGAAACCAATCATTCATAATGATGCGTCTGCTGCTTGCATTCGCAGTCGTGACGGTTGCGACGTCGTGCCTCGACAACTTCGACGAGTACAACCACAATCCGAACGAAACGACCGACGAGGAGCTGGAGCGCGACAATTACAACGTGGGAGCGAAACTCACCTTGCTGCAGAACGAGGTGATACCGACCGAAGAGCACCTTTATCAGTTTACCGAGATTCTCGCAGGCGACGCTTACGGCGGTTATGCCGAATCCACGTCGGATAGCTGGGAGACGAAATTCTCGACTTTCAACCCCTCGGCGGATTGGCTCAAGGCGCCTTTCGTAGATGTGCTGACGGATACCTATCCGGCATACCGCGGGATTCGCCGCGTAACGGAAGACGAAGTGCCGCTGGCTCTTGCGGACATTCTGCGCGTGGCCATCATGCACCGTCTGACCGACCAGTACGGCCCGATTCCCTATTCGGAAATGGCCGACCCCAACAGCGAGGCCCTTACGGCAATCTACGATACTCAACAGGAAGTATATACCAAGATGTTCGAAGAACTCGACGCCGCTATCGCCGTGCTGAACGCCAACACGTCGCTTTCAACAGAGGCGTTCGGGGACTACGACCAGGTATATGCCGGCAACATCTCGAAATGGATACTGTTCGCCAATTCGCTGAAGCTCCGCATGGCAATGCGCCTTGTATATGCGGACGAGACGACGGCCCGCACGAAAGCTGCGGAGGCCATTGCGGGAGGTGTCATCGAGACGAATGCCGACAATGCGAAATTCCAGCCTACGCTCAACCGCACGGCGATGATATGGAACGACTGGCAGGACCACGTGATTTCCGCAGACCTGATAAGTTACATGAACGGTTATGAAGACCCACGCCGAGCCAAGATGTTTACGACAGTAACGGTTACGGAAACTGTCCGGGATGAGACTACCGGCCAGCAGACGACCGTGGAGAAAGAAGTATTCCAGGGATTGCGTATCGGAGTGACGCCCGCTTCGGCGGCGGACGCGAAAGCTAAGTGTTCGTTCCCGATTGTCGCCGATACCGACCCCTTCCTGTGGATGAATGCGGCGGAGGTGGCTTTCCTCAAAGCCGAATACCAGCTCCGCTGGGGTACGATGTCCGAGGCCGGAGCACTCTATAAGAAGGGGGTGGAGCTGTCCTTCGAGGAGCGCGGCGCAGGGTCGGCGGCGGCGTATCTCGCAGCGGCGGCGAAACCTGCAGCTTACACCGACCCGCTGGGCGGTACGTACAGTTTCGCGGCTCAGAGTACCATCACTCCGGTCTGGAGCGACGAGGACGATGCGGAAACAGCTTTGGAACGCATCATCACCCAAAAGTGGATAGCCATTTTCCCGCTGGGTAACGAAGCATGGGCCGAATACCGGCGCACGGGATACCCGCGGCTGGCACCCGTTCCGGAAGACTGCGACAAGTCGGGAGGTACGGTAACGCTTCAATACGGAGCCCGCCGCATTCAATATCCGTCGGAGGAATATGCGGAGAACAACGCCAATGTCCTTGATGCCATTCAGAAACTCGGAGGTGCGGACATTGCAGGAACCCGTGTATGGTGGGACAAGAAACCGCTGAACTAAAATCTAAGATTATGAAACTGAAACAACTGATAAGAATATGCGGTATGCTGCTGGCAGCAGGAATGGCCGCATGCGATACAGATATGGAACCCGTCGGTCAGCGCATCGAGAAACCTGCGGAACAGGACCCGGCGGCGTGGGCCGCCTATATGGAGGCGCTCGCCGCATACAAGGCCGCAGACCATTACACGGTTTATGCCCGTTTCGACAACAACATCGGAGAGGTCATTTCTGAAAAGAACAGCCTGCGGTCGATGCCCGATTCGCTGGACATCGTGGCGCTCGTCAATCCGCTATCGGATTATGACCGTGAGGATTTGCAGGTCGTATGGAAAAAAAGCACGAAGGTACTGCTCACGGCCGACTGTTCCGACCCGGCGACAGCGGTCGAGGCGGTCGATAAAGCGCTCGCGGCAATCGACGTCGACGGTTTGGACGGCATCGTCCTGCGCTACGCGGAGGTCGTAACCCATGAATCCGAAACCGCAGCGGCCGCTATCGCCGCGAAGCTCGACGGCATAGGAGACCGCATGCTCGTATTCGAAGGCAACGCCTCTTTCGCGGCACTCGTAGGCAAGGAGCGGTTCACATGGTTCGTACTCGACGTTTCGGCGGCGGAAACGGTTTTCTCGCTCCGGAGCGAAGTGGATTTTACGGTCGATTATCTCGGTATTCCGGCCCGGAAGATTCTTCCGGCGACAACCCCCTCTGCGACAATCGCTGACGCATTGCTGGAGGAAGTACCGGCTCTGGCGGAGGTCGCTCGCTGCGTAATGGCTTACGGGCCGCTGGGCGGTATAGCCGTTCATGACGTTGCGACGGACTATTACGACGCACTCACGATTTATCCGCGCACCAAAGAGGCGATACATATTCTCAACCCTGCATATACGGAATAAGCCATGAAACCGAACAATATGATTCTTCTTGCGGCGGCCATCGCCGCACTCGCCGCAGGCTGCAAGTCGAACGACTACGACGACGGCACCACGCCGCTGGGCAATGCCGCGTGGATAGATGCCGCAGAAACGGCCCCCGAAACCCGCGTGACGTTCAAAAAGACCGTCACCGACCTCGACCGCACGTTCGCCGTGAAACTCGTCTCTCCGGCACCGTCGGACATGACGGCGGATTTCCGCCTCGACGAGGCGGCCGTGGCGACCTACAATCACCGAAACGGTACGCAGTACGAATTACTGCCCGCCCAGTATTACGACCTCCCGCAAACCAACACCCGTATCGAAGCGGGGAAAAGTGTCTCGGAGGATGTGACGATTCATTTCAAGAGTCTGGACGGACTCGAAATCGACGAAACATATCTTTTCCCCGTATCGCTCACCGGGACGTCGGCGGGCATCGGGCTACTGCACGGTTCCGAAACGGTCTATTATCTCGTGCGACGTTCTTCGGCCATCACCACGGCAGCCGACCTGACGGGATGTTATATGTGGATTCCCGGATTTGAAACAGATGAAGGCAAAGCTGCCGTAAACGGCCTCTCGGCCCTGACGTTCGAAGCCATAGTAAATATCAGCGACTTCTCGGCCGATTCGGGTATCAATACCATCATGGGTATCGAGCAGTATTGTCTGCTGCGTTTCGGCGATTTGAGTTTTCCCCGCCAGCAGTTGCAAGTGCAAATCGGCGGTAAAGCCGGCGGCAAGTTTCCCGAGGCAGACGAATCGAAAGTCCTGCAGCCCGGAGAGTGGTACCATATCGCCATGACATGGGACTTGCAGACCACCGACTTCCGTATTTACGTCAACGGACAACTTCAGAGCAGCGCCAATGCTACGTGGCAGCCCGACGACGGAAGTTCGACCATCGACCTCGCACTCTCGGGCGAGAGTGCCTACCGCTTCCTTATCGGATACTCCTACAATCCGGACCGTCCGCTCAACGGCATGATTTCGCAGGTTCGCATCTGGTCGGTGGCCCGGACGCAGGAGGAGATTTTCCGCGATATGTACGACGTGGAATCTCCCGAGACGAAACCCGAACTGAGGGCTTACTGGAAATTCGACGAGGGCAGCGGCAACACCGTAAAGGACTGGTCGCAGTACGGCAACGACGCCGTATGTCTCGACGGAACGAACAACATGGAAGAGGGTGAACGCACCGAAGGTACGCTCAGATGGAACAATTCCATCGAGATTCCGCAACTCAACCAAGAACAATAAAACGTAACAAGATTATGAAAAATACGAAGCGAATGATTGGATGGCCGGGCGGTTTCGCCCTGCTTCTTGCGGCGGCTTTCATAACGGCCTGCTCCGAAGAGGAGTTCACACGCGAAGCGGGAACAGTCCCCGGTGAAGAAACGCTCACGGGCGTATCGGCGGAGCTTTACCGTCCCGCCGTCGGAAGCCGCATCCGTCTCAGCGATGCCGATGCGACGGACGTATTGCGGCTACGGCTTTCGCAGCTCTCGGTTCAGGACGTCTCAGCGACGCTGGCCGTGGATGCCGACAAACTCGATGCTTACAACAAAGAGCGCGGAACCGAATACGAACTCTTTCCCGCAGAAAATGTCGGACTGGAGGCGAACGGAACGATAACGGTACCGGCCGGAGAGACCGAATCCCCGGACTTCACGGTAACACTCGAACGAGAAGGGGTAGAAAAGGGCGAATACCTTCTGCCGCTGTCCGCCACGGTCGGCAGTGGAGAGCAGGCACGGGTACAGACAATTTACATGACTGTCATGGTCATCGAACATAAGGAGGCTCAGCGGTTGGACCCGATGCCGTTCAAAGTCGTCGCTTATCTCAATACGGAAGAAATGAATCCGCTTTTGGCCAATGAATTTATTGTGCAGGAAATAGATATATGGACTTTTGAGAGTGTCGATAAACAATGGCTCGATATCGAAGTGCTCCGCAAAGCCACGCTCCGGTCGGTCAATGGCCATGCCATGCTCGCATTAGGTCCGGATTTGCAATATGTGCTGGACAATCGTGAAACGTATATCCAACCGGTGCAGCGCGATAATCGGAAAGTGCAGATCTGCATACAAGGCGGCGGTACGGGATTGGGATTCCGCAATTTGACGGACGCGCAAATCGACGAGTTCGTATTCCAAATCGAAAAGGTATGTACCCAATATGCGCTCGATGGTATCAATTTCTTCGACACGGGCGCCGAATATGATATGGAAGGAGCGCCGGAAATTATTCCGTCGTCTTATGCTAAATTGTTGAAAGCGACGAAAGAGGCGCTGGGCCGTGACAAACTCGTCACGATTGCCTGCGATGCGGAGAGCAGCGAGGAATTATCCGTAGCGCAGGACGGCATCAGTGCCGGGGAATGGGTGGATTATGCCTATCCGGGTATTCTCGATGAAGTTATCGACCCGTGGACTGAAGATGCTTTACTGAAACCGATAGCAGGGATAGGAACCACCAAATACGGTCCGTTACTCCAACAATGTGTAGGGCTTTCCTATGATTATATGATGGAGCAAAAAAGTAAAATACAAAACATATATCCGGCCCGACCTGATATAACCAATGTATTCGCAATTTGGGATATGCCGACCAATTCTGCCGGAGCGAGTACAGAACAAGGCCCCGCAAGCGGAGGATTCCGCATTATTGCGGAAGGATGCAGCGATGAAATGGGAATGAGTACCATGCTATTCTATAGTGTAGTTTGGCCTGATATTCCACGATATTACGGTGCATTTACCAAAGATTGGTAACGATGATAAAGGCAGCAGGGATGTAAATATCGTCCCTGCTGCCTTTTTAGTAATTCAGACCGAAATGCCATAATGGAATCGTATTCTTATATCCGTATTCGATATCATCCTTGACGATGAACGCATCGTCAATTCCTTCTATCTGCTTCATGCCTTTTTTCCGACCGCCTACCTCGAACGTATAACCGTCGATTTTGAAATCGGCAACCGAAGAAGTTATCACATCATGATTGACCCGCATTTGATTCAGGAAAAACGTCTCGCGGATATTTCCGATATCGGACTGTTTCCCTCCGAGATTATATATCAGATTGGTGTTGTCGAGATAGATTTTCTCCACCTTACCCAATCCGCGAATCCCGCCCGTATCATCCCGAAGTTGGGCTATCAATCCAGCTTCCTCGATATACAGACAATAGTCTGCCACACTATTGCGGCTCACATTGAGGGCCGTGGCTATACTGCTTATGTTCGGTTTGAAAGGAACGCTTTTAGCGATAATGGCCAAAAGCTGTTTCAGTTTCCGGCCGGTAGAAACATTCATACCGGCATATTGGGGGATATCCGATTCGAGGGCGAGGTTCACGATTTGCTGGATGCGGAGGGACAGATTATCGCTTGAAAACGGATAATATCCCTGCTGCAAATAATCCGAAAAAAACTGGAGCGGACGAAACCCGGCAGGAAGTTGTACCTGCTGTCGGAGAATATCATTCAAAGAATAGAGCGGCAACTCAATATTGTGCCAGAACAGCAAATATTCCCGAAATGACAACCCCTGCATGTGATACATGAGCGCTCTGCGGCTTAAATCCGCTACTCCCTTATTGATGTCGAGCACGGATGAACCGGTAAAAACCACCTGCAGTTCCGGATGATAGTCGTATATAAGTTTCAATTCTTTCGACCAATCCTTATATTTATGAATTTCATCTATAATAAGATGAGTACCCCCCTGTTTGGCGAAGTCGTCGGCCAAGTCCAGCAATTTATGGTCTGCAAAATAGAAATCTTCGGCAGTTACGTATAACGTCGTATCGAGTGGAAGATGCTCCTTTATATGCTGCAATACCATCGTCGTTTTGCCGACTCCGCGAGGCCCTGTCAAGCCAATCATGCGTTCACCCCATTCAATCTGGCCGTACATGTAACGGTGAAAACGAGTATCCGTCTCCTGCAACAGCTTACGAAATCTGTTCTGCAATATATTCATAATCACTGTTTTTTTGCAAATATAGCCAAAATGCTCACAAATTGAGCAAAATGCCCCTAAAATTTGCTCTCTTAATGAGCAATTTTGCCAATGTAGAACATAGTAACTTAGTTATCAATGAAATATGTTATAATTGAGATTTGAACTGGAGTTCGGAATTATGATACTCAATAATGTAAGAATCATAATAATACCGGCGTGAATTCTGTTTGTGCAGACAGATAACGACATGACAAATAACCTTTTAATCGCAGACAAGAATACCGGTATCTGTCCATAAAAATGACCGCGTACCTAAGTGCGCGGTCATTGACAATCTGATTATGTTACGGATTCAGTATCAGTTGCCGTAATCTTTTGCATAGGTCGTCCCGCTGTGCGAGCAAGTTTGCCCGAATGCCATTGCTGCGGCGTTAAGCGTCGAAAGACGGGTGGGCTGCATAGGCAGGTTGAAGAAGCAAACACCGCCAGCATTCGCGTTCACCGAGTTCATGACGGCCTGCCGAACATTAATAATAGATAAGGGGGCAGTCAGGTCGCAGAAATACGGGCAATAACGCGACAATGCAACCGGGAATGAGGGGTTAGTGGAATAACCGTTCAATACTCCCTGATATGCCAAATCGACGCATGCGGCAGCTTCAGCACTGATATTATAAGTATAGCCATAATCGAAAATCGTGATAAGGTTATCCGTCTTTTCGTTCAGGCGCATGATAAGTTTGCTGAACGAAGTCGAATTGGCTGCGGGATAGCCACGGGTTCCATACTCAGCCCACTCATCGTCGAAATCGTACCCGTCTACAATGTCAGCATAAGCCACCAGGTCATCGGTATAGGTCTCAATCTGCGCATCGGTCAGGTTGGAGAATCCGGCCCCGGTATGGTCGCCGAGGTTACCCATGATGACTTTGATGCCTTTGTCACGTAACGGCTGAATATACTTGGCCGGATTCGAGAGAATCGCCTCGTTATTCGGGTTATTGTAGTTGTGAACATTTCCGGAGGCGTCGCCGCGAATGTTCGAGGCGAAGAGAATGACATGCGTAAAGAACGGCTCGCCGTTCGAGAGCGTGTACTCGCCGGCATTGAGAGGATTGACGTCGTTGACTTCAACATACGCCACACGAGCGAAGTTGTCGAGGGAGGTAGCACGGGTAACGGCCGCCTCATCGTCGAGGGAAGGTTCTGCCGCCGGTTCCGGCTGGCTGCAAGATGCAAACACGAGCATGGATGCGAACGCCGTTGCGCAAACTGCCAGTAGATTGACTTTTCTCATAGCAATTAGTTTTTAGTTAGTTAATGAAATTTGGTTAATACAGTCACTTCGTGACCTAATAATGTCACAATTCCAGTTGTGTCGTAATCGTTGTAGATGTGCCTTGCTGTCCAACTCTTCGTACCTCTAAGGTAAGAATTTTTTTCACATTACAAACCTTATTGAGTGAAAAAAATTTAATATTACGGTTCGTCGGCACAAGTAAAGTATCACGGTATCCATAAATATAATTCAGACGATTTAAAATTATTACAAAATAAATGAATGGTCTTGTTAATTAATCTTCCGGCAGCAGCTTGCATAACACAGGGTCGTTTTTAATGCGCTCCAATTCAGCACGGACAATTTGAGACGTTTCGGCCTTAATCCTGTTATAATTATCTTGAATCATCTCCTGCATCCTGTCCTCTCCATTTTCGTCCACAAAATCGGCAATGATGGGGATTTTGCTATAATGCGCCATTTCCTCCCTTATCTTCTCACTGTCCACGACAATTTCGGCATGGAAAATCTTCTGCTCGATGCGTTCATCGAAATTGTCCGCTACGGCTCCGACGAACATTCCCTGTGTAAGTGTCGAAATTTTCGATGCCGGAATAAGACTGTCCATCTGCGTCGATATGGAGGTGGATTTATCATTGCGGTTGATGGTCATGGACTGCCGCTTCTGCAATACTTTTCCGAACCGTTCCGAGAGCATTTTGGCTGTATCGCCTACGACCTGTCCGGAAAAGACGTTGCCTACGGTGTTCATCACCACGGCCGCTTCCTTATCTCCGTAATCGCGTTTGAGCTGGCTGAAGTCCTGAAAACTCAACAGGACGGCGACTTTGTTGCTTCGGGCCGTAGCAATCAGGTTGTCCAGCCCTTTGAAGTAGATGGTCGGCAGCTCGTCGATGATAACGCCCGACTTGAGCTGCCCTTTCTTGTTGATGAGTTTCACAATACGCGAGTTATACAAGCCGAGAGCCGCACCGTAGATGTTCTGACGGTCGGGGTTGTTGCCCACACAGAGAATTTTGGGGTCATCCGGATTGTTGATGTCGAGGGTAAAGTCATCGCCCGACATGACCCAATAGAGCTGAGGTGAAATCATCCTCGAAAGCGGAATCTTCGCCGAAGCTATCTGTCCCTGCAACTGGTCCTGCGCTCCGCCGAGCCAGGCATCCATAAACGGAGAGAGATAATTCTCCAGTTCGGGATAAGAGGTCAATATCGGGAAAATATCTTCATAACGCTTGTTTAAGAACTCGACAGCATGCGGAAAGGTACAATATTTTCCACCCTCGTAGATGCGCAAATACCAGATAATAGCTGCGAAAAGGATGATAGGCGACTCGACGAAAAAATCACCCTGTTTTTGCACCCACGTCTTATTGAGATTCAACATAATGGTATAGGCGCTCTCGTAGGCATCCGATATATCGGTCATAAAGTCCGGGTGGATGGGATTGCAACGGTGTGAGCGACGCGGGTCGTCAAAGTTTATTACGTAGAAGGTCGGCACTTTCTGGTAGCCCTCTTGGTGCATCAAAAGGTGGTTGTAGGCAATCTCCGAAAGGTCCGGGAATTTAAAATCATAGATATATTGGGTATATCCCTTTTCAATCTGCTGCTTGATGTAGGAATTGACCACTGCAAATGATTTGCCGCTGCCGGGAGTACCTAATACGATGGACGCACGAAACGGATTCACGACGTTAATCCAACCGGGATTCCATTTTTTACCACAATAAAATCGCGTGGGTAAGTTCATGGAATATTCATTGGCAAGCAATCGCGTTTCCTGCATAAAACTTTCGTTCTCGTTGTTGAACGGGTCGTCCATCAGGTCGTTCTTCAACAGGCGGGACATCCATACGCCGCCCATTAACAGGCAGATATATCCGACCGCTATTGTCGTAATGTAGAGTATCGCTGTCGCCGTAAGCGGCAGAGGCAGGCCGAGCAGCCACCAATTCAGAAAGAACAACACGGAGCCCGCCACGAGTGCCGTGCCGATTCCCGGCCATGTAATCTTTTCGTCCTTTACGCCTGTCGTCCCCAAACACGAGAGAAAGAGAAACAGGACGGCACATAGTTTCGTGTAGAGAAGGTTTCCGAACAATCCCGTCGTGCGGTTGAAATTAAGTAGAACCTTATCGACTACACCGATATCTACACCCCATTCTAAAATCTGTTCGTAACAGTACCAGTAGATATGAATGACTACAAATAGAATACTGATGGCCCGCATGAAATCCATGACTTTGGCCAAACCGCGAAGGTCGTCTTCCTGTTGCATAACACGCCTGTTTAAAGATGGAGGACGAATATAGATTTTTCCCCGGTCGTTAAGGCAGGTTCATTCCATTAGAGCAATATGAGGCATTTATTATGGATGCATGAGGCATTTATCCCCACATGATAACCAAAGAACTCGGTAATCACGAATAAAATCACAGATTTTGTCTTTTTAATATTACCCCGCAATTAATCCATTGGATGAATCTATTTGTTTATTGGTGAAATTTTTATATATTTAAACGTCATCACGTGTGCAGGGAATATTCCGGCTTGTGCTTGCCCCTCATGTCGGTCGGATTGGGATGACGAGGTTCCCAAAACTTAAATAGTCACTTACGGCAACCGCAACCTGCGACACATTATCCGACATGTACTTTTGGCCATTGATTTTCAATTCCCTTTAAATGCTGTTTAAAGTCTATTTAAAAATTTTCCAACATTAAAGATTATGAAAAGATTATATTTCATTCTTATTGCGATTGCGTTTTCTCTTTGCATAGCGAATCCGGGGTGTTCAGATTTCGCAGAGACTGATGCAGTTCCACCCGAAGGAGTAGAAGAAGGCACGGTACAAAGCGAGTTATTGGAAAACGGGAACGAGCTATTGACTTATCCGAACGGCGTTCGTGTAGAGCGGACACCATCGGGCGAGATTTTGTGGCAGGGAGATATCTTATTGGAGGATTGGCAACTGAATATCCTTACTAATCCTCAAACGCGTGGTGGAATATTAAATAAAACTTGGTCTAATGGTGTCGTTTATTATGAGTGGGATGCTAATATTGTACCGTTTACGAAACAATATGCGCTTACGGCAATGGAAACATGGGCTGATGCGTGCGGCTTGGTTTTCGTTGATGTAACAGGAGAAAGTACCCCCAGCAACCGAATCAGAATATATAACGGCGACGGAAATCGTTCTCGCATAGGAATGGTGGGAGGCCGGCAAGATTTATCGCTATCCCTTATTGGCGCTACTGAAAAGGATGCAATTCATGAACTCGGCCATGCTTTGGGACTCATCCATGAACATTGCCGCGCCGACCGAGACGAGTATATCACCGTCTACTACGATAATATCAAACCGGGAGAACGGCATAATTTTGATAAAGTAAGCGGAAACTCTTATAAGTATTCAGCGGAATTCGATTATTCTTCGGTAATGATATACGATTCATACATCAGAAACACCGACTTTGTTTATGACACAACGAAACCGGTTATACAGACTAAAACGGGTGCAGAGATAGAAAGCAGCTTAACGCCTACCGCTCTTGATATAAGAACTGTTAATGAGATGTATAAAAAGAAAATTCATACTGTCAAAGTAAGTAGCGAAAGTTCTCTGTCCGGAACTGTTACGGGTGGAGGCGATAATTATTCTTATTTATCCGCCTGTACCTTACGCGCAACCCCTGCACAGAACCGTAGCTTTAGCGGATGGTTTGAAGATGGACAATATTTGTCTTTATCTAATCCTTATACATTCAGTGTAACAGGAGACAGAAATATCATTGCTAAATTTACTACAACGAATAATAATTATTCTTTGGAAACTTCTGTATCAATACATCCAATCAACACCAATGGATTGTTTCAGTTTGTGGCCGGAGGCACAGTATCTCCGGGCTCTCTAAATTCAACAGCCTACGCAACATTGAACTTAAAAGCTACTTCTGCCGCCGGTTTTACATTCTCTCATTGGCTGGATTTGGATTCAGAAAAAGTTTTGTCCGCAGAAAATCCCTATCCAGTGAAAATGACGCGGGATATGAGAATTCAAGCCGTATTTTCCAAAAATGGCTTTGTCATTGTTCCGAAGGAGTGATTTTGGGGAAATAATCAATATGCCCCTGTCGGAGTTATTTCCGACAGGGGCATAAATTATACATTAGATTTACTGTACAGCATTAAAGGGCGGTAATCCTTCCGATTGTTTTTTCTGCTTGGAAAGAATCTTACAGCATTGAAAGGTTCTGAAAACCATATCTCCTTCTACTATATAGTCAATACACAGTCCTTCGATAATGTATTCGCACCCTTTTTCATACTGGAAATCGGTGATAGGCCAATTTACCCATAACCATGAATCTTGTTCATAAAACTTAATTATGTAATAATATTCGCTTTCATATAATTCTTCTTCCGACCAGTCCAAATCCGGATGATGGTATTTCTCGGAGGCGATATAGAGCGTCATCTTTTCTACTTTGTCGATTTCATAGGGAAAATCCTTGAGTTTGCATTCCGGTTCGGTCTTTTGGCAAGATGCGAGGGCGAAACAAATAAGGCACGAAACAATGAGAAGAGTAAACTTCTTCATCATGAGACATTTTTCGGTTATTAAAAAATACGGTTACCAAACGAATTCCGGTTAAGACGTGTATTCGTCAATAAGAATGTTCATCTTACGGCATTAAAGGACGGTAATCCTTCCGATTGCTTTTTCTGCTTGGAAAGAATCTTACAACATTGAAAGGTTCTGAAAACCATATCTCCGTCTACTATATAATCAATACACAGTCCTTCGATAATGTATTCGTACCCTTTTTCATACTGGAAATCGGTGATGGGCCAACCATACCAATCCCAATTCTGGTCTGGCTGGAACTTTAGCAAGTAGTAATATTCGCTTTCATATAATTCCTCTTCCGACCAGTCCAAATCCGGATGATGGTATTTCTCGGAGGCGATATAGAGCGTCATCTTTTCTACTTTGTCGATTTCATAGGGAAAATCCTTGAGTTTGCATTCCGGTTCCGGTTCGGTCTTTTGGCAAGATGCGAGGGCGAAACAAATGAGGCACGAAACAATGAGAAGAGTAAACTTTTTCATCATGAGACATTTTTCGGTTATCCAACAATACGGTTCTCTAACGAATCCCGGTTCGGAATCCGCTTCGTTATTATAGATGCGAAATTAGCTTTTCTTGTTGCATCCAGTTCCGAAGAATGCCGAAAAAAATAATGGTAGTTTGACTGTAATTATGTTATTTGGGCCTCTAAAAAATCAGTATTTGGTGTTTTATCATTTTGATACGACGGTCTTATCTTTTGCGGGGGCAACAACCGAAATCGGTTGTCATCTCAAATACAACCGATTTTAGTTGTTTGGACAATAAAATTTTCCTGTCATTTTGGATTTTAATAATACCGAGAGGACAGTATTGGCATTGTTCGGAAATAAAACAAGCGAGAGGCCAAAACTTTCGACCTCTCGCTTTTAACCAGTCTTTCGGCCCGGTATAGGAATCGCTCATTTTGTGTGCCGCAGCAATTCCTTAATATAATTCTCTATCTCTTCGGCTCCGACAGCATACATCGGCTCCAACTGCTCAAAATTACGGTCTGTATCGAAGCGCCGGTGGTCGGTCAGCATGGCAAGAATATTCTTGCTTTTGAGTGTATGACCCGAATAGTCACCCGCAGCTTTGACGAATTTCATCACATCGGGGTCCTGTCGGAAAATACAATACAAATCGTAATAGTCCCGGAACTTGCTGCGCCGCAGCATGACCTCCATCTTCATCGCGGCAATGGCCTCCATGTCCGCCAGTACGATATTATTCAAAAATGGGACGGTCGTAACGACAGGCGACTTACTCTCCCGGGCATAAAAGGAGAGCTTCACTCTCGACACGATAAATTCGACGTGGTTGTGGTCGAGAATATCCATCGACTGTACCTCTCCGACCGATTCCAACTGCCTGCGGATTGTCGGCCAGTCCACATCCATCCGTTCGTCCCTGCGGGTCTGCCAGCGCATGAAATCCAAATCCTCGCTCAATCTGTGACCGAGCTGAATGGCAAGCGCCGTTCCTCCTGCGAGTGTCCAACCTTTCAGACAATCGAGTTTCGAAACCGGTTCGATGATTCGCTCGGTATGTTTTGCGATTCCCTTCATGCGGTCAGTCTGGATAAATGACGTGTCTGCATCGACTTCAGATAACGATCCGGATAACGAATATCGAAATAGTACCAGGCATAAAAACGATTGAGCGAATAGTAGAAATCACCCTGTACGACCAGTTTATCCAACCACACCTTTTTAATTTTCTGCTTGGGGAATAAAATAAACAGCAGGTCGATGTCTTCGATATCCAGTCGGATAAGCGCCGCCTCGATGAGTTGGCTATCCGTAATGTTGCTGCGGACGGATACCTCGTCATACGACCAGAAAGCACCAGCCTCAATCAATTTATTCATTATGCGGTTACGGATGTCCATATTGCAAATATAGCAATTTTCCGTGATGCAAAAAATGAAATCAGTTAATCCTATAATGATTAATCTTTTGGAGCACAAATAATAAATAGTCAATTTTCTATACCGAGCACCACTTTACTAAATGCGTTTCAAAATATCATTAATTTTACCGAATTGTTTTTTTACATCATAATCCCATCCTCTCTCTTGAATTTCTTTCTCAAGCCATAATTTAGCTTGCTTCAAATATGAAACAGCTCTATCATTTCCGTATTTATTATAATACCTTACAGCCTGATCTGCATATGTTTTTGCATGAAACGTGGTTCTTAAATCAGAATTAATACATTGGCTAAGAATATCCATACTTCTATCTAACTGTCTTTCTGCATCAGTGCTATCTACATTATAGTTAGCATCAAACAAAATTATCGCATGAGAGTTACGAATTGAGAAGTGCTTATTGTTCGTCATTGTTATAGCCTTATCAATCCAAGAAAAAGCATCATGATACTTCTTTTTCATAGACAAATATAATGCCCCTTGTTGCAAGACATATGGGTTTTTAAAGTCATACAAAAAAACTCTCTCATAAAATTCCTTGCCTTCTTTCCAGTTAGGAAATGCTTTTGCAACAATGCTTTTATCAAAAGCATGCTTTTTAAATGTATGATAATTATATATTTGTACCGTTGGCACTCTATCAATTACCTTATTCATTACCTCTTTTAATACATCTTTGGACGCACTTTTTATTATTGATTCTGCGATGAAGTAAGATCTGGGATAGTAGAAATCCATATCTTGGTCCAACAATTCATTACTATGATAATCTTTCAATAGGTCATTAAGATCATCTCTCATTTCACGTACCTCTTCATACTTATATAGTTGATTGGGATTACTAAAATAACTACATGCGACCTCAAAAGACAATGGGACACGAGAGCTATGCATATAGCCGCAAAGCACTAAAAACTCTGCTAATTCGTGATGTTCTCGCTCCAATTTTTTAAGAAACTCATCATACCGGCTTGCAACATTCTGGCCTTTTATATTTCTTATAACGAATTCAAAGATGGAATCATTCTCATACTGATTCCTTTGTTCCTTTTTGATAGACTTTCCTCGAATTGACGGAGGCAAAGAATCAAATATATTTTGTGTATCGGATTCTGTTAATTCCGTCACGTTTATTATTTCATACTTACTTGCCGGGAATTTATGATTTACCATATTAAGATTATGGCTTCTATCTACCCCCACAAGTTTCGCATTTTTTAATTCTGCCAACTTTAAAAATGCATTTATATCATCCGTGAAATTTTCGATAAAAATAAGAGCTACTTGATCTCCGATTAATTTGCTGTAATATTCAGCACTTGATAATGTTAGATTGCTAAATATTAACTTCACCCCGTTATATTTCACGTTGTATGCTATTTGCATCATCAATGTAGTTTTCCCTGTAACAGGAGCTCCGGTTATTATAATGTGCTTGTCGGGGACAAATATGGAGTTGTGAATTGTATTGTAATGAGACGTCTTATAGATATTATTATTGATAATATCTCCCCATGTTGGCGCTTGTCCTTTAAAGAATTCATCAATAGGTCTTACTACTTGACCTTTTATGCTCGTTGGAACTAAGTTTCCTTTTAACAAGGAGGCTAATTCGTCTCCCTTTTTCTTGGAGTTTATTGCTCCCTGATCTAAAGATACATTCTCAATATACTCTAAGAATTCTTTAGTATTAGCTATTATTATGCTAAACCCCAAAGATTTATAGTATTCTCTATCATCTTCATCATCTTCAATTAATAATATCCATTTTTCTTTCTGCGCATTATTAAATGTTTTTTGTGAAGTTAAGGCCTGAATTGTAGAACTGTCATTAAACCCATATCCAATAAAGACTGTTGGATATTGCTCTACTGCATGACTCAAAAAGGACCATATTCTACTTGCATCATTATAAATATTTGCTAAGGAAACAACATCAAAAACAAAATTTGGCTCAGCATCTTCAACACAGCCATGTAATGGAAGATATGGTATGGCTTTGCAGTCAGTAGGTATTCCATTTTGAGCCTGATTATGTAAATATCTCTGAGGATTGGCAGAAACTATTTTGGGGATAAGATTGTCAATATTCGTAGTATAGACCCCCATAAGATTCAGTTTATTTATGGCATAATAATATTTGGGGAATTCTGCAACTGTGAATTTTTCAATAAGAAATTTATAAAAATCAGCCCGGTTCGTCTTCTCCAATAATGTGGAAATCCTTGGCAGGTCTTCACTTGCCTTTTTGTCAAATTTTTCACATAATTCTAAAGCTAAGTTTTTTCCTAACGGCAACTTATCGCCTTTCTTATTTTTTGCCTCAACGGAAAAACCAGCCCCTACAAATAAATTCACTCCTGACCTAAAAGCTTCTTTGAGAGAATGTTCATTTTCAATTTTTATAGTTCCCATATACGTAGTCTGTTTCTTACAAAAATAATAAATATAAAGGATAATTCGTAACTTATATCTTGATTTTTACGCAGAATATTCGACTATCTTGATAGTATTAAACAATATCATTACTATGAAATTACCTGCTGAATTACGCAGGTATAACTGTATTTGTACAATCTAATCCTCTCTTGAGATTGAAGGCAACACTCTTTATTTTATTGCGGATTTGCCCATGTTGAGCGGGTACCAAATCTACCGCACGCGGCGGAGCATAACAGTAATTCGATATGAGTAGTGATAGCAATAATCAGTGTTATTCCCAAAAAGCGGAATTGTCTGCTATGTTTTGATTCGGTAAACCAAACGTGTAGAACCGTGTTTGGTATCAATTTATCCGCAACCATGATAGCGAGAGTAAACATCCTGCTCTATATTTTTTGAAGAAACTGCTCCATATCCTTTAAAACATTATGGTATTACGAAAAGGTAGCCAAGTACGATAAATCAACGAGGAGATTCCCAAAAGCAACAAAATAAATCACATCAATACACGCTTTGGCTGTTTATGCTTGGATGCCTTGATAGGATATTGTTTTTGTATATTACTGCCGAATCGTTCGTTGAAGGCATTGGCCGAATATGCCTTGCCCAGTCGTGAACCGTTCATCACGCAGCGGGTTTCGTGGTCGATGAATGTTACTCCCGTGATGCGCCCCGTATCGTTGCGGCGCAGATAAAGTTCTATATGAAACGTTTGCAACCGTTTTCGCAGGGCCTCCTCCGTTGTGCTTCCTGCAAGGGCTTCGGCCACCCGGCTGCGGGTCTGTTCATCCATTCGCTCCTTTTCGATACGTTCCCGGCTTCGGGCCATGTGCCTTTCCAGCCCGCTGATTCCTGCCGACCTGCCGAACAGGGACGATTTGAAAGGCACGCCGACTTTCTTTCCCGGCCCGTTCAATACCGTATAAAGCAGACCCCGGCGCGGTTCTCCGTTCATCTCTCCGACAACCTCTTCGCATCCCACATTGTAAAGGGACAGCAGCGCCCGAAACTCTCCGAGCGTCTGAAAACGGTAGGTCTCCACGACCGGTTTCACGACGGCTCCGACCTGTCGTTTCAAGTCTCCCAGCGTATAATCCACGGGAGTAAATCTCTGCGCTTCGGTACGTTTCCGGCCTTTGGCCGGATGCAATCCGTACTCCCGCTCCAGTTCCTCGGTAACGGCCACGCTGCGTTCGTTGCGTCTGCTGTCTTTGATTTTCCGGCCGTCCGGCCCGACCTGGACCGATACGATATGGATGTGCCGGCGGTCTGTGTCGGTATGTTTAAAAACAATGTAAGGTTGCTCGCCATATCCCATTCGTTCCATATATTTGTCGGCGATGTCTGCCAACTGTTCATCGTCGAGCAGGTCTTTCGGGTCGGGATTTAGCGAGATATGGATAACGGGATTCTCGGTTCGATAGTGCGCCGGCATCCAGCGCAGCAGGTCTTCGGCCGTCGCCGCCACGCTGAAACGACCGTCGTAAGGTTCCCGCACGACATGCGTCCGGAGCACCGTACCTACACCCTTGTCTACCTTCTCTTGGTTGTAGGCCAATGCCCCGTACACGTTTTTCCCGGTCGTTATCTTGGCTACCATCTTCGCTTGAACTCTTCCGACAGCGCGAGAACCTGCTGACCTACCGCGGCCAGTTCAAGCGTCGCTTTCTCCAGTTTATAAAGCATGGCGAGTGCTTTTTTGTTCGAGAAATGTGTATGCAACAGTTTCACGACCTGATTATAATTCGTTCCCACCGCCCGAAATTGTGCGTGGAAAGCGGTCAGTTTCGCCACGTATTCGAGCGTCCCGCGGTCGGATTTTATCACGCGGAATGTCTCACTGAACACCCGGGCCTTGATGAATGCGGACTTCGACAATACGCCCGATTGTTCCCAAAGGGTCAGAAAGCGGGCATTTTCTTCGGCGGAGAAATTGACCGAACAACGATAAACGGCCGGGTCCGACTTCGCGGGACGGCCGCCTTTCCTCTTTTTCATTTTTTCCATGTTCTGCATATTCATTACGGCCGCAGGCCGATAGGTTTTCTTATTCCGCGGCCCTGCCGCCTGTATCCGGGCGCCGACTTCGGAGGCGCCTGCCCCCCCCCCCTTGCGGGCAAGCTGTTTTCTGCTGCAAAACGAGAATCGTGCAGCAGAAAACACAGCTTGCTGTTAGCTTTCGCTAACCGTTCCGTCCGTTCCCGGACGGACTATGAAAAAGCCGCCGTAAAGGAGGGCAAGGCGGCTTCCATATCCACGGAATCGTCATGGGACAAAGATACCGACTGTTTCAATCTGCTGTATTATAGTATATTGAGCCACAAGCTACCGGATTCGGAGACCCAAGCGACCATAGCTGTTTCAGACTGAATAAAGGCCCGGATTCAGAGTTTACTTTGCAGCAAAACATGAATATGCCGCTGCCTGTCGGCGTACCGCTGCGTCCGCATGAAATTCCGCACATACGCAAGACGACACATATACCTGTCCGGATGGGCGGACACGATTCCAAGCAAGCAGGGAACCGGACACGCCCGCATGAATTTGCGTACCGCTGTAACAGCGCAACAACGCACCGGTATACCGACGCACGTGCGTGCCGACCCACTGGTGCACCTGCATGAGAGCATGCGCCAATAGCTGGATGAATGCGCCCGTCTATGGACGGACGACCGATTGTATAACCATAAAACAGCGTAACGATGAAAGGAAAGACAAAATTCGTGGCCTTTTCTACACAAAAAGGCGGAGCGGGTAAAACGACCCTTACGGTATTGGCAGCGTCATGGCTGCATTATGTGAAAGGTCACGACGTGGCCGTTATTGATTGCGACTATCCGCAACATTCCATCGTGGAGATGCGGGAGCGCGATTTGAAGACGGCGCTCGAAGATGAACACTACAAACGTCTGGCTTACGAACAGTTCAAACGTCTCGGCAAGAAAGCCTACCCGGTCGTGGAGAGCAGTACGAAAGAGGCATTGGCCGATGCGGAGTACCTTTTGCCACAGGGTGATTTCGATTACGTATTCTTCGACCTGCCCGGAACAATCAATGACGAGAATTTGATTCATGCACTTGCGCGGATGGATTACATCATCGCTCCCATCAGTGCCGACCGGGTCGTCATGGAGAGTACCCTGAATTACGCTGTCGTGGTACGCGACCATATCGCCCGCAGCGAAAAATCGCAAATCAAGGGGCTGTACCTATTGTGGAATATGGTGGACGGGCGCGAGAAATCGGAGTTGTATGAAGTCTACGAGGCGGTGATGAAGGAATTGGGACTCACGGTGCTGAAAACGTTTCTTCCCGATACCAAACGGTTCCGACGGGAACAGTCCTCCAGCCGCCGTACCGTCTTCCGTTCGACACTATTCCCGGCCGACCGCTCTTTGGTTCGGGGCAGCCACCTCGACAAACTGGTAGACGAACTGCTCGAAGTCTTAAAATAGTGTTATGGACACCAGAGAGAAGGACGACGGGCTGGATGCCGCATTCATCATCAGCCAGACCAGAAGCAGGAATCGTCCCCTGCATGCAGCGCCCGCAAGGGCAGAAGAGGCGGCCCCGGCAGGAGCGGAACACGCAGCAGACCCTATTTCCTCGCAGATTCCGAAAGACGAGGGTCGGCGGCGACGTGGCAAAGGGCAGGACTACGAAAGTCTTTTCATACGGAACGCACCCTCCAACACGCGAAGCGGGAAAACCGTATATATCCGGAAAGAGTTTCACGAACGTATCACGCGCATCGTTCAGGTCATCGGTCAAAACGAGCTTTCGCTATACAGTTATCTGGACAATGTGCTCGAACACCATTTCGCTACCTACCAAGAGGATATCATGGAGCTGTACAGCAAGCGGAACGTCGATATTTTTTAATTCCATCCATTCTAAACCATACTATCTCATGTCAGACAAACTCATCTTTTCAGCAGTCATTCTGGCGGCCGTTCTGATTGTCGCCGTATCGTTCGTTTACAAGGCATTGCATTATCGTCGAAGGATGCACTCCGGGAATAATACTCCGCACATGCCGTATGCCAGTAAGGCGTCGCTGCCGCCTTCGTTTCCCGATTCGGAGCGATACAAAGCCCGCTATATCAGCTTGCGGCGTACGTCGTTCCGCAGCGATAACAGGGTACGGATTCGTCCGGAATATTACGAACGCCTCCGCTCGATTGCAGGGGTTGCCGGCGGCGAGGTTTCCATCACCGCTTATGTGGACAGGGTGCTTGAGGCGCATTTCGAGGACAACGAAGCTGCCATAGCGAGCCTGTATGTCGGTCAGCCGAAGTCCCGGCGCAATCTCCTGCGGCGGTGAATACGACGATTGTGCCAATACTCCTGACGGCCTTTTCCGTCGTATATGCCGTATGGGTGATAGTCCGTTTGCGGCACGACGCCCGGCCCCGGTTCCGGCGGGGCACCGAGCGTGAAACGTCCCGCAAACGAGGTAAAGAAATTATCGGCCGCAGCCATGTCGTCATGACACATCGAAGCCAAAGCGTTCCACTTCCGCAGACACAAACGTCCACACCGTCGCAGGAGGGAAAAAGTGTCGGAAATAGCGATATATTTGCTCCCGCAAGTGTACCGGAACACCCCCGGCAGATACCGCCGGAAGAGTTGGACGAGGTATTCGGCGACGTTCCCGAAGGGGAGGCTAACGAACCTTTGGAAATCGACTATCCGCTTTACGAAACATCTTTCCCGGATGCGGAGGCGGAAGAAGATGAGAACGATACCGAAGATTTGCCCCTTCGCGGGCGAATGCTCGCCCGAGGGGTCAGTTTCGAGGATATGGGCGAAGTCTACCGCCATGTGGTACAGCAATCACCGATTATTACGACTGAGCAGAAGGAGAAAGCAGGACGCATCCTTCTGAACCTGAAGCAGACCGACATGTTCGAGGCCATTGTTTCAGGCCACCCCGAGGGAAAGGACAAGGTCAAAGACCTTATCGACACCTACCTTTCGGCATTCCAACGCAAGGTGTACGAAAGGTCCGCGGAAAGCCCATCTCCGCAGGGTGCCGTTCCTTCGGATTTCGACGTCCGCAATTACGTGTAACGAAAGGAAGCGAACATGAAAGAGAGGGATTACGGATAGTGCGGAAGGCATTTCCACCACTGAAAAAATCCGAATTGAAATAAGTTGAATCCGGTGCGGGGACATCCCCGCACCAATTAAAACCGACGACGCATCTCTTATGATAAGAAAAGTCTTTATGGCTGCAACCATGCTCGTTGCAGCGGTCACATCCGCATCCGCCCAAAATAACGGATTGGCCGGCATCAACGATGCGACCAAGATGGTCACATCCTATTTCGACCCCGGAACAAAACTCGTCTATGCCATCGGAGCAGTAGTAGGTCTTATCGGCGGCATCAAGACATACAACAAGTTTTCGTCAGGAGACCCGGACACGGCCAAGACCGCCGCATCGTGGTTCGGCGCGTGCATATTTCTCATTGTCGCCGCGACGATACTTCGCTCTTTTTTCCTGTAATCCAATTCAAGCACGGATTATGGAATACTCAATCAATAAAGGCATCGGCAGGAGCGTGGAGTTCCGGGGGCTGAAGGCGCAGTACCTTTTCATCTTCGCAGGCGGTCTGCTGGCCGTTTTCGTGCTGTTCGTCGTACTGTATATGGCCGGGGTCAATCAATGGGTCTGCATCGGTTTCGGCATCGTGGCGGCTTCGGTCCTCGTGACCGTTACTTTCCGGCTAAACGCCAAATACGGCGAACACGGACTGATGAAACTCGCCGCCGCACGGCAGCGTCCCCGCTATCTTATCAACCGCAAGGCCCCTTTCCATCTGCTCCCGTCCCAGAGAAAGGAGGTACGACGATGAGAAACATCCTAAAAGCCGCTACCGTGGAGAGTAAACTCCCGCTGCTGTCGGTAGAGCACGGGTGCATCGTCTCGAAAGACGCCGACATTACGGTCGTATTCCGAGTCGAACTTCCGGAACTGTTTACCGTGACCTCGGCCGAGTACGAAGGGATACATGCCGCATGGTGCAAGGCTGTCCGGGTATTGCCGCAATACAGCATCGTAACGAAACAGGATTGGTTCATTCGTGAGAAGTATGTTTCCGAGCTGAATGACGGAAACATGAGTTTTCTCTCGCGCAGCTACGAGCGTCATTTCAACGAGCGACCGTTCCTGAATCATGCCTGCTATCTCTATCTCACGAAGACGACGAAAGAACGGATACGGATGCAATCGAACTTCTCGACCCTCTGCCGCGGCAACATCATACCCAAAGAAGTGAACGCAGAGGCGACGAAAGGTTTTCTCGAAGCTGTGGAACAGTTCGAGCATATCCTGAACGATTCGGGTTTCATCCGCCTGTGCCGCCTCTCGGCCGATGAAATCACAGGTACGTTCCAAAGACCGGGATTGTTGGAGCAATATCTATCGCTCTCGTTTTCCGACACCGCTTCGCTCGAAGACATCGGATTGGATGCCGAGGGGATACGTATAGGCGACAAGCGCGTATGCCTGCATACACTCTCGGATACGGAAGACCTGCCGGGCCGCGTGGGTACGGATATGCGCTACGAGCGCCTTTCGACCGACCGTTCGGACTGTCGGCTCTCCTTCGCCGCTCCCGTCGGGCTGCTCCTCTCCTGCGACCACATCTACACGCAGGTACTGTTTCTGGAGGACAGCGCGGAAAACCTCCGCCGGTTTGAAAAGCAGGCCCGTAACATGCACTCGCTCTCCCGTTATTCGCGGAGCAATCAGATAAACAAGGAGTGGATAGACCAATACCTGAACGAGGCGCACTCTTTCGGTCTTACGAGTATCCGCGCCCACTTCAACGTAATGGCTTGGTCGGACGATACCGAGGAGCTGCGGCGCATCCGAAACGACGTGGGCAGCCAGCTCGCGCTGATGGAATGCCGCCCGCGTCATAATACGGTAGATGCCGCGACACTCTACTGGGCAGGGATGCCGGGTAACGCAGGGGATTTTCCTGCCGAAGAGAGTTTCTACACGTTCATCGAACCAGCGCTGTGCTTCTTTACGAATGAAACGAACTACCGCTCCTCGTCCAGTCCTTTCGGTATCAAGTTGTGCGACCGTATCAGCGGGAAGCCCCTGCATCTGGACATCTCGGACGAACCAATGAAACGGGGCATCATCACCAACCGCAACAAATTCGTATTGGGACCTTCGGGGTCGGGCAAGTCGTTCTTTATGAACCACCTTGTGCGGCAATATTGGGAACAGGGTACGCATATCGTATTGGTAGATACAGGTAATTCATACCAAGGACTCTGCGAGCTGATACGCCGTAAAACAAAAGGAGCAGACGGCATGTACTTCACCTATACGGAAGAGAACCCTATCAGTTTCAACCCCTTTTACACTGATGATTATGTCTTCGACGTAGAGAAGAAGGACAGCATCAAGACGCTGCTGCTGACCCTATGGAAAACCGAGGACGACAAAATTACGAAGACCGAGAGCGGTGAGCTGGGCAGTGCCGTGAGCGCCTACATCGAGCGTATCAGATCTGACCGGAGTATCATACCCTCTCTCAACACTTTCTATGAGTATATGCGCGACGACTATCGCCGAGAGATGGAGGAACGGGAAATACGAGTACGCCGGGAAGATTTCGACATAGACAACCTGCTGGTCACCCTGCGGCAATATTATCGGGGCGGACGCTACGATTTCCTGCTCAACTCTACGGAAAACATCGACCTGTTGTCCAAACGGTTCATTGTCTTCGAGATTGATAGCATAAAAGAGAACCGCGAGCTGTTTCCGGTAGTGACCATCATCATTATGGAAGCCTTCATCAACAAGATGCGCCGCCTCAAAGGAGTGCGCAAGCAGCTCATCATCGAAGAGGCATGGAAAGCCCTCTCGTCCGCAAACATGGCAGAATACCTGCGCTATATGTATAAAACGGTCCGTAAATATTACGGAGAGGCGATTGTCGTGACGCAGGAGGTGGAGGATATTATCAGCTCGCCCATCGTGAAGGAGGCCATCATCAACAACTCGGACTGCAAAATATTACTTGACCAGCGCAAGTTCATCAACCGTTTCGACGCGATACAAAACATGCTGGGCTTGACAGAAAAAGAGAAATCGCAAATCCTCTCCATCAACCAGTCCAACCATCCGAACCGGAAATACAAAGAAATCTGGATAGGGCTGGGCGGTATGCAGAGTGCGGTTTATGCTACCGAGGTCAGCGCACCGGAATATTTGACCTACACGACGGAAGAGAAGGAAAAAGTGGAAGTAATGCGCATGGCCGAATCTCTGGGCGGCGATATGGAGTTGGCCGTCCGGCGGCTGGCGGAAACTGAACGATAAAGATTGTGCCATGTATCGGAAAAGTATCGGTTCGGCCCCAGCGGAGCAGATGGAGCTCGATTTTCGGCTGTGCGACGTCGCGGGCGCATGGGAGAGCTATGAGGGAGGGCCCCGCATCCGGATTTATCGCAACGGCAGGCGCAAAAGCAGCGGCTATTATCTGGAATTCGCATACGATGAGCATACCCGTTTTCACCTCCCTATCAAGAAGTATTGGGACGGCATCCGCTATTTCGACCTGTACGGATTCGTGGGCATGGCGTATGACGCCGCACGGGACATACTGAGGCTGTCGTTCTACGGAGACTATTATCGGGCGGAGGAGAATCCTCTCCCGAAGTGTAACACTAAATCGAATTAAGACAATGAAACGATTGATATGGATGCTGTGCGTAGGAGTTTTCCTGAACTTTTCGCATGAGGCACAAGCGCAATGGACGGTCATCGACCCGTCCAATTTGGTGCAGAACATCAAAAGTGCGGTTCAAAGTACGACGACGGCCAGCAATATGGTCAAGTCACTGCAAGAGAGTATCAAGATTTACAATCAAAGCAAGGCGTACTACGATGCGCTCAAATCCGTGCATAATCTCATTAAAGATGCCCGCAAGGTTCGTCTGACAATCGAAATGGTCAGTGAAATTACGAATATCTATGTTAACGGGTTCAACAGGATGGTTTCCGACCCGAATTTCACCGCAGACGAGTTAGCGGCCATTTCGACGGGCTACGCGCGTCTCCTGGAGGAAGGCGGCGCATTGGTTTCGGAGCTGAAAAATATCGTTGCCTCCGGAAATGGCCTCTCCATGTCGGACAAGGAGCGCATGGATATGGTAGAGAGGATATACAGCCAAATGCTGGAGTACCGCAACCTTACCCGTTACTTCACCCGTAAGGCCATCTCCGTATCCTACATCCGTAGTCGGGACAAGGGGGATATGAACCGGATACTCGCCCTGTATGGTAGTCCGAACGAACGATACTGGTAAAAGTTATCGGCTATGGATTTTGAAAATCTGCATCAGGTTTTGCGGAACCTGTATCAGGAGATGATGCCTTTGTGCGGAGACATGTTGGGTGTAGCCAAAGGCGTTGCGGGGCTGGGCGCCTTATTTTACGTGGCCTACCGGGTATGGAAAGCGCTGGCCGCGGCGGAGCCCATCGACGTTTTTCCCCTGCTGCGCCCGTTCGCTATCGGCCTGTGTATTCTGTTCTTTCCTACAATGGTATTGGGTACTATCAACGCGGTGATGTCTCCCGTCGTACAGGGTACGCATGCCATTTTGGAGGGACAGACGATAAACCTGAAAGAGTATCAGCTACAGAAAGACGCGCTGGAGTATGAAGCGCGGGTGCGCGAGGGCAAAGCCTGGCTGGTGGATGACGAGGCGTACGACCAAAAACTCGCCGACCTGGGCATTACGGACCTGGGAGAGATTATAGGCATGTGGGCCGAACGGACGTGGCACGATATCAAGATGTGGTTCCGACAACTGGTCCGGGATTTCTTCGAACTGCTGTTCAACGCCGCCGGACTTACCATCGACACGCTGCGGACGTTCTTTTTAGTCGTCCTGTCGATTTTGGGGCCTCTGTCGTTCGCCCTTTCCGTTTACGACGGATTCCAAAGTACGCTTGCGCATTGGATATCGCGCTATATCAGCGTGTATCTGTGGCTGCCTATCGCCGACCTGTTTTCGGCGGTTTTGGCCAAGATTCAGGCATTGATGCTCGAATCGGATATCGCGGCATTGCAGGACCCTTCCTACATCCCGGAGGAGGGGGCGGGAATCTACATCGTATTTCTCATCATCGGCATCATCGGATATTTCACGATACCGACCGTGGCCGAATGGGTCATCCAATCGGGCGGTGCAAGCGGTGCGATGGGCGGCATCAACAAGGCCGGTACGTTCGGTGCCGGCGTCGCGGGCGGTTTCGCAGGCAATACGCTCGGACGGGTATCGCATACTTCAGGACACGGCGCAAAGGCGGCTACGCAAGGCCGAAATATGGCCGTAAGAAATGATAACTAACAGTTGAACGATGGAATTCAAATCATTAAAAAATATCGAAAGCAGTTTCAGGCAGATACGTATTTTCTGTCTGTCGTTTCTCGGCCTGTGCGCTTTGATAGCGGTTTTCAGTGTCATAAAATCCTATCGTTTTGCCGAGGCACAGCGTCAGAAAATCTATGTACTGGACGAGGGCAAATCGCTGATGATGGCACTCTCGCAGGACCTTTCGCAGAACCGCCCCGTCGAAGCCCGCGAACATGTACGGCGCTTTCACGAGTTGTTCTTCACCCTCTCACCCGACCCCGCAGCAATCGAAAACAACATACATCGGGCGCTTTTCCTCTGTGACAGGAGCGCTTACGCATATTATCAGAATATGCAGGAAAAAGGTTATTACAACCGAATCGTCGCGGGCAACATCAACCAACGTATCGAGGTGGATTCCATAATATGCAATTTCGACAGCTACCCATACCAAGTCAGGACGTATGCCCGGCAGTTGATAATCCGCGAGAGCAATATCACCGAACGTTCGCTCATCACGAGCTGCGAACTCTCCAATTCCGTGCGCTCGGACAACAACCCGCAGGGATTCATCATGGAGCGTTTCGAGATTCTCACCAACCGCGATTTACGCACAATAAAGAGGTAACGTATGTCAAGAGAGAAAATAAGAGCCATATCGGATTGGCTGGAGGACCGTTTGCGCAGTCTGTGTGGTTCGATGACCGCGGAACGACGGCTGGTCGTCGTCCTGACCGCATTCGTGCTTTTCGCCGCGCTGTCACTCTATGTCACGGCATCGGCTATTTACAATTTGGGCAAAGATACCGGCGAACGGCTGCAGATACGTCACATCGAAGGGCTGAAGCTGGAACATCTGCGGACGAGCGAAGAAGAACGAGACAGTACCCAACGAACAATGCAGAATTTAAACGATGAAACCGACAGAACAACAGAATAACGACGCCCGGGCGGAGAATACGGATGACCGGAACCTCACGCCCCGGCAGATACAGAAACGGAAGAAGATGATGATTTTCCCGCTCTTCTTCCTGGCATTCTCCGGTTGTATGTGGTTGATTTTCGCCCCTTCCAGACAGCCGGAACAGTCTGTGGCAGGATTCAACACGGAGTTGCCGACACCTGAAACGGACGGTATCGTATCGGACAAACGTGAAGCCTACATGCAGGAAGATTTCGAACGAACGCAACGGACGAAAATGCAGTCGTTGCAGGATTTCGCTTGGGAGCCGACAGAGGAAGACCTCTCCGGGCCGGTTTCACACCCGGGCACAGGGTCCTCCCACGACGTTTTCCGTTCGGCCGCCGATGCCCATGCGGATATCGACCGGCAAATAGGGAGTTTCTACGAGGCGACAGCCGGCGAAGAGGATGAGAAGGAACGGATGCAGGCACGCATCGAGGAGCTGGAACGCCGCCTGGAGGAGAACGAAACAAGCAGGACGACTCAGGACGAGCAGATAGCTTTGCTCGAAAAATCCTATGAGATTGCCGCACGCTACCTGAATGGCGAACAGACCTCGGCCCCGGCCGCTGCATCGCAACCGACGGCCGGTACCGACAAGATAACCGTGCAACCGGTCAGACAGCTTCACCGAAGTGTCGTATCGCGGCTGGCTGCTCCTATGCCCGATTCGGTGTTCCGGGCCGGGTCTGCCCAACCCCGGAACCGGGCATTCAACACGGTCGGGGCCTGCGAACAGGTACTCCGGCGCAATACCATCCGGGCATGCGTCTATCGCACGGTAACGGTGACGGACGGAAGCGAGGTCGCCTTACGGTTGCTCGAACCTGTCCTGGCGGGAGAAGTGAGGATTCCGGCCAACACCATCGTAACGGGAACCGCACGTATCGACGGTGGACGGCTCGGTGTCGCCATTAGCGCAATTCAGCATGAGGGATGTATTATCCCGGTAGAACTGTCCGTGTACGATGTGGACGGCAGGGAAGGTATTGCCGCTCCCGTATCGGAAGAAATAGATGCCGTAAAAGAAATTGCAGCCAACATGGGGGCAGGCATGGGCAGCAGCATCACCATTACCGACGATGCGGGGTCGCAGCTGCTTTCCGACTTGGGCCGAAGTGCCATACAGGGCGTATCGTCGTATGTGAGTAAAAAGATGCGGACAGTAAAGGTCACGCTCAAGGCCGGTTACGCGGTCCTGTTGGTTCCACCCCTGACATGATGCAGATACGAAGACCACTGAAAAATATCCAAAATCATCAAGCAACAATGAGTATGAAAAAGATTCTTTTGGCACTCGTACTTTCCGGGTGCGCATTGAGCGTTTCGGCGCAGGACAAACCCTCTACGGGAGATTTGTACGACGGTCTGACCCGTCCGTTGACTTTCGACAGGATGATACCGCCCTATGCGCTGGAGGTGACGTTCGATAAAACCACGCACGTCATCTTCCCCGCAGCCATTCGTTATGTAGATTTGGGGTCGGCCGACCTGCTGGCGGCCAAAGCCGACGGTACGGAAAACGTCCTGCGCGTGAAAGCCGCCCTGCGCGACTTCTCGCGCGAAAGCAACCTTTCGGTCATTACCGAAGACGGCGCATACTATTCGTTCAACGTCAAATATGCCGACGAACCCGTGAAACTTTCGGTGGAAATGACCGACTTTCTGCACGACGGCGAGGCAGTGAACCGCCCCAATAATGCGCTCGAAATATACTTGGAAGAACTGGGCAGCGAATCGCCCCTCCTGGTAAAACTCATCATGGAATCCGTCTATAAGGAGAACAAACGCACGGTCAAGCATATCGGAGGCAAACGGTTCGGCGTGCAATTCTCATTGCGCGGACTTTACGTACACGACGGCCTGTTCTATCTCCATACACAACTGGATAACTCGACCCACGTGCCTTTCGAGGTAGACCACATCACATTCAAAATCGTCGATAAGAAAGTCGCCAAACGTACAGCTATTCAGGAGCAGGTGCTCTGGCCCTTGCGTGCACACAATAACATACAAGTTATCGGAGGCAAACGGCGCGAGCGGACAGTATATACACTGCCGAAATTCACGCTTCCGGACGGCAAACACCTGCTGGTAGAGCTGTTTGAGAAGAATGGCGGACGCCATCAGTCTTTCACGGTCGAGAATGAGGACCTCGTGCGGGCCCGAATCATCAATGAGCTGAAAATCAGATAGCCATGAGACGGGTAATATTTCTTTTCGCAGTGTTTCTGTGCACCGTCGCAGCAGGGACGGCCCATGCCCAGCGAACCCTGCCCGGAATGCGTTCGCTGGAGCTGCACGGCGGCATGGTGGACGGATGGCATTCCGCTTCCCGAAACAGTACGACAGGTTATTACGTCGGCCTTGCGGTGGAACGTTACGCAAAGGGCGCGGACAAATGGGTATTTGCCGCAGAGTTTCTCTGTCGGAACTATTCTTACAAAGCCGGACGCATCCCCATAGGGCAGTTCACTGCCGAAGGAGGTTATTATCACAAAGTCCTCTCCGACCCGTCCAAAACTTTTTTCTTCTATCTCGGCGGCTCGGCGCTGGCCGGTTACGAAAGCGTGAATTGGGGCGAAAAGCGGTTATATGACGGTTCCACGATTCTTAGCCGCGACCGGTTTCTTTACGGCTGCGGGATAACACTACAGGCGGATATTTACCTTACCGACCGTTTGGTCATTGCGCTTTCGGGCCGCGAACGCATCCTTTGGGGTACGACGACCGGTCATTTTCACACACAATTCGGCATCGGGCTGAAGTTCGTTATCGACTGATTTTCTATTACTGATTATGATTGAGAATGTAATTTATAATACCGACGCCTTGTCGGGACTCGGAGCGTTGGAGGATGCCTCCGTCGATTGTATCGTAACGTCGCCTCCGTACTGGGGACTGAGGGATTACGGCCTGGAACCCGTACTGTTCGGCGGAGAAAGAGAATGTCCGCATGACTTCGACGATTTTGCCGTCTGCCGCAAATGCGGCGGATGGATGGGCGAACTGGGACACGAGCCCTCCCGTGAGATGTTCCTGGAACACTTGGCAGGCATTCTCGATGAGTGCCGCCGCGTGCTGAAAGAAACAGGGACGCTATGGGTGAACCTCGGCGACTCCTATTGCAAAACACACAAATACAATCGTCCGAAGAGGCGGAACTGCGGCGAAAACGTACACGGTCTGAAAGATTCGCGAGTACATGTCGCCGTACACCGTATCCCGTACAAGTCATTGTGCAATATTCCGGGGCTGTTCGCCGAGATGATGCTCCTGCGGGGGTGGATACTGCGCAACGAGATTATCTGGTACAAACCCTCGGTCGCCCCTGTATCGGTTAAAGACCGTTTTACGGTGGATTACGAAAAATTATTCTTTTTCACCAAATCGCAAAGATACTATTTCGAACAGCAGTTCGAACCGTATGCGAAGTGTACGTACCAACGGTACAAAAGCGGATTCAATCCGGACGAGGCATATCGAAAATACGGGTATCCGACCGGTATGCAGAAAATAAATCCGGCCGGCCGCAACAAGAGAACCGTATGGAGGATACCGCCCGAACCGAACCGCAGACGTCATTATGCTGCCTATCCTACGAAATTGGTAGAAATCCCCATTAAGGCGGGATGCCCGCCGGGCGGCATCGTTCTCGACCCATTCCTCGGAAGTGGTACGACGGCCGTTGTCGCACGAGGTCTGGGATGTCGGTACATCGGTATAGAACCGAACCCCGAATATGTCGAAATTGCAAAACAACGGTTGGATACACTCCGCATGTCCGACCATAAATAACATTCATTAACCGCTACTGCAAGTAGCAAAAAATCAATCAAAACCATGAGAAATTTGTTTTTGGCGGCTATGGCTGCCCTGGCATTCCTTGCCTCCTGCTCGACGCAGAACGATGAGATTCTGGCCTCCACCGAGGGCGCTGTGGTGCACGTATCCTTTGCGGATGACAATGGCGCAGATACCCGTGCCTTTTTCGGAACCACGGCCGCGGCCGAAACCTGGGAGAAGGCACTGAACTCGGTAACGATGTTCGTTTTCGACCCCGAAAACGACCTGTTGGTAAAACGGTCGTTCTCGGCGGCCGAGCTTTCGTCCAAGAAAGCGACCTTTTCGCTCCCGAATGTCACGCCGGGCACGACGTGCGAGTTTTACGCAGTAGCCAATCTCGATGCGGCATCCGTAACGAGCAAATCGGCCTTGCTCTCCCTGCTGGAAGCGGAGGCCGCAAGTTACAACGGTACATTCGCGGAAGTCACCACGAAAGCCAAACGTACTGGAGGATTCGTGATGTCGGGGTCGGCATCGAAAGCGGTCGCCGCGGCAGGGTCTGCCACGGAGGTAGCCATCACCCTCAAACGAACCGTTGCGAAGGTCGCCGTTCAGGCCGTGCCCTCGTCTTCGTTCGGAACGCTTTATCAAGGAGCCGTCCGAGTCAATAGCATCACACTCTCCCGCGCTGCTGCGCGAACCCCCGTTTTCAAGAATCAGACGCTCAGTACCGGTACGATGAACTTTTCCGCAACCCAAAAATCCAACGTCGCAGCGGGTAAATACCAAAACCTGTTCTATCTCTATGAGAACGGCCCGCTGGCTACGGGAAACCGCGTATTGCTTACCATCGACGCGACCTATGACATGGACGGTGATTTCGCCACTCCAGCCGGACAGTCTCCGATGACCTACGAGGTGGAACTCGACGGAGCCTCGGGAGGAACTATCGCCCGCAACGGCTACTACCGCGTGGATATTACCATCAATGGCCTGTCGGGCAGCGACGCGACGCTGACCATCACTCCGGCCGAGTGGGAAACTCCCGTAACGCAGACTATCGAGGTCGGCGCCTGACGACGGTCTTAGCAGGAGAAAGCTCCCTGAGCGGAGCTTTCTCCTTCACGCTTACAATTAAAACGACGAAACAGATGAGTACGAAATTATGCAGTTTGTTGATGTCTCTGTGCCTGCTGGCGGGATGTCAAAAAGTAGAGTTACTACCGCCGGAAGGAACGGCGGACAAGGTTATGCTCGATATTGCGTTCTGCTGCTCCGATATGGATGGAACGACCCGCATACTGGATGCAGCGGATGAGGAAACAGTCGAAGACGTCAATCTTTATCTGTACCACCGGCAGAGCGGCGCATGCTTTCGACGATATGTCAGAAGCGCCACTCCTATCCGGCTGCGGCTGCCCAAAGGGGAATACGATATTTACGTGATAGCCAATTACGGTACAGCAATGGGCGAACAATCCCAAACGGATGTCGAGAATTTTCAGTTCGTTCTTTCTGAAGAATCCGATTTCGAGGACAGCGGCGTGCTGCCCATGAGCGGAGATTGCACTATCGACCTCGACGGCAACAGGGCGATTGAGGTGGAACTGAAGCGTCTGGTGGCCAAAGTCGATGTGAAAATAAACATGGCATCGAACATTACCGACAAAATAGCCCTGCAATTCGTCCGACTGGTCAATGCTCCGACCACGTGCCGCTATTTCGGGACGAATACTCCGACGATGAAATTCATCGACTATGCCGACAGAGAATGGACGGAAGGGACGAACTACTCGTTTTATGTATTGGAAAACCGTCAGGGTGTCAATTCCGCCATCACCAGTCCGAAATACAAGGGCGGCGAGAATGCTCCGAAGAACGCCGCCTATCTGCATATCAAAGGACATACTGATACGAAAGCGCTGGATTACTATGTGTATCTGGGCGAAAATACGACGACGGATTTCAATGTAAACAGAAATTCACATTATACCCTCGTCATCGACGTCAAAGGCATATCGACATTGGACTGGCGCGTAGAACTCTCGAATGCGGACAGAATAGATGTGTCCATCACAAAGGCGGTACGTTCGACAACGACCTACTTGCCTGTGAACGAATCTTTAATAGTCGGTTCGGACAACACGCTGGAGGTATCCGTTTCGCTGAGTAAACCGGCGAAATGGGATGTAACGATTCCTATACAGGGCGCGGTCCTCTTATTAAACGGCAACCTGTCTGTCATACCGGAATCGGGCGGAGCGGACGGCAGCATTGTTTTTCATCCCTATGCCCGAATTACGGTTCCGCGCGGTTCGACAACAAAAACGCAAACCTTTTATCTGGAGATGCGTACACATCGCGGCGACAATCCAACGATGTTTTACAATCATGTGACGATTAGGCGGTTTATTACGAATCCTGCCGACCGAACTATTTACCGATGCCTGTCGGATGCTTTTGCAGTCTCGGTCGGGAAAACTGTCACGATAAAGGACTATCCGGCCTCTTAAATCCGGGTCTAATCGAGAATTAACGATGAAAAAGTTATTTATAGCTCTGCTGTTCGCCCTCGCAACGGGTGCTACGGCTTCGGCACAATACACCACGGTTCGGACGAATGTGCTGGGACTGGCTACCGGAACAGTCAATGTCGGAGTGGATGTCGCAGTCGCCGACAAATGGTCGGTAGATGTATCCGGCTATTGGAACCTCATTTCGACCGAACGATTGCAGTTCAACGTACTCGTCGGAACTGTCGCTGTACGCCGCTGGCGTTTCGAACCGCATGTAGGACTGTTTTACGGCATACATGCGACGGCGGCAAAATACAAGGTCGGCAATACCGGCAGGCGTTACTATGGCTGGACGGGAGGGGCCGGCGCCTCCGTCGGCTACTGCTGGATGCTCTCGCGCCGGTGGAACTTTTCTCTTGAGGGAGGATTGGGCGTATTCTATATGCGGGATACGCTATGGCATCCCGATTCATCGTCGCTGGAGGATATCCTTTTGCGGCACTGCAAACGGGTCATACTCGCCCCCTCGAAAATAGAAGTCGCTTTTTCGTATTTATTCTGAAAAAAATCTGAGCTATGAAGGTATTGTTTTTTAAATTGTTCGTCTTGGTGTCGGTATTCATGCCGCTGTGCTCGTGTGTCGAAGTGGAGGAATACGACGGTGCAGCAGCCCCCATCAAGACCCCGGTAAGAATAACTGCCGATTGCTCGACCGTTGCCATCAGTTGTTTCCCCGCGGCAGCGACCGTCACGAGAGCAGCCGACGCCGAGACGAACCTCGAAGACGTGAACATCTACCTGTTCAACACGAAACTGAATATCGCCAAACATTATTATGTGACCGTCTCGGCATCCAACCGGGTGACAGTCACGATTCCGAACGGGGAATACCGAGTTTACATCGTCGGCAATTACGGTCGGAACCTGGGGGAACAGACGCTGTTAGGATTAGTGAATAACACGCGGTTTTCAACGAGTGCCGAATCCGGCATTACGAACAATGGCAGGAAAATGCCCATGAGCGCGCAAATGAGTGTTGTCATCGACAGGAACACGACCTTGCAGGTTCCGTTGGAGCGGTTGGCTGCAAAGGTCACATTCAACATCTCCATGTCTCCGGCAATGGCCGCCGACTCCAGAATCGTGCATTTGCAAATGTATAACTGCACGGGCGAAATGGGATATTTCCAGAAAGGCCTCATGGGGCCTGTGGGCAACGGAGGTATCGAATCCTACACCAAGTTCGTTCCGGGAACAAATGCCAAAAGCGTCACCAGAAGTTATTATGTTCTTGAAAACATGCAAGGAACGGTCAGCCGGATAACGACGCCCCGCCAACGGTCGCGTACCAATGCACCGAATCGTGCAACTTATTTGTGGCTCCGCATTGAACGCGGTATGAAATTCATCGACTACCGGATTTATCTCGGAGAAAACGATACAAACGATTTCAATGTCTGCCGTAACACGAGTTATGTATATAACGTGACGGTCGAAGGAGAGAATAGCGCCGACTTGCGCGTATCGACGGCTAAAATAGTCATGTACAGCAACCGGCCTTCGTCAGGGCAAGGGGATTACAACCATTTCCGTCAATTTGTATGGGAGGACCAATTCGCTTACTGTGAATTGGAAATCACTACGGCGAACAACGACCCCAGAAATATTTATTCGGTTCGGTTCAACAGACTGGCCGGAGGAACGTTCCGCGACGGTTGGTATATCCAATACTACGACCAGACCACTACGCCGCCCCAATATGTGACTATCAACCAGAACGAGGATCTTCAGGTGCTCAAGGGGAACGGCAAGGCCGTCGTCATTTTCCGGTTCTGGAACGGTTTTGCCATTTCGCCGCAGACGTATGACAATTCCTTCCTGTTTACAATCGAGGATATGTACGGCTACACGAAACAGATTACGGTACGGACGTCCCTGTCATAAAGTTTTCGATGTATGAAATACGCAATCATCATTTGTTGTGCGGCCCTTCTTGTTGGCTGTTCGGTCGTCTCGCATCTGGAGCGGCGGCAGAGCCGGGCGGAAGCGGCCTATCCGCCGCGCAGAACGGCTCCACCGCGCGTTACTACCCATGTCCGGTCGGAAGTCAGGACAGATTCTGCGAAATACTACCTCGCGGGCGTCGATACGGATGAAAACGGCGAACGGATAATGGCAGAAACGATAGAGGAAGTAGTGGTCGTGGCCCGTTCACGCACCGTTGCCGAGCGTAACGGTGCTGTCAGCGTTGATTTCGTCATCACCTTGCCGCGAGAGATGCAGGGTAATTGCCGCAGCGTTAAAATAACGCCCGTCCTCCATCGACAAGACGGCAAGAGACCGTTGCAGGAACTATCCATCCGCGGTGGCTTGTTCAGCCGCGTACAGGACAGGAATTACTGGCAATTCGAACAATATGTGCGTATCTTTCGACCAGACGCCTACCGGGAACAAAAGGCTTTCGAGCGATTCGTAAAATGGCCCTACCCGGAAGGAGTGCGGTTGGATTCCATCGTCGAACGTCCGAAAGAGATAGCCTATTACTACACGCAGCAGGTAGCGACGAAAGGAGAAGGCAAGACCTTGCGGATTACCCTGCACGGCCAAGTGGAAGGATTGGACGGAAGCAGTTATCTGCTGCCTGTTTCCGATACACTTCAATACAACATATCGTCCATGCTCTCCTTCATAGACCGCACACCGCGATACGTTACCCGTGTTATCGAAAAATACGCGGTCGTCAAAGCACGGAATTACCTATGCTTCAGGCTGGGTGACGCCTGCATTATCGACACGCTGGGCGATAACGGCGAGCAGTTGGCGCATATCGAAACCCTGATGGAACGCCTCATATCACAAGCAGAGTTCTATGTGGACAGTATCATCCTGTCTGCCTCCGCATCGCCCGAAGGCCGTATGCAGACGAACGAACGGCTGGCCCGGGAACGTGCCTTCGCATTGAAGAAATATTTGACGGAACGTTTCGGCAAGGAAACCGATACGCTGATTACAGTACGGTGGATTGCCGAGGACTGGCCGGAGCTGTCGGCCCGCATACGAACCGACCGGAAAATTACGAACCGGGATGCCATACTGAAACTTATCGCTGCGGAGAGGAATCCCGACCGCAGGGAACAGACCATCCGACAGAGGTTTCCGAAAGACTACGCCTATATCAAGTCGGCAATCTATCCGCAGCTCCGGGCCGTGAACTTTAAGTACGACCTCCGACGCAAAGGAATGATAAAAGATACTATTCATACTACGGAACCCGATACGCTGTATGCCGAAGGGATAAGGCTTTTGGAGCAACGGCACTATGCCGAAGCGGTACGCATTCTGGGGCCATATGAAGATATAAACAGCGCGATAGCCATGCTCTCCGCGGGCAGCGGCAAGAAGGCATACGATATCCTGTCACAAATAAAGCGGTCCGACACGACCGAATACTTGGCAGCCATCGCCTGCGCAAGGCTGGGCAGAATTGAAGAAGGACGGAAGCATTACGAGGAAGCCTGCCGCATGAACGAGAATCTTAAATACCGGGGCGACCTCGACCCGGAAATCGGAAACCTGTTAAAAGTCAAAAAAGAATGAAAAAATCAGTGGTGAAATGCGGCATCATCGCCGTGACGACGGCTGTACTACTGTGCAGTTGTATCAAGATACATGAAGATGTATCAGAAGAACGTATAGGACGCCCCGAATACGATATCGACATGTCCAATCCGGCATGGAAGCCGGACGATAACGGTACGGACGCAGGTGGAATCGAGGTCGGGAAATAACGGAACTTTAGACGAATATCACATGAAAAGACTGAAAATATTGCTGTTGATGGCAGCCGCATCGGTATTGTTATCGGCATGCGACAGTCGGCTGGATGTCCAGCAGGCATATCCGTTCATGCTGGAAACGATGCCCGTACAAAAGCGCCTTGCCGTAGGCGAAACCGCCGAGATACGTTGTACATTAGTACGTGAAGGGGAGTATGCCGATGCCCGCTACACGATCCGTTATTTCCAGCCCGACGGCAAGGGAGAGCTGCGGATGGACGACGGAACGGTGTTCCTTCCCAACGACCGATATCCGCTGGAACGCTTCTCGTTCCGCCTTTATTACACCTCCCGCAGCGACGACCAGCAGACCATCGACGTCTATATCGAGGACAACATGGGACAGGTAGTACAAAAGAGCTTTACGTTCCAGAACGACAGCGATACGGGCGGCGAAGAGCAATAGTTACAAACGAACTTCAGTGCCCGGCAGAAACCGGGCATTTTTAATTTGAAAACCTTATGACAGAACAGGAAAAAGCAGATATCGCCTTGCTCGAACGGGGCGGACGAAGACATAATATGTTTATGACCCTGCCTTTGGAACGGCGTACCGAGGTAGTCTGCAATTATGCCGTCGAGAGTGACGGAGAGAATATCCGATATGTCCCCCGCTATATGCGTACCGAAAAGCTGTGTTATACGGCCGTGCGGAATTGGGATTATGCCCTCGACTATGTGCCGGAAGAGCTGAAAACGCCCTCGATGTGCATGGCTGCTGTCGAACGTTACGGCCCGGCGCTGTTGTTCGTGCCGGAAGAGCGCCGAACAGAGGCCCTGTGTGAAGCGGCAGTGAAAAACGACGTATGGGCCTTGCCTTCCGTTCCCGACCGGCTCAAAACGGAACAGATGTGCATGGATGCGGTAACGAAAGACGGCTGGGTGTTGGAGTTCGTGCCCCAAACGATGAAAACCCCGCAGATGTGCCGGCTGGCCCTGAACGCCCCATTGGCCAAATTTCGGGAGAACCGGAGCGTCCTTCAATTCATTCCCTATGCCGACATATGTCTGGAAGGCATAAAAAAATACCGGCAGGAAGGCGCCGATATGGTAGGTTTGTTGGCAGACATCGAACCGGAAGTGATGGATGAACACATTGCCCTGTACGGAGTTCGTACCGACCCGTCGTGCCTGACGGCCCTGCCGGAACGGTGGAAAACAAGGATGGTATGCAAGGCGGCAGTACGGGAAGACGGGATTATGCTGCACGACGTACCCGAACATTTACGCACGAAACGTATGTGCGAGGTGGCCGTATCGTCCAGCATCCATGCCCTGCAATATGTACCGGAGGCATTGCATACCCCCGACCTGTATAGGGAAGCAATGGTGAACGACCCTGCTGCCATTCAGTATTTCAAACCGGAACTGCTGACACGGGAGATGTGCCATGAGGCTTTGTATTCGAGCTATGACCTGCGGGTACTTCGGTACATTCCCTACAAAGAGATCCACGAGCAGTTGTTGGAGCGTTGCGAGGGATACTCGCGAACCAAACATTTTCTGGACAGTATGAATCCGGACTATATGACCCCGAAACTGGCGGAGATGATCTTTGCCAAAGAGCCGGAGTTGTTTTTCAACATTCCCGAAAAATGCAAGGACAGGGAGTTGTGCGAAACGGCTGTGCGCTACGACGGCTCATATTTACGGATGGTTCCCGAAATACACAAAACACCGGAATTGTGTATGGTTGCCATACGCCGCAGCCCGTTTGCCATACAGTTTATCCCGGAGGCAATGAAAAGTCCTGACCTTTATATGAATCTGGTAAAAGAGAATCCGCAGAATTTATACGGAATACCCGAAAACGACCGGACTTACGAAATGTGCAAAATGGCCTTCGACAACACATATGGGAAGGATAAAACCGATTACAGCGTCGCCGGTGCGCTGACAGAACCGTCGATGGCTCTGCAAATGGTTCGGGAGCAGGATAATCCTAAAACAATCGACTTTTTGATAACTGTAATGCGTCCCAAAGCCATTTCGGAAGAAGTAGCGCTGGAAGCCGTCCGGAAAAACGGACATGTCCTGCACCTTATACCGGAAAACGTCATTACGCAGCAGGTAGGCGAGGCCGCCGTCAGGAATCATCCGCAGGCGATTCAATGGGTTCCCCACGGCATACGCACGGCGGATATGTGCCTGTATGCCTTTAAGAGCCATTCCGAACTGGATATTTACACTCCGGACCGAATCAGGTGCGAAGATAATGTTTATGTATTCGCCCGAAAGATGGACGAGCTGCTCCGCCAGCCGATTTCCTACGACGACAGCAAACGGCTCTACGGAGGCGAAACGATTCGTTTACGGAACGTGGAAACGGATATCAAAATCTTCGAGAATTGCGAGGTTCGCTACGACCGTAAGAATGAATCGCTGACCCTGCGGAATCTTACGCCCCGGCAGGAGCGGACACGCCCCGTAAAACCGCAGCGCAAATCCTCCATGAAACCGAAATTCTAAAACTACGATTGAAAACAATAGTGATGAAAACGACAGAAGAAAATAGAACGATGAACCCCGGCGACCGTCGGTTGCCGGGCGATGTCTACATGGTGCTGACGCCCGAAGGTCGTCCACAGTTGATTTCCACGAAAGATACGGTATTCAATCGGTTCGACACGTTCCTTGACGACTATACGAAGTTCGTGAGTATGAATGTGATTTCTCCGAACAGCTTTATCGTCCGATACCGTTTCGAGAATCCCGCGAATATACCGGTATGGAAGCCGGATGAGGATATGCGGGAATACTATGCTCGGCTCGATGCGACAATCCGTGAACAAAGATTGAAGCCTGTGGACATTCGTCGGCTTTATCCGCTGTTGTATTGCCGGGCAAGGGGGCTCAATCCGCTGCTGCCGGAAAATTCCCTGCAGGCATTGAATAAGTTGGAGGAATATCGGTTTGCCGCACTGCGCTATTCCTGTTTTGGCGAACATATCACAGGAAAAACATATACGGGTATTGAAACTGACAGGGGGATGTTGTTGTTCGATAATACGGAAAAGGGAGAACTGCTGCAAAAACGGTATAAAGATTTTTTTGCCGATAATTTCTTCGACCCCCGGCTCGATGTTACGTTTCTCAAGACCATAGAGTTAATTCCGAACGAAGCCCAACGGACAAAAGTCAATCCCGATATTGCTCTCGATATGCTTTACAGTACCGAACCGGAGCCATTCGGCATATTGCAGGCTGACTATTATACGGATATAGAGGAAACAGGTATTCATACCGAATGTGAATGTTACGATATGTCCGCGACACTGGCCAATTTCACGGCCATATCCCTGCATGATAAAGATGAGCTGCCGAGCTTGACGGACGACACATACAATATCGGCTGCCTGCTCCGCCTTTCTTCTCCGGAATGTAAAACTCCGGACATAGAAGATGAACTGCCCAACCTTTTTTACTACGGCGAATACTTCAATCCGTTAAGCGAACGATTTGCGGAAGCTGCTACGAAAGATGAAAAAATGCAGGTCATGGTATCGGTGCGGGAACTGGCCGGACGGCTTTTAAAGCGGGATTTTCCGAATATCAGGCGGCAGCCTGCGGTCGTTCCGGCTACGAAAAAGCAGTGCAAGGCCACGGACTTGCCCCAAGCAGTTGTACGGCAGGTATCCGATGTGGCTGAAAGATTGGCGAAACTCCCCAAAAAGAAAAACGGAATAAAGCTGTAAAGACATACCTATAAACCAACGGACGCAATATTTCCCGGCGTCAGCTATCTGCCCGCCGGGAAATTTATAATCTGTATTAAAATACTAAGAAGCAAATTACAAACGCCGTCTGGGATATTTATATGCCATCCGGGCATATCGTCTCCTTGCATAATAAGCATCCATCTGTTTTCTCTCTTTTTCCCTGCGTCGTTCCCGCTCCAGTTTCTCCATCCTTCTTTCGTCTAAAAAACATTGCATTCTCGAACTCCATTCCCCGCTCATAGCTGCATTTATAAATGCTTTTCGTGATATTACGGCAAATATGGCTTCAAATTCGTTATCATCGGGGAAAAGGCAATACAGTTTTCGTCTCCTTTCATCGACCGTATCGGAAGATTCATCGCCCAAAAAATCGAAAATTACCGGAACGTCGCTGTAGAGCCATTGACGGGGGAAACATTCATCAGCAAAATCATGTTGAAATATTCCGTCTCTTACTTTGTGAAATTCTTTACTCGCTTTAACAAAGCGGGGATAATCTCTGGTTAAACGTGTTCCGTCCACTACCCACACCATGTTTTTGTAGAATTTCTCCCGCGAAATACGTTCCTCCGGTTTAATATGCGAATGCTGAAACTCAATTACAAGACCATGTTCTGTGCGCACATCTGCAATGTGCAGTTCTCCGGTCTGCTTATCGGGTAAAAATATTTCCTGCCATTCGACTGGGAATTTGTCTTTCCAGTTACGGTGCCATTGTGTTTCCGGCTCCCACCAATTATCACATATCTTTGTATTGCGATGCGCCCAGTGATGGACTTTTTGAGTTCCGCATTTGGCAATAACAGGAGCCCCACAACCCGGACATATCGCATCTTTAATGTCGGGCGTAGCTTCAACATGTTCATTATTAAATAGCGCAAAACGCATATACAACCATATTACAATTTTACTGTTCGTGTTATAGAGACAAAAGCCAGACATCGGACCTCTTGTAAGTTTCTGTGAGTTTCAAGCCTATTCACAACTATCCTCCGAGGTGTCCTATTCAACATTTCCCTAATTTATAATTCTTCCTCAACAACCATTACTGTCGATAATAATTCAATACCGAAATCTCGTGCAAGTTGTATTTTATCAACGCCCCACCGAAGGGCCCCGAGTGTCTTGCTGCCCACATTTGTAATAGGTAACTCATAGCGGTCAATATACTCTTGTGCAAAAGATGTAATATAGATATCTTTATCAAACCATACTTTAGAGAATTTGGGTGTAATATTATTTACTTCTACATACCAAGGCCATCGAGACGTCTTATCTCCGGTATGAAGGGCTGTGTCACTTAATACTTGAAATATTCCAATAATTTTTCTCGCCCCTACTCCATAGGCTATCAACAAGTCATTTTTGCGGACAGCTTTAGGACGTCTCGCAAAATATTGCGTCCTTTCTGCCGAGTAGTCCCCCGTACAAATCGGATGTTCCAAACTACCGATAGGTTTAATAAAAATTCGGATATTGCGACTTATGAAATTTAGTTTAAATCTCTTTGAAACAATAATATCCTTGATATTGACACCTGACGGTACCGTATGTTTCGATGCAGAATGTTTCAAGACATATGCATCTACTCGCTGTTTGATTTCATGGAGCATGCTGTCTGTCAATTCATATTTGGCAGTACGTTTAATTGTTTTTTCGATGCTCTCAATTTGCGGCTTATCATCAAAACAACAACCCCATTCGTGATTTCTCTGCAATCCATTGTCCGTAATATTTGCAGAAGTTACAAGTGCACCAATCGGTATGCCTTTAGATTTGAATATATAGACTTTACCATGTAGAGCATCATTTATCAAAATAGAATTTTGAATACCCGACTGCCTTGCCTTTTCTTTGAATGAGAATAATGAATATGTTTTGGTTACACTCTCTTCTCTTTTTAAAGTCGTCATGAAAGTTAGAGATTTAATAGTGCCTATATTCGCCAACATATCAAAAAAACTGCTAAAATCCGGGAAACAAAACGGGCTAACAATAATTATCTCATCGGCAGAATGTGCTAACTTTTTAATCACGGAATAGTGGTTGTTGGCTGTTGTATTATCAACAATATACATAGTTGTCCAAAATTTAAAATTCAACCTTTATAAAGATAACAAATTTTCTCTTACAATCATCATTCTAACGAGTAAAATTCGTAATAGTTATGACTGTACACCCAAAAACGGCGGTTTGCAAACCGCCGTTTTTGGGTGTACATAACATCTGTCTGTTCCTCTTTTTACGCCGGACACATTGAAATTCGCATAGCTGTGTCAGTATGATAAAGTGATGGTAACAGCCGAACATATTCAAAAGCCGTTTTTGCCCTCCTTTAGCTCCCTGCAACCAACCGCTATATAAAAAATCGCCCGGTTCCATTTTGTTATAAAACAGAGGCCGTTTATTTGTATATACCGAAATTAGTCAGTACACCGCCTTGCCTTTCTGTACAATAACAGCCCGAACATTGCAAATTCCGGCACAAGGTATCAAATTGCTTTTTTGTAATTCGGGATATGATTATTGCCGTGGGGTCGAACGGGCAGAACTCGACCTCGTATTTCTTTTTCAGCATGGAGAAAACTTTGGATGCCTTTTGTTCCCTTATATTCCGAGTTTTCATCGTCGTACAGTTTTAAATCAGTTCTACATCCGTATTATTGATATTGCCCCGAAATATTCCGTCGCAACTGTGCTCCGGACTTCTTGGGTCGATTCCGCAAGAGTTTTGCAAGTTCCCTCTTTATAGTTATAAATACGGTCGGTGTTATGGGCGGCTTTTGCCGCCCCGATTTTATTTCAAACGGATATGTCCTTTGGCGACGACCTGTCCGTTCTGGACGAGTTCTATTTCCCCGTAGGCAAATCCCATATCCCCAATAGCGATGCACTCGATATATTCGTTATACTCTTTAGCATCCGGGATGTTGCGCCCCGTAAGGTTGTTGAAAATCATCGAAAGCGAAAACTCGCAATTCGACCAAAGTACGGGTCGCCCATTCTGCCGGATTTCTTGGGTCGGGTTTTGTTTATTCGTGTCTTTTCTCATAGTTTTGGATGTTATGGGCGGCTGTCGCCGCCCCGGTTATCATTATTGCAGTTTCTTTAATTCTGCTACTATCCCGGCCAGTGTGCGGCGTTCCCTGTCATCAAGTGACAGGACAAAATCGTCGTTGCTGTACCAGCATCCGTTATCGCTGCGTGTTGTAAAGCAGCGGTCGTCGGCGGTTCTCAATACGGCGAACAGCACGGCGAGTTGTTGGACGGAGAGGCCGCTGAGCGTAAAGGTGCGGTTGCTTCTGCAATAGTCGATTTTCATGGATAAGGAATTTATATTTATGCGACAATGCGCTGTTGGATAAGGGGCATATTGTCGTTTACAAGCCGCACGATTTTGTCGTGGTACTCCGTTTGTTTGTTGCATACGCCCCGGCTTTGAATAACCCGGAGTTTGGAGAGGGACACTTCTACGGTTTCGATGTGCTTTCCGTCAATGGTTGCCGAAAGAATAAGCGAATCGGCTTTTTTATAGTATTCGTTCGTGCCGACGCAATGGTGCATGGCCTTTCCCTCCATGATGATTTCTTTCACACTCTCCAACACCCGAACGACGATCTGTCCGTCCGAAAACGCAAGGCCGAAGAATTTGGCTTTGGCTCTATGGTAGGCGCACTCTTTCTGAAAATATGCGGAGAGGTTTTCGGCTATTTCCCGCTCGGCTTCCCTGCGGGCGATTTTGGCTATACAGCGGTCATGTTCCCGTTTAAGGTCTGCGGGGCATACATATTTGGGGCTGTGCAGGTCTTTGCCCAATGTCCGCAAAGCGTCTATATAGTCGCACCATGTCGTTGCATCCGTGATTTTATAGCCGTTACGGACGGCGATACGGATACTCGGCCAATATTTGTCGAATCTCCGACCGCTATCATTCAAATACAGTTGTAATAGGCAGTCTTGCCCCATTTTGAGCAGGGATTCCGCCCGGTTATCCGAGAGCAGGACACGGAGTAAGGTCGTAGGGTTCTGACCATATAATCCGCCTTTATATCCCGTTCGTTTCAGTTCGGGGATGAGTTTCATACGAGGGTATATATCATCCGTATAAATTTTGTCATATACCCACGATTCGCCGTGCAGTTCCAAATCGGAAGAATAAATCCACTGGTCGTAATACATCGTGCCCCATACCCGGCTCCGGGCGAAGGTGCAATATTTGCCGTCGGGAGCTATCCAGCGTTGCATGATTTCATGACAAAAGCGGTTCAACGGCCTGCCGATTTTGGCATAGTAATTCACCATAAATACCCGGATAACCTGTAAGCCGTCGCAGGCGGTGATGTAGGTCGCATATTCCCGTTGCTGGAATTTCCGTTTGCAGGTGTCCTCGATGCGCAGGCGTGTGCGGCAAGCGGGGCAAGTACAATGTTGCTGTTTAGTATCGTTGTGGAACACCTTGCCACAGTCGAGGCAGGTTACGACACCTTTTCTCGTGCGCCGACCTACCGATTCGATAACTTTGGTATAGGCCCAGCGTTCCTGTGCCGGGGTCAGCGGTGGCAGTTTCTTGCTTGCTTCTATGGCTTTTTGCTGAAATTTATTCTTCGGCTTCATGGTGTATCAAGTTAAAATAGTGATGACTGGGTGGTTGTTTCGGTCTTCTTGGTCTTGTTCTTTCCCTGCGTAATTTTCCGGTAGGCTTCCTCCGTTGCCTTTTGCATGGCTTGGCGCCGTGCTTCGGCCTTTTCTTCCTCGGTCAGTACAATAGTGTGGTTCACCACGACATTACATTTGAGGGGCTTGCCGATGTCGATGTCGTCCTCGTCGTAGTAATGCAGGGCGAGCGAGTAGATTTCATCGTCCGCGAAGCCGTTGCACCCGCTTTGCTTCACGTAATTGAGGATAAATGTTATACAGTCGTCGATGTTCTTCTTCGGGTTGGCGTAACGGGGTGCAAATAATTCGTCCTCCTGCGCCCGGCGTTGTAAATAGCTTTGGATCGTCTGTTTGAAATAATCGGTCGCTTTCATGGCTTTGTGCTGTTTATGAATCAATTGCAGTGTTTCCCTCGTTTTCGAGAAAAGAGAGATAACCTTTAATGGCTTTTCGGCATCCCGTAACGTCGGGTGCGGCTTTGCCTCGAAGTCGGTAATACCATATCGTCCTGTTCCTGTTCAATTCGGTTATGCGCTTGCGGAGCATTCCTGCCGTGCGGATGTGTATGGCGAATCCGTCCCGTTTGGCGATGCTTATGAACTCCTCGCCCGTTATCGTTCCTCCGGTTAAAAAGCGGCATTTACACTCGTCGAGGCGTTGCCGCTCTTCCTGTTCCTTTCTTTGTGCGGCTTCCTTGTCATGGCGGCGGCGTGCCTCATTCTCTGCATCCCGTTTCTTCAACATGGCTTCGCGGGCCTGCCGTAACGGGGTTGTTTCCTCTCCCAATTCCTCAAACACGCGAATTTCCAGCAGACGGATATACTGCCCCTCTGCGGCCTGCTGTTTTACATGGTCTGTCCATCGCCTGCGAAAGTCGATAAGACAATTTTTGTAATTACTGTCGGCAAGGCGGTCGCGATTGCAATACTCCGGGAGGAAATACACGCCTTTGATTGCGAACACAATCCCGAACATATCGTTGGTGTCGATGCCGCAACTATCCTTGTGGATAAAGGTCGTATAGATATTCTCCGCGAACGGGGTCAATTCCTTATGGCGATTGATGACATTGTTGCCCGTATGGTCGTACATGATAACTTTTGTTTTCATCGGATTATATGTTTGGTTAATGATTCGTTTTTGGAATATGCTCCCCGGATAAATGTTCAACATAGCCAATACTCAATATCCGCATCTGTAAGGGCGTAGGTTGTCTTTACGCTGATGAGAAACTTGGCGTGCGCCGCTCTGAACCGGGCGTTATGTGCCTGCAAATCCCCCTGTTGCGGGTTGTCCTTTTTCCATTGTTCGCAAAATGCCATGTCCGCCTTTAGGAATTGTATAAACTGAGAGAGTACGGGCGGTTCCGGGATGCCATCGGGTAGGAAAAACACGCTTCCGTGCAGTTCCCCCGTGTGTGGGTTTCGTGTGAACAACTGCGGGTTATTGCCCAGCCAGATATAACTGTCCTCTATGCCGTACCGCTGTGTAATGGCAGGAATATCTATGGCGGTATGAAAGGAGAAAGGGTTCACTTTGACCGTATCGCGTCGGATGTATTCGCCCTCTTTAAGGACGACCTTTACACCGGGTTGCGGGTCGGTTTGGTCGATATATTCGTTGAGTGTCATGTCGATTCGGTTTTATGGGGGGGGGGACTTGCCGCCCCCGGATTGGATTACTGTCTTTGCGGATTACTTGATAAGCGTGTCGGTTACATAGAATTTGCGGTGGCAGTCCTTTTTCTTGAGTGCTTCTCCGAGAAGCCACGCGAACCGTTCGCGTCTGAAGTCCTCGGATTTATCCTTGTGGCACGTCCAAGTCTCCTCCTTTTCGTATTGCCTGGCCTGTTCCTCCAATATGGGCAGGTATTCCGCCGTTGCGCTGTCCATTCGGAGGTAGTCTTTCGTGCCTTTGTGCCGGAAAGAGACGAGGCAGTAATTCTCGGGGTACAGGCGTATCGTTTCGGTGGATTTCTCATAAAAACAGACCGCCAAATATTTGTCTGACACTTTTTTGTAGGTAAAATTGTTATGGCAGTATTTTTCTATCGTGTCGGAAATGATCGCATCTTCGGATAATTCCTCCCGCAGTTCCTTTTCCACCCGTCTGAATGCGTCGGACAATGAGGGATAAACGGCGGTTATTTCTATCCGTTTGTTTTTGGTTTCGTCTTCGGTCTGCTTACGGGTCGATGCGATGATAATGTTGTAGCGGTTGTCGCTCCATGTTTTGACCTCGATGTAATACCCTAAATCCGTGTTGATTGCATTGTGGGTGTTAAACGTGTCGGTCGAGCCTTGCCTTTGCAGATAAATGGTTCTCATATTTTCGGATTTTTATGATTCGTTAGTTTATGTGGGGACGGGGTTACCGTCCCCGAATTGGACTTCGGGATTATTCGGTCATGCCGATTAACTCGCGCACCTGCATTTCTTTCGCTTTGGGAAAGACCCACCCGGCGCATTTCTCTCCGCGGTAGGTCAGGCGCCCGTTGAACCGTCCGCCGAGGTCGGATAATGCGTCCTTTATGGGCTTCGTATCGCCGAACAGGGCGACGGCCTTTTCGGAGTAGTTCGTGAGGATAAAATCGCCCTGCACGGTTATCGGGCCGGCCTCCTGCGTGCGCTCCGGACTGGGACTGGTCAGCCGGATATTATTCTCGTCTCCGGCTATATAGGCCAACCGTTCGATAAATCCCTCGCGGGTGTAGTGGGTCATTTTGTGGATGCTCCACCCCGAATAAGGGCTTCTGCCGAGCGTGAAACCGGGGGAACGGTGTTCGTAGTCCTTGTTATATTCGGCCAAATACGCCGTTTCGGGCAGATTTCGGGCGGCTTTACGCAGTTCCCCGAAGCCGTTGCGGGGCGTGGTCGAAAAGCCGAGTATCACGGTGCGGACGCTGGTCGTTTCCCTGCATTCGTAGGAGGGGTCGGTGTATTCCGTTTCGTTGAGTTCGGCCACGATGACCCCCTGCACGTTGTCGGGCATAATCCGGCGCAACCGCTCCGCACCGATTGCCGCAATCCGGTCGTGTTCGTCCTTTGCCCGGACTTTTGCTTCGGTATCCTCTTTTGCTTTTTGCTCGGCTTCGGCAACAAGGGCGGCGACCTCGAAAGCGTCCATAAATTCCGGGGGCGTGTCGGTGTAGTACATGCCGATACCGAATTTCTGCGAGTATGGCCGGAGGATGTCGGTACGGTGGATTTCTTTCGTGTCGGTGTTTATCATGTGATACATATATCCGTCTGCGTCGTGTTCGACTTTGTAGATTACATACCGGATAGTAAAGGCGCCGGGGCCTTCATGGATGACGATTTGGTTTTCCTTTGCGACTTGGATTTGCGTGTCGGTGGTCGTGCCGCCGAGCAAGGAATAATACTTTGCCATGTTGTTTTGGGTTTTAGAAGATTCGCGATAATAGGAATGAGAACAAGCCGATTAGGACGACGAAAGAGAAAAGGCAGGAAAGGATACCGCGCAGGATATTATGGCAGAACGGAAAGGCCAAAACGACCCAAACAAAGCCACTGCCGAAGAGGTAGAAGCCCAGCGCGACAGCCCCGAATTTCAGCCACGACAGCCAACTCGTCCCTATGCCAAGTGGAAGGGCGGAGGTTTTCTGGTTCCATTTCTTATTTTTCTCTGTGCTTCTCATAACCTTTGACTTTTTTTTATATGCCGTAGCGGAGCCGGTATGGATGGTATCTGGTTTCAGTAGCTTAAAAGGTTCGGGATTAGCTTCTGACAAGACTTTTGCGGAAAATACGCTCGTCCGAAGGGAAAGAGGAAGATTTTTCGCAAAACCGCCTTTAGCGGCCCGGTCTTGCAGAAGCGTGAAGCCCGGGAATACCTTTGCTGCTGAAACCAGATACCATCCATGCCGGGTTTGTGAAGGTTTTTCAAGAATGAGGAAAAGGTTATGAGAAGCGCAGAAAAAATCATTGCGGAAACACCCTTTTCGAGATGGGGATTTCTGCCGCCCATATGGGGCTGTCGGCCGGCATACATTCATTAAAATGCCGTATGCAGCCACAACCGATGCCACCAACAGCCATAAAATACTTTTCGATAGGCTGTCCGCGTATATTTATCGGAAACTCTGTGTCCGGGAAAGACTTAACAGTTCAAAACATGGAAGTTATCATTATCGAGAGACAAGTCTTCGATGCACTCGTGCTGCGCGTGAAGACAATCGAGGAAAAAGCGGAACTCCTATGCCGCAGATATGATGATTTGGGATTGAAAAGATGGTTGGATAACCAGGAAGTGTGCGAAATACTGAAAATATCGCAGCGCACATTGCAGGAGTACCGAAACAACGGAGTGTTGCCTTTTAGCTGTATTAAGCACAAGATGTTTTACAAACCGGACGATGTGGAAAGATTGCTTCGGTCTGCCCTTTATGTCAATAACAAACTCGCCGACCGATGAAAAATCCTTTTGGAACGCAGCCGGACCCCTGCATTGAAGAACTCAAGCAAAAGTTGGAGCATATCGAAAAGCTGATGGGGAAATTGGAAAAAGAGAATGACGGCGGACGACCGCTGAACGGCAAACGATTCCTGACAGACAGCGAACTGTCCCAACACCTGAAGTGCAGCCGCAGGACTTTACAGGAATACCGTTCGGCCGGAGTGCTTCCCTATTATTTGATTTCCGGAAAAGTCCTTTATGAAGAAGCCGCTCTTCAGAAAATGTTGGAGAGAGCTTATAAAGCGCCTTTCGATGCAAAAAAGCTGATTTAAGGAACTATCTGAATAATTGAAAATCATCCCTGACAGAACAAACTCTGTCAGGGATGGAATCATTAAAATCGGACTTATTATACAGCCTCAATTCAGCAATGAACAATAGAATTATTAAACTTAAATTATATGAATTACAACAACGTAATTCAGCTTAGATGTTTTTGGAAGTATTATCCCGGAACATACCTAAACATAATAGGACGTGTAACAACCTATCGACTGTTACTCGATTAAAATTATCAAGTTCAGCAATGCCGTGACATACATTATTACGAAGGTTCCATCCCCGATTGTCAGTCAGAAGAATTTTTAAATAGTTCGCAAAATCTGATGTCAGACATTGCTGTACTTGTTCATCTCTGAATAATTCATCTAAGATTCGCAATTGGAAAGCGTTTTTTTGTTTACTGGGTTTACGAGTCGGTATTCCACGGAAGTCAAGGATATTTCTGATTGCGGCTTCAATTTGAGGTATGAGCAAATGTACAAACATTAGATTATCCCCACTAAAATATCCTCTTAATGCTTGTTCAATTATCGGATATCTATTTTCCTTGATAGCGGGTGATTTATGTAAGAAAGCAAGAATATTGTCTGTAGTAAATATCTTACGGCGTTTCCCTTCTTCGATAACCATTTGTAAAAACAATGTTTCCAATTTCATCGTTCGGGAAATGTGAACAACAAGATGCCCGTTCATATCTTGTTCTATATTGCCAATTGACGAAATTACTCGTCCTTGTTCATCAAACAGCAATTTTGGAAACATATAGATGAGAGGGAACTTTGTATTCAATTCTATAAGTTGTTTCTTGTTAAGTTCTTGTTGTGGAATGAAACGAGATGCGAATCCAACAAATGTTTGTTCAACATTATTATTGTCAATAATAGAGTCAATGAATGTTTGCATTTCTTCATTTGTTATATCAACCTCAGAATGAATTGTTTGCATCTCATCAAATATACCCTTTCCTGCCTCCGTAATTTGTAAATTCAATGCATCGGCTTCTTCCTTAGATAAATATTTCAAGTACCTACGATGCAAATTTGTCAGATTGCCAACTAATTGCATTTTGGTAAGATTTTCTTGGACACTATCGAACAATCTTTTGATTTTCCTGTATAGATCTGGTATTTTCTCTTGCCAACCTTTATTGTAGAATTCTGTCAATGCGTCTGCTAAATTCATTAATAGCCATGGATCCGGTTTTTTCTTTGCAGGTTGCGCAAGAGATTCATCTGCCAAACGGTCAAAATGCTCTTGAAGTGACAAAACTAACAACTTTTGCTCTTCTGTAGTATATGTATTGGGATGCTCCATACTGATACGGAAAGGAGCAGCCCATATTCCTATGTGGTCGTCAAATTGCGGATTCTCTCGGTCTTTGTTGATAATTATATGTAAACTATCCTTTGCTTTCTTTAATAGTTCTCCCAAATCCAACGCTTTAGATAATTCAATTGCTCTTTCTGCTTTTTGTATGCCGACAAGAAAATCGGGCATGTAATTCTCAGTAATTATGTCAATTAATGACTGAATATAGATGAGAGCGATTTGCCTATCCGGGTTAATACCGCACATTGACCTCTTAAATGTCCACACTAATCCTGCGTAACGTGCTTTGAAAATGGGATTGTGTACTTGTGGGATTCGGTTCTCCCAATATAGAACCATTTCCGGTGTAATTTCATCTATATCAGCCGAAATATGAGTTACTCCATTGGAATCAGTAAAACAAACCAAAGGCTTATACAAAAATCGTTTTTTACCAGTCATTTCATCAGTCCGATAAGTGGCCATAAGATTAAACGCTACGCGTTCTGCTTGAAATGCAAGAGTATTTCTGTCTGCCTCATCGCACTGATTAATAATGCTCGCAAAAACACTTTCATAAAATTTCTCACCCGGTGTGTCGTATTTAGAAATGATTTCGGATAGATTCATAGTTTTTTTTCTTTAAAATTATACATTTTAATCAAACCACACAAATAAATGGTACTCGCTTGTTTCAATTCATGAAAGAGTTCTCTTTTTGCAATAACCCCCAAACGACAACTGGCGTCGTCGCTCGCTGAATAATCCACCTGCGAAATATCTCGGCATTCTCGGAATGAAGCCGAAAAGCCAAGGTTACAATCATTTCGAGATTGTAGCGCTCGATATAGCCGCGGTCGGTTTTAAACCTGCGAAAAACTTTATCCTCCCGCAATATCCCATTTTGCAAAATCGTGCGAATATTGGCTCGTACAGCGCTTGTGAAAACACCGAACAACGCGGCGATTTCATTTTGGGTAAGCCATACGCCTGTCGTTGCAGCAGAGCGTATTTCGACTTCTCCGTTTTTAATGGCAATCGTATTCATCATCTTCCGGGATTAGAATGTTATTATGTTTCCGGTCTCATATTAACGTGTTGTATTCGTTCCGGCAGCTCACTTTCTGCATGTCTTCATCCACTTTTTTATCGGTCACCTTTGCATAGATTTGTGTCGTCGCAATATTTTTATGCCCCATCATCCGACTGACGGATTCAATCGGCACACCCATAGAAAGTGTAATGTGTGTTCCAAAGTTATGACGTGCCTTATGAAATGTCAAATCGCCGATTCCATAAAACATTCCGAGTTTTTTGGTGAGTTTAATGATATATTCCCGGCAATAGAGGTTGAAAATTTTGTCGCTTTTACGCTCGTGACGATATTTCTCGATAATACGCAAGGGAATATCGAGCAGGCGGACCACCGAGAGCGTATCCGTTTTTTGCCGACGGATATGTAACCAGTATGTCCCATCGTCCGACCGCGTGATATCTTTTTCCGACAACCGTTTCAAGTCTGCATAGGCCAGTCCCGTGAAGGTCGAGAAAAGGAACCAATCGCGGACTCTGTCGAGGTTGGGCCGGCCGGTCGGTTTCTCCATCAGCGTTTTCAAATCTTCGAGTTTCATATGGCGGCTGCGGCGGGCAGGCAGTGCCGGGTGTAACTTACAGTACGGGTCATAACGGAGCGTACCCTGGCTTACCGCCCGGCGGGTCATCTTTTTGAGATGGTACAAGTGTTCATGTACACTCTTTTGCATCATTCCGCAGTCCGCACGCAGGTACAAATCGAAAGTATCGTAAAATTTTACATCCAGATGACGTAGCGGAATATCCTCCAAGCCGTATTTCCGATGTAAAAACGAAGCCAGATGTTTGTATGAATTTACATAGCTTGCATGGCTTTCTGCGGTACGGTCTATACCGACACGTTTACCGAACTCTTCGTTATGCTCCCGGAACAACGCCAACAGGGTTCGGGGCTTTTGAGCAATGCCCTGAACTGCGTTTTTAACCAACATAGCAGAGACGAATCCCAGTTCTGTTCGGATATGATTGTAGTGAGCCTGAATATCGGCCGTAAGGCGGTCGATAGCCCTGTTGATTTCAAGGGCATTCCGGCTGCGGCCGTTCGCACGGCCGGCAGACGGGTCCCAGAGTTTCGGGTCCAACGACACTTTCGTCCCTATCTGCGCTGCCTCTCCGTCGATGCTTATTTTGCACAGTAACTGGCATAAACCGTCCTTTCGCACTTTCGTCCTATTGATATAGAACAATACGGCGAATGTACTGCGTCGTTTTTTATCCGTATCTATCATTGTTCTTTCACTTTAAAAGGTGACTGAAAATCGTTGTGCAATATGGGTGTCGAGTGACCGGGTGTCTTGTTCGATTTTGTCATCGGTAACTTTGGCATAAATCTGTGTGGTCGTAATGGTGGAGTGTCCCAACATATGACTGACGGTTTCGAGCGGGACACCGGCCGGGAGCGTAACTTCCGTGGCGAAGGTATGCCTTGCCACATGGAAAACAAGCCGTTGCTCTATCCCACAGATTGATGCGATTTTTTTCAAATGGTCATTCATCACCCGGTTACTGTACATAGGCAGCAGCTTTCCATCTTTTGCGATATCCCTGTATTTGTCGAGAATACGCATGGGTAATTCGAGTAACGGCACATCGAATGCGATATGCGTTTTTGTCCTTTCACTTTTAATCCATGCACTGCCGGTTTCGGATACGACCAGATTTTCTTTCGTCAATCGGCACATATCTCCGTATGATATTCCTGTGAAACATGAAAACAGAAACAGGTCGCGCACCAAATACCGCTGTGGTGTATCGAGCGGAGTTGTCATCAGTCGTTCCAGTTCTGTACGGGTAAGATATCTCCGCTTTGGCCGGGGGGATTCCGATTCATAGCCGGCAAAAGGGTCGGTCGTAATGATTCCCTCGGCAATGGCATGACCTACGACTGTCCGTAACCGGGTTGTCTGCAAGCGGATTGTGCCGAGTGCCAAATGACATTCGGTACGCAGGTACAAATCGTATTTGTCGATGAACGATTTGTCCAATGCCGTAAATGAAATATCCGCAAGACGATATTTTTGCTGCAAAAATCCGGACAACCGCTTGTAGACAATGCGATAGGAGTTAAGCGTACCGACGGTACGGTTGATATTCACACGCTGTGCGAAATGCTCGATGAAAGAACGGAAATAGCACAAGAGTGTTTCCTGTCCGTCGTTCATCCCCAATAGCCGATGTTTGATATCGTCTGCCGTTATGTCGTTGCGAATAGCTGACCGTTCCCGATAGATGGACAGGACGGAAGCACGTACCTCATCCAGTTGCCGGTTGATACGTCCGGCTTCCGCACTTTTACCTTGTGCACGGCCAGATGTCCATAACGATACGGGAGCGGTCAGTTTCATACTGAATACACTCGCCGTATTCCCCACCGTAAGGCGGGCCATAACGGGGCAACGGCCCTCTTCGTTCGCTTCGTTCTTTTTCAGGTAGAACCAAACCTTTACGCTTTGTTCCATAGTATTTTCATTACTGCAAAAATAACTGTCATTCAGCTATTTGAAGCCATGAAGAATAAAGCGGAACAGTGAATAAAGTACGGTAGAAACGGTTAAAATCCGTATTTTGTCAAACCGGTCGAAAAAGTTACTACTTTTGTCATGACGGTGCCATCCGGTAAGGTTTTTGGCGGGCATCAATGAGTAATTTACCGACATTCTGACACCCTAAAAAAGGCAACGGATAAGTAAGGATTCTCCGGTTTAACCACTCCTAAAGCCTCTTTTTGACCATTCGGTGGAACATTGATAGACATCACTCAAATCATTTATCCATCAAATATTTATACTCAACAACCTCCAATTCAGCTCTTTTTACACGAACTTTTATTATATTTGCAGGCTGATACAAAATAAAAAACAAAGATATATGGCAAAGGAACTCAAAGACCTCACGAAGTCGGACGAGAACTACTCGCAATGGTACAACGACCTGGTCGTGAAGGCCGGGCTGGCCGAAAACTCGGCCGTACGCGGATGTATGGTCATCAAACCCTACGGCTATGCCATTTGGGAGAAGATGCACGACGCGCTGGACAAGATGTTCAAGGATACGGGGCATCAGAACGCCTATTTCCCGCTGTTCATCCCCAAGTCCTTCTTCTCGAAGGAGGCGCACCATGTCGAGGGCTTTGCCAAGGAGTGCGCCGTGGTGACGCACTACCGCCTGAAGAACGATCCCGAAGGCAAAGGCGTCGTGGTAGACCCCGATGCCAAGCTCGAAGAGGAGTTGATTGTGCGTCCCACGTCGGAGACCATCATCTGGAACACCTATAAAAACTGGATCCAGTCGTACCGCGACCTGCCGATCCTCTGCAACCAGTGGGCGAACGTCGTGCGCTGGGAGATGCGTACGCGCCTGTTCCTGCGTACCGCCGAGTTCCTGTGGCAGGAGGGTCATACGGCGCATGCCACGCGCGAGGAGGCCGTCGAGGAGGCCGAAAAGATGATCCACGTATACCAGAAATTCGCCGAAGAGTGGATGTCGGTTCCCGTCATCGTCGGCCACAAGTCGCCCAACGAGCGTTTCGCGGGTGCCGAGGATACGCTGACCATCGAGGCGCTGATGCAGGACGGCAAGGCGTTGCAGAGCGGTACGTCGCATTTCCTGGGGCAGAATTTCGCCAAGGCGTTCGACGTGCAGTATGTCAACAAGGAGGGCAAGCTCGAATATGTGTGGGCCACCTCGTGGGGCGTTTCGACCCGGCTGATGGGGGCGCTCATCATGGCCCATTCGGACAATAACGGTCTGGTGCTGCCGCCGAAGCTGGCGCCGATCCAGGTGGTGATGGTGCCCATCTACAAGGGCGAAGACCAGCTGGCCGAAATCCGTACGCGCTTCGGGGCCATTGCGGAGCAACTCAAGGCCAGGGGTATCAGCGTGAAGGTCGATGACCGCGACAACGTGCGCTCGGGTTTCAAGTTCGCGGAGTACGAACTGAAGGGCGTCCCCGTGCGTCTGGCGATGGGGCCGCGCGATATGGAGAACGGTACGATCGAATTGGTGCGCCGGGACACGCTCGAGAAGGAGACCGTCCCGCAGGAGGGGCTCGTGGAGCGCATCGAAGGACTGATGGCCGAAATCCAGCAAAATATTTTCAGCAAGGCGCTGGCTTACCGCGAGTCGATGATTACCAGGGTCGACACGTGGGAGGAGTTCAAGGAGGTGCTCGACAAAAAAGGCGGTTTCGTGCTTGCGCATTGGGACGGGACGGTCGAAACCGAGGTGGCGATCAAGGATGCCACGAAGGCTACGATCCGTTGCATCCCGTTCGATGCGCCCGATGAGGAGGGTAAATGTATCTTCTCGGGCAAGCCGTCGCACCGCCGGGTGCTCTTCGCCCGCAGTTATTAGGGCCGGATTCGGACGGGCGTCTCCGCCGGTAATGGGCGAATGGGTGCCGAGGCAGTCCGTTCGCCCTTTTTTGTGCCTTCCCCCGAAGCGGGCGGGCTTCCGTTATTTTGTGGGGCGTGCCCCGGCTAATATTATAAATGATTGGACGTATGCGATATTCTGTATGTTTGTGCGCGGTGTGGCTGCTGGGCGTCTGTGCCGCCGTATGCCCGGCCTATGCCGGGGACGGGGATCATTTGCTGCCGGTTGCGGGTACCCAGTGGAAGGGACGGAAAGTCGCTTTCATGGGCGATTCGATCACCGACAAGGCGCATGTCGGCACGACGAAGAACTATTGGCAGTATTTGCAGGAGATGCTCGGCCTCGTGCCGTTCGTTTACGGGATCAACGGCCAGCAGTGGCGGGACGTGCCGGGGCAGTGCGAAAGACTCAGGGCCGAGCGCGGCGGCGACATCGATGCGATCCTGATCTTTGCCGGGACGAACGATTACAATTCCGGGACGCCTCTGGGGGAGTGGTATACGACCGGTGAGGTGCCTGTCGAGGTGTCCGGCTCCCGGTCGGAGATCCGGACGAGGAGGACGTTGTCGATGGACGGGGATACTTTCCGCGGCCGTATCAATATCGCGATGTCCTACCTGAAGGCGAATTTCCCGGACAAGCAGGTGATCCTGCTGACCCCGATCCACCGGGGATACGCCCGTTTCGGGGACAACAACATCCAGCCCGACGAATCCTATCCTAACAGCCTCGGCCTCTATGCGGATGCCTATGTGGATGCGGTCAAAGAAGCTGCGAACGTCTGGGCCGTCCCCGTCATCGACCTGAACAGCATCTGCGGGCTTTATCCCAATGCGGATTCCCATACCCGCTATTTCCATGACGCGCAGAGCGACCGTCTCCATCCCAATGCCGAGGGGCATTACCGGATGGCGAAGGCGCTGGCATACCAGTTGTCGTCTTATCCTGCAAATTTCGAATAGTGCCATGTCCTGTGAAGCCGAAGCACGCAAGCGCGTGATTTACCGCGTGACCTTCGTCGGGTTCGTGGTCAACCTCGTCCTTACGGCGATGAAGTTCGCAGCGGGCATTGCGGGCCGAAGCGGGGCGATGGTCGCCGACGCGGTGCACTCCTGTTCCGACATGCTTACCGACATAGTGGTGATTGCCTTCGCAAAGGTCTCCGCCAAACCCAGGGACGACGGGCATGACTACGGGCACGGGAAATACGAGACGCTGGCCACGATCATCATCAGCCTGGCGCTGGCGGCCGTGGGCGCCGGTATCCTGCTCAGCAGCATCCGGGCCATCCGCATCGTCGTCGATGGCGGGGAGTTGCCCCGCCCGGGCGCCGTGGCTCTGGCCGCCGCGGCTGTGTCGATCGTCGTCAAAGAGATATTATACCGATATACAGTGCGCGAAGGGCGCCGGGTCGAAAGCCCGAGCATGGTCGCCAATGCCTGGCATCACCGCAGCGACGCTCTTTCGTCGCTGGGGACGCTGGCGGGCATCGGATGTGCCTATTTCCTCGGGCAGCGGTGGCGCATCGCCGATCCCATCGCAGCATTGGTCGTGGCGGTCTTTATTTTCAAGATTGCTTTCGACCTGATCCGTACGGGGCTCGGGGAACTGCTCGAGCGTTCGTTGCCCGACGAGACGGAGCGGGAGATACTGGGGATCGTCACGGCCGATCCCCGGGTCGGGGAGCCGCACAACCTGCGGACGCGCCGCATCGGAGCCGCGATTGCCGTCGAAGTGCATGTCCGTGTGGACGGGGCGATGAGTGTCGCCCGTTCGCACGAACTGACGGTCGATATCGAACGCCGCCTGCGGGCGCGTTTCGGCGAGGGGACGATCATCTCGATCCATGTGGAACCTGCTAAATGTCCCTCCGGGGCCGAAATCCCGGGCGTCGATCCGCCTTTCTGCCCCTGACGGCACCGGAAAAACACCTCTCCTGCCTGCGGGTTTACCTTGTCATTCCGCTTTTGCCGCTGATAACGAACGGGATGCGCCGGCGGCCGATTCCGGCACGGAATTTGCATGTTCAGCAACCGGAAAAACAGCCGGGATTTCCCCGGCGGAGTAGAAAGAAATTTGGTTTTTCGGAAAAAAGTACTTATCTTGCCATCGTGAAGGCTCCGGAAACCATCGTTTCAAAAGCCCGAACAAACGAAACTGACGACACATACAACATTAAAAGGATAGCCTATCGGGAAAAATTCTACTCTTTATAACTGTAATTAGGAGAAAAGAGTATGAACGTACAAGCATTAAGTGACCAGGTATTGCTTAATCACTACCTTTCAGGTGACCAGAGTGCCATATCCAAGCTCATCGAGCGCCACAGCCGCCGTGTGCGGGACTACATCAATATGATGGTCAAAGACCGTGACGTTGCCGAGGACATCTTTCAGGAAACATTCATCAAAGCCGTGCGGGTTATCGACGACGGCCGTTATACGGACAACGGGAAATTCCTCTCGTGGATACTCCGTATTGCGCATAACCAGGTGATCGACCACTTCCGCGCCCAGCGGCAGAACAAGACCGTCACCGAAGCCGAGGCGGGTTATGACGTGCTGGGGTCGCTGCGTTTCGCCGAACGGAACGTGGAGGACGCGATGGTCAGCGAGCAGATCGAGCGCGATGTGCGCGCTCTGGTCGAACTGCTGCCTTCGGAACAGCGCGAGGTGGTGATGATGCGGTACTTTGCCGGTCTGAGTTTCAAGGATATCGCGGAACAAACCGACGTGAGTATAAATACCGCGCTGGGGCGTATGCGCTATGCGCTTATCAACCTGCGACGGATGATCAAAGAAAAAAATATGGTTTTGTGCTGACCTCCGCACAATATTTCCATGGGGCCGGCGTTTAGTTAGTACAAAGCAAAATTAATAAATAGATGCCTATGGAGGATATTGACAAAAACGAGGTTTCAGACGAAGGCATCTCTGAAGACGAAGATCTTATGATGCGGGAGGTTGTCCAGGGTGACGCAGATCTTTGCTTTTTACACCACTACCTCTCGGAGGTTTTCCGAAATGGAGATAATTTTTAAGGGTTAATTTTTGATGGGGAAGGGCGCCGGGAGGCGCCCTTCATTTTGCCCTCCCCTCACCGATCCCGGAATATTTTTTGCTGCATCCTGATAAAAACCGATCGTTATGACACGGATACGTATCAAGCGGGTTTACGAACCCGAGGCCCCGGAGGACGGCTACCGGGTGCTGGTCGATAAGTTGTGGCCCCGGGGCATCCGCAAGGAGGCGCTCCGCTATGACCTGTGGGCGAAGGAGATCGCTCCGACCCCCGGGCTGCGTACATGGTTCCATGCCGCCCCCGGGGAGCGGTGGGAGGAATTCCGCCGCAGGTATACCGCGGAACTGTGCTCCTCGCCGGCCGTGCGCGACTTCGTCCGCCGGATCGCCGGTAAGGGTACGGTTACGCTGTTGTACGCTTCGAAGAGTGCGGCCGGAAACCATGCGCTGATCCTGCAGGAATACCTCGCGCACGCTACGGCTGCGGAGGAGGTTACAAACGCCCGCTACTCGTAATGCGGGTTTCACCCTGCCCGGGCAGCGGCCGGTAGACGGTGTCTTCCTGCCTTGGAAGCCTGCGGATCCCGGGTGGCGGGCATGGCGGTTCCGTCCGGGCGATGGTTCGTGTCCGCTACGGATGAAAAAAGCACCTCGACGGTGCTTTTTCACGTGGCTCTGCCCGTATTTCCGGAACTTCTATACTGCTCTTATTTGCGGCCGATCTCCATCCTGAATTTCGGATTGGCGGGTTCGGTATGCGAGGCCGAAACGAACTGCCACATCCGGTCGATAATCTCGGGATGCTGTGCGGCAAGGTCGTGCTCTTCGCGCGGGTCGTCTCTCAGGTTGAATAATTCAAAGCGGTCGTTGCCTTCCTTCACACGGCGCAGTAAACCTTTCCATTCGCCCCAGCGGACGGCTACCCAGCCTTTGCTGCCGGGGAACTCCCAATAGAGATATTCGTGCTGCGGCTGCCTGCGCCCTTCGAGGGTCGGCAGGAACGAAATGCCGTCGGTCGCGGGGGGCTCGACGCCGGCCAATTCGCAGAGAGTCGGCATTACATCGGGGAAATAGCCGATATGGTCGCTTACCTGCGGGCGGAGTTTGCCGCCCCACGCCACGATGAAGGGCATCCGGATGCCGCCCTCGCGCAACGACGACTTGCCCCAGCCCTTGCCGCTGCGGAACGGGTGGGCGCTGTCGAACCACTCGCTCGACGAGCAGGAGTTCGACGCCGGGCCGTTGTCGCTCGTCAGGACGATCACCGTATTTTCCCAGATGCCGAGCCGTTTGAGTTCGGCGACCAGCCCGCCTATCTGGCGGTCGAAGTAGGTGATCATCGCTGCATAGGTCGCCCGCGGCCACCGCGAGGGGAAATAGCCCTTGCCCTCGATGGGCTGTTCGTCGCCGAATTTACGCACGTAGTATTGTACGTCGGCATCGGGCGCCTGCATCGGGCTGTGGGGGATCGGCGTCGTCCACATCAGGAAGAACGGCCGCTCCTTGTTGGCATTCACGAACCCGAGCACCTGGTCGTACATGGCATCGGGGCTGTATGTGCGCTGCGTGTATTTGTCGTAGCTGCGCGGGTCGTAGGGGTCGGCCCCTGCGTCGAGCGGCGTGCCCGGCGGCAGCAGTTCGTTGTCGAGGTAGATGCGCCGGTCGTTCTGCCACAGGAAGGGCGGGTAGTAGGTGTGCGCCTGCCGCTGGCAAATGCAGCCGTAATAGGTGTCGAAGCCCATTTTATTGGGCGTCCCCTCCGTCGCGGGGCCTCCGACGCCCCATTTGCCGATCATGGCCGTGGCGTATCCGGCCTGCTGCATGACCGAGCCGAGCGTCGGAGTGCCGGCTTCGAGCGGGGCCTGTCCTTCGAGCGTCGAATCGCGCAGCATCGCCTCGTGGTTCCAGACGTCGCCCCGCCATTCCATCTCGTCGTTGGCGCGGATCTGCGCATGGCCGGCGTGCCGCCCCGTCAGCAGGCCGCAGCGTGCCGGCGAAGAGAGCGGTGCCGCAGAGTACATGTCCGTGAAGCGGACGCCGCATTCGCTCAACGCGTCGATGTTGGGAGTCTCGATCTTTTGCTGCCCGTAGCAACCGAAGTCGCCGTAGCCTGCGTCGTCCATCAGGATGAAGATCACGTTGGGACGCGGAGCCGGATTTTCCGTACATCCGGCTGCGGCCAGTGCGGGAATTGCCGTAAGCAATGTCCGGGGGATTGATGTTTTCATGGATTTCTTTTTGGGTTGGTTTTTTGCTGTTAGATGCAAAAATAATAAAATAAGAATAAAAAAAAGATTGTAAAAAGAAAGTTTTTTGCGATCTATCTCTGGTCGAAGAAACTCCCCTTTGTTTATCGGGGCGGTCGGGGAGGGGTGTTTTCGGGCGGCGATCGGCTGCCCTGTTCCCCTTGGTGTTTCAGGATTTTGCAGGGCCGGGTACGGAAAAGCCCCTGCCGCGGCAGGGGCTTTTGGGTGATATGTCGTGGCCGCTTTAGCGGTCGCCGAGGCAGCGGTGCGCCCGGTGGAGCTGGAGCGAGAGCGAGCAGGCGGCGACCCCGGCAAAGAGCAGCGAAATGCCGACCCATACGATGACGGCCGTGGTGCCGAATACGAGCGGCTGGAAAAGGATCCAGAGCGAACAGAGCAGCAGCAGGATGCCGCTGAAAATAGTCCAGCCCGACCCGGCGATCTGCATGGCGCCCATGTCGCTGCCGAGCCCGATGGCACCGAACGCACGCAGCATGAGCCAGAACCCGAGGAATATCGGGAGCGTAGCGGCCGAAAGCGCGACGTTGAAGATCAGGATGATGCCCAGCACGATCTCGATGATGCCGCCCGCCAGCATCCAGCCGCGTCCGGTGATGAAATGTTTGTTGACCGATGAGAGTACGACTTCGAGGATGCCCGAAATCAGCATCAGCCACCCGAACAGGAGCGACATGCCCAGGTAACTTTGTGTGGGGTAGACGAATACGAGGATGCCGACTACGAACAGGGCGATGCCGATGATAAGCAGCAGCCACCAATAGCGCACGGCGCGTTTCGAATTTTCGATCAGGGTTGAGAAATTTTCCATAGCATACGGATTTTCCCTCCCTGACAGCAATTTACATACCAGAGTTCCCGACGGTTCGATCGGCGGACGGTTGGGCTGGGGTGTACGCCGTACATCCCTTTCGCGGCAGGCGGGCACCTGTCTGCGGGGCTGGGCTGGATGCCCTGCCCCCCCCCGCCCCGGGTATAGATGCCCGGTGCCGGCCGGAATGCCGGGCTCAGGGTACGGGGACGGCTGCGGGTGCATTCCGCAACGGGACTACTTCGCCGATCTCGGGGCGCAGTACATGCAGTGCGGTGTCTGCGGCCAGTGCCGCTTCGGTCGCCAGGGGTTCGTCCCAACGGTGTCTGGCGAGGGCGAACTTGGAGTGGTGGACGGTCATGATCTGCTTGGCACCCAGTTCTTTGGCCGCCAGGGAAAGTTGGTCGGGCATCGTGTGGATGTATTTCCATGCTTCGTTGTACTGTCCGTTTTCGAGGATCGCCAGGTCAATGCCGGGGAACTGCCGGCCGATCTGCGCGAAATGCTTGCCGTAACCGCCGTCCCCGCCCATGTAGACCTGCCGTGCCGGGGTTTCCAGCAGGAACGAGGCCCACAACGTCCGGTTGGGATTGAGCCCGCGTCCCGAGAAGTGCCGCGACGGCAGGCAGTGCACCGCGAACCCGTCGCCGAGCGCAGCCGTTTCGTGCCAGTCGAGTTCGATGATTTTCTCCGGGTCGAAACCCCAGTATTCGAAATGCTCCCCGACGCCGAGCGGGCAGACGACCTTCCCGATCCGGGATTTGAGTTCGGTGACCGTACGGTAGTCGAGGTGATCCCAGTGGTCATGCGTGATGACGAGCAAATCCACGTCGGGCATGTCGCCGGGACGGTAGATGTTGGTGCCCTTGAAAGGCCTGTTGAGGAAGGAGAACGGTGCGGCGGCCCGGAATACGGGGTCGACGAGCACACGCCGCCCTTCGGCTTGGAGCAGGTAGGAGGAGTGCCCGAACCACACCAGCAGGTTGCTGTCCCGATCCAGTGCGCGCAGGTCGGTCTTGAGGGCCGGGACGGCCGCGTCGGGGCGCAGCCCCTCCTTTTTTCGGAACAGGAATTCGAGGATGCCGCTCAGGCGGCTTTTGTCGCCCGTCATCATCGGGCTTGCTTCCAGGTTGCGGAACTGCCCGTCGCGGTAGTTCGGCGATTGCAGGATGCGTTCGAGCCGGCTGCCCCGCGGCAGGCGTCCGAAGGCCGGGAGGTTGAGGATTATCAGGCCGGCGATCGCGGCGGCGAGTATTATTCCTGTCAGGATTCCCATTGTGCGTCTTATTTTCGTGCTGGACATATCGTTTCCCACTGGTTGTACGGTGCAAAGATACCGTTTCCTGCGGAATTGCGGTTATACGGATTACGGTTTGGGTTACCATAATCCCCGAAATCTTCGCCGGCACCCGGAGGGCATCCTGGAAATGCCCCGCTGCATTTTGTCGTGCAAAGGGGGATTCCGGGCTGTTTTGAATGCCGGATAGTCGGAATAGTTGCTAAAATTTCCATTTATTATACGATTTATATGCCAATTTTTATAATTTTGTACTTAATTGTTCCATAATAGTGATGCCTTTTACGTATTGTCTGAGAAAATTGTGGCCGCTGCACAGGGGATGGAAGTGCATGGCGGCCCTGCTTGCCTGCCTGTGCCTGTTGCCGGACATGGCGGCGCATGCCCAGTCCCCGCCCCGGAAGGTGGTTGTCAACGGCCGTGTCGCCGATGAATCGGGCGATCCCGTCGCCGGGGCTACCATTGTCGAACGGGGTACCTCGAACGGGGTCGCGACCCTTTCCGAAGGCGAATTCTCGATCGCCGTCCTGCCCGGTGCCGTGCTTGATGTCTCGTGTCTGGGGTATATCGACCAGAGTATCGGGACGGGAACCCGTACCGAATTCGAAATCGTGTTGCAGGAGGATGTGAAGGCGATCGCCGAGGTGATCGTGACAGCGCTGGGGCTCGAACGCAACTATGCCGACCTGACCTATTCGGCCGATAAAATCAAGGGGTCGCAGCTCACGGCGGTGAAGGATCCCAACTTGATCCTGTCGCTTTCGGGCAAGTCGGCCGGCGTGCAGGTGAACAAGAACTCGTCGGGTGCGGGCGCTTCGGCCAAGGTAAGCATCCGCGGCGTGCGATCGGTCGCCAGCGACAACCAGCCGCTCTATGTGGTCGACGGTATGCCCATTCTCAATTCGACCCCCGAGCAGGCCTACTCGGCCATAGGCGGTGTGGCCGATGCCGGGAACCGCGACGGCGGCGACGGCATCTCGAACCTCAATGCCGAGGATATCGAGAGCGTCTCGATCCTCAAGGGTGCCCCGGCCGCCGCCTTGTACGGCAGTCAGGCCGCCAACGGCGTGATCCTCATTACGACCAAAAAGGGCAACGCCCGCAAACAGCAACCCGTGACGTTCACTTCGAACCTTACGCTCCAGTCCCCCTTCAGCCTGCCTGCGTTCCAGAACCGCTACGGGGTGAGCGGCGGGGTGGAAAGCTGGGGCGCCCGTGCGCGGATGAAGACCTACGACAATGCGGGCGACTTTTTCCGGACGGGGATCACGGCGATGAATGCGGTCTCGGTTTCCTCCGGGTCGGAACAGGTGCAGAACTATTTTTCCTATGCCAATACGGCCGAGCGGGGAATCACGGGTTCGAACCGCTTGATGCGCCATAACTTCAACCTGCGCACCACGACCGGGCTTTTCCGGCAACGGCTCAAGCTCGACGGGAATATCAGCTTCATGCGCCAGGTGGTCGAGGACAAACCCGTGCCGGGCGGTTTCTATATGAACCCGCTGGTCGGGCTTTACCGCTTCCCCCGCGGGGTGGACATCACGCCTTACCGGGAGCATTTCGAGGTCTATGACGCCGGCCGCAAACTCAATGTCCAGGATTGGATCGCCCCGAGCGACGATTTCGAGCAGAACCCCTACTGGGTCGTCAACCGCATCCGCAGCAGGAGCCTGCGCAACCGGGTCATGGCCTCGTTTACCGCCGATTGGAAGGTGAACGGCTGGCTGCGGCTCAAGGCGCGCGGCAATGTGGACTATGTGAATGACAAGGTGCGGCAGAAATTCTATGCTTCGACGGCGCCTGCGCTGGCCGGTGCCAACGGGCGCTATATCGAGAGCAGCTACTCGGAAACCCTGTTCAACGGCGAACTGCTGGCGATGTTCGACAAACGCCTCTCCCCGGACTGGGAGTTCAGCGCGACCGCAGGTGCGGGGCTGAACGACCGGACGGTCAACTCGCTGCGTATAGATTCCAAGACGGCGTCGCTCTATTTCCCCAACGTGTTCAACGTCGCCAATATCGTCATGAACGGTTCGGCCTATGTCGACGAACAGATCGATGCGCGGCGCCAGACGCAGTCGCTTTTCGCCACGGCGTCGTTCAAGTATGCCGGGAGCCTCAATTTCGAGGTTACGGGACGCAACGACTGGGCATCGACGCTCGCCTACACCTCCCACGAAGGCAGCGGGTTCTTCTATTATTCGGCAGGCGCATCGTGGGTGATCGGCAAGATGTTCGAGCTGCCCCGGTGGATTTCGTTCGCCAAGGTTCGCCTGACATGGAGCCGCGTGGGGAACGACATCCCCATGTTCATCACCAACCCCAAATCGCACGTTACGGCCGGCGGGGGCATCAATGCCGCCGACGCCGCCCCCGGCACCGACCTCAAACCGGAGATGACCAACGCCCTCGAAGCGGGGTTGGAATGGAGGTTCCTCGACGACAGGCTGGGCGTCAACCTGACCTACTACAAGACCAATACGCACAACCAGTTCTTCAAGCTTCCGGCCCTTTCGGGCGAGGCGTATGCCTACCGTTACGAGAATGCGGGCAATATCGAGAACCAGGGCGTCGAGGTGTCGCTGAACGCCTACCCGGTCTACGGAGGTGCGCTGACGTGGCAGTCGACGGTGAACTTCGCGCATAACAGGAACCGCGTGATAAAACTCCATGACGAGCTGCGCGAATATGTCTACGGCCCGTCGAGTTTTTCATCGTCCTATGCCATGAAGCTCGTCGAGGGAGGTTCGATCGGCGATATTTACGGGCGGGCGTTCGAGCGCGACGCAATGGGGAAGATCGTCTACGAGGCCGAAGGCGATTCCGCCGGGTTGCCCCGCACCGTGGGCGACGGCAATACGGTGAAGGTCGGCAATGCCAATCCCGTGTTCTCGCTCTCCTGGGGCAACACGTTCTCCTATAAGGGCATGTCGCTGTCCGTGCTGCTGGACTGCCGCTATGGCGGACGGCTCCTGTCGCAGACGATGGCCGACCTGGATTCCTACGGGGTGTCGGCCGCAACGGCCGATGCCCGCGACCGGGGCTGCGTGATGCTCGAAGGGCAGCGGATCGACGACGTGAAAGGTTTTTACAAACTGGTCGGCGGCCGCGCAGGTGTGACCGAGTATTACATGTACGATGCGACGAACATCCGGCTCCGCGAACTGGCGGTGTCCTATGCATTGCCGCAGCGTCTGATGCGCCGTACGCGGGTATTCAGCGGCATGACCGTGTCGCTGGTGGCCCGCAACCTCTTCTTTATCTACAATGCCGCGCCGTTCGATCCCGATCTCGTCCTTTCGACGGGCAACGACAACCAGGGGATCGACGTCTACGGCATGCCGACCGTACGGAGCATCGGCTTCAACATAAAACTGGAGTTCTGAGAATCATGAAGCGCTTTTACATATATCTGTTCGCCGCATTCTGCACAGCCTTTTGGGGGGCCTGCACGGGGAATTTCCGGGAACTGAACGACGACCTCTCGGGGATTTCGGACGGGGATCTCGAGGCCGACGACAACGGCTTCGGATACCGCCTGCAGATCGTTCAGCAGGGGATTTATTTCAACTACGATTTCGGCAAGGGCAAGAACTGGCCGTTCCAGATGACGCAGAACCTCAATGCCGATATGTTCTCGGGCTATATGCACGATCCCAAACCGCTGCAGGGCGGCAGCCACAACTCCGATTACAACCTGCAGGACGGCTGGAACAGCGCCATGTGGCAGTTCACCTACTCCTATGTCATGCCCCAGATTTACCAGCTGGAGCAGACGGCACGCGAAAAGATGCCGCCGTTCTATGCCATAGCCAAGATACTCAAGGTTCTGGCCATGCACCGTGTGACGGACTACTACGGGCCGGTGATATACAGCCATTTCGCCGACCGCGGCAGCGAATACGTGCCCGACAGCCAGCAGCAGGTCTACGGCTGCTTCTTCGATGACCTGGACGAGGCGGCGGACATCCTGGCGGCCTGGGTCGGGGGGCAGCCCGAGGCCGGTGAGTTTTCCAGGTTCGACCTGCTGCTCGACGGAAGCTATGCGGCCTGGCTCCGTTTTGCCAACTCCCTGCGCATGCGCCTTGCCGTGCGTATCGCCGTTGCCGCGCCCGAAAAGGCCCGTGCGGAATTCCGGAAGGCGGCGCAGGCGGCCGGAGGGGTGATCGAGACCAATATGGGAAATGCCGCCGTGAAGACTTCGGGTACCTATTCCAATCCGCTGGGCGAGATCAACCTGAACTGGAACGAGGCGGCCATGAACGCTTCGATGGAATCCGTCCTGACTGGGTACGGGGATCCGCGGCTGCCGAAGTTTTTCAAGCCCTGCGGCAGCGACGTGGTCATTGCCGGCGATGCGGGCGACGGGACGGTCGCCCTGAAGGGGCAATACCATGGAATCCGTCAGGGGACGGGTTTCTCGCATAATTATTACGCGGCATTTTCCCGCCTTACGGTGGATACGGATACCGATGCCGTCCTGATGACGGCGGCCGAGGTGTGGTTCCTGCGTGCCGAAGCGGCATTGCGCGGCTGGACGGACGAAGATGCGGAGCTCTGTTACCGCAACGGCGTTGCGGCATCGTTCGCGCAATGGCAGCTGTCCGGGGCCGAACACTATCTGGAGAGCGACGCCATGGCGGCCGACTACCACGATCCGGTAGACCCGGGGAACGACATTGCCGCCCGGTGCCGCGTGTCGCCCCGCTGGGATGCGACGGCGGACGACGAACTGAAGCTCGAGCGGATCATCACCCAAAAATGGATTGCCATGTATCCCGAAGGGTGCGAGGCCTGGGCCGAACAGCGGCGGACGGGATATCCGCGCCTGTTCCCTGTGCGTCTGAACCACAGCAAGGGCTATATAGATACCGAAACGATGATCCGCCGGCTGCCGTTCCCGGCCGCGCTGGCGACGTCCGATCCCGAGCAGTATGCGGCGCTCGTCGCGGAACTCGGCGGCGGAGACCACGGTGGGACGCGCCTGTGGTGGGACGCGGGGCGTAATTTCTGATCCGGAAGCCCCGGACTGTTTTTGCCCGGGCGTTGCGTCGTGCGGCGGTTGTCAGAATTTCCAGCTTGCGCCCAGCAGGATATTGCGCGGGCGGATGGCATAGCGGTAGGAGCTCGAGCTTACTCCGTCGAAGGTCGTATAGGCATATTCTTCGCGGCCGAAAAGGTTTGCGGCGGTCGCCGTAGCTTCCCATTTCCCGTTTATTTTCCAGCGCAGCGATGCGTCGGCCAGTAGCAGATGCTTGCTCCGGTCGGCCGAAAGCTGCGAGTAATAGTGCTCCGCCGTGAATTGGATCACCCATTTCTTCGACGGTACGAGGTTTACGGTCAGCCGCTGGTTGAAATCGTGCCGCCCGTCGGGTTCCCGGCCGCGGATGGAGAGTGTCGTATAGCGGTATTCCAGCCGGTATTCGGTGTTTACCCAGGCGGCGAACCGGAAGTTGAAACGCGGCGCGACGGTCAGGGTGGAATTTTCATAGGAGGTCGGCACCTTTTCCAGCAGCAGTTCCGTGCCGCTGAGGTTGTAGCAGACGTTCAGGCCTGCCTGACCGTTGAGTGCGTCGATATTCTGGCTGACGTCGCCCGACAGGTACCATGACCGCACGCGGTTCGAGCTGCGCACGTAGTAGTTTACGATATAGTCGCCGTCGAAGCGCTGCGCAGGCAGGAACGGCAGGTCGTTCCACGAACGTACCGCGAGCAGGCTGGCGAAGAACCCGCCGATCGGGTTCTTGTAGGCGATGCCTGCCGAGAGGCTGCGTTGCAGCGCCTGCCGGTATTCGTTTACGCCGCAGAGCACCGAACGGTAGTTGCGCAGGACGGCGCCGTTGCCTATGCGGCTGTCGTCCGCCGCGTCGCGGCCGACCGTACCCGATGCCGAAAGCGAAAGGTGTCCCGTGGGGCTCCATTTCACCGCGAAGCGGGGCTTCCAGGTGAAAATGCCCGCCGGGGTTCGGCTGCCGTCGATCCTGTCGTGCAGTCCATAGCGGCGGTAACCTGCCGGCAGGTCGAGCGTCAGCCGCAGCCGCTGCGAGCGGTAGGTGATGCCCGGCTGGAGGTAGACGCCCGCGTAACCGGCCGAAAGGTCGTTCGCGGCGCCTGTCCCGAGCCCGGTGCCCGTGAGGTCTGTTACGAGCCCCCGGAAGAGTGCCGAAACTCCGCCTTTGAATGCGAAGGCGAACCGCCCGGCCTGCGTGCCGAATGCCGCGTTGTGGTTCATGTAAAAAGCGCGGTCGGCGATCGTCTGCCGCTGGCTGCCCGTTTCGCGCACTACATCGAGCGACTGGGGGCGGGTAAGGTATTTCAGGTAGGAGGTGACGGTGAGCGAACGTGTGCCGGTGCGCCGGATATATTTCAGGTCGTTTTCGATGCCGTAGGCCGGGGCCTCGGCACGCTGGCGGTTGGGGTAGCTGCCCGAGAGCACGGCACGGATGTCGTTCCATGCCAGCGAAGCTTCGAGTTTTTCCTGCATGTAGAACCGCTCGGTGTTGGCTTTCAGTGCGATGCGTGCCGAAAGCTGTTGCCGGCACGAAGCGGCCGACTCCTGCTCGGTGTCCACGCGCGTGCCGTCCGCCAGGTACCAGCTTTGCCGGGCGGCGCGATCCGAGGCCAGGCGGTCGTAACCCCAAGTGAGCGAGCTGCTGAGCTGGTAGTCCTCGGAGAGTTTGCGCAGGTTGTTCAGCCCGGCCATGTGCGAGCGGTTGAAGCGCGTGCGTGTATCGTCGAGCGGCGCGGACGAAGTGCCGACCGAAAGGTGTGCGGCGGGATTGTAGTCGTTGGCTCCGCCGTTGAGGATGTCCTCGACCGAAAGCCGTTCGGTCTCGGCCGAGGGGTTTTGCCCTGTGTTGTCGGTTTTGAGGTTGACCATCGACTGCCCCCGGGCACCGATGCGCATGGCGAAGAGCGCGCCGTTCCACAACGCCGGCGACCAGCCCGCACCGCCGCGCAGCGTCCCCGTCCAGCGGGCTTTGGCATGCGGTTTCAGCCGGAGGTTGATGGCTGCGCGGTCGCTGAATACGATGTCCTTGAGCGCCTTGATCGGCTGGTGGTTCTCCATCACTTCGACGCTCGCCACGTCCTGCGGCGCGATGTTGTTGGTCGCCTGTCCGTAACGGCCGTCGAGCATGTCCAGCCCTTCGATGTAAAAGTTGTTGATCGGCTGGCCGTTGTAGCGTATCTCGCCCGATTTCGCCACCTCGATGCCCGGCATCTTGCGCAGTACGTCGGCGATCGAGCGGTCTTGCGCCTCGGTGAAGCGCGACACGTTGTAGCTTACGGTGTCGCCCCGGAAGCTCAGCCGCGGGGCGCGGATCGTCACCTCGCGGATGTCGGTCGTCTCGGGCGTCAGCAGCACGAGCATCCGCCCGGCGTTGGCCGGAACCGACTGCCGGCGGTAGCCCATCGTCGAGAAGTCGAGCTGCGTGGTTGTCCCGCCCCCGCGCGGCCTGAGCACGAAATCGCCCGAGGCCGAGGTAGTCGTGTAACCCAGCGGCTTGCCCAGGGAGTCCCGCGCCGTGACGATGGCCCCGGCGACGGGCGCCCCGTCCTCCTTGTCGGCCACGTGGCCCGTGTACTCCTGGGCCTGGGCGGCGATTGCGCCCAGCAACCAAAGCAGGGTCAGCAGGTACTTCATCGCGCCGTGGGGCTATTCTGTTTCCAGCGGATTGTATTCGCGGAGCAGGTCGGCACCCTCGCGCGGCGTCCCGTCCTCGTTCCTTACCGTGATCCTGATGTTCGAATTGGCCTGCATGTAGCCGATCGGGTCGGTCATGAATTTGCGCTCGGTGGCCAGGAATTTTTTGCGCGAAGTTTTCAGGTAGTTCAGGTCGGCCATCGTCACCGGGACTTCGGCGCGGCGGATCCCGGTCGCCTCGAAGCGGATGATGCCCCCGTCGTCGCCCGTGTCGTTCACGGCCAGGATCAGTCCGGGCAGTCCGTGGAATTTCCAGGGGCCGGTGGCGAGCGGGAGCTCCTCGGTGTACCAGGCTTCGTAATCGCGCCCGCGGAAGCGGCAGGTCGCACGGCGGCAGTCGTAACCGATGACCTCGCGCGTCCCGTCGCGGAGCGTCCACTCGATTTCGGGCAGCGGCTCGGTGTAGAGCATGTTGTCCCGTGAGATCTTGTCGGTGCAGGTCATCTCGCCTGCGGGGTAGTTCTGGAATACGACGGCCTCCAGGCCCCCCTTGAAGTTGCCCACGTTGGCCAGCACCTGCTCGGCCGGGGTGATGCGCAGCAGCGAGTCCCGCTGGAGCGTCTTGTAGGAGAAGAATTTCGTAACCTTCCCGCCGGCCTGCAACAGCAGCAGATCCTGCATCGGCTTCTCTCTGTCGGGGCGCCGCAGCCACTCCATGCGGTAGCTCACTTCGAGCGTGGCGGTGTCCAGTACGGTCTGTGGTATGTCGCCCGTTTCGAGGGCCTGTGCCCCGCCGTCGGTCGAGTAGGAGATGACGGTCTGCGCCCGTCCTGCGGTTGCGGCTGCCAGCGCGGCGGCGATGATAAGGAAGGTGAGTTTTGTTTTCATGGCTTCGGTGTGTTGGTTTACGGTGCAATATTACCCCGAAAAACGAAGGGCGATGGTTAACGCCGCGTTAAGAAGTGTTAAATAATGTTAACGCCGGCGGCAGGAGTGTTTTTATTCGTATTTTTGCGGTATAAACCCCTTGGCCGTGGATAAGAACCGTTTCAGAAATATCTCGTTCTGCGCGATCGGCGCCCTGCTGGCGCTGGCCCTCGTGCAGGCGTGGAGCCTGTGGCGGATGTATGCCGACCGTGCGGAGGAGTTTTCGCGCAAGGTGACGCTCGCCATGAACCGCGCGGCGTACGACGACCTGCTGATAGGTAACCGGCGCCGGACGTCGCAGACCCGGACGTCGGTTGTGACGACGGGCAATATCGACTCCGTGAGGACGGATATGATCGGTGCGATCTCGGTGGAGAACCTCGGAACTGCCGGCAAGGTGATCTCCCTCAGGCCGAAGGTCGACACGGTGCGGACGAATATCGCCCTGCGCCGCGGCGACAAGACCCGTTATATTTATCAGGAGGTGCATATGCCTTCGTTCACGGCCCTCCAGTTCAACCTGTCCCGCTACGACTCCCTGCTGACGCGTTACCTGGCCGATGCCGGCATCGGCCTGCCCTACAGCGTCGACGTGATCCGCGGCCGGGACGGCGGCGATGTTGCCGAAATCCGGCTCGACAGCCTGGCGGCGCGGACAACGGGGGCGGAACGGGAGGAGGCGGTCATCGCTTCGCAGAAGGATGCTCCGCAGATACGGAACCCGAAGGTGTTCACCTCGCGCGTTACCACGGACGACAAGCTGCTTTTCCGGGTGAAGATCGAAAATCCCCACCGGGAACTGCTGCGCGAGCTGTTCGGCATCATCCTCACCTCGGTGCTCATGCTGCTCGTCGTCGCGTTCGTGGTCATCTACCTGTTGCGGACGCTGTTCCGGCAGAAGACGCTCGAGGAGATGAGGATGGATTTCACGCACAATATCACCCATGAGCTGAAGACCCCGATCGCCGTGGCCTATGCGGCCAACGACGCGCTGGAGAATTTCGGGGCGGCCGACGATGGGGTGCGGCGTGCGAAGTATCTGGGTGTGATCCGCAGCCAGCTGACGGCTTTGTCGGAGATGGTCGAGCGCATCCTCACCATGTCGCGTGAGGAACGCGAGGATTTCACGCTCCGCCGCGAACGTATCCCCCTGGCCGGGATGCTCGGGGCGCTGGCCGAGAAGTTCCGGATGCAGGCGGCCAAACCCGCACGGGTCACGGTGGATGTTTCACCCGAAGGGCTGACTGCCTTCGCCGACCGCTTCCACCTCTCGCATGCCCTGGACAACCTGGTCGACAATGCCCTGAAATATTCCGGCGAGGAGGTGCATATCCGCATTTCGGCCGGGCGGGACGGCGGCCGGGTCGTCCTGCGCGTCGCCGACGACGGCGTGGGTATCCCGCGTGCTGCGCAGGCGCATATCTTCGATAAGTTCTACCGCGTGCCTACGGGCGACATTCACAATGTCAAGGGCTTCGGCCTCGGGCTGTATTACGTCGGGCTGATCGCCGCCAAACACGGCGGCTCGGTCGCAGTGGAGAGCACCGAGGGGCGCGGTACGACCTTCACCCTGATACTTCCGGACGATGGGCGATAAGATCAGACTGCTGCTCGTAGAGGACGAGCAAACCCTCGCGGGGATCATTGCCGATACTCTTTCCGAAAAGGGGTTCGAGGTGACGGTCGCCCATGACGGCGAGGCCGGGTTGCGGGCGTTCCGCGGGTCGCGCCCCGATGTGGTCGTGTCGGATGTCATGATGCCTTGTATGGACGGGTTCACCTTCGTCGGGCGCCTGCGCCGCGAAGCGCCCGGGGTGCCTGTGCTTTTCCTCTCGGCGCGCTCGGCGGCCGAGGACGTGGTGCAGGGATTCGAGACCGGAGGCAACGATTACCTGCGCAAGCCCTTTGCCATGAGCGAGCTGATCGTGCGGGTCAGGGCGCTTGCCGGGCGTGCGGGCGTCGGGAAAGCGCGTACGGAACGTGTGTTCGAACTGGGGCGTATGCGTTTCGACGCCGAGCGCCAGCGGCTCTCGTGCGACGGCGTGGTGACGGAACTTTCGGCCCGCGAATCCGAAGTGCTGCAATACCTCTGCCGGAATGCAGGCGAGATCGTGCCGATGAAAACCCTGCTGGTGAATATCTGGGGCGACGATTCGTTTTTCAATGCCCGCAGCCTGCATGTCTTCATCACCCGCCTGCGCCACCGCCTTGCGGCCGACCCGTCGATCCAGTTGGTGAACGTGCGGGGAGTGGGGTATAAGCTGCTGATGCGCTGAGGCGGGGATTGCCGCACTGTATTGAAACCGGAATTTATTCCCTCTCCGGTTGCCTTTTCCGAAGGGATCCGGTTTACGGCAATGCAAATTCTATGACTAAATTTCCAACCTGATTGTTGGATAGTTTATTTGTGGTGAACCCTAAAGGCGTGATATTCAGCGAGCCGATCTCGTTCACGAATCTTCCGATCAGTTCGCTGCCGCCCGTAACCGTTTGCGGGTTGTTGCCTTTGTCGAAATAGACATAATAGACGAGAAGATCGGCTTTAACCTGAATGTCATCCGCACTCAACTCTTCCTTTTTGATAATTTTATCAACAACGCTTATTGCCTTCGTATATTCCTGGTCTGTCTCAACGAAAAGCAAAGACATTCGGCCAAAGGTCATGTGGGTAATATAGGACATATCGGGCAGTTGTTCCTCGCTGATTGTTTCTCGGATTAATTTATCAGGATAGTCCATCATAATAGTAAACATTTCCCGGGAATAGTTATAGAAAAACCCCGTCCGTTTCCCCATTTCTTTTTCGGTGTAGGGTTTCCCGCTTAGCAGTTCATCGAGGTTGAGGCCCAGGTTGCCTACCCCCAGCAGGTGCAGATGCCTGTGTGAGTGGTATTGCAAAGGGCCGATATAGTTGAATTGCTGACTTTGAGCTGGTAATTCGGAGGTTATTTGCTGCACCATTTCATTCATACCGTCGAACGAGGGCAGCATTTCCTTTTCATAAAGCTTCCCATTGATAGAGGCACTGATGTTAATCGGGTTGTAAGTATATTGGTCGTAGACCGTCAATGTCCGGTTGTCAGTATGGCAGTTAATCAAATGCCCCGGATAAACCTGCGTCCTGAACGCCGGGTTTACAAATGACTGTTCGGCCGAAAGCCGGTATTTGCGCGTGACATTGTCCGGCAGGAGGTCGTATTTGTTATCGTTGAATTTGTTAACTGCGAACGTGTGCCACTGCAAAGGGTCGTATTCCGGCTTTTTTTGCCCGGCTTGGGAAACAAACAGGTCGGCGGTTGTCAGTTTGTACCTGTCATGCGGGCAGGCAAGCGTTATTGTTGCCTCGCGCGGATTTTCCGTGTCGTTCGGCAGCACCTCTATATTCAGATACGCAGCGTTATCCGCAACGGCCTTTTCGATAATGCACCATTGCGGAATATTTCGGATAGTCCAGTCGCAGTTGGCCGAAACTGCTATACGTTGCTGAATCCCGGAATAATCTGCCCTGATTTCATCTTCATCGAGGGTGATGTAATACCTCTGCGCCGGTTCATCGTCGTGACAGGCCGCGCAGCAGAGCGCCAAAAAGAAAAGACCCCAATGTTTCATCCTAAAAAGTGTTTTAGTTAAACGATTGGGGGAAGAGGCAGATTGAAAATATGCGTGTCCCTGCGCGGTGTTGCCCGCATCGGTCATAAGGGTTGGTTTCAGTTTCACCCCCCCCCTCGGATTTCGATTTAAAGGTATGAAATAAACACGCATTTGCAAAATAAATCTGCAATTTCCGCCCAATACGGGGATGGAAGGCTTCTGGGATTTATCGGCTTGCGATTCGCATTTGTCCGGCCTGCCGCCCGCAAAAAAGTCTCCCAGGGAGAAGACTTCGATGTGCGGATAAAGGAAGACAAAGGAATACCCGTTTGGCTTTTCAGCAGCCTGACTGTCAATCTATGTGTTATTTATCTTTTTCGGCAAATGCAGTCCGTCAGGTGATCGTCGATAAATCCTGCCGCCTGCAGGTGGGCGTAACAAATCGTGCTGCCGAAGAATTTGAATCCCCGTTTTTTCATGTCTTTGCTCATGGCATCGGATTGGGGCGAGGATACCGGAATCTCGCTCAACGACCGGAAGGTGTTGGTAATCGGCTTCCGGTCGGGAAAGAACGACAGGGTGTAGTTGTAGAAACTGCCGAACTCTTCCTGTATGGCGAGGAATAGCCTTGCGTTTGTGATTGTGGATTTGATTTTCAACCGGTTTCTTACAATGCCGTCGAACCGCATCAGCCGTTCGACGTCGTGGTCGGTCATTTGTGCCACCCGTCCGGCGTCGAAATCGCAGAAGGCTTTGCGATACCCCTCACGCTTTCTGAGTATCGTTATCCAGCTCAACCCGGCCTGGGCGCTCTCCAGGACAAGAAATTCGAACAACGTCTTGTCGTCGGTCACCAATTTCCCCCACTCCTGGTCATGGTATTTCACATACAGCTCGTCGGTTCCGCACCAGCCGCACCGTCCGTTTATCATGTCCTGCATAGTCATAATGTTTACAATTCGAAGTAAAGATAACCGATTCCCGGCTTCGTGCCAAATTTTAAGCCCGCTTCGCCCATTATGGGTTGTCATATTGCAAACGTTGCGATGAAAAGAATCCGAATTGGTAGATGCGAAATGTGCTTTTATCGGAACAGCTTTGCTCCTGCGGAAGATTCTAAATTCGATTGTAAGATGTTGATATACAGATTGAAATTCTCTTGTTTGCGCAGATTCGCTCACAAAAAAAGTCTCCAAAAGGATACTGAAAAGTGCGGATAAAGGTGCTTCCGCACTAAATGAACCTATATGTATATCAGTTGCTTGCGCCGGTTTTTCGACCTCGTTCCCCGCATTGCCTACCGCTTTTTTGCATGGGTCTGCACCGGCTTGCGTGTTTTGCCTTTACTACAACCGTATCTTCTTGCAAGACAGCACAAAGATAGCGATTTTCGGTGAGGAATCCAAATGCGGGAAATTTTTGGAGATGCGGGTAGATTTTTCTATATTTGTTCGTATGGATAGAGGAGAGATTATCATATATCAGACTGCCGACGGTGAGACCTATTTGGACGTCCGCATGGAGAACGACAGCGTGTGGCTGACGCAGGCGCAGATTGCACAATTGTTCGGAACAGAAATTCCTGCGATTTCCAAACATATCCGCAATATTTTCCAGAGTGGAGAGTTGGAGCGTGAGGCAACTGTTTCCAAAATGGAAATAGTTCGTCAGGAGGGAGAGCGTACTGTGAAACGACGACTTGATACATATAATCTCGACATGATTTTGTCAGTGGGTTATCGCGTCAATTCCAAAAATGCCACGCAGTTCCGTATCTGGGCGAACAAGGTGCTGAAGGAGTACCTTATAAAAGGCTATGCCGTCAACAGCCAAGCGAAGATCGAGCAGTTGGAGGCGCTAAAGCAAACCGTTCGCCTGCTCTCCAATGTTTTGTCTGCAAAGGAGGTGACGAAATCCGAGGCGGTTGGGTTGTTGCGCGTGATTACGGACTATACTTACGGTCTTGATACGCTCGACCGCTACGATTATCAGCAGTTGGAGGTGTCGGATACCACACCCGAGGAACCGTTTCATGCGACGTATGAGAATGCAATGGAAGCGTTGCAGGTACTGCGCGACAAGTTCGGTGGCAGCGAGTTGTTTGCCCACGAGAAGGACGAGTCGTTTAAAAGCACGATGGGTGCAATTTATCAGACCTTCGGCGGGCGTGACCTCTATCCGAGCGTCGAGGAGAAAGCAGCCAATCTGCTCTATCTGACGGTCAAGAACCACTCGTTCAGCGACGGCAACAAACGCATTGCTGCTTTCCTGTTCCTGTGGTTTTTGGAGAATAATCAGATTCTCTACCGTGCTGACGGTTCGCGTCTCTTGGACAACAATACGCTGGTCGCCCTGACGCTGATGATTGCCGAAAGCCGCACAGAGGAGAAAGATGTGATGACGAAGGTTGTGGTGAACCTGATCAACAAGAACAATTAGGATTCTTTACTTGTTTTTCGTTGCCGCTGAGGCTTTGTCGTGCCGGAGTGTTGATTTCCGGTTGTCATCCGATTAATTTCAGGAGTTTGCTTTCTGTTGTGTTCGGAAATAGGCGGCGGAGATGTTCATAAATACGCTCGAACGATTCAGTGGGTGTGCGCTCGACGCGGAGTGGACCGTAGAATGTTTCGGGTGCTGTATACCGTGCGATCCCCCAGCCGTAGCGGTTGCCGCGGCGGTCGACGTTGTATTCGAAATCGGCGATCACCAGTCGTATCTCCATTTGAAGCCTTGTCAGAGTCGGATCGAGTGAAATCTTCTCATCCTCTGCGACCTTCGAGGTCGGGGTGTGCGTCGAATGTTTTCCGCGCCCTCGGGCGAACCCGAGCATTTGGCGCAATTCCTTGATAGTGGCCGTTCCTTCGACCAGAACAGTCTGTAATACCACGTCGTCAAGGGCCGCTGTGTCCTCGTTTGGAGCCAGCGGCCGGGAGCGGCGGTAGTTCGTAAGGTCGGGCAGCCACTCGCGGCTAACAAAACCAACTTTGCGGGCGAAGAGTTTGCCGTAGGCACAGTGTCCCTCACGGATGACAGGGCCTTTCCACTCCCATGCTCCTTCTTCGTCGGTGAACCAATATTCCGGGGCGACCATCTCTTCGACGGAAAAACCGGGGATGCCGCATTGGAAAAAGGGTAGGAATCCGAATTCTGCACAGCGCGCCTCTATGTCCGCAGGACTTTTCAAACGTCGATCCATGGTATTGTTCATTTTCGAGGTCTTATACCTTTTTTACAGTCTGTAAATATAAACTGAATTTATTATTTTGTCAAAAAATATATGACTTAGACGCGGTATGAAAAAGAGATCAACAATTCATGACAAATGTGTCGATGGTGACGGTAGACTGCCACATGATTTCGAAGCCTGTCGTTTTGCGGAAATTACCTGCGATTTGGAACAAAATACAACCTTCATCCGGCGGTCAAAGATCAGAGGCAGACATCACCGATCTTCGGAAAGTAAACTATAAGACGGGAAACGTCAAACAGCAAATATCCATCTGTCGTGCGGTCGTTCTGCAGATTTACAGATGATCGTCTTACGGTAGGTTCTGCACCCTGCTGGAGCTGTTCAATATCTCGGTTAAGGAACGCATGGGTATAATCGACGGACGGAACTATCCCGGCTCATCTATAGAGCCATGACCGACGATGGTTATAGAATAGGCACGCCCTTCAAGTCGAGTAAAATAGGGAAAAATGTCGGTTATAAAGCCCTGTAAATGTATTATGCAAAATCAAAGGAAAAACTGAAAGAACCGGGAGCGCTCGACTATTTGTGCCATATGGTCAAAGCCGCCATGATCCCATACAATACACGGGACGAGTTCCGGCAACAACTTAAAGCGGATGGTATCAACACTATATTCTGTATCAACCCCGTGGCAGAATCTACCTCGCAAGACATTGGAAATATCATTTCTGGCTAAAATTCAATAATTTACAGAATATTTCAACTTGATAGGTGACGATTTAGAAACGAGCGAAGTTCTCATTTTTGTTATATCTTGCATCAAATCAAAAGAACACTTTTCTTATTTGCAGATGTACAAAAAATATTCGATTATCTATTCACTCCCACGATTCTTTTTAGTAAACAGTTAAAACATATCAATGCTAGATCAACATTCCAATAAAAATAGCTAATTTTGCAATATATTATACTCGCAGATACAAAGGAAATGAGGAATTTATATCTTGATTCAAGAAACTACAAGTTTATAGACCTATTTGCAGGGCTTGGTGGTTTTCATTTGGCTCTTGAAGCATTAGGACATGATTGTGTCTTTGCATCAGAATTGAAAGAAGACCTCCGCATCCTTTATTCGCAAAACTTTCCTAAAACTCCCATTTACGGCGATATTACACTCATAGATCCGAGATCAATCCCTGCTCATGATATTTTATGTGCTGGCTTTCCTTGTCAGCCATTTAGCCAAGCGGGGAAACGTGAGGGTTTTAATGACTCCAAGCAAAGGGGTAATCTCTTTGATTATATTTGCGCCATTGTTGCAGAACATCGACCAAAATATCTTTTTCTCGAAAATGTTCAAAATCTCAGAACTCACGATAATGGTAATACATGGAAAGTTATTCAAGAGAAGTTAGATGCACTTGATTATGATGTAAAAGCCGATATTCTTTCACCACATCAATTTGGATTGTATCAACATCGGAAACGTATTTTTATTGTTGCTATTGCAAGAGAAAAAGGTGATTTATCTTATTTTTACTTTCCAAAGCCACAAAAGGGTGCTGATAAATTTTGTAATATCAACAAGGTCATCGACCCTACAGATATCAATATTGTCAAGCTAAAACCTGAAACACGCCACCAATTAAACGTGTGGCAAAAATTTATAGATTTAACAATAGCTCACAAGGAGGTCATTCCTTCATTTCCTATATGGGCTATGGAGTTTGGAGCTACTTATAATTATCGAGAGGTAGCTCCTGCTTTCCAAAGAGTAGAAGACCTCAAGGGGAAACTTGGAAAATTGGGGCAGACTATAACAGGAAAGACTACGGAAGACTGTTTAACGCAACTTCCTAATTATGCCCAAACAAACTCAGCAAGAGTTTTCCCTAATTGGAAAATACGTTATATAGAGCAGAATCGTGAATTTTATGCACGGAATAAGTCATGGCTTGATCCGTGGATTGAACAAATCCGAGATTTTGAAAATAGCCATTTAAAATTGGAATGGAATTGTGGTAGTCAGGCATCTCCAATTCTTGAAGATAAAATTGTCCAGTTTAGAGCATCGGGTATCCGTGTAAAACTCCCCAATTTTGCACCAGCTTTAAATTTGGTAGGTACTCAAATTCCTATTTTTCCATGGGTAAAATTACCCTCTGAGATACTATCTGAGGGTGAGCCTGATAAAGGTCGCTATATGACAATCCGTGAAGCTGCCGCAATTCAAGGTATGCAAGACCTGAATTTTGGCTCGCTTTCAACTACACGAACTTTAGAGGCTCTGGGTAATGCTATAAATGTAACACTGGTACGCCGTATCGCAAAACTCCTATTGAACGATGAACAATAATAAGGTTTCCATAGCTACCAAGCCATTAGTCTATTCTGCTTTTCGTTACATCGAAAATAAGGTGTGGAACGCTCTTGCAGAATATATAGATAATGCTGTGCAGAGTTTCAAAGACCATATTGATGTTCTGAAAAACATTAACCCTAATGGCAAACTCCGCGTTGAAATTAACATTGATGTAGAGCAAGACATAATTACCATTGCCGATAATGCTTTTGGTATAACTAACGAAAATTACGACAGAGCTTTCGAGTTAGCCAATATTCCTTTAGACCGCAAGGGTCTCAATGAATTTGGCATGGGTATGAAAGTATCCTCCATTTGGCTGTCTGATCTTTGGATGGTACAGACTAAGGCGTATGGAGAAAGCGAAATCAAAACGTTAGTTTTTGACATTCACGAAGTAACCCAAAAGCAAGAGTTGGAACTTCCTGTAACTATTGAACCCGCAACTTCCTCGGAGCACTATACAATAGTAACCCTTACCAAATTATCTCAGAATAAGCCACGCACTCGCCAAATTGCTTATGTCAAGAAGCATTTGGCAAGTATTTATTCCAAATACATTCGTGAAGGCATTTTAGATTTAATTGTTAATGGCGAACTTTTAGAGGACACCCAACTGCAATGTCTTACTGCTCCATATTACAAAACTCCGAATGGAGAGAAAATTACATGGCGCAGAGAAATTAATTTTGTAGCTCCTAAATGTGATGAAACCGGCACGCAGATAGGCGTATATTACGCCAAAGGGTTCATCGGCATACTTGAAAAAATGTCTACTTCCGTAGATAACGGCATCCTCTTATTCAGACGTGGCCGTGTTATCGGAAGTAGTTATGATGAAAAGTTCCGTCCAAAAATTCTGAGCGGCGAAGAAGGTTCTCCGCGCTATAAACGAATTTTTGGAGAATTGGAACTTGAAGGCTTCGATGTAAGTTTCACCAAAAGTTCATTCCAAGACGATGATGAGTTTTCAACTTTCATCGAAATTCTTAAGGGCGACATTGACCGAGATAAATCTTTCGACTTATTCGGTCAGGCACAAAACTACACCAAGCCCAAAACTCAAGCGGATAAGACCAAAGCTGCTCAGCACCTTGTTAAAACTATTGCTGATGAAATCTCCAAGCCAATAGAATTGCCTATTGAACCTATTGAAGCCCCTACTGCTATCGTTCAAACTTCGACAACAACTATAGTTGTCGAAGCCCCTTCTCAGACAGAACCAGTACCGACCATTGAAAACGAGCCATTTGAAATTCCGGCTATTGAGACCGAGGTTAAGCCCTCTGCCTCAACTTCGTTCAAATTGGTTATCAATGGCGTTTCTGAAAGTGCAACCAAAGGTCTTTATTCCTTGGTAAACAAAACAGACGGAAAATATTATGCTACCATAAATTTGTCTAATGGTTTCTTTGAACGTTTTAGAGACAGCCTTTCTTCCGAAGACAATATTTTACAGTTAGCTTATTTTATCAAAAATCTGGTAGTAACCGAACTTCTTCTATTGCAATCCGGCACACCTGCGGCTGCGGCTTTTAGAAATAAGTTCAATCAACTTTTTGGCCTGATATGACAGAAATTATTTCCATAGTCGATACAGTACAAGAGCCTACGAAGGACTACTTTATACCGTCCATTGGAGAACGTACTATGGCGTTTATGAACAGCCAAGAAAAACTTGACGAGGACGGCAAACTCACAATAATGGAAGAAGCGCAAGATATTCTTTCTCATTGTATTCTTCCCGGTAATCAAGAATCTATAACCAACATTGCCGTTGGTTATGTTCAGAGTGGAAAGACACTATCTTTCACTACTCTGACCGCACTTGCCGCTGATAATAATTGGCGTATCGTTATTTATCTCACGGGCACTAAGACCAATCTCAAAGAGCAGACTTCTTCTCGCTTGCGCCAAGACCTTCTCTTTGACGATAACGAATACTACAAAATTTTCACTGATCCAAGCATCTCAGACCGCAACCGCATAAAGAATTTTATGGAGATAGGGCAAGAAGTTCTTCTTTTTCCTATCCTCAAACATTATAAGCATATAAATTCTTTAGCTCAGATTTTTGAAGATCCCGAAATCAAAAACCTTGTTGAAAATTTTGGTGTCGTTATTATTGACGATGAGGCAGACCAAGCAAGTTTCAACACTTTTGCGAAGAAAAATGCCGGTAAGGAAGATTGGGAAGATGATGATTTCAGCAGAACTTACAGTGCAATCTTGCGATTAAAGAAAACTCTGCCAAATCATTCATATATTCAATATACTGCCACTCCGCAAGCAGCGTTCCTTATTGACAATAACGACATTCTTTCTCCGAAATACCACACTGTCTTAACTCCCGGCAAAGGATATACAGGCGGTAAATATTTCTTCAAAAATACAGAGCGCGACTTGCTCTCCATAGTTCCTGATGAAGAAATTTATCATTACAGTCGTAATCCTTTGAAAGAGATACCTTCCTCGTTGATGGAGGCTTTAAGGCAGTTTGTCATTAGCGTAGCCATTGTAGTAATCAAGGAAAAGCGTCAGCCGTTCCTTTCTATGATGGTTCACATTGACGGTCGTAGAGATACCAACGAAACTTTCGAGCACTGGATTTCAAATAACTTACAGTATTATTTGGAAATTCTTCGTGCTCCTGAAGGCGACCCCGGTAAAGTTCTCTATACCCAGTCCCTCAAACAATCGTTTGATAGTATTACTCAGTATATGGAAAATCCTCCCTCTTTCGAGGAAGTTCTTCCATTGATTCCTTGCGCCATACTTAGAACCCAATGCCATTTGGTTCAGGGTGACGGCGAGAACACGATTGATTGGAACGCAGAGAAAGGTCATATTTTAATCGGCGCAGATATGCTCAACCGAGGATTTACCATTGAAAAACTTTCAATGTCCTATATGCCTCGCACATCCGCTGGACGCTCAACGGCTGATACTATTGAGCAGCGATGCCGCTTTTTCGGTTATAAAATGCCGTACATTGACGTATGCCGTGTATTCCTCAGTGCTAAGAGCAAAGACGAATATACCGCCTATGTCGAGCATGAAGAAGTTTTGCGGTCGAGTTTGAAGCAATGCAATACAATTGCTGAGTTCAACAAACATTCTATGACAATGCTCCTTTCAGATTTGCTTAATCCGACACGCACAAACATTCTATCCAATAAGTTAGTAAGAGATAAATTTATTGGCTGGAGGCAGATGCTATCGCTCGATTGTATGCAAGAGAACAAAAGACTCTGCGCTGACTTCCTCAGTCGCATAGAATCTTTTGTTCCTTGCTCTGAATACGACAACGAAATAAGAAATCATCGTCACGCATTAGTGCCTATTGATGATTTTATTAAATTTTTCCGTGAATTCAAGTACATGGATGTACCGAACATTACACGAAAAATTGTTACTATCCAGTACCTTCAGTACATTAAGGAGTTCGAGAATATTGAGTTTATTGATGTCTACCAAATGGCTTATCAAACGGAAACTTCACAAGAGTTCCGTAGCCGTAAAATTAAGGGGAATAAACCCAATAACTTGCAAGCTGGTCGAGCAGACAATGGCTCTTATCCGGGTGATAAAGATTTTTGCTCAAATTCTGTCGTATCGGTTCAGTTCCACCATATTGTGCTCGATGACCTCGGAGTACAATATGGCAAGAAAGATTTGTTTAACCTCGCTTTCTACTATCCACCCACTATTGGGGAAGATTTTATAAGGCTCGACAAACCTGTGGAAGATGAAGACTCTGAATAATATTAACTTGCTTGAGAAGTTCCGAGAACTTAAAGCCCGCCCTCATACCGAGGACGGCTTTAATGCTGTTGCAATCTCTGAAACTTCTCCACATCGTTTAGGCATAACCCCGGAGGGCTATCCTATTTTTTTCATTGCTTGTTCATCTTCCGAGCGCGTATCTGATATTAACCTTAGGCTTTTCAAGGTCTTGTTCAATCGCCAATGTTCCATATCCGACTCCACTACAGGGTCAGATATTCAAGGTGCATTTTCGATTATACAATTGAGTTCGTTAAACCCTGACTTCCAAAAATACTTTTTGGAAGTGGTTTATCTTCTCTTATGCCGTTTAGAGGATAAGCCAAGCGTCAATGTGTTGAAAGCCGAGGTCTCTAAATTGATTAGTCTCTTTACAAGCGTCAGATCAATTTCTAAAGAAGTTGTGAGAGGCCTTTGGGCTGAACTTATTTTGATAAAGCAAGCCTCAAATCCCTCATATCTTATTCGTTCATGGCACGTTGTGCCTGAGGATAAATTCGACTTTAACGATGGTTCTGATAAAGTCGAGGTCAAATCTACAAACGGGAGCAAACGCGAACACACATTTGCGCTTGAGCAACTCAACCCTAATAAAGGATCGAGATTGCTTATCGCATCAATGTTTGTTTCGCAAACCGGGGTAGGTAAAACTATTTTCGATCTTGTGGATGAAATTAGTTCTTCTATCTCTGATGTCGATGTTTTGTTCAAACTCCGCGAGGAAATCACTCAAACTATTGGCTCGCACATCGAAGAAGTTTCCAATATGTTCTTCGATGAAAATGTCAGCCTTGATAGTTTGCAGTTCTTCGATTACGCCTCTATCCCTTCTATCAATATGGCAAATGTTCCGGCTGAGGTTTCTGCCGTTCAGTTCCGTTCAGTTCTTAGTGATGTTTCACCAGTCACCTCATTCGACCAAGACAGCGTCTTGTTTAATTCTTTATAGTCTATGGCGAAACAACAGTATCTAAAAGGGAGTGCTTTATATGATAAATTCCTATCTGGATTTGCCGGTTATGTCGGGCTTAATATTATTTCTCGAAATGATATTTTACACATTAGCATCGACGGACACGAATACTTCATTTATCTCAAATGCGTTTCACACAAGGGCAATCCTTATCCGCTCAACGACCAACGTGCTCAGCTACCGCAACGTCCAATTTTTGATAAAGTAAAATCTTCTGACGTGGATTTTCTTTTCTTGGGCTACGATATGGATAATGATGTATTCGTCTGCTGGGATCCACTAAAAGTTCGGCAGCGTCTTAATGTCAAATCCTATGTTTCCTTTTATAGTTTCAAGGACTTGCAAAACAATGTTCAATTAGGTAAAATTGACTCCGCTGAACTTTCTAATGGTGATAAATTCGTGCTTTTCAAGAGGGGAGATATGCTTTCCTTCTTCAATATGATTAAGGTTCATTTCCCTCAGTTGAAAGAGTCTGACCAAGTTGATGAGACCGAGGGAGAAACGCTGCAATCTGCTCCGACACCAATTCCTTCTAAGAAAGTTGAAGTCGTTGGTATCCTTTCAAATGTCGTTTCAGACCAATCGGTTAAGTTGCTCATAGACTCTATGGTGGCTGAGAAACATAATCGTATGCAAATTATCTGCTCTTGCATGAATGATTTTCAAAGGTTTTATTATAAAATGAAACTTACTGATTGGAAAAGAATTATTTACGTTTACCTCGACGAAACAAATATATAATATCCACCTATATCATTGCATTATAAGTTGTCAAGAAGGTCGCCATTCATATTCGTTTGTTTTCATTCGATGGCTATCAAAAACCTTGTTTGTCATTTCCTTTTTTGAGAATCTATTTTAGTCTGCATTTCCCTCGAAAGTTCCACCACATCCCTTGTTACGGTAACAAGTTCCATCGTGCATTTTTCCAATTTGTACCTTTTTCTCGGAAAAATGGCAGCGCAATTCCTTCACTACTTGGTTGTAATTGTTCCCGACAGCACGGTATTGGGCGTGGAAGAAGGAAAGCCGTGCATAGTATTCCACAAGGTTCTTGTCCTCCGTTAGCACACGGAGCTGCCGTCCAAAAAAGTGAGCCTTGATGAATACAGACCGTGCCGACACGCCTGAACGCTCAAACATCGAGAGGTCCGGGTTTTGTAGGAGCAGTATAGTGTATAAAAGCGTAAATATTTCGTTTACAGATATTTAATACATTATCTTTCATAGGTTCCGAACCGCAGAAAAGCAGAATCGGGCAGGTTTGACGGTGAGTTGTGTTACTTATCCGTTACCTGCCCGAAATGCTTTATTTTGCATTAAAAGGCTCGTTTTCAGTTTCTTGCGCTGCTTTTCCCCGCAACAAATAACTTGACTTAACGTTTAACCAATCCTCAAAGTTCAAGTTATCATGCAACGCAGTACTTTCAAAGTCCTTTTCTATGTAAAAAGGCAGTCAGAAAAATCAGGTCAGGTTCCCGTCATGGGGCGCATTACGATCAACGGTACGATGTCGCAGTTCAGTTGCAAACTCTCCGTTCGGTCTTCTCTGTGGGATGCCAAGGCTAACAAGGCTTCCGGTAAGAGTCTCGAAGCCCAGCGCATCAACGAAAAGCTGGAGAACATCAAGACCAATATCGGTAAACAATACCAGCGTCTCTGTGACAGGGATTCGTATGTCACAGCCGAAAAGGTCCGCAATGCCTTTCTGGGCATGGGTGATGATTGCCGGCTGCTGTTGCAGACCTTCGACGAATACCTCGCAGGCTTCCTCAAGCGCGTGGGCAAAGACCGCACCTATTCGAGCTATGACAATTACCGCAAACGCCGTAACCGCCTTGCCTCTTTCCTCGAATACGAATACCGTGTAAAAGATATTCCTTTCAAAGAACTGAAACGAGACTTTATCGAAAAATTCGTCGTCTACCTCTCCTCGGTACAAGGGATGCGTTCCGGTACGATCCATTCAACCATTAAAAAACTGAAGCTGATGACCTATACGGCGTATAAGAACGGCTGGATTCCCGTCGATCCTTTCGCAGGGTTCTATGTCAAAGCAGAATACTCGGAACGTCGCTACCTCTCGGCTTCGGAATTGCAGGCCGTGATGGACGTACAACTGCCTAATTACCGAACGGGCATTAACCGGGATGCCTTCGTCTTCTGTGCCTTTACGGGGCTGAGCCATGCGGACGTGGTGAAACTTACCCATGCGGACATCCATACGGATGACAACGGGGATTGTTGGATCATCGACAAACGGCAAAAGACAGGTACGCAGTTCCGTGTCAAACTCCTTCCCGTCGCTGAAATGCTCTACAAGCGTTATAAGGATACATACCGCACTGGGGAGAAGGTGTTTCCGCTTAAAGGTACTTATAAAACGCTGAATATGTCCTTACGTCATGTTGCCAGACATGCCGGATTGTCGTTCAATCCCACAATCCACATGGCGCGGCACACATTCGCCACAACGGTTACGCTCACGCAGGGCGTGCCGCTGGAAACGGTCAGCAAGATGCTGGGGCATAAACGGATCACCACGACCCAAATCTATGCCCGCATCACCAATGATAGGATCGGACAGGATATGGCGGTATTGAGCGAGAAACTCGATAGTGTCTTCAAATTCGCGCAGTAACCCTTCGATATTCCGGGGTATTATATACTGTATTCTTTTGATCTATTTCCGCCGGCAGGGAATTAAACACCGGGGATGAAAATCCGCAAGGCCATGTGAATCGCCCGAGGGCGAGCCTTGCGTATTTCCATCCCCGGTGTTTTGCTGGTCGCTACCGTCGGAATAGGCGATATTCTGCGGCCCGGACGGTAGCCGCCTCACAACACGCATCACCAAACCCTAATAGCTCCATTCCGTGACCGGGGACGTACTCTCGTGACGGGAACCGGCAATCGACGCCGCCTTTCTGATTGCAGATTGAAATACTTGCTGATTCCATCATTTTTTGATATTTAGAGGTTTTTATTGTTTGGCAGAAAGGGTAATTTCTATATTTATAGCTATTTATATTCCGATTCAGATTTCTGGAAATCTATATTTTTCTATTTCCGTACATCCCCGGATTTATCACTGAGGATAAAATTGGAGAAGTTGTCAGAGAACTATAAATTCAAGTTTCCGAATAATGAAAAATTCCTTTCTGCCGCAATATACAACAGGGTAAAACGCTTCCGAACTCATGTCCGCTCACGACCGCTCCAGTCCGCACCGGCGGTTTTTTCCCGCTCCGAAACGGTTGTAATATTGCAGCGGGAAACGCCCCGTCCCCAAGACCCTCACCAAGCGTTTGTCGAAATCTTCGATCCGGATTTTCGGCGGCGGGTCTTTACCCTCGCCAGAGGGTAGCGAGGTGTACCTTTGTCCGACAAATTGGCATTTGTCCGACAAAGGTCCTCGCTCTGCGAGGCCGGGGCCGCTCCCAAGTCGCGCCCCTTTTTTAAGCTATATATGGATACCAACCGAAAACTGACTGACAAGACCGATAAGAAGCCCCGAACGCCGAGTTATAAATACTCGTTTCGACTTAACGAGGAGCAAAACATCCGCTTCAACGAACTGCTCTGCAAAGCCGGACTGGAGCATAACCGCAGCCGTTTTATTGTCAAACGACTCTTCAGCGAGGAGTTCGTCGTCGTCAGACGTGACCCTTCGAAGACGCAGTTCGTCGCCCGGCTCAATGACTTCTATTTCCAATTTCAAAAGCTGGGCAACAACTACAATCAGGTTGTAAAAGCCATCAACGCGCACTTTTCCAACGTCATGATCCCGCATCAGATCGCCGCATTGGAACAGCGCACGAGGGAGTTGAAGGCCCTTAGTATCGAGATTCTGCATCTTGCCAAACAAGCTAAGGAATGGTTGCGAATATAAGGTCGGGTTCCTCGCCCGGCGGAGCCTTGCGCTATAACAAGGAAAAAGTGGATAAGGATGAAGCCGAGGTTCTCTTCTGGCAAAAGATGCTCGAACCGTTCGACAAACACGGACGAATGGATATTGACGTCTGCATGGAGAGTTTTTGGCCGTACCTCGAAGCCAACCGCCGAACGATCAATACGGTTTTCCACGCCTCGCTGAACCCCTCGCCGGAAGACAGGCTGACCGACGAACTGCTCCGGGACATTGCACAGGAATACATGGAACGTATGGGTTATGGCAACCAGCCTTATATCGTCTTCAAGCATAAAGACATCGACAGGGAGCATCTCCACATCGTATCGTTGCGCGTCGATGAGAAAGGCCGTAAACTACCGCACGATTTCGAAGCCCGTCGTTCTGCGGAAATTACCCGCGATTTGGAACATAAGTACAACCTCCACCCGGCGGTCAAAGGTCAGGAACAGAGGGACACCCCCGATCTTCGAAAAGTTAACTATAAAACGGGAAACGTCAAACAGCAGATCTCATCCGTCGTCAGGTCGTGCCTGCGCAATTACAGATGCTCGTCCTACGGGGAGTTCCGCACGCTGCTGGAATGCTTCAACGTCTCGGTCGAGGAACGTACAGGCACAGTCGACGGACGCAACTATGCCGGAGTAATTTACGGGGCCATGACCGACGACGGCTATGGAACAGGCACGCCCTTCAAGTCGAGTAAAATAGGGAAAGACGTAGGTTATAAAGCCCTGCAAACGTATTATGCAAAATCAAAGGAAAGACTGAAAGAGCCGGGAGCGCTCGACTATTTGCGCCATACGGTCAAAGACGCCATGAGCCCGCATAATACGCGGGACGAGTTCCGGCAACAGCTCAAAGCGGAAGGTATCGACACTGTTTTCCGTATCAACCCCGTGGGCAGAATCTACGGCGTAACGTTTATCGACCACACCAATGGCATTGCCGCCAACGGTTCGGTGCTCGGAAAAGAGTTTTCAGCCTGTGTTTTCAACGAACTGTTCCCGACCTCCCGAAAAGAAGAACAGCATCCCGTAGAACAGCACGCGGAACGCAAACACGAGCCGCAAAACCATCCCCATGCCGTAAATCCTGTCTCAGGAGTTGTCGACACGCTGTTGGATTTGGCCGATACGCGGGCTTTCGAGGAACAGCAAAGAATCCAGCGACGGCGGAGAAAAAAACAGCGGTTCTGATCCTCTTTCCCACGGATACTCACCACACCCGATTGCCTCTTGCGTACCCCGCGCCGTTTCCCGCTCTGAATGCCGCCCGCTCCTGCAAACTGCCCCGCAAACCATAGGCAATAGGCACCCATATCATATTATTCCATTCCGCCCGACGCATTCGATAAGAGGGTAGGATGTCGGAGCTTCCTTGCCGGGGGCAGGGCGATCTCCGGCTTTTCCTCGCGGAGCTCGGACGATCTCCTCTTATACGCTGCAAAATTGCTTTTTTGCGTTCGAGCCCTCGCCATCCGCTTCCCGCAGACGGCGGCTTGTTTTTTCTTTCACCTTCGGCATATTGTTTTCGGCCTGAAAATCGTTATATTTGCAACGGGGCGACCCCTAATATATATGGTTATGACACATATTGTAATAGAGGACAGCACTCCCGAGGGGAAATGGCTGTTGGAATTGATTCGGGGACACGCCAGCGTCACCGTGGTCGACGAGTCGGGGAAAGATTTCCGGCAGGCCGTCGCAGCTTGCAAGGGCGTACCTGTCAAAGCATTTTCCGATGAACTCCGTCGGCGTATCGAACTGTGGCCTGAATGAAGATTATGCGTGAGGTGGTGATTTCCGGTGTCGTGCGGGACAGGCTCGGCGAGTTGGAGCAATTTCTGAGGGATGAACTGAAACTCTCGAAAAAGGCCGCTTCCAAGCGCTGTGACCGAATGGATGCTTTCTTCGAATCTTTGGCGAGCCGGGTGGATTACCCGTTGTGCCGTTTCCGGAAGTGGCGTCTTTTGGGTTATCGCTGCGCTGTCTTCGAGCAGGATTGGGTCTTCGCCTATGAAATTTTCGATGAGGGTATAATCGTCCGCGACATGGCGCATGTCGCGTTGCTGGCCGAATAACCGGAGTTTGAAATAGGGTAAGAACCCCCGCAGGGAAAACGGTTTCCTGCGGGGGTTTTTGTTGTCTGCTTTCGAGAGGGGCGGGAGGAGCTTCCCGACTTTCGGGGGAGGTGTTTTCCTCACGGGGCCCGCACGCTCCTTGCCGATAGATGCAGCAGTCCGATAGGGTGGGGTGCGAAAGCGAAAAGCCTTCTCCCCATTAGGCAAGTGTACTTCTGATCAAATAAAAAGAGTATGTTATCGGTCTTCGATTTGGCTGTGAACTAAATGGACTGACAGGCTACAGTTTTTTGCCATATTCCATTTGTTCATGCAGTATTATTGTGGTAATATATTTTAACAAAGTGTCACATTTTACCAACATTATTTGTGCAAATATGCACATTTGTCGAATGTTCCGGTGCCTTTGTCGGTAACAATTGACGTTTCGTCGTTTCCGGACGCCTTTTCGTGAGTCTTTTCCACACATATCGTCCTCGGAGGTTCGCCGTCCCCGCCGACATTTCGTCCCGAAGCCCGACATTCTCAGTAGGGTAGTGCGCCGGAGCTTCCCTGCCCGTGGCAGGGCGATCTCCGGCTTTCGGGAGGAGCTTTCCTCGCGGAGCTCGGACGATCTCCTCCCGTTCTTTGTGGAATTCTCCTCGCTTCGCTCGTTCGAGCTCCGCGGGCGGGGGCTTGCTTTGAGTTCGGTTTTGGTTCGGGTCGTTGAGAAGTCTTGTCGCATCACCTTTCTTTCAGTTCCGCGGCGTTTCCGTTCACCCTCCACCGTTTCGTGTCTCCTTGGATAATGGCATAGGTATATTGCCTTCTGAAACGGTCGAATGTGTTTCTCGCTATTTGATATTTCCTGCATATCGCCGCTATGGTTTTTCCGCAGTTCAGCATTCGTACTATTTCGCTGCGGTCGTCGATAAGTCGTTGCAGTTTCGTGTAGCTTCCTTTCTTGCGTCCGAGTACGACGCCTTGTTCGCGTCTAAGGGCCAGCGCCTCGCGTGTCCGCATGGATATCAGGTTTCGTTCTATTTCCGCTACCAGTCCGAATGCGAAACAGAGCACCTTGCTGTTTATGGTGTCGTCGAAGGAGTATCGGTCTTTGGTGCTGTATAGATGCACTTTCTTTTTGAGCAGTTCCCCGACGATCGCCATGATGTCGGTCAGCGTTCTGCTCAGGCGGGACAGTTCTGTGACGATAAGCGTGTCTCCTCGTTTCATGCGGCGCACGAGTCCTCCGAGTTTTCGGGCCCGTCCTTCTTTTTTCCCGCTCACCACTTCCGTAACCCAGCGGTCTACTTTCAGATTGCGGCTGTCCGTGAATTTTGCGATTTCGTTCTGTTGATTTGCCAGCGTCTGCTTTTCCGTACTGACCCGTAAATAGGCTATTACCATTGTTCGAAGGTTTAAAATGAACTACAAAGTAGTGTGTTCTTCAAACAAAAAACGGACTTTTTGAGTCCGTCGGGTATAAGATAAATCGTTCGATTCTTGGGGACAAAATTATTACAATTTTTAATTGTCGCAAAATTTTTTCGTCAAAAAATTGAGGGTCAGCAAATTACCCCCCCCCATCGGGTTCGTAACGAATTGTGATTCAGCGAGATAATCATATATGCAAAAAAACGAAGGATAGAAAGTCGATTTTGGGTTGTTACAGTTTGATATTCAGTAGTTTGGTATTTAAGTTATAAACATCGGTTCGTAAGGATTCGTAAGGATTGGAAATGGCGGTCAGGGGATATGTGAAATACAGGGATGACGCTTCTTCGTTGTACGGGGCCATGCACCGTTTGGTCGAGGCCGGCGTGGGTTCGGATATGATTTCGATGGAGCCGGATGTTTTGTCGGTGGTCGGTTCTTTGGCTTCCGGGGATTCGTTGGTCGTCTGTTCGCTTTACGACCTTGCCAACGGCCTGCCTTCCTTGATGTCCTTGTTGGGTTCTGTTGCTCGGCGTGGCGCTCGGTTGTCGTCGTTGGATGAGCCGTGGTTCCGTATGTCCGACACGCCCTGTGATTGGATTGCATTGTTCGAGGGTTTCGCAGCTTTCGGTAGCCGTGCCGTTGCGGTCCGCACCCGGCAGGCGTTGAGTTCGGCTGTCGAGGCTGGGCGGAAGTTGGGTCGGCCTCGCGGAAGCCTTTCCGCCGTCCAGCGGCAGAAATACCGTCGGGGGTTGAAACTCTACAAGCAGGGTCGGAGCATCGCAGCCATCGCCCGCGAGTTGCAGATCAGCCGCGGCAGTTTTGTAAAATGGTTGGATCGGAGTTATCCGGAGTTGCGCACTCACCGTCATGGATCGCATGTGTCCGTTTCCTTGGGTTCCTCTTCGGTCTTCGTACCATTGCCATCCGTTTCTGCGGATTCTGCCGCGAGACAGGAGATTGTGTCCGGTGTTTCCGATTCCCGATAGCTTTCAGAATAAATTCAAGTATCATTATATGAAACATACCATTTACCAATTTGTTTTGTGCGGGTGCGGGTTCCGTAAGTTTTTTTCGGTTCTCATAGGTATTTTTTGCCTTTTGGGCATCCAGCCTGTTTTCTCTACCCCTGTTCCCCGTCTTCAGGATTTGCGGGATTCGTTGTTTTCCGTTTCCGATTCTACATACCGTCAGGTGATTCGGGAGGGTGCTCGCAGTATGAGTTGCCATTTGACATACCCTCAGGGTCGGGCGCGTGTGCTTTCGGATTTCGAAAACAACGGTTCGGAGTTGCGTAAGCTCGACCGGTTTATCCGGCAGATTTTGCGCGACAGCCTCGTCTTCGTCAATTCGGTCCGGTTGTGCGGTTATTGTTCGATTGAGGGTCCTTATGCCGTCAACGAGCGTCTGGCTCGCAGCCGTGCCGTCGGGTTTCGGGATTACCTCGACGGAAAGTACGCTCTTTCGTCGCATTTTCCCGTGGAGGTGAGTTGGGTCGCCGAGGATTGGGACAAATTGCGGGAGCTCGTCGAGGGTTCCGGCATGAGTTTCCGGGAGGAGGTTCTTTTTCTGATCGACCACGTCGGCGTATTCGAGGGGCGTGAGAAACGTTTGATGGATTTGAAGGGCGGTGAGCCTTATAAATATATGCTGAAGACATTGTTTCCTGCGTCGCGTCGTGTCGAGATCACCGTAAATTACGATTTGCATCGGATCATGGAGGAGAAACTCCAGCGTCGTCTCAGCGAGGAGGAATTTGCGGCCGAATTGCAGAAGGAACGCGCGGCCGCCGAGGCCGAGGAGCGGCGGTTGGCGGCTCTGGCCCGGAAGGAGGAGGCCGCACGTTTGGCTGCTGAGCAGCATGTCGCCGAGATGACACGTCTGGAAGCCGAGCGTCAGGTCGCCGAGGCTGCCCGTTTGGAGGCGGAACGTCAGGCCGCCGAGTTGGCTCGCCTTCAGGCCGAGCGGGAGGCTTCCGAAGCCGCTCGGCGTCAGGCCGAAGAATTGCAGCGTCAGCGTCAGGCTTCCGAGGCTGCTCGGATGCAGCGCAAGGACAGCCGCAAACTTTTCCCGTTGGTCGGCTTGAAGACCGATTTGGTCGCTTGGGCCGGAGTCTGCCCCGATTTCAAACGAACGACTTTCATGCCCAACCTCGAAGCAGAGGTCTATTTCGCCGAGCGTTGGTCTGTCGGTGTTTCCGCCTTGTACGCTGATTGGGCTTATGACGGCGGCAGGCAGTTCTGGGGTCTTTCGGCTTATAGCGTCGAGCCGCGGTTCTGGTTCCGCAGGGACGCCTTGTTCCGGGGTTTCTTCGTCGGCGTTTACGGTGAGGCCGGGGATTTCAACAACCAGCGGGATCGCCGTGACGACATTACCACGCTGACCAATTACACCGGGACGTATTGGAGCGCGGGGCTTTCTGCGGGTTACTTGTTGCCGTTGTCGCGGCATTGGAATCTCGAATTGAGTTTGCGGGGCGGTTATCGTTGTGCCGATTACGATCGTTACGACCGTGAATTGCCTTACCTCTATTACAGTAGTTCGGACAAGAAGAACGAGTTTGCATTGACCGGCTTGCGGTTCAGCGTGGTGTACCGTTTCGGCCGTGGTAAACGGTAGAGATCGGGTATCGGAGTGTAGGGAAGAAGACCGTAGGGAGTCGGTCGTGTGTGCGAGTATAGGAATTGCGTGTGAGATCGTCTGTCTTCCTGTCGGTTCTTCCGGGCTTCATAGGCGAGGGCATTTGTTGGGAATTTCATCCTTTGCGGTGTTTTTCGTCACAGGTGGAATTTTCCGATTGCGGCATTTCGCCCCGTGTGAGTTGAGTCGAGCGCGGGCCGGAGGCGTCGCATCGGATCATGGGACCCGAAGAGCGATATGGAGGTCTTCTTCCTCGCTTCGATGTCGAGCGTTGAGATAGAGAATGAATCAGTAATAAATATTGTCGGTTATGAAAAAGATCGCTTATATAGGTTTGTTTTTAGGTTTGTCGATGGTCGGCGGTTGTACCGAGGAGAGTTTGGACCGCCGCAGACAGGAGGGTGTCGTGCAGATCGCCTTGTCTTGGGAGCAGGGACACGTCCCTGCTGGCGCACGCCTTTACTTTTATCCCGAAAGCGGGGACGCGATGTTCTCCCGCGATTGCCCTGCCGAGGGGTTTAGCGGTGCGTTGCCCGTCGGACGTTATCGCGTCATCGTCACCAATGACGGTTGGGGCGATGTCGCCATGCGTAACGAGTCTCGTTACGACAAGGCCGAGTTTTACGTTTTGCCCGAAACGGCGGAGTCCACGGGCAGCGTTGCAGCCGCTTTCGGGCGTGCCGGCGGTACTTTCGTCTGTCAGCCTCCTTATATGGCTTCCGCGGTGCGTTTCGTTGAGTCGGAAACCTTGGATGTTCCTTTCCGCGAAACCGTCCGTGTTTCGGCAGCGCCTCGGTCGCATGTCAAGCATGTGCGTTTCGCCTTTAAGGTCGAGAATTTTCCCGCTCTGACTTCCCTTCGGGGTTCTTTCTCCGGCGTTTCGCCTTCGGTATGCCTTTCTTCGCGCGTTTGTTCTCCCGTTTCGGCCGGCGTCCGCTTCGCCGCAGCGCCTGTCGGGGACGGTTCTTCCGAGTGGACCTCCGATATTTCCGTGTTCGACCTCGTATCGCCCGTTGAGGCGGCGTTGACACATCTCCTGATTATGGATTTGACCGACGGGAGCGGTGTCGTTCGTCAGGCGGTCGTCGATTTGACGGCTTCCGTCGCCGAGATCCTTTCCGAATCGGAGGACGGTGTCTTACCTGCCGAAATCCGGTTGAATATCGCTTTCACGTTCCTCGACGGTAGCCTTAGGGCAAGCGTCCTCTTTTGGGAGGAAGGTTCCGGTGCCGGGGTGTTGTAGGTTTTCGCGTTTCCGAATCGTAGATCGAATGAAAATCAAATTTTTTTTCGTTATGAAATATATTCACAGTTGTTGTTTTTCAGCTTCTTTCCTGCTCGCTTGTGCGCTCGTCGGCTTGTTGTCTGCGGGATGTTCCAAGGAGTCTTTGCAGGAGAATGGGGCCGTCATCCGGCTCGGTTCTTCTGCGATGGATGTCACCCGCGCCGTCGATTCGGCAGCGGATTTGGCCCGGATCGGCGCTGACGTCGGAATTTACGGCGTTCCCGTCGGCGCTTCCGTTACGGTTCCTGCCGACGATTCGCAGTGGGGCAATGCCGCCATTATGGACAACGTCCGTACGACCGCTATCGACGCCCTGTCGGGGGCCGTTTCATGGTCGGGGACTTATTATTATCCTGCCCAGACGGATCATTACGTCGAGTTTTGCGCTTACCATCCCTTCGCCGAACTCGCTGCGGCGGGTTCCGATGCGCGGTTCTGCATGGAGGCTCCCGTTTCCGGAAAGGCTCCCCGTCTGCACTTTACCTTGAGCGGTGAGGAGGATGTCATGTTCGCCGGACCTGTCGTCGGAAGCCGTTCCCATAAACCGCAAGACCTCGTATTTCGGCATGCGCTTACGCAGTTGCGCTTCCGGTTGATCGACCGTTACGGTGCTTTGTCGGATGTGACGCTCCGCAGTATTTCGTTTCCCCGTGTGAATACCCGTTCTTCCATGAATATCCAGTCGGGGGCTTTGGGGGAGTGGTCTTTTCCGGGCGCATTGTCCCTGCCCGGCGTCGGCGAGGTGCTCATTTCCGGTACGGAGGCTGCGCCCCAGACTGTAGGTCGGGAGATCATGTTGCAGCCCGGATTGTCGGAGTTTGAGATCGAGGTGGTCACCTCCCGCGGGACTTACACAGGGGTCGTTCGGCCTACTTCGTCTGTCGGCAGCGTTCCGGAAACGACTTTTGCGGCCGGAAGGTCTTACCTCGTCACATTGACTTTTCAGCAGCGGACCGATATCTCGTTGAGCGCTTCGGTGGTTCCGTGGGCGCTGGGCGGCACGGGTTCGGCCGTCATTCGGTAGATTGGATCGTAGTAATTGAATATCAGTCGATAATAAGGGTTTAATCCTACTCAAAATTCATTCATTTTATTTATTTAAATTTTTCAGCTATTATGAAAAAGTTTTATGTTCCTGTGCTTGCCTTGCTGATGCTGGCAAGTTGCTCCAAGAGCGAATTGGCCGACCGCGATGTCAAGAGTGACATGGTCGAGATCAAGGCTGCTTCGAATGCGCTTTCCATCGAAACGCGCCAAACGCGCGCTCCTTTCGAGGGGAATATCTCGTCTTCCAACCAATTGGAGGCTTTGGTGCTCGTATCCAAAACTGCCGGCGATTACACGACCCGTTATTGCGAGGGCGTTATGGCGTTCTCGGATACTTCGACGCCTGCAAGCTTCGCCACTCCCCAGTATTACCCGGTGGACGATTCCGAAATCTACCTTTGCGGTCTCTACCCTTCGGTTGCCGCTGATTGGAAAAATATCTCGACGACTGCCGATTATACGTTCGACGGAAAGACGGATGTCATGGCCGCCAAGCAGGTGACGTCCAAGAAAAGCACGGCTGCTTCGGCTGTTCCGGCTTTCGAGTTCAAGCACCTGCTCACCAAGTTGATCGTCGAGGTTAAGGCTGCGGATGACGCCGCAGTTACGGCTTGGGGCAATATTGTCGGACTTGCTGTTATTAAGGGCGACGATTCCAAAGTCAATTCGTCCGTTAAGGTTACGCTGGCAGGCGGTGAAGCTCTTGTCGCAGCTTTTGCGGCTCCGCTGGAAGACGGTCTGAGTTGTTATCTCGCTGGTTCCGACGACGCGGTTTCTGCAACGAATAAAATTACCTTGACTACTACGGCTGCGGAGGTTGCTTATTCGCTTGTAGCTCCGATCACTGCCAAGGACAATAGCAAGCCTCATTTCGTGCTGAAGGTCGTCACGAACAACGGTGGTACTGACCTCGAAAAGGAAGTTCCGGTTACGCTGAAAAAGGACGGCGCGACGCTTGCCGATAATACGCAGGGTAAGGCATTCAAGATTACACTGACGTTCAAGGCTACGGGTATTCAGGCTACGGCTTCTGTCACGCCTTGGGGCGAGGGCGGTTCGTCCGATGTAGAGATTCAGTAGTTCGCATAAAACATCGTCTCTTTTCCGGTGCCGCTTGAAAGCGGGTTTTCCGGAAGAGTCTTTCTGAACGGCGGGAGGGGCCGGCCTTTTCGGAAAGGTGCTTCCCGCCGTTCGTTTAAAATTCGATAATATGTCATTAAAAACGATCAAATCATCGGCGCTCTGTGCGTTTTTGTGCGCAGGGCTCGTGCTGGTTGCCGGATGCTCGCGCAATAAGAAGACCGCCGTCGAGCCGCAGCCCGCTCCGGCGGATCTCGTCGAGATACTGCTCAATGGCGGTGTCGTCGCCTCGGCAGGGGTTGCCGATACTCATACGGCATCGTTGCCGCCTTCGACGCGTGCCGTCGTCAATCAAGAACATGGAGCCTTGCAGGTCTCGTTCGCGCGGCTCGATCAGCAGTCGGGCGGTTCGTATCCTGCTTATGCGACGCTTTCGTCGGCTTTGTCCGCGACGCTTGCCGCCAATACCGGGAATGCGTCCAGCCCTGCTGTCATCGCTTTCGCTGCGAAGCAGTATTATCAGAGTCGTGCAACCGATAACAATACCAAGTTGGTGGGATGGTATCCGCAGGCAGCACTTGCATCGGGTATCGTTTCCTTGCAAATCGACGGTGCAAACGACATCATGTTGACGCAGGAGTTGGAAGGCAATAAGGAGGCTTCCTCCCGTTTCGGTACGAGCGGTAAGGTTTTCTCCTTCAAGCATCTGCTTACGCAGGTTAAGGTCAAGGCTTACGCTGCCGACGCGGCCGCCGTTGCGGCGTGGGGACAGATCGCCGCTGGCGGTATCCTTGTAAAAAATCAGTTGCCGACTTGTGTGATTACTTTGCCCGCGAATGTCGCTTTCAGCGGAACTGCCGCCGATTTGGCGCTTCCCGCGAAAAAGGCTTCCGACGATTCTGCGGTTTCGTTCCCCCTGACGCTTCCCGTGGGGTCGACTGCCGCGGTCGATTGCGGTTATGCCATGATCAAGCCCGTCGCTGCCGGAGATTCGTTCAAATTGAAAATCGTTACCCAGACCGGCGGTACTTACGACGATGTTGCGGTTGTGCTTCCCTCCGGTGGTTTCGAGGCCGGTAAGGCTTATACCGTTCTGTTGAAGTTCACCGCCACGGAGATCCAGCCTACGGCGACGATTTCGGCTTGGGAGGATGCTTCGGATAAGGTGGAGGTCGTCCTTTGATAATGGATGGCCGCTTTGCAGTGAAGCGTCTTTTCAGCACGTCGAAATCCGGGGAGCAATTTGAAAAGTTGTCAGTTATGAAAAAAACATTGTTCTTAATCGCGGCCTTGTTCTCGGTTGCATGCGGCGGCGATGTTTCCGACTTCGTTCCTGCCGTCGGACAGGAGGTGTCGGTAGTGTTTTCGTTGTGCGGCGCTAGTGCCGACGCTTCCGGACAGGTTGCCGCCGTTCCGGCCCGGAGCAGGGCGGATGTGACGCCTGAAAATCTTGTTGCCGGAACGACCGTGCGCGTGGTCGCCTACAAGCGTCGTGCCGGCGCCGCGTCAGCCGATATGGGGCAGGATACTTACGTTTGCGATGTTGCCTACAGCGTCTCGGCGAACGGTTCCCTGACGCCTTGTTCGGTGGATTCCGAGGGGAAGAATACCGGGACTTCGGGTGTTTCCGCCATGCGGCTCTTGGCCGGGACCTACGATTTTTACGCATGTACTCCCGCGTTGCCGCTCGCTGCCGACCATCGTTCGGTCAGCGTTCCGCATGGTGTCGATTACGCCTGTTCGGCCACCCTCGGCCGGACGATCGCGGCACAGGCCGCCGCAACGTCTCAGGGCGTTGTTTTGGAGACGTTGCTGCGTCGTTGCAGTCGGTTGTGTTTTTCCGTTACCCGGAAAGCCGAGAACGTCACCAAGGTTCGGATCAATTCCGTTTCGCTCGGACGTATCGCCCATTCTCCGGCTTCGGCATCCCTCGGCAGTGCGTTGCCTCTCGGAGCCAACGACGGCAGTTATGTGTTCCCGGCGGATGCGTTCGTTCAGGGCGATCAGCCTTACAAGTATTCCGGCTTCGACGAGGTGCTGCCTAAAAGCAGCGCTGCGTTCGACCTCGCTATGCAGGTCGTTTTCAACGATGCCGGAAAGCCCGCCGATCTGAACGCCGAAATTCCCGCTATGGCCTTCGCTCCCGGTCTGCGTTACACCTTCGATTTGAGTTTGCAGGGCGGTTTCATCGTTTTGACTTTGCAGGTCACGCCTTGGAATACCGATGCCGTCTGGGATACCGCTTTCGGCGATCCTCCTTACGCCAGTGTTACGGTCGGTACTTGGGAGATCACGGGTTGGACGACGGACATTGGCGGGCATTTCGTCCCGCAGGTCGATCCTGCAAGTTGGTCGGCGAACCATAGTTTGTCGCCGGAGCTTGGATTATAGGCATGAACCGGAGGAGATTGCGAGTATTCCGCATGTGGAAATCCATCCGGAAAATAAGAATTAAAACGTCATTATGATTATGAATATTTTTAGAAAAACAATAGCGGTCTTTTTCGTGTCGTTGTCGTTGTCCGCCTGCGACAAGGACACGCTTTTCGAAGAGACCGGCCGGCCGGTGGAAGGTAAGAGGACCGAAATGATTTTCGGTTTTTCTGCGGCGGATATGGCAAGCCCCGTCGTCGCCGTTCCCGCCGCCCTCGCCGCGGAGCAGAAAGCGGATGCTGCATGCGTCGTCGAGCAGACTCCGGTTGCTGTTACGCGTGCGACATCGGAGGGTTCCGCCGATGAAAAAGCGTTGAAGGGATTGTGGGTTTTGCAGTTCGATGGAAATCAGCCTGCATCTAAATTGGTGTTTAAAAATTATTACGCCGCGGATCAGATTCAGAACGGCAAGCTTAGCGTTGCGCTTCTCGAAGCTGCTTCGACGCGGGTTTATTTCGTGGGCAATGTAGGTGCCTCTAAGTTTGGATCGCTCGTCCTTACCACCACTACGCTGTCCGTGTTCGAAGCTATGACCTTCGATATTGCGCTTTCGAGTTCTGTGCCGACAGCCGGTTTGCCGATGGTCGGCGTTTACAATGGTTCGACTTCGGCCTCTACGGCGACTATTTCTCTTCAGCGTATGTGCGCCAAAATTACCTTTACTTGTAATGTAGCATTGGCGTTGCCTTCGGAGTCGTTCACCGTTAAAAAAGTGCAGCTTAAAAGTTATTCCACCAAATCGGCTTATAAGGCGCCCGGTGTGCCGTCCGGAGCAAACGGTCTTTATCCGGACGCTACGGTTGCCGCCAATTTTGCGGATGCGACGGCTGTAAACGTAAACAAAACTCCGCTTACGCAGACTTGGTATGTAGCCGAGAATCTGAGGGGTGTGGTCGCAGGTTTGACCGACAAGACCAAGGGCGGTACGAATGCCCCGTCCCATAGCACTTATATCGAGGTTTCAGGCGATTATACGAAAAACGGCGAAACATTCGAGGTCGCTTACCGGATCTACCCCGGTGCCAATTCTTCGACGGATTTCAATTTGGTCCGCAACCATATTTATTCGATTTCTTCAACGATCAAGGGTGCCAGCGAGAACGATCTTCGCGTGGTGGTGAGCAAAGGCGAGGATCTTTCCGTGAAAGCCACGGCCAATTGTTATATGGTTCATACGGCAGGCACTTCTTATAAGTTTAAGGCTACGGTCATGGGCAATGGTGTCACTACGCCTGCATCCGACTCTCCCGCAACCGGCGCTCAAATCACGCCTTCTGTTCTTACCCCTGCTTCCGTCAAGGTTTTGTGGGAAACAGGTTCTGCAAAGGGCGGCGTGATTTCGTCTGTGAAGCTCGATAACGGGTATGTCCATTTCACTACGGCCGGAACCAAGGGTAATACCGTTTCCGAAGGAAATGCTTTGATCGGCGTTTTCAACGCTGTCAATACCTTGATTTGGAGTTGGCACATCTGGGCGACCAAATATGATCCTGCAACGGCTTATGATGCATATTCGACTAATTATAAGGTCATGCAGTTCAACCTCGGCGCAGATGCCAATTCTGCGGTAGGTACGGTCGGCCGATTCGGTTTGTTGTACCAGTGGGGCCGTAAGGACCCGTTCATCGGGGCTGCGGCGACCAATTCTTCGGGTACCTCTTGGGCTGCAACGGCTATGGCCGATGGTTATAGCTGGAAGCAGGTGGCTGCTTCTGCGGAGGGTAGTTCGCAAATTACTAATTCCATTCAGAATCCGACGACATTCTATTACCGTAGCGGTTCACCTTACGATTGGGTCGCTTCCTCTACGGCGAGGCAGCTCGACAATCTTTGGGGTAATCCCAATACGACGACATCGACGAATTCCTCGAAAGGTTCCAAATCCATTTACGACCCGTGTCCTCCCGGTTGGAGAGTTCCGCCCCAGAACACATGGACAGGGTTTACTTCGACAGGAGGCAATACTTCTACTTCTTCGCAGTTCAATGTCAGCGGTTCTTTCAACATCGGTTGGACTTTTTATACCGGTGGTTCGAAAAGCGGAAGCACTACATTTTATCCTGCTGCCGGCTATCGCAACACCGGTTCTGGCCAGCTCTACAGTGTCGGCTCCAACGGCTACTATTGGTCGTCCTCGCCGTTCTCGTCCAGCAGCGGCAACGCAGGCTACTTGAACTTCTATTCGGGCACTGTGGGCCCGTTGGGCAGCAGCTACCGGGCGGGCGGCTTCTCGGTGCGTTGTGTCCAAGAATAATGAAGCGAGCGAGCTTTTGCGAGACGAGCGCATTCGATTGATTCGATTATTTGCGGGAGCGCTTCGGCGCTCCCGCTTAATCCCCGCCGTAAGGCGGGCCGATTATTTCGAAAACTGAATTTAAGATGAGAACCCTCGAAGAGATCGTCGGCAGCGAAGACAAAAATCTGTCGCAGGTTGTGCTTTACCCCGAAGGGATGTTCTACAAAGCCTACGAGCGGTCGGCTTATGTGTGCGCGACGCGGATTTCACCGTTCAAGCCCTCCCGCAAACGGGTCAAATACCTCGGCCGCGATGTGGTTTCGATCGGGTTTCCGATCGGGGCGCTGACGAAATATTTTTCCGGGGCTTCGCCGCAGGAGCCCGGCGGGTGTGTGGTCGTGGAGCTGGCCGAGGCTGTCGATGCGCAGGCGTTCGAAACATGGAAAGCCGCATTGCCGTTCAAGGAACCCAAGGCGCGTGTCGTACCCGCCGCTTCGGCGGCGATACCGGAGGAAATGGCTGTCGGGCGAGCGGAAAATGTATCGGAGGGGGAATCCGAGCGGCTCGTTCGGATGATCCGCGGTTTCCGGCTCGAATCGGCTACTCCGTTGCAGTGCGTTGTCTTCATCGACGAATTGAAACGCGTGATCGATGGCCATTTATGACAACCTGCCGGTTTTTAAGCAGAGTTATGACCTGTTGCTGCAAATTTTGAAACTTTCGTCCAACCTCCAGCGTGATTTCCGCTATACGGTAGGCGAGACGCTCAAAAAGGATTTGCTCGGATTGTGCGTGTGCATTTACCGGGCGAACGGCTCCGCAGGGAAAATTCCGCATATCGGGGAGGCCCGTGAACGGATGGTTTCCATCAAGCTGCTGATGCGTGTGCTGCACGATACGAAGCAGATTTCGACCAAACAGTTCGCTTTGGCCTGCGAGAAGATGGAATCCATATCGAAGCAATTGGCCGCATGGCAGAAATATGTGAAAGACAAAGACCGGGACCTTGCTGACGGAAATCCCGGCTAACGACCCGAACGAATGATTATGGCGAACGAGAAGAAACAACCTGATGAATCCGGAGTGTCGGCGGGCTATGGCTTCCGACAGGGCGATTCGCAGATTCAGCAATCCGCTGGCGGCGTAACGACGCATGAGGCTCGGTTTCCGGTATGCGCTGCCGTCAGCTATCCCACTCAGTCTGTTCCGGTGTTAGGCCGCTGCCTTCCTTCGGAACATTCATACCAGCGATTGCTTCAGGTTCCTGCTGCCGGCTATCGCAACAACGATTCTGGCCAGCTCAACAATGTCGGCTCCAACGGCTACTATTGGTCGTCCTCGCCGAACTCGTCCAGCAGCAACAACGCAGGCAACTTGAACTTCAATTCGGGCAATGTGAACCCGTTGAACAACAACAACCGGGCGAACGGCTTCTCGGTGCGTTGTGTCCAAGCATCTGCAAGGGTGTGTCTCCCGTTCGTCCATTTTAACAGTTGCGGTCATGCTTGATGAGAAACTATTGGCGGATATTTTCAGTGCCTATTACGATGCCCGCCGCAATAAACGCAATTCCCGGAGCCAGCTTCATTTCGAAATGCGGCTCGAAGAAAATCTCGTCGCGTTGTATCACGAAATCGCCGAACGGCGTTATCGGGTGGGGCGCAGTATGTGCTTCATCACCGAGGTTCCTGTCAAGCGGGAGATTTTCGCTGCGGATTTCCGCGATCGCGTCGTGCATCATCTGCTGTTCAATTACATCGCTCCGATGCTCGAACGTTCGTTCATCGCCGACAGTTATTCTTGTCGTAAGGACAAAGGTACGCTTTACGGCATTCGACGGTTGGAATCCCATATTCGGTCGTGTTCGGATAATTTCCGCCGCTCCTGCTATTTGCTCAAACTGGACATTCGGGGTTATTTCATGAATATCGACCGACGCAAACTCTTCGATATGCTCTGCATGCGTTTCGACCGCTATGCCCGACGTCCGGCTTCCGGAGGCAAAACTTGGGAACAACTGCTCGATTACGATTTGATCCGTTACCTGACGCGCGAGATCGTTTTCAACGATCCGACTCGTAATTGTTTCTTTTTGGGTGACCGGAGTCTGTGGCAGGGACTTCCCCGTTCGAAAAGTTTGTTTTATACACCGGATCAATGCGGGCTTCCGATCGGTAATCTTACTTCGCAGCTTTTCAGCAATGTTTATCTGGACGAATTCGATCAATATGTCAAACGGGAGTTGCGCTGCCGCCACTACGGGCGTTATGTGGATGATTTTTACATCGTGCACCCCGACCGGAATTATTTGAGGGCTTTGATTCCCTGCCTGCGGAATTTTCTCGCTTCGGAACTGCATCTGACCCTGCATCCCGATAAAATCGTGCTGCAACACTATTCGAAAGGCATTTTGTTTCTGGGCGCCTGTATAAAACCTTATCGTCGTTATCCGGCAAGTCGGACCGTTGATTTTTTCCGTAGGGCCGTTCGTCGGATGGAAGCCGAGTGCCGGCAGTCGGAGTTGTCGGCCCGGAGAATTTCGGAGATGTTGTCGGTGATCAATTCATATTGCGGTTATTTAAGTCATTTCAAAGCTTATCGAATTTTGGACAGACAGTTTCGTCACTCTCCGCTGTCGCAGTATTTTCATTTTTCGAAAGGTTATCGCAAGGCCGGAATAAGACCTGAATACGAAGGATGTTTTCCATTGTCGCTTGCAACTGTCGGGTTGTCGGGGCTGAATTCGGCTTTGGAATAGGTTTGTGGGAATGATTTTTTGGATTAAAAAATGACATGCAAAGCGGAAAAAATGAAGATATGCTGTCGGTCGTTTCCGAGTGTCGGTAAGGTCTCCGCCGGTCGTTTCTGCCGTAGGGTCCGGCGTTTGGAGTCCGGGTGCCGTCCTACGATAGCGCTCTATGCCCGGTTGTTGCAGATCCGCGCCGTGCTGAACTCTTACTGCGGGCACTTGTGCCATTTCAAAGGTTACAGGGTGCTCGATGCGCGGTTCGGTCGTTCGCCGCTGAAACGTTTCTTCGACTTTTCGCGCGACTGCCGCAAATCCGTGCTCCGCAAGGAATCTGTTTCCGTGAATATGCCTTTTGAAAATAAAATTTGCTATGAAGAACGATATGATGCCTCGAAAGAACGCTTGTGACAGATGTCTGCGCGTATTGTGCTACTTCGTCTCGACCAGTCTCCTGTTCAACCTGTTTCTGCTGGTATTGCTGGTGTGGCTGGCCGTCCGGCGGTGAATATTTTGATTTCTGACCCGAACTTATTCTTTATGATGCTTTTATTCGATGACGTCGATTTTCTCGGCGATGGTGTTTTTTACGACGCAACCCTTTGGAATTTTCTGCTCTTCATGGGCGGGGTGTTTTTGACAGGCGTGGGGGCGGTCCTCGTGCGTCATTTTTACAAGGAGTTTCAGCGTGCCCGTTTACAGAGTCTCAACCATGATCATTATCGTCCGCGTAGTAAACGGGACGAATAAGATGGATTCGCCATGTTGGTAAGATATGAATGACTCGACGAATATCCGTGTGACGACTTCGGCCCGCAAGGAGCGGGTTGCTTATCAGGGTTGTTTCTTCTCTTTGCTGGGGATTGTCCTTATTTTTTTGGTTTTGCTTTATCGGATTTTGACTTGATAGAATAGAAATGATACGAAGTTTAAAATCCTGCGAGATTCGGCGTGCAGCCCGTTCGAGCCTTGCGGGCCGTTGGAATACCTGTGCTGGGATCGTCTTGCTCTTTGCGTTGTTGTCGGCCGCTTGTTGCCGGTTGCATGTCATCTCCGCGCACCTTTGTTACGGTATTTGTGCCCTATGTCTGCCCGTGTTGTCGGCCGGTTGTCAGTGGGCGTTCTTGAAGGTCAGTTGCCGCCGTATCGTTCGGGTTGGCGATCTGTTCTCCCCTTTCGGGTCCGTTCGGAATTATTTCCGGGTTTTGACGGCTTCCGTCTTGTTCCTCGCCGTTGTCGCCGGAGGTGCGGTCATGCTCCTTCTTCCGGGAATCATATTGGCATCGGGTTATTCGATGACTTTCTTTCTCTTGCGGGACCGGGAGGATTTGTCCGTAACGGAGGCTATGGATGAGAGTTGGACGATGATGTACGGCCATAAATGGGCTTGTTTCCGCCTCTGGATGAGTTTTCTCGGCTGGTTCCTCCTTGCCGTGGTTTCCGTGGTCGGTATCTTGTGGTTCGTTCCTTATTTCTGTACGGCGATGGCTGAATTTTACAATAGGATACAGAGGTGCCGGTTGGTTTGATCCCTGTGGAAAATGCTGTTTGGGTCGATGAAAATTTATGTCGATGATATCGGTTGATATATTTGCCCGCAGCCGGAGCCTTTGTTCCGGGGCGTTTCGGAAAACGGTTTGTCTGGCAATCGTGTTGCCGTGTTTGGGCTGCGCCCTGATCGCAGCCGTGTTTTGCCTTCCGTTCTGGCTCATGGGCAAGATCGGGGCGTTGCTGGGTTTGGATGAAAATCTTTGATTGTAGCATCTATGTTGTCTTCGAAAGTTATCATGGCTGTAGAAATTCTGTTGACCCTCGGTCCTTCGGAGCGGGATGTTCGGGACCGTGAATCGCAGCCGGGAACGGATTTGTCGTTTTTTGCCTCCGAGAGATGTTGCAAATCGCTTTTTCGTGCTACGGTCACTCGCCTGATGCAGGGCGGATATATCGTCCGCACCGGGGGAAAATGTCGTTATGCCCTGATGAAGGACCCTGCCGGCATCACCTTGCAGCATCTGATATCGCTTTTTCACGGCGACATCTGTATCGGCGAGGCGTATGCCCACCATCTTACGCTCGGACGGGAGAATTTCCATACGGCAAGCTGCCGTAACTTGTACCGTTGGGAAACGATGCACCTCGAACGGTTGCATGCCGAGTTCTCCGGTTTGCCGATTACGGCATTTCGGGATTTTTCTTCCTTGCGGCAGGCCGATGCATGATCCATGGTAGCGAACGAAATTCCACCGAAGCGTCGCTGCGGACCTTTGCCTGCAACTGAGGAGCGGTATCGGGAAGCGTTGGCGCTGTATCGTTCGACGACGCTTTCGGTGAAACGGATTTGCACGCTGACACATGCGAAATACAGCGGTTTCCGGACTTATTTGTGCCAATACCACCGGGAGCTGGTATTGGCTCGTCATGGAATTGAAGCCGCTTCTTCCGCCGTAAAATTGCGGAACCGGCGCGGTCAGACACCTGCAGCCCATGCCAAATATAAGGATGCGATACGGGCCTGCGACGACGTGGCTTATATCGAACTCAATGTTTCCCGGATCGCCCGTCTGTTCCACCTCGATCCTACGGCTTTGTCCAATCAGTTGCACGCCCATTATCCGGACATTCTCGAACGCCGGGAACAGGTGCGCCGTCGTCTGGGCGTGAGCGATAATCAGCCGCGGGGCGTTCGTCCGTGGTGCACGGAACGATATGCCGCGTCGGTGGAAATGCTTCGGACCTCGGATAAGACTATCGGAGAGGTTGCGGACGAATGCGGCGTATCTTTTTCCGGATTGCACGAACATCTTCTCTTTTACCATAAGGATCTGGTCCGTCTTCGTGCCGATAAGCGTGAGCGGGCCAAATCGCAGCGTCGGCGAGGGGCGCTTACAGGTAATGGCAACCGACACGAACCGTCGCCCGAGCAGGTGGAGAAATACCGGGAGTCCGTTCGGCTGTATAAGACTACCGCCATGACACAAAAGCAGATCGTTCGTGCGACAGGTGTTTCGCTCGGCGGTTTTCGCAATCATTTGCGTACATGGTATCCGGAGTTGGTCTTCGCGCATCGGGGAGTCGAGTACAAGGAAGAAAGCGGTCTTCGGCTTTCTCAGACCAAACAGTACAAGAAACCCACGGCGGCCAAATACGCTCCGGCCATCGAGCGGCTGCGTGCGGAGAACCGACCCACGTCGGAGATTGCCGCCGAGTTCGGCTTGCACCCGGAGTGTTTCCGGCAGTATTTGAAAGAGCATGAGCCGGAGCTTTATGCCCGGCAGGGTATGATGCGTATGGAAAACGGTCGCAGCATCTCGCGTCGCAGCATGGAGAAATACGCCGAGGCTATCCGATTGTATGAAACGACGTCTGAAGATTTGAAATCCATCGCTCGAAGGTTGGGAATCCAATACAATAGCCTCGGCGGGTTTATACGGCGAAATTGTCCGTCGTTGATCCGGATGCATAAACAATAAGCATATGAAATCCTTTGCAATGAGAGTGATGATGGTTCGCCTTCTACCGACCTTGGTGTCATTGGCCGGTGTCTTTTTCTTCGTAGTCGGCGGGGCTTCCGAAAATCTTCCGGGACGCATCATCGAGGCGAAGCGGTTGCCCGGTCCGTTTCGTCGGTTCGTTTTGCGGCATTTCCCCAGTCCGAACAGGTTCGGTTGCCGTTGGGACAAGCCTTCTTATTACGCGGTCGATGAGAGCGACGGTTGCTTGTTGCTGTCGTCGGACGGGATGTTTGGCTTTCGCTATCATGGGCGGCGGATTTCCCGTGAGTTCGGTCTTCTGTTTCCTGATGCGCTGACGACCGCATCCTGCATGTCGGTTTCGAAGGCTGTTTTGTGCGCGAGGAACGACCGTTGTGTCCCTTTGCCGCCTTGGAACGCAATTTCTGCTGTTTAATTCTTAAAAAATGCACGATCCGCATCCGTACGACTGATTCCTCCAGCCGGTTCCGATCTCCGGCATCGCCTGCAATGTGACGCGGGATCGGAAAATTATGTGCTTGCCCGTTGTCGAGTCCCGGAGTTTCGAACTCCGGGACTCGGTGTTTTCTGTAGTGACGTTTCCATCTGTCCACGGGTGCGGGGCCCGCCCTGCAGTTTTGCCCACACGGAATTGTAAGTCATAAACAGCAAACAAAAAGAATGAAAAATGAAAACTCATAAAAATAAGAAGAACCCGTCGAAGAATTTGCGTTTTTTGGAGAACAGCCATTTTATAAAACTGTTATGCACGTCGCTGGAAAGCAACTCCGGGCAGTGCGATACTGAACGTTTGAAAACCTCGTATGCGCGTTTCGTCGGGAGCGTGCAGCGTCTCGTGGCGTCGGAGCAGTGCGCTCCGCTCGACATGCTGCACGCTCTGTCCCGTGCCCGGAATCGGCTCGTGCGGCTGCGCTCCTGTGAGGAACGGCGTCCGGCGGCGCTCGTCGCGCTTCTGGAAAGTACCGTCGCACATCTGGACTTCGAGATGCGGATGGTCTACCTGCGTATCGAGCATCCTGCGGTCATGGACCGGTTGCGGGAGCCTGAAAAACCGCGCTCGGCGCTTTATCTGGCCGAGCCGTTCACGCCCACGGACCTTATGGAGTTGATTACGGCGTTGCATAGTGCCGGCGTTGGACGGCGTATCGACGGTACCCGTGCCAATGTGGAACAGTTGGTCGAGTTGTTCTCGTGGATGTTCAATGTCCGTATCAACAACCCCATCCAATGCCGTCGTGCGGTCGTCAACCGTAAACTGCGGCTGACACGGTTTCTGGATCTGCTGCGCAACTCTCTGATTGAAGAGAGCCAGCGATAGGCGTCGGCGCCCCTCATCCGAGGGGCGCTTTTGGCCGAATCCTTTCAGGTATCAAGTAGCCGACGCCAGCCGCTCGCCGAACGCCTCCATCTCGCGGCCGATGACCGTCTCGGAGAATTTGGCGTAGTGGCGCGTCATGTTGGTGTTCGAGTGGCCGAGAATCTTGGCCAGCACATCGATCGGCATGCCGTACTCGACGGCCATGCAGGCGAAGGTGTGGCGTGCGCAGTGGGTGGTCAGCACCTTGTCGATGCCGCACACGGCCGCGATCTCCTTCATGTAGGCGTTCATCTTCTGGTTGCTCGGCGTGGGGAGCACCCGTGAGCGTGCGACGCATACTTCGTCGTGCTCGTAGCGGCGCAGGATTTCGAGCGTGGCCGGAAGCAGCGGGATGCGGCTCATCACGGAGGTTTTCTCGCGGGGCTTGTGAATCCACCAGCGTCCCTCGTCGTCTTGCGAGAGGTGCTCGCGCCGCAGGTGGTCGGCGTCGGCGAATGCCAGCCCCGTCAGGCAGCAGAAAACGAAAACGTCGCGGATGCGGGCCAGCCGGCGGTCGAGCGCCTTGCGGGTCAGCAGTTCCAGTTCATGCGCCGTGAGGTGCTCTTTGGCCTGCACCTCGTCCTCTTTGAGTTTGTAGTAGCGGAACGGGTTTTTCGTAATCCACTCGTTGCGCAGGCAGTAGAGGACAAAGTTGCGCAGACAGTCCATCACGGCGACCGCCCCGTTGTGGCGGCAGCGGTGGGCGGTTTGCAGGAAGAGGTTGAAGCCGTCCAGAAACTCGTAGTTCATCCGTTCGACGGGAATGTCCTCGGCTTTGCCGCGTTGGGCGAGATACTGTTTGAGGTAGCGCAGCAGCCGCTCGTATTTGTCTGCCGTGCGCTGCGTGATGCGTACGCCTACTTCTCCCTGCCGCCGCTTCACATAGTCGGTCAAGCCCGCTATAAGCATCATCGTATTGTTCAGTGGATTGAGGTAACGTTGTCTGATCTGTGCGGCATTGGCGGCAAAGCCTTCGGCCAGCAGTTTGGAGCGGATGTCTAAAATCTGTACGCGGAATTCGTCGAGCATCTCATTGACTTTCAGTGCGAGACGGCTCGTACCCATCATCCGCTCCTTTTTCTGGTTCCACAATTCGGGTTTGCCCTCGCAATGAAAATAGAACTCCTGCCGCAGGCTGCCCGTGGTGATGCGGGCGTAAATCGACGCCAAACCGTTCTTTTTCGGTCTTCCTTTTCGCATCAGGAAAAGGATGGTAAAAGTTTCCTGTCTCATGTTCGTGACGGTTTTAAGAGTTAGTAAAACGTCTGCAAGAAAACTTTATTGTCGGGTAAATCACTGCAAAACAACGCATTAAGTGCTAAAAAGGTGGCAATTCTCTTTTTGGAGGCCGATTTTGGGCTCTGCCCACCTTTTTGCCACCTGAAGGTTTGCTGCGGAATGTTTTCCGTTTCCGCCAGAGGTTTTCGGGCGAACCTGTGCAAAGCGATGATATACAGTCGATTTTCTTCTTTTTGCACCGAACGGGCAACAAAAAAGGAGCCTCGAAAAAGGCTCCTTTGTGCGGATAAAGGGACTCGAACCCCCACGCCGGTAAGGCATCAGATCCTAAGTCTGACGTGGCTACCAATTACACCATATCCGCTCGCTATGTGCAAAGGTATATAAAAATTCACAATTCACAATCCGGGGCGGGTGATTATAAGCCTTTTTTATTTACTTTTGTAGGCAATTTATCCGCTTATGCCGCAGAATGTCGCACTCGTTTTAACGCCCCGCCAGGCTGCCGACGCGAAGTATTACACTTCGCTTGCCGCGCGGCGTCTGGGTGTGCCGGAGCACGATATTGCCTTGGTGAGGGTCGTCAAACGCTCGATCGACGCTCGGCAGCGGCAACCGAAGGTCAACCTGACGCTGGAGGTCTATGTCGACCGGGAGCCGCAGCCCGCACCCGTGCATTTCGATTATCCTGATGTGTCGGGACATACCGAGGTCGTAGTCGTGGGGTCGGGCCCGGCAGGGCTTTTCGCGGCGCTGCGGCTGATCGAGCTGGGACTGAAGCCCGTTATCCTGGAGCGGGGGCGCGACGTTTCAGCGCGCAAGGTCGACATTGCGCGGATCAACCGCAACGGGGCGGTCGATCCCGATTCGAACTACGCTTTCGGCGAGGGCGGTGCGGGGACTTTCTCGGACGGCAAACTCTTCACACGCAGCAAGAAGCGCGGTGATTATAACAAGGCGTTGCAGACGCTGGTGTTCCATGGCGCCACGCCCGAAATCCTCTATGAAGCCCATCCGCATATCGGAACCGACAAGTTACCGCGCATCATGCAGAATATCCGGCAGACGATCCTTGGCTCGGGCGGCCAGTTCGTGTTCGGCAGCCGCGTTACGGATCTTGAAATCCGCAACGGCCGTATCCGGGGCGTGCGGTGCGGCGACACGTTTGTCGAAGGGGCGGCCGTGGTTTTGGCCACGGGACATTCGGCACGCGATATTTACGAGCTGCTTTACCGCAGGGGCGTGCGCGTCGAGGCGAAGGCCTTTGCCATGGGCGTGCGTATCGAGCATCCGCAGGCGTTGATCGACTCGATCCAGTACCACTGCCCGACGCGGGGCGAATACCTTCCGGCGGCGGCTTATTCGCTGGTGAGCCAGGAGGCCGGCCGCGGGGTCTACTCGTTTTGCATGTGCCCCGGCGGGTTCATCGTTCCGGCCATGACCGATGCCGCGCAGTCGGTGGTCAACGGCATGTCGCCCAGCGGCCGCACGTCACCCTATGCCAATTCGGGCATGGTGACCGAAGTGCGGCTCGCGGATTTCGAGCACCTGCGTGCGGAATGGGGCGAGCTGGCCGGGTTGAAGTTCCAGCAGCAGTTCGAAGAGCTGGCCCGGCAGCACGGCGGCGAGCATCAGGTCGCCCCGGCGCAGCGCGTCGCCGATTTCGTAGCCGGACACCCCAGCGCGGCCTTGCCCAAGACCTCCTATATCCCCGGTATTATCCCTTCGCGGCTCGACGAGTGGATGCCCTCGTTTATCGGCGAGGGGCTGCGCCGGGGGATCGCCACCTTCGGGCGGCGGATGCGGGGATTTGTGACGAACGAAGCCATCGTGGTGGGCGTCGAATCTCGCACCTCGTCGCCCGTCCGGGTTCCGCGCGATCCCGTGACGCTCATGCATCCCCAAACCGCGGGGCTCTTCCCCGCAGGTGAAGGTGCCGGTTACGCCGGGGGCATCATCTCTGCCGCCCTGGACGGCGAACGTATCGCAGAAGCAGTAACAAACTACATAAAATAAATGAACGAATCTTTAAGCAAGTTACCCTCTCCCGAGGTCTCTGTAATCATCCCCGCTTACAATCTGGAAGGGTATCTCGATACGTGCCTGCAATCGGTTTTGGCGCAGACACTCGGGAATTTCGAGGCCATCGTCGTGGACGACGGTTCCACGGATGGTACGCCCGGGCTTCTGCGTCGCTATGCTGAGCGCGATCCGCGGATCATCGTGGTGAGCACCCCGAACCGGGGCGTTGCGCGTGCCCGCGAGACGGGTATTGCCCGGGCGCAGGGAAAATACATCGCTTTCCTCGACGGCGACGATTTTTGGGAACCGCGCATGTTGGAGGAGATGACCGCCTCGATCGGGCAGAATGGCGGGTACGATATCGTATGCTGTAATTTCAAGCGGGTCTGCAAGACCTACCAGGCGATCTACCGTGAATCCCGGACGGAGGATATGGAAGGGCTCGAGTTCCTCGAAGCGACGCTTCGCCATTCGATCTGGGTGACCCTCTGGGGCAAACTCTATCGGCGGGAACTTTTCGATAACGGACTGAACCACCATCCGTTGCGGCTGGGGCAGGATACGATGATCAACATCCAGATCGCCTGCCGCCTTCCCCGCGTTCATTTCATCGATTACGTGGGTTATGATTACGTACAGCGGCCGTCGTCGTCCAATCACCGAAGTTTCGATTTTGATTACTGCTGCTTATTTTGTAGTATTGTGGAACGGGAGTTACAACGGCACGGCGAATCGCTTCGGGGGCAGGCCGAATTTTATGCGCTGCTGAATAAGGTGCGCTGGTATTCGGTCTATGTCTGCAAAAGCCGCAGCCCGTGGGTCGGGAACCGGCCGTTTGTCTGCGACCTGCGCGAATCGGCCGGCCGTTACCGGGACGAGCTCAGAGCGCGCTATTCGCGGGCACGGATGCTTTTGCTGGATCTCGACCGTTACCGGGTCATGCGCCCGGTCGTCGTCATGCTGACGACAGGATTGCGCTGGCGTACCAGTTTGCGGCGGCGTCTGGCACGATAAAGGGATATTATACAGAAACATGGATTTTTACGACGGAGCCGGCAGCCGGATCGTGAAAGCGATAAATTGGATTGCATAGATGGAGGAAAGGGAAAAATCAAAGCCCGCGGTATCGGTCATTATTCCGGTTTACAACCTGGAAAACTATCTCGATACCTGCCTCGATTCGGTCGGACGGCAAACGTACGGGGATTTCGAGGCTATCGTCGTCGATGACGGGTCGACGGACGGTTCGCAGGCCGTGGCACGCCGCCACGCGGAGCGCGACGCGCGCATCGTCGTCGTAAGGACTGTCAACCAGGGAACTGCCAGGGCCCGTGAGACGGGTATCCGCCATGCGCAGGGCGACTACATCTGTTTTCTCGACGGCGACGACGTCTGGGACTCCCGCATGCTGGAGAAACTGGTGGCGGCCATCGGGGAAAACGGTGGGTACGATATCGTATGCTGCGATTACAAACGTATCTGCAAGACCTACGAAGCGCCCAGGCGCGAGATGCGCACATCGGACATGCAAGGGCTGGATTTCCTCGTTGCGTCGCTCTACCATGCCATTTCCGTGACCGTGTGGGGGCGGCTCTATCGCCGGGCGTTGTTCGAAAAGGAGCTGCGCCATTATCCGCTGCGGCTGGGGGAAGACAGCCTGCTCAACATCCAGATCGGCTGCCAGCAGCCGCGTGTCCGGTTTATCGACTACGTGGGCTACGGGTATGTGCAGCGCGGCGGGTCGGCCAACCGTTCGCCGCTCGATATCGGCTACTGCGTTAAATTCAGCGAGGCGGTGCGTGCCGAGCTGGTGCGGCACCGGGATATCCTCGGCGACCGGCTGGAGTTCTACCTGCTGCTCAACAAAATGCGCTGGTACCTGGTCTACCTGCGCAAGAGCCACAACCCGTGGGCCGGCGGTACGGAGTTTGCCCGCGGGATCAATGCGGAGGTCGGACGCTACCGCGCGGAGTTGGGAGGGTTCTTCAGCCGTTGCGACCGGTTGCTGCTGAGAATGGACAGGCGGCGGTGGATGCGCCCCGGGGTGCTCGCCGTCTCGACCCTGATGCGCTGGGGAAAGAGCCTGAAGCGGCGGCTGGCGCACTGAACCGCTGAATGTTGTAACCTAAACCTGGAACGATGAAAAGATACCTGTTGTACGTTACTTTGCCTTATGCCTATTCGATCCTGAGGCCTTTGGAACATGAAATCCGCCGCCGCGGAGGCGAGGCGGCCTGGTTTATCGAAGAGGGGTGTCCCGTCGTGCTCGAAGAGGGCGAGGTGCGGTTGGGGACAATCCGGGAGGCGGTCGCTTATAACCCGGTCGCGGTTTTTGCACCGGGCAATTATATCCCCGATTTTATCCCGGGCGTGAAGGTGGCGCTTTTCCACGGCTATGCGATCCAGAAGCGGATCGAGGCCGTCGACGACCACTTCACGGTGCGCGGATGGTTCGACATCTATTGTACGCAGGGGCCGAGCAGCACGCCTTATTTCAAGGAACTGGAAAAGAAATACGGCTTCTTCCGGGTCTACGAGACCGGCTGGCCCAAAGCCGACACCTATTTCTCGCCCGAAGTGCAGCGCAAACCGCAGAATGACCATCCGGTGATTCTTTACCCCCCGACCTTCACGCGCAATGTCTGTTCGGCGCCCCATCTGATGGCGGAGATCGACCGTCTGGCCAAAACCCATCCGTGGGACTGGGTCATCACGTTCCATCCCAAGCTGACCGACCCCGGGATCATAGCCGGCTATAAACGTATTGCGGAGGAGAACGAGAACGTCATATTTTATGAGGGTTCCGACAAGATGCCGCTTCTGCAGCAGGCCGACGTGATGTTGTGCGACAGCTCGTCGATCATCCTCGAATTCATGTTCCTCGACAAGCCGGTCGTGACGTTCCGCAATTCGCATCCGGGGCCCCATCTGATCGACGTCGATACGCCGGAGGCCGTCGGCCCGGCCATCGAGCGTGCCCTGACGCGGCCGGAGGGGTTGATGGGGGAGATCCGCAGCTACACCATGCACCACGAACCGCACCGCGACTGCCGCTGTTCGGCGCGGGTGCTCGATGCCGTGGACGATTATATCGTGCGGGGGCATGCGGGGCTGAAACGCAAGCCCCTGAACCTGGTGCGCAAATGGAAACTGCGTCGGCAGTTGCATTATTATCCCCTGCTGGAAAAATTCCGCCGCCGATAGAAAACGTCAGTGCCGCCCCGGTCGGGGCGGCACTGACGTTTATGGATGCCGTTTCCAGGGCCGGATGTTTCTGTCCCGGGATCAATGGCCCGTGCCGGCGGGAACGGGGATTTTTACCTCGGTTTCGGGGACGCGGGTCTGTTCCGTTGTTGCCAAGTGGCGTGCAAGCCCGGTTTCGCAGCGGGTGCGGTGTTCACGGATGGTTTGCTGGTAACGTTCCTCGTTGGCCGAGAGGCTGTTACGCTCGCATTTGCCGTGGTGGAGGTGGAAGACCACGCCGCGAAACTTCATGCACCGCTGGCGGATGCCGCTGTTGTCGAGGCGGATCGCCAGTTCGGAATCTTCGCGTCCCCAGCCGCAGAACGATTCGTCGTAACCGTTGACGCGGATCAGGTCGTTGCGCCAGAAGGCCATGTTGCAGCCTTTGACGAAGCGGGTGGGGCCCAGCGTCCGGTAGAGGAATGCCATGAGTGGGATGCGGATGACGTTGTTGCTGTTGCGTACGCCCCGCATCAGTGGCGTGAGCGAGGTGATCTCCCCGCTGAGCACCTTGCGGGTGAGCATTTCGGTGATGATGCCCCGCGACCCGGTGACGTAGCAGCCCCGTTGTGCGAAGATCATGTGATCCTGGATGAAGTTGCGTTGCAGGATCAGGTCGCCGTCGATCTGTATGATGTATTCGCAGCGGCTCGCCGCGATGGCTTTGTTGCGGATCATGGCAAGGCGGAACCCCTTGTCCTCGTGCCAGATGTGCCGGATGGGGACGGGCGACACCGCCTCGAAATGGCGGACGACATCGCGGGTGCTGATACCCGAGCCGTCGTCGGCGATCAGGATTTCCGTGGGCATGGCCGTTTGTTGCATTACGCTGTCCAGGCACAGGTAGAGGGCCCGCGGCCAGTTGTAGGTGGAGATGATCAGTGATACCGTCATTGGCAAATTAGGGTTTTAGACGTCGTTGTCGCTGCGGCCGTACGCAACCGGCCGCAAAATTCCTGCCGCGGCATCCCGCTGCCGGGATGCTGTATTCTCACGTTCAGGGTAACGCGTAGCTTCTTGTCCATCGTACAAAGGTAGTGATTTATCCCCGCTCAGGGTATGTGCACTCCATTTTTATCGTGTTCCGTTTTATATAAATGTGCGCCGGAGGGGAATACTGCGCAGAATATGAAAAAATATTTTCGATCACCCGGGATAGGCTGTACCCGGCTATCTTGCATGTTTACATGTTATTAGATAACGGAATGCATGCGACTTATTAAAAAATATCAAAAAATTCGAAAATTTTTTTAATAAAAACTTGCACGGCATGTTTTTTCACCTTATCTTTGCAGTGAAGTTTTAAGGTTCATTTAGGTTAGTAGTTTTAGGTTGGTGAGGAAACTGTGGTATTCCATCGGAATACCGGGTTTCCTTTTTTTTGTGCCCTTCCCCTCCCGGCCGACGGTGCGGACTTTAGAATTTTGTCAGCATCGGGAGCATGGTGGTCTACCTGAAATTAGCTTTTCCAAACCCCGGTTTTTTGTCGCCGAAGGGTGTTCCGTTATCTTTAACATTCTGCCCGAATGCTTCCTGGAAGCCTCCTGAGCCCTTTTTGACGGGCTAATGTTACCAAATTGTTAAATATATTTAATATATTCGTAAAATATTTGCATAATTCAAAAATGGCACGTATCTTTGCAGTGAAGTTTTAAGGTTCATTTAGGTTAGTAGTTTTAGGTTGGTTGAGGAAATCGGCAGGTTGTAGCGGCAATCCGTTACTAAGACTCGAAGGGCGGTGCTCGTCCGAAAGTCGAATACCTCCGATTGTACCTCATTTTTGAAGGGGGTGGTTCCCCGACAAAAGAAAAAGGTCTGAGTCGTGAGACTCCGGCCTTTTTTTATTGTCCCGGGTTCCGGGTTCCGGGAATGTAGGGGCGTGAGCCCGGATACGCCGGGGCGGCGTCCCGCCCGGATGTCAGAACTGCTCCAGCTCCTCGCGGCCTATCGCCACTTCGACGGCCCCGAGTGCATAGCATCCGATCGCGTAGGGGTTGTAATAGAAGGTGATGCCTTCGGGAGTGATCTGGAAATTTTCCGTCAGGGCGATGTATTCCGGGAAGAAGCCCTGTTCGGCCAGCCCTTCGTCGTTGTCCGTCCCGTATTGGGCGTAGAGTTTCTCGCGGAGCAGTTTCTCCATGCCGAGCAATTGCGGGGCCGTGAACAGGTCTGCCAGCGAGAGTTCGTATCCGTCTGTGATCGAATAGGTATGGTATTCGATGCCGTACATGCCGTGCGCCCCGCCCGTGAAACTCCACCGGGAGATCGAGTAGGTAACGAGCGTGTCCTGCACGGAGCCTTCGCTTTCGACGGAGATTTCGTAGGCGCCCATGCCCTGTGACATCCCTTCGGGCAGTACGATGTCCGCGGCGACCTGCAGGATGGCCGAGTCCGCGGCCTGGCGTGCCGTACCGGCGAACTCCTCCAACTCGAAGAAATATTCGATATTCGCTTTTTCGATGGCCTCCAGTGCCGCCGATTTTCCGGCATTGCCGATCGTGGCAAAGCGGTATTCTATGTTGCAGCCGTTGTCTTGTGTGCCGAGCAGCGTGTCGATCGGCAACATGCCGAATTCCGGAACGACGGGCTTCCTGTTGCAGGCCGTGACTGCCACCGCTGCTGTTGCGAGCAGGATTGCTGTTTTGATGCGTTTCATTTGTCGGGACGTGTTGTATTTCGTGTAAAGATAGCTAAAATGCGTGTAGCTGTGTGCATTATGAAAAAAAATCATAGTTTTTGCAGGAAAATTTTGCAGTTTTCAAAGAAGGCGTTATCTTTGCACCACAAAACCGACACGGTGGATTCATCTAAGGGTTAGGATACGTGCCTCTCACGCACGACATAGGGGTTCGAATCCCCTATCCACTACAAGGCTTCCGAACGGCCGCACGCAAGTGCGGCCGTTTCCTGTTTCCTGTTTCCTGTTTCCTGTTTCCTGTTTCCTGTTTCCTGTTTCCTGTTTCC